>WNFL01085141.1_pt1 | contig 11372 bp, 12 predicted proteins | sample 5400361 | NCBI WGS metagenome assembly WNFL01 (sample SAMN13153351, study PRJNA577476) | soil metagenome | isolation source: 40 cm soil on Douglas fir-dominated hillslope | place: USA:California | collected 2013-09-17
CAGCTGCGCTACTTCCGCGAAATCGCGCGCCAGGACCTCAATATCTCGAAAGCCGCGGCGGCCCTGCACATCACGCAGCCGGGCTTAAGCCGCCAACTGCGGCTGCTCGAGCAGGAGCTCGGTGTCGAGCTTTTCGTGCGCAATCGCACGCGGCTCGTGCGCCTCTCCGATGCAGGCAGCGAAATCGTCGCGATGGCCGAGCACACCCTGGAATCCGCGGAAAGCATCAAAGGAGTGTCGCGCGAGCACTCGTCGCAGCGCGAAGGCTCATTAACGATCGCGACCACGCACACGCAGGCGCGTTACGCGCTGCCCGGCGTGCTGCGGCGTTTCGTCGATCGCTATCCGGACGTGCAGTTGAGCCTGCGCCAGGGCACGCCGACCGAAGTTTCTTATCTCGTCGCGACCGGCAACGCTGACCTGTCGATTGCCACCGCGCCGGTCCAGCCCGATCCCGCGCTCGTGATGCTGCCCTGCCACAAGCTGCAGCGCGTCGTGCTGACGCCGACCGGACATCCGCTGCTCAAGGTCAAGCGCCTGACGCTCGAAAAACTCGCGGAGTATCCGCTGATCACCTACGACTACGCGTTTATCGGGCGCTCGAAGACGTTGGGTGCGTTCGAGGCCAAAGGCATCCGGCCGCACATCGCGTTGAACGCGATCGACGCGGACGTGATCAAGACTTATGTCGAGTTCGGGCTCGGCATCGCGATCGTTCCCGACATGGCGTACGACCGTGCGCGCGACAAGCATCTGCGCGCGATCGACGCGAGCCACCTCTTCGAGCCCAACACGATCCATATCGGCATCCGCCGCAACCACTATCTGCGCGGCTACATGTTCGCGTTCATCGAGATGTTCGCGCCGCATTTGAAACGCGCGGCAGTCGAGCAGGCGATCACGCGCATGGCGACGCGCAGCGCGAAAATGGGAGATGCGCTCGCCGCGCTGCCGGGCGGCTATCGCACCCCTTGACCTGCACGATCGCGCGGCGGCACCGACGAAGGCCCCGCGCGGCCTGCGCGGAAACGAATTTTACGTGGGTTACTTCCGCGACGCCGACGGCAACAAGCTCAACGTTTTCTACTACGGCTAGGCGCCTGCAAAGCGCGCGCCGGCGCTTATTCGATCACCTTGTCGGCGCGCTGAACGAGTGTCTGGGGAATTTTCAGGCCGAGCGCTTTGGCGGTCTTGAGATTGATCACGAGCTCGAACTTCGTCGGCTGCTCGATCGGAATATTGGCGGGATTCGCGCCCTTCAATATCTTGTCGACGAAGTAGGCATGCCTGCGCCAAAGCTCGACGAGACTCACGCCACTGGTCATGAGTCCGCCGGCTTCGGCGAATCCGGTGAATCCGATTGCAGGCAGCCGATGCTTGAGCGCCAAATCGCCGATCGCCTTGTAGTTTGCGATTAACATCGGATCGTCGATGAGCACGATCGCGCCGACACGATCTTTGGCCATGGCAGCGAACGCGGCCTCCAGTTGCGCTGGATCTTTCACATCATAGGTGTGCAGCGTCATTTTTAACTGTGTGGCGGCCGCGTTCATCGCCTCACTGATGCGCGATGTGCTGACGGCGGGATTCCGGACGAACGCCACCTGAGCGAGGCGCGGCACCGCTTCCTTCAGCAACTCGAGCCGTTTCGCCGTCAATTCCGCGCTGAGGAAGCTCGTACCGGTGATGTTGCCGCCGGGACGCGCGAGGCTTGTCGCGAGTCCCGACGCGACCATATCGCCAATATAGGTGACGATGGGCGTCGTCGTAGTGACGCTTTTCGCCGCCATGGATCCGGCACCGTGCGTAACGATCACGTCGACCTTGAGCCCCACCAGCTCCACCGCCAGCTCCTTCAAACGGTCGTAATGTCCGTCCGCCCAGCGATATTCGATGGCGATGTTCCTGCCTTCGATATAGCCAAGCTCGCGCAAGCCGGCGCGAAACGCATCGAGCTGCGCTGCGTAGGCGTCCGGGTTGGCCAGTCCAAGCACGCCAATGCGCGCCGTCCTGGCGGGTTGCGCCCATGATGCGAGCGGCGCAAGCGCACTCCCCAGCGCCAACATGAACAAACGGCGCGTAACCATGTTTCCCCTCTATCGACTGCAGCAATTATTAGCTTCGTTCCGCCATGCCGCCGAACTACCAGCCGATCGAAACGCCGCCGTCGATGACGAGCAACTGGCCGGTCATGAAGCGCGCCGCATCGGAAGCCAAAAACACCGCAACACCGCCGATGTCCTGCGCATCGCCGAGCCGGCGCAGCGGCGTCATTCCTTCGCGGCGCTTCCTCCGCTCCTCGTCTTCCCATAGCGCGCGCGCGAAATCGGTCTTGATGAGCCCCGGCGCGATGCTGTTCACGCGAATGTTGTGCGGACCCCACTCGACTGCGAGCGCGCGGCCCAGCCCCGCGTCGGCTGCCTTGGTCACGCCGTAAAGCCCGTTCACGTTGCTGCCGCGCAGCGCCGCGATGCTCGAAATGATCACCATCGCGCCGTCTTTTCTTTCCGCCATCTGCGGCAGCACCATGTTCGACAGCCAGAAAATGCTGCGGATGTTGCTGCCCATCATTTTGTCGAACACCTCGTCCGACACTTTCGTGATCGAGCCGAAATGCGGGTTGATCGCGGCATTGCAGACGAGAATGTCGATGCGCCCCCATTTCGCCATCGTCTTATCGACGAGGTTCTGCAGCTCCGCCTTCGAGCCGATATTGCACGGCACACCGATCGCTTCGCGGCCCGCCGCCGTCAATTCCTTCGTCACCGCCTCGACTTTCGCGCCGGCGCGCGCCATCTCCTCCGCGATCGACTTGCCTATGCCCTTGGTGGAACCGGTGGTGAGTGCGACTTTTCCCGTCAGATCGAACATTGTGATTCCTTCGATTGAAAATTATTGGATTTCGATTTTCCGCGCGTCGACGACGCGCTTCCACTTCGCAATTTCATCCGTCACATGCTGCATCATAGCCTCCGGCGTGCTCGACTTCACCTCGCCGCCCAGATCGGTGAACTGCCTGCGGGTATCCGGCAGATCGAGCACCGCGCGCAGTTCGCGGTTCAGGCGCTCGATCACCGGCCGCGGCGTGCCGCGCGGCGCGACGACGCCGGCGAATGACGTGACTTCATAGCCGGGTAAAGTCTGCGCCACCGTCGGCACCTCGGGCAACTGCGCCGAGCGCTCGAGCGAAGCGACCGCCAGCGCGCGCACGCGACCGGATTTGATGTGCGGAATGCTGCCGGTCAGCGTGTTGAATATCACGTCGAGCCGCCCGCCGATCAGCTCGGTCAACGGTTCCGCGCCGCCCTTGTACGGCACGTGGGTGAGATCGGTACTCGCCATCACGTTGAAGAGCTCGGCCGCCAGATGGAACACCGAACCGACACCCACCGAGCCGTAATTCAGTTTGCCCGGATTGTTTTTGGCGGTGCTGATGAGGTCCGCCACCGTTCGCACCGGCGCCTCCGCTTTCACGATCACGACGAAGGGATAGGCGATCACCATCGACACGCCTTCGAAATCGCGCAACGGATCGTACGGAAGATTTTTCACCGACGCGGAGTGCGCGGTAAACGCGCCGCTCATGAACAACAACGTGTAGCCGTCGGGTACGGCCTTCGCGACATAGTTGTTGCCCGTCATGCCGCCGGCGCCGGGACGGTTCTCGACGATGACGGATTGGCCCAGCCGCTCCAATAATTTCGGCGCGAGGTAGCGGCTCAGCGTATCGGTGTTGCCGCCGGCGGCGAACGGCGACACGATGCGGATCGGCTTGACTGGATAGTCCTGCGCGTACGTGACGCAGGCAAGCGACGACACCGTCACAAATGACGCGAATAATGCCCTCAAACCTTCAAAGCAAAAGTTAACCGCCGATGAACGCAGATGAACGCCGATGAAGTGCACAATGGAAGCGAAGTAATCGAACTATCGGCGTTAATCTGCGTTTATCGGCGGCCAAATGGCTTCAGTGTTGTAACGAAGCAGCGCGCTCGCGGGGCGCCTGCGCGATTTTCGTCTCGATTTCCGCGGCCCACTGCTCGCGCGGCTTGAATCCCGACACCGCGCGCACCTGCTTTTCGATCGCGGCCCACACCTCCGCGTCGGGCAGCATGATGTCGTAAGGCACGCGATACGGCTGCGGCACGTACCACGGTGTGTCGATCAAAAGCTCGACGCGATTTTTTTCCGGGTCGCGGAAATACACCGACAGCGCATTGCCATGAGTGACCGGACCGAGGATTTCCACCGGTTCCTTCTTCAGCGCCACATACAGCGCGCGCAGCGTGGCGAGGCTGTCGACGCGGAACGACAGCTGGTTGATCGGGTTGAACGGCAGATCTTTGGGCCGCCCCGACGCGATCACGAACTGATGATGCTCGCGCGGGTCGCGCGTCAGGAACACGATTTCGCCGTCGGCGCGCGCCTCGCGGTCGCTCACCACGAAACCGAGAAAACGCGTGTAAAACTCCACCATGGGCTTGGCGTCGGTCACGAACACGCCGACGTGGCTTAACGTCAGTGAAAATGACATGGCGGCAACTCCTCCTCTGAGGCACTCCCGCAGGATCGCGGGATGAGATCAGTATAACTTACACTTTCGGCATGAATCCTTCACGCCGCATCAAACCTTCCGCAGATCCGCGGCAGATCCTCGCCGATCAGTCCCGAAAGCTTTACATCCGCGATATCGTCGAACTGCGTCGGCTCGGCGTTCATGATCACGATGCGCGCGCCGGCGGCCTGCGCGATGGGCACAGCATTGGCGATCGGGAAAACCTGCAGACTCGAGCCGATGGCCAGGAGCAAATCCGTGTCCTGCGCGGCCCGCATTGCGCCTTCGATCACTTCCGGAATCAGCGACTGGCCGAACGAAATCGTGTCGCTCTTCAATATGCCGCCGCAGGTCGTGCACGGCGGGTCTTCCTCGCCGGCGCGCACGCGGTCGAGCACGTCCTGCATCGGTCCCTTCCACCCGCACGAGAGGCAGATCGCGTTGTGCAGGTTGCCGTGCACTTCGAATACTTTCTCGCGCGAATTGCCGGCTTTCAGATGCAGCCCGTCGATGTTCTGCGTAACGAGCGCACGAAGGTTGCCGCGGCGCTCGAGCTGAACGAGCGCAAGATGGCCGGCGTTGGGCTTGGCAGTCCACGCGGGATGCGCAAGCCGCGATTGCCATGACAGTTTGCGGATTTCCGGGTCGGCTGTGTAATACCGGATGTCGGACAGCTTCTCTGCCTTGGGGTCGCGCGTCCACACGCCGTTGGGCCCGCGAAAATCCGGAATGCCGGAGTCTGTCGATATGCCGGCGCCCGTCAGTACCACGACGCGCTTGGCCGACTCGACCCAGCCGCGCACTTCCCTGATCACTTCAGCCGCAGTCACTGTTCGAGCTTGATGCCGTACTTCTTGATAATCACGCCCCAGCGCTCGATCTCGGCTTTGACGAACACTCCGAACTCCTCGGGGCTCATGACGAACACGTCCGCGCCGATCGCGGCGAGCGGCTCGCGCAAATCCGGCGCGGCCAGGCTTTGCCGGATCGCCTCGTTCAGGCGCGTGACGATTTCTTTCGGCGTCGCGGCCGGCGCGAACACGCCGTACCACTGGCGCGCGTTGAAGCGCGGGTAGCCGAGTTCCTTCAGCGCCGGCACGTCGGGAAACATCGGCGTGCGGTCGAAGCCCGCCACCGCGAGCGCGCGCAGCCGGCCGCTCTTGATATGCGGCGCCAGCACCGGCAGGTCGGCGAACATCGCCTGCGCCTGACCGCCGATGACGTCGACGATTGCCGGGCCCGCGCCTTTGTACGGCACGTGCGTGACCTTGATGCCGGCCTGGTCGCGGAAAAGCTCGAGCGCGATGTGCGTGTTGCTGCCCGCGCCGCTCGATGCGAACACGATTTCGCCCGGCCGCGCCTTGCCGAGCGCGACAAACTCCTTGACGCTTTTCGCAGGCAGGCTGGGCGTGACGATCAGCAGCACCGGGCCCGAGACCACCGGCGTGACCGGCGCGAAATCTTTGATTGGATCGTACGGCATCTTGTCGTAGACCGCCGGATTGATCGCCATCGTGCTCGACGTTGGCATCAGCAGCGTGTAGCCGTCGGGCTTGGCTTTGGCGACGAGTTCCGCGCCTATCATGCCGTTGGCGCCGCCGCGATTGTCGACGATCACCGACACAGCTAACACTTCGGTCAGTTTTTTCGCGAGGTGCCTCGCGGAGATGTCGGTGGGCCCGCCCGCCGCAAACGGCACGACGATTCGGATCGGCATTTTCGGCACCCATTGCGCGTGCGCATGCCAGGGCGCGAGACTCGCCCAAAGTACTACGATAGAAATAAAACGCTGCATCTTGTTCTCCGTCTTAAATTTCCCGGCCGTTCGCCCTGAGGTATCGAAGGGTGAACGAATTTTTCCGGCGGACCAATTATGCGTGCTTCTATACATCAGCACGAACGGATTTAATCGGCGCGCATGCCTCGTTCCTTGATCACTTTGCCCCATTTGGCGAGTTCGCTCTTCAGGAAGGCCGCGCACTCGTCAGGCGTGCTGGCGATGATGTCGAAGCCGCGCTGCTCGTACGCGCGCGCGAACTCGGGATCGCGCATGACCTGGGTAATTTTCTGGTTGAGCAGCGTGACGACCGCGCGCGGCGTGGCTCGGGGCGCGACGATGACGTGCCACGTGGTGAATTCGTAGCCGGGCAGCGTGTCCGCGATCGGCGGCACGGCGGGCAGCGCGACGGATCGTCGCAGGCTGGTCACGCCGAGCGGACGCAGCCTTTTACCCTCGATGAAGGGCATGGTTTCGGAAATGCTCGAGACCGTAATGCCGATTTCGCCGCTAGTTGCCGCCACTACCGCTGGGGCGCCGCCCTTGAACTGCACGACCACGATGTTCGTCTTCGCGAGCAGGTTGAAGAGTTCGCCCGCGACATGCGGATTGGTGCCGACGCCCGCGCCGCCGTAGTTGAGCGTGCCCGGTCGCGCTTTCGCGAGTTGTATGAGATCGCGCACCGACTGCGCGGGCACCGACGGGTGCACCGTCAGCACCGATGCCGTGGACGACAAGTGCGAAACCGGCGCGAAATCGTTCACCACGTCGTACGGCACGCGGCTGTACAGAAAACCGTTAGTCACGAACGGCAGCGTGTTGATCGCGAGCGTGTAGCCATCGGGCGCCGCGCGCGCGACCTGTTCCATCCCGATATTGCCGGAGGCGCCGCTGCGATTGTCGACGACGACCTGCTGCCCCACCAATTGGGAAAGCCGGGCGCCGACGATCCGGCCGACGATATCGACGCTGCCGCCGGGCGGGAACGGCGCCACGAGGCGTATCGGCTTGTTCGGATAGTTGTCGGTTTGCGCGAAACCGGCGCCGGGCAGCGCGATAGCGCCGACCAGCACTGGCACGAGCAGGATGATTTCCTTCACGGCAACTCCTCAAACGGTTCGCGCAAGCTTCCACGTACCCCGAGGCGGCGTCAAGCGATCACACGGCGACTTGCAATCGCGCCGCTGCCCGTCCTAAGATGCTCGAACGCGTAAATTTGCGCTCGCATTAGCGCTGCTGGCGTGCGCCATCACTCAGCCGGCGCGGGCGCAGGACGCCGCATACGTCGTGAGCTATTTTGAAACCATGCCGGCAACGCAGAATGAAGCCGCCGCCCTTGTGCGCGCATTCGCCGACGCAAGCCGCAAGGACGACGGCAACTTGCGCTTCGACGTCATGCAGCGCATCGGGCCCAGCTATCATTTTTCCATTGTCGAAGTGTGGACGGATGCCAAGGCGCAGGCCGCGCATGCCGCCGCCGCGCACACCAAACAGTTCCGCGAAAAACTGCAGGCGTTGCTGCGCAGCCCGTACGACGAACGCCCGCACACGGGCCTGGCGGTGGGCGCGCTGCAAATGAGCGGCGCCAGCCGCGATGCGATTTATGTCGTCACCCACGTCGACTTCATTCCGCCGGGCAAGGACACTGGCATCGAGATGACCAGGGTTTTATGCGAAACGAGCCGCAAGGACGACGGCAACCTGCGCTTCGAAGGCTTGCAGCAGACGAGCCGCCCCAATCACCTGACCCTGTTCGAAGTCTGGAAAGACCCGAAAGCGGTCGACAATCACGGCGTCGCGCCGCACACCAAGCTGTTTCGCGAAAAACTGTCGCCGATCAGCGGCGCGTTGTTCGACGAGCGGATGTACAAAAGTATTAACTGAATTAGGCGTTTTCGCTTGCGTCCCCTTCCTCCGCTTGCGGGGGAAGGTTGGGATGGGGGCAACCAGACTAGGCCTGAACTCGCCCCCTCCCCAGCCCTCCCCCGCTTGCGCAAGGGAGGGTGACCATTTCACTGGTCTCCGACCAATCCCGCCTCTTTCACGACCTTGTTCCACTTGACGGTCTCGACCTTCACGAACGCGACGAATTCCTCCATCGTCGACGGCATCACGTCGATGCCCTGGTCTTCCATGCGCAGCTTGAGATCCGGTGAACTAAGCACTTTAACGAGGCCCGCGTTAAGTTTCGCGGCCACCGGCTTCGGCAATCCGGCCGGCGCGCAGATGCCGTACCACGACGAGACGTCGTAGCCGGGCACGCCGGCTTCGGCGAAGGTCGGCACTTCGGGCGCGCGCGGACTGCGCTTGGCGCTGGTGACGCCGACCCCGATCAGGCGGCCCGACTTCACTGCCGACAGCGGGCCGCCGGGCAGATTGCCGACGCTCAGCGGAATCTGCCCGCCGATCACGTCGGCAAGCGCCGGCGCGGCACCCTTGTACGGCACGTGCACGATGTTGATGCCGGTCATCGATTTCAGCAGTTCGATCGACAGGTGCGGCGAGGCGCCGACGCCCGACGAGCCGAAGGAGAGCTTGCCGGGATTCGCTTTCGCATACGCGACCACGTCGCCGACGTTCTTGAACGGCTGCGCCGGATGCGCCATGAATAGATTCGGCGTCGAGCCGATCTTCGAGAGAAACGAGAAGTCCTTGATGTGGTCGTACGGCAGCTTGATGCGGGCCGGCGTAATTGCGTGCGAGCCTATCGTGCACAGCATGATCGTGTAGCCGTCGGGCGCGGATTTGGCCACGATCTCTGTCCCGACCGCGCCGCCCGCGCCGGGCCGGTTGTCGACCAGCACGGTCGCGCCCCATAAATCGGACAGCGCGCCGGCAACGTAGCGCGATGCGAGATCGGTGCCGCCGCCCGGTGTGTAGCCGACGATCAGCCGGACCGGCTTGCTTGGATAGTTCGTGGGTGCCGTTTGCGCCAGCACGGAAACCGCGCCGCCGGCAAACAGCGCCGACGCGCACGCGATAGTACGCAGCATCTTCATCCCTCCTCCTCGGTTAACGTCCCTGGCGCCGTCTGAATTACGGTCTGGGCGTGATGGTACAGTGAAATGCCGATGTCAGGGTACGCGCACCACGATCTTGCCCACCATCGCGCTCGCTTCCATGTGCGCCTTGGCGGCGGGCAGTTCGTCGAAGGCAAAGACGCGGTCGACGACCGGCACAATGCGTCCGTCGGCGATCGCGGGCACGACGTCGCGCACGAACCCGCGAGTCGCCGCCGCTTTTTCCTCCGGCGTGAGCTTCGCATTCGAGATGCCGAATATCTCGAAGCGATTGACATGCACCGCGGAAAGATCGATCTCCGCCTTCACCGAGCCGTCGACGTAACCCACCACCGCAAGCCGGCCATGCCGCGCGAGGCTGCGCACGCATTCCGCGAACTGCGTGCCGCCGACGAGATTGACGATCAGGTCTGCGCCGGCGCCGCCGGTCGCCGCTTTGACTTTGTCCGCAAAATCCGCGCCGCGCGTTTCGATCGCCACGTCCAGCCCGATCGCCTTGAGTTTTTTTAATTTTTCCGCCGACCCTGAAGTTCCGAGCGTCTTCGCGCCGAGCATTTTCGCAATCTGTATGCTCGCGACCCCCGCGCCCGCGGATGCGCCGGTCACCAGCAGCCATTCGCCGGATTTCAGTTTTCCATAGGGCGGATACAGCATTTCGTAAGCGGTGATATAGGAAATCGGCACGGCCGCTCCCTGCTCGAACGTGAGCTTCGGCGGCAACGGAATGATTTGCGCAGCCTCCATTGCGACATATTCCGCAAAGCCGCCGCGCACGCGCCCGAACACGCGATCGCCGGTTTTCACACCCGTCACGCCCGCGCCAACGGCGTGCACTTCACCTGCCGCTTCGGTGCCGCCGATTTTCTCGGGCCCGCCGTGCACCGCGCCACCGACTACGAGTTCCCCGCGGTTCAGCGCGCTCGCCCGCACCCGCACGACGATTTCATTCGCTTTCGGCTGCGGCGCCGGCACGTCGCGCCATTCCAATGCAGCTTTGTGATCTTTGACGACGATCCAGCAGGATTTCATAAGGGCCTCGTGATTTGATTGTTGCGGAGTTTAGCATTGCGTAAGGCATGCGAATTGCCGCTCCCCGCCGGCTCGTGTAAAGTCGGCGCCCACCCATGGACAAGACCGCCGTAAAACTCCTGCGTTTGTACGAACATTTGTGCCGCGCCGATGCGCCGCTCGGCGTCAGCGCGCTCGCTTCCAAACTACGCCTCACCAAGAGCAATGCGCACCGCATCCTGCGCACGCTCACCGGCCTGGGTTACGCGCAACAAATGGCGGACGGCCTGTACGCACCCACCCTGAAAGGCTGGGAGCTCGGCACGCTGGTGATGAACCGCCTCGACGTCGTGCAGGTCGCCAAGCCTTATCTTCACGAGCTCAATGTCACGACCGGCGAATCGGCTTTTCTCGCAACGCTCAACGGCAGCTCGGTCGTCTATCTCGACGTGCTCGAAAGCCGTTACCCGATCCGCATCAGGTCCGTGATCGGCGGCACCGCGCCCGCGCATTGCAGCGCCAGCGGCAAGCTGCTGCTCGCCTACAACCCGCTGATCGCCGAGCAGTATCTCGCGAAGCCGCTCGAACGATACACTGCGCGCACGCTGACGAAGCGCGCCGACCTCGAACGCAAGCTTGAATCGATACGCCGCGCGGGCTATTCGATCAACGACGAGGAATGGGTCGAGGGCGTGTGCGGCATCTCGGCACCGGTCCACGACGGCCATCGTCTCGGCATTGCGGCCATCGGCATCACAGCGCTGAAGGAACGCGTCAATCGCGTGAAGCTGAAGCAGCTCACCAGGCTCGTGAGCGACGTCGGGCACAAGGTGTCGGTTAAACTGGGCTATCGCGCGTCCGCGCGCTGATCGGGTTAGCCCTAACCGGCAACGCCCTCAAAAAACTCCGCCATGTCGGCGACGCCGTCCAGGCCGTCGATACGGGCACGCAACAATTCGCCGCGCTCCGCGCCCAGCGGTGACACGCCTTCGAGCGCGCATTCACGGAATTT
>WNFL01080122.1_pt1 | contig 11371 bp, 13 predicted proteins | sample 5400361 | NCBI WGS metagenome assembly WNFL01 (sample SAMN13153351, study PRJNA577476) | soil metagenome | isolation source: 40 cm soil on Douglas fir-dominated hillslope | place: USA:California | collected 2013-09-17
CGCGGCGAAGCGTTTCATCGTCGCTGAGAAGGTCGCGTCCGACTTCGAGCGCCGGTTCGCGAAGGGCGTCGAGGCGCTCCGCATCGGCGATCCGATCGATCCAGCCACGCAGATCGGGCCGCTCGCGCGCGCCGATCTCCGCGAGACCCTCGAGCGCCAGGTCAGGGAGTCGGTGCGCATGGGTGCGCGGGTCGTCACCGGTGGGAAGCGTTGGGGCGATCGCGGCTTCTTCTACCTTCCGACCATCCTCGCCGACGTGACGCCCGACATGCCCGTGTTCAGGGAGGAGACGTTCGGCCCGGTCGCGGCGCTGATGGCGGTGCGCGACGCCGACGAGGCCGTCGCGGTCGCGAACGACACGGAGGACGGCCTCGGCGCGAACCTCTGGACGCAGGACCTCGGGCTGGCGGAGAAGCTCGCACCGCGCATCGACGCCGGCCAGGTGTTCGTCAACGGCATGGTGGCGAGCGATCCGCGGGTCCCGTTCGGCGGCGTGAAGCACAGCGGATATGGGCGCGAGCTCGGCGAGTTCGGCATCCGCGAGTTCACGAACATCAAGACGGTCTGGATCGGTCCGGCGGAGGCACCGAAGCTCACGCCCCAAGCGGAGTAGACCTACACGTTCGGCGTGGCCGGCAGGTAGGGCCCGAACTGCTCTTCGAGCAACGCGATGCTCGCGTCGAGATCGCGCGATCCATCGACGCGCTCGCATCGGAGCCCGAGGTCGCGGCACGACGCTTCGATCCGCTCGTCAAGAAGCGCGTCCCGCTGGGCGTGCTTCGCGAGCGCTCCCTCGCGGTCCTTGATCCCCGGAAAGCGCTCGATCTGACCCGGGCCCCAGCGGCGCGTGGCGACGGTCTCACGCCGCTCGCGCGTCGGCACGAGGAAGATCGCCTGCCGCGGCGAGCGGATGGTCGGCGCGACGCACCAGGGGAGGGCGCGTGGCCCCTCGGCCACGATCGTTCGCCCTCGAGGCATCGCGAGCAGGTCGCCGATCACAAGCTCGAAGTTGGATTCCCAGAACTCGATCGCTCGGGTCACGAGGTCCGCCACCTCGGGCAATGCCCACCGCTCGTCCATCGACTGGGCCGCGAACGCGGCGATCGCGGGTGTCGGACGAGTTTCGTGCTCGCGCACTCCGTGCCAGTCGAGGTTATAGATCTTCAGGTCCCACTTCCCGGCGAGAAGTCGCGAGAGCGTCGTCTTACCGGCCTGCGGACCGCCGCCGATCCACAACACATGTGCCAGCGCGTCGCGGAGATCGGTCAAGAACGGGCATGATGCGCATCGGAATCCGCAAAGAACAGTCTGTTCGCCGACCGCGACGTCGTTCACAATGATGGAGTCCCCATGAACGCGGCCGAGCTCCTTGTTCGCTGTCTCGAGAACGAAGGCGTCCGCTATGTCTTCGGCATCCCCGGCGAAGAGACCCTCGAGCTCAACGCGGCGCTCGACGCGAGCGAGAAGATCCAGTTCGTTTTGACACGACACGAGCAGGCCGCAGCCTTCATGGCCGACGTGAGCGGTCGTCTCACGTCTTACCCCGGCGTCTGCCTCGCGACGCTCGGCCCCGGCGCGACGAACCTGCTCACCGGCGTCGCCGACGCGCAGCTCGACCGCGCGCCACTCGTCGCGATCACCGGCCAAGCGGGCCTCGAGCGCGTGCATCTCGAGTCGCATCAATACATCGACGTCGTCGCCATGTTCGAGCCCGTCACGAAGTGGAGCACGCGCGTGACCGTCGCGAACACCGTGCCCGAGGTCGTGCGCAAAGCGTTTCGCCTCGCGCGTCTCGAGAAGCCCGGCGCGACCCACATCGAGCTCCCCGAGGACGTCGCCGCCGAGCCGACCACGCTGTCGCCGCTCGAGGTCCGTCGAACGTCGTTCCCGAAGGCGCAGGACGAGGTCATCGAGAAGGCCGCGGCACTCATCAACAGCGCGAAGGCGCCGCTCATCCTTGCCGGGAACGGCGTCACGCGGCGCGACGCGGTCGGGAATCCGACGGTCGAGACGCTTCGACGGTTCGTTCAGACCAGCCGCATCCCCGCGGCGTGGACGTACATGGCAAAGGGTGTCCTCGATCCGCGGGCGCAGGGCTCGCTCGGACCCGTCGGCCTCCAGCGCGAGAAGGCGGACCTCGAGAACCTGCCCCAGCTCGCGCAGGCCGACCTCGTCATCGCCATCGGCTACGACCTGGTGGAGTGGGCTCCGGTCCTGTGGAACCCGAAGCGCGACAAGATCGTGATCCACGTCGACAGCACCGCGGCGGAGCTCGACGGCCACTATCACCCGAGTGCCGAGGTCGTCGGTGAGATCGACGAATCACTCACCGCGCTCGCGACGCTCCTCAAGCCGCGGCCGGACACCGCACCGCGTTCCGGCGGCGGCGCGTCGCTGCCTGCCGAGGTCATCGGCCCGCTCCCGCCGGCGTTCGTCGTGCGCGCGCTGCGGGAGGCGCTCGGGCCGGATGACGTCGTCATCTCGGACGTCGGTGCGCACAAGGTGTGGCTGGCGCGCCACTATTCGACGGAGCGGCCCAACACCGTGGTCATCTCGAACGGCCTCGCCTCGATGGGCATCGCGCTCCCCGGAGCCATCGCCGCGAAGCTTGTGCGGCCCGAGCGTAAGGTCGTCGCCTTCAGTGGCGACGGCGGCTTCCTCATGAATGTCCAAGAGCTCGAGACCGCGAAGCGGCTTGGGGTCGCGATCGTCACCGTTGTCCTCGTCGACGGCCGCCTCGGCGTCATCGAAGTGAACGAGCGCCGCCTCTTCCGCCGCACCTTCGGCACCACATTCGGGAACCCCGATTTCGTCCAGCTTGCGCGGGCGTTCGGCGTCGCCGGCTTCGCCGTCGAGCGCGGGGCCGACCTTGGGCCGACCCTGCAGCGGGCGCTCGCAGTGGAGGGCCCCGCCGTCGTCGCGGTGCCCTGGGACGCAGCGATGAACGATCACATGTCCGACGCGATCAGCCGCTAGGCGTCGATCAATCCCCACGTGCCGGCAGGCCGACGGTACGCCGCCAATGCTGTCGACCCAGCTCGAAGCCGATCGCGCAGCCGAGGTCCACGAGCTCGGGCTCGGTGAATGTCGCGTGAAGGGCCGACCAGAGCGCATCGTCGGCCTTCGCAGAGTCGTACGCGATCGCATCGACCCACTCGAGTGCGGTGCGTTCCCGTCCGGCGTAGGAGTCGATGCTGATCTCGCTGGCGAGATAACGGAAGCAGAGCTCCTTGAGCGACTGATCCACGATGCCCGTGAAGAGCACGTTCGCCTCGATCTCCGCCCATGCGTCGCGTGCCGCCGGCTGGAGCGACCGGATCTCCGCGCCCGTACCGCCGCGCAGACGTGGCATCAGCGCGCGGTCCCGGTCGCGAGCCCGGCGCCTGGCTCACCCGGCAGCTCGTTATGGCCGACGTGCCACGTCTTGATGAGGCGCTGCTGCCCGAACGTCACGGCGATGAACGAACCGAGTTCGACGATCTGCGCGTCGCTAAAGTGCTCGTGCAGCTTCGCCCACACCGCGTCGTCCGCGCCCTCGGGATCCCAGACGAGCATGCTCGTGTACAGGAGCGCGGCCTTCTGCCGCGGCGTGAAGCGGTCGGACACCTCGAACTTCAAGAGGTCGGCGTAGTCATCCTCGGTGAGGCCCTGGTCCCTCCCACGGAGAGAGCGCTGCGAGCCTCAGTACTCGCACTCGATCGTCTTCGAGACGTAGACGCGGCACAGCTCCTTCAGCGAGTGCTCGAGCACACCTTGACGGAAGATGCGCTCCCACGCGCGCGAGAACGCCCTCGCCACCGCGGGGACGTGCGAGCGGATGGCCTGCGTCTCGGGTCGCGGCGTCCCGTACTTCCGCGCGAGGTCCATGTACTCGCGGAGCTCCGGGTCGGCGAGATCGGTCACGTAGCTGATGCGTGCCATGGACCCATTGTGCCTTTCAGGATGTAGAGACCACCGCGCACGCGGTCGGTGACGAACACGGTGCCCTCCTTGTCGACGAGCACGTCGTTGAACTGGATCGTCGGCTGTCCAAGTGGCGCTTCCGGTACATAGGAGGCGATCTCCACGACGCGCGCTGGGTCGCTGGTGTCGTAGACGCGCAGCCCGGCGTTGAAGTAGGTGACGAATACGATGCGGTCGCTCCGGAACGCGCCCGGCCGGTTCTCGTGGAGGTTGTGCGGTCCGAAGCGCAGGCCGCGCGCGCAGTAGTCGCCCTGCGGCACGGGGAAGCGCGACAACTCGCGCGGCGCGTGCTCATCGGCGATGTCGACGAGATGCACGTTCTTGGGTGCGCCCTCGCAATTCGGCTCGATCGCCTCGTCAGTCACGACGAGCAGTTTTCGGTCGCCGAGAGGTAGCGCGGTGTGCGTGTGCGAGTGGCCGCCCTCGGGCCACGCCAATGACGAGATGAGGTCGAGGGCGCCGTCGCCGCGGAGCCCGTACACGACGACGCCCTGATCGAAATACCCGCCGAAGGCGCGGTCGCCCCGGACGATCACATGGTGAGCGCCGACGTCGGTGTCGTCGGGCAGCGTCGTTGCATCGTGCTCGCTTTGACCCTCCCACCACCAACGAAACGACATGCGCGGGTTCGCTGGGTCGGAGAGGTCGATGACGATGAGAATGCGATTCCGATACCCCTCGAGTCGTGCAGACGCGTACGCGTACCGACCGCCCGTCCACCAGATGCGGTGGACACCGAGGCCGTCGACGGGCAGGAAGCCGATGCGTTTGGGGTCCCTCGGCTTCGAGACGTCGTAGACGAGGAGGCCGCTGCTCTCGGGCACGCCTACGCGATACGGGTACTGCTCGTGATTGGCGAGGAGGAGATCGCCCGCGAGCTGGACCTTGTGGGAGTGCGTGCCCTTCGGCACGCCGATCTGGCGGACGACGCGGGGACGCGCGAGGTCGGAGACGTCGACGACGCTCGTTCCAATGCCGAAATCTCCCATGTGCCCGACGTACACCACGTCGCCGTTGCGCATGATCTGCATGCCGTCGCCCGTGCCGCCGAGGTCGCTGTGTCCGACGAGCTCGAGGCCGCGCGCCTCGAGCGCTCGGGGAAGGGGGCTCATGACCCGATTCTTGCCCGATTTGACGAAGGACGGTGCCGGGCCTAGCCTCCACCAGGCCTCGCGCAAACGTTTTCCGTGGAGGTCCGCACGCCCGCTCGACGCACCATCGTGGATGTGGCCCGTCTCGCCGGAGTGCACCCGTCGACCGTGTCCCGCGCGCTCCACCGGGCGGACCTGCCGCTTCGACCCGAGACGCGCCGCAAGGTGCTCGCGGCCGTCGCGCGCCTCGAATATCGGCCGTCGGTCATCGCGCGCGGGCTCAGGCTGCAGCGGACCAACACGCTCGGGATGCTCGTCCCCGACATCACCAATCCGTTCTTTCCACCGATCATCCGTGGCGCGGAGGAGGCAGCGCGCGAGCGCGGCTACGAGCTCGTGTTGTGTAACACCGATGACTCGCCCGACCGCGAGACCGCCTCGCTACGGCTGCTCCGCGAGCGCCAGGCCGACGGTCTCCTCATGGCGACGAGCCGAATGGCCGACGCGACGCTTGCCGCGGTGCGACGTGATCGCTTCCCGTTCGTCCTGGTCAATCGCGGCTCGCGTGTTCCCGCCGACCTGTCGGTCGAGGTCGACAACGAGCGCGCCGCGGAGTCCGTCATCGCGCACCTCGCCGGACTCGGCCATCGCCGTATCGCACATATCGCGGGACCCCTTTCCACGACGACCGGGGCGGAGCGCGCGGCCGGGTACCGCGCGGCGATGCGCTCGCGTGGCCTTCCGGCCGACGAGTCGCTCGTCGCCGAAGCCGAGGCCTACGCCGAACCGTCGGGCTACGCCGCCGCGGTCCGCCTGCTCCGCGCCTCGCCGACCGCGATCTTCGGCGCGAACGACCTGCTGATCCTCGGCGCGCTGCGCGCCGCCCGAGAGGCGCGGCTGCGCGTACCCCAGGACATCTCGCTTGTCGGTGTGAACGACATCCCGCTCGTCGGCCTCATCGATCCGCCGCTCACGACCGTCCGCGTGCCGCAGAGAGAGATGGGGGAGATCGCTGCTCGCATGCTGATCGCCGTGCTCGAGAACGAGACCGTGGCGCGGCGCCATGTCCTGCTCGATACGACCCTGATCGTGCGCGGCTCGACCGGCGCGCCCGCGCGCGCCGCGCGGAGCGTGGCATGAGCGTGCAGCTAGCGCGGATCTCGGTCGAGCGCGCGACGAAGCGGTTCAGCGCCGGCGGCCTCACGGTCTTCGACGGGCTCGATCTCGCGGTGCGCGACAAGGAAGCGCTCTGCGTGCTCGGACCTTCGGGCTGCGGAAAGACGACCCTCCTGCGATCGATGCACGGGCTCGTGCAGCTCGACGGCGGGCGGATCGTCATCGATGGCACCGAGGTGCGCGCGCCGCGGCGGAACGCGGCGATGGTGTTCCAGCACTTCGGCCTCATGCCCTGGAAGCGGGTTCGCGAGAACGTCGCCTACGGCCTCGAGCTCGCGGGCGCGCCGAAGGCCACCGTCGACGAGCGTGTCAACCGCTACATCGAGCTGGTCGGCCTGCGTGGCTTCCAGGGGTCGTATCCGCATCAGCTCTCGGGCGGCATGCAGCAGCGCGCCGGCCTCGCGCGAGCACTGGCGCTCGAGCCGGACATCCTCCTCATGGACGAGCCGTTCGGCTCCCTCGACGCGCTCACGCGCGAGATCCTGCAGGACGAGCTGCTGCGTATCTACCAGCTCGCTCCGCGCACGATGGTGTTCATCACGCACTCGATCGAGGAGGCCATCGCCATGGGCGACCGCATCCTCGTGCTGTCGGCGCGCCCGGCACGGGTGCGCGAGCTCATCCAAGTGGACATCCCGCGGCCACGCACGGTCGCGAGCGTTATCGCGCATCCGCGGTTCGTCCAGCTGCGCGACCACTGCTGGCGCCTGCTGCGGGAGACCGCGGCATGACGTTCCATCAGGTCGGCGTCGAGGTCGAGGAGGCGCGCGCCGTACCCACGATGCGTTCGCGAGGCTGGCGCCGCGTGCGTCCAGGCGACTGGGTCGTTCGCGTCGGCACGATCACGGTGATCCTCGGTCTCTGGGAGCTCTTTGGGCCGGCGCTGAACAAGCTCATCCTGCGGCCGCCGTCGGACATCGTCCGCGCGTTCTTCGAGCTCGTGGCCAACGGCGAGCTCGCGGAGGCGATGGGCCAGAGCCTGCGCGAGCTCACCGGCGGGCTCGCCGTAGCGCTGGTCCTCGGGCTCCTGCTCGGCATCGCCTCCGGCCGCTGGCGCTTCGTCTACAACGCCATCGATCCGCTGGTGTCGGCGCTCTACTCGGTCCCCTCGGTCGCGCTCGTGCCGCTCATCGCGGTCGCGTTCAGGTCGATCGGCGACGCGCCACGGATCGCGACCGTGGCGCTCTTCGCGATCTTTCCGATCCTCATCAACACCCAGCAGGGCGTGCGAAACGTGGACCGGCAGCTACTTGAGGTCGCGCGCTCGTTCAACAGCAGCGAGCGGCGGCTCTGGACGGACGTGATCGTCCCCTCGGCCACGCCGTACGTGCTCGCGGGCGTCCGCCTCGCGATCGGCCGTGGCCTCATTGGGATGATCGTCGCGGAGTTCTTCGTCGGTCTGGTCGGCCTGGGGTACCTGATCATCGCGTACGAGAACGTTTTTCGCATCGATCGCATGTTCGTGCCCGTCATCGTCGTCGCGACCATGGGCATCCTGCTCATGGGGTTCGTCCAGTGGATCGAGGGTCGTATCGCGCCATGGCTCAAGAAAGATCAATAGGAGGTCGGAGAGATGCATGCTCGCGTCTTCGGTTCGATCGGTCTCGGTCTCGCGATCTTGCTGACCGCGTGCAGCGGGGGAGGCGGGGCGGGCGGGGCCGCGACGCCGACGGCCGCCGCCACGGCCGCGGCGGCGACCGCCACCGCGGTGCCAAAGGCGGTGTGCGCCGCGAAGAAGATCACCATCGCGGTGCCGGTCACGCCGCCGAACGTCGTGCACCTCACGCCGTACGTGGCCGATTCGTTCGGCTACTTCAAGGACGAGAACCTCACGGTCGAGCTGGTCCGCTTCGACGGCGGCGTCGGATCGCTCCGCGCCTCCGCTTCGGGCGCGATCGATCTCGCGGGCACGTCGGCCGAGCCGGTGCTCGACGCGATCGCGAACGGTGCGGACGTGAAGATCGTCTACACGTATGCGCCCAACGTGGACGTCTCGTTCGCCGTCAGCGCGGGCATCAAGACGCTCGCGGATCTCAAGGGCAAGAAGATGGGCGTCCAGGAGCCGGGTGGGTTCGCCGACGTGATGACCCGCATCGTCCTGAAGAAGGCGGGCATCGACCCAAAGGACGTCACCTTCGTCACCACGACCACGGCCGGCCGCGTACAGGCGCTCGCCACGGGGACGACCGACACCGCGGTCCTGCACATCGACCAGGTGAAGACGGTCCAGAAGCAGACCCCGACCATCTCCGTGCTCGCGAACATGTGGGAGATCCTCACTGACTACCAGTACTCCGTGTACATCGTGCCGACGCAGACGCTTAAGGACGACCCGAACACGACGGAGTGCGTGATCCGCGCGCTCATGAAGGCGAACCGCGCGATGTACGACCCGGCCAACCGCCAGAAGGTGATCGACATCGCGGTGAAGGAAGGCAAGATCGACCCGGTGATCGCCGGAGAGACCTTCGACCTCCTGGTGAAGGCGAAGGCGTGGCCGCAGAACGAGGGCCTGCTGAAGGCGAACATCGAAGGCACGATCAAGAGCGAGAAGGACTTCGGCAAGATCACGAAGGCCATGACCTTTGAGGACGTCACCGACCTCACCATCGTGAAGAAGGTCGTGGAGCAACTCGGGCGCGTGAAGGACTTCCCCTATTGAACTGGGGCGAAGGATGAAGCTCGTCGACCTGACCCAGCCGTGGGGCGACCGGATGCCGACCTGGCCGCAGTTCGAAGCGATCCAGGTGACGGACATCACGACGCACCATCGCGACGGCAAAAGCACGGTGCTGGTGCGCACGAACATGCACACCGGCACGCACATCGACGCGCCGATCCACTACTGGCCGACGGGCAAACATCTGGGTGAGATCCCCATCGGTGACCTCTACGGGACCGGCTTGGTGATCGACCTACGACCGATCACCAAGCCGTGGTCCTACTACTCGCTGAAGGACGTCCTCTCCTGCGTCCCGAGGGGGGAGCACATCCGCGGCTGGGACCGGTACAACTGGACAAAGCCGGCGCGTGACGACGTCATGTACTTCGATCGCCATCCCGGCCCGATGCCCGAGGTGTGCGACTACCTCGTGGACCGGAAGATCCGCTGGTTCGGCGGCGACCTCGCGTCAATGGATCACTCGCTCCACGTGCGCGTGCGCTACTTCCGCCCCGATCTGGTGAAGGAGTACGAGGCGCAGACCGGGAAGCCCATCGACGAGACGCTGCCGATGAAGGACTTCGAGCACGTGCACTACCACATGGCCAAGGCGAACATCCCGATGCTGGAGAACCTCGGCGGCGAGCTCTCCGAGGTCGCGGGCAAGCGCGTCGACATGGGCGCGTTCCCGTGGCGCTGGGTCGGCGGCGAGGCGTCCATCTGCCGCGTCGTGGCGTTCCTCCCATGACGATCACCGCGCCGCCGACCACCAAGACGATGCAGGCGCTCGTGCTCACTGCGCCGCACGAGTTCGAGATCCGCGACGACCAGCCGATCCCGCGCCCCGCGGCGAACGAGGTGCTCGCCCAGGTGCGCGCGATCGCCATCTGCGGTACCGACGCCGAGATCGTCGAGGGCACATTCAAGGGCCGCTGGCCACGGGCGTACCCGTTCATCCCGGGACACGAGTGGTCGGGTGTGGTCGTCGACTCGGGCGACGTGGCGACGGGCTACGGCTTCGTGCCGGGAACGCGAGTGGCCGGGACGTCGCATTCCGGCTGCGGCTACTGCCGCATGTGTCGAACCGGCCGCTACAACCTGTGCTTCAACTACGGCCGCGAGGACCTCGGCCACCGGCAGTACGGCCACTACACGCAGGGCGCGTACGCGACCTACGTGGTCCACACGATCAAGGCGGTGTTCAAGATCCCCGACGCGATGAACTTCGACGAGGCGGCGCTCTGCGACACCGCGTCGATCGCGCTGCATTCGGTGAAGCGTCCCGGGATCGACCCCGGCGACGTCTACGTGGCGGTCGGCTCTGGCGGCATGGGCCTGCTCACGGCGATGTGCGCCCGCGCGCGCGGCGCGGCGCGCTGCATCGTCGTCGGCGGCGGCAAGCGCCTCGAGCGCGCGAAGGCTCTCGGGTTCGAGACCGTCGACTACCACGACGGCGATCCCGTCGCGCGGGTCCGCGAGATGACCGGCGGTATCGGCGCGGACGTGGCCGTCGACTCGGCCGGGACGAAGGACTCCGTCGGGCAGGCGATCCGCATGGTGCGCAAGGGCGGTCGGGTCGCGTTCACGGGCATCCCGAAGGAGCCGAGCTCCATCGACTTCCAGAAGATCGTGCTCGAGGAGATCGATCTGTACGGCGTGCGCGCGAACCGGAACACGATGGAAGAGGTGATCCCGCTGATGGCCGACGGGCGCATCCCCGCCGCCAAGCTCATCACGCATCACTTTCCGCTGATGGACTTCCGCGAGGCCTTGCGAACGTTCAACGAGCGCATCGACGGCGCCCTCAAGGTGATCGTCGAGCCATGAATAAGACGGAGGGTGGAAGGCGGCGCTTCGCGCCGGGGGCCCCTGCCCCCTCCCCTGCCATGGATCGGGATCTCGGCGAGCTGATCCGGTCACGACGCGCGATCCGCAAGTTCGCGGCGCGCGCCGTGCCGGAGGCCGACGTGCGCGAGGTGCTCGAGGCGGCGCGCTGGGCGCCGTCGCCCGCGAATCTCCAGCCGGCGCGCTTCATCTGGGTCCGCGACGGCGAGCTGAAGAGCGAGCTTCAAGAGCTCGCGCGCGAGTCGAAAGCCATGTCCGCGCACTGGGACGCATCCTTCGCGCCGGGTGGATCGAACGCGACGGTCAACGATGTGCGCACGCCCGAGGTCATCGCGGTGTGCGCCGATCCCGCGAAGAGCCTCACCAACGTGAACGACGAGAACGGGTACGAATGGGCGGCGGCGATGTCGATCTACGCGATGTGGCTGCGGGCGCACTCGCTGGGGTACGGCGGCGTGTTCGTGCAGCACTGGCTGCCCGACCACGCGAAGCGGATCCTCAACATCCCGCGGCTCTGGCGGTTCCTCGGGACGTTCACGTTCGGGCATCCGGCGGAGCAGAAGGAGCAGACGCGTCTGCCGTTCGACGAGGTCGTCTTCGTCGATCGCTTTCCCGGAGCGCCCCGCCCATGAGC
>WNFL01114203.1_pt3 | contig 11371 bp, 10 predicted proteins | sample 5400361 | NCBI WGS metagenome assembly WNFL01 (sample SAMN13153351, study PRJNA577476) | soil metagenome | isolation source: 40 cm soil on Douglas fir-dominated hillslope | place: USA:California | collected 2013-09-17
CCACATGGCGGGATCCGGGACCATGGCAGGACCCGCAGGTCACACCGAGATCGGCCCAGGTGGTCGCGTAGGTATTTGCGGGTAGATTGAAGTTCTTTTTTAGATCAGTCGTATGTCAGTCAGCGCATTGGTAATTCCACGTCTGATCGCGGCCGGTCCAATGTAGCAGCGACCCCGGCTGGAGCTTTTCGTTGGGGTAGAGGTGAAACCAGCGCTGGCCACCCTTGTCCTTCGGTCGGGCGTCCCAGGCAATCCCGAGCATCTGGTAGCGACCGTCGGGAAACGCGATTAGATATTGCTGTAGTGGATCTATGCCGAACGTATAGCTGATTTCGTAGTCGTGCATTACCCCATCGGGACCGTCGGTTCGAACCGTGAATTTATCGCCGACACGCGAAAAGGTGCTGACCACGCCGAAGTTCTCGACCGAAACGCCAGAAAAATCGCCAAGTACCGTTTCCGGCGTGGCCTTCTCCATCGCCAGCGCGTGGTGTGAGGTCTTCCAACGTTCCGCCTGCGTTTGATGGCAGCCGGCGCAAACCTCGACCCCGACATAACTGGCTTTCACCGCATCATCGGCTTGCGCGTATGCTAGTGCCAAGATCAGGCAGCTTGAGAGCATGGTGATTGCCGCAATCGCTGGGGCTATCCGACGGACACCACTCGACAGAAAAGCGAATGTGCGATCGCTCGGCGAGACATCGTGTGCAAGGGGAGTGGCGCTGACAGATCCTGTCTGCACCGTCCGGCCGGACGACGATAGGCTGTCTTGTTTCAAACTTGTCGAACTTTCAGCTATGTACAAGGGGCTTTCGAACGATCAATCCGGGCCTCTCAACGCTGGAGGCCGGCAATCGGAAGCTAAGCTCATCATCAAGTCGCCCAACCCCTAGTAACAGACTTTGAGCTTCATGCCCATCGTCAGGCGCCGGCGGCAAGATTGCCCATGCGCTAGAGAGTTTTTTGCCTGCGCTGCGGCGCGCCCCGACCAAATTGGCATGACGGCAGTTCTGCCGAAACCGCATAGCGAACGAAACAACTCTTCGGGCAGTGTCACGAATGAAGCAACGCAGGCCGCTGATGCGCGGCCCGGAGATCGTGATGCATTTCGCTGATACGAAACCGTCGTCTGACTACGCACAATCGTTCGAGCATCCAGCAGATGGGGGGATGCTGTACGTGCCGGGCGGCACGTTTCGCATGGGTTCGGATCGGCATTATCCGGAGGAAGCGCCGGTCCACCGCGTCGCCGTGGAAGAATTCTGGATCGACCGCACGCCGGTCACCAATCGCCAATTTCGCGAATTCATCAACGCGACCGGCTACGTCACCTTCGCCGAATTGACGCCCGACGCAAAGGACTATCCGGAAGCGCTGCCGCATATGCTCAAGGCCGGCTCTCTGGTGTTCACGCCGCCCAGCCAGGCCGTGGACCTGCGCCATTGGGGCGAATGGTGGACGTTCAAATTCGGCGCCAACTGGCGCCGGCCGTATGGTCGCCACAGCAATATTCGTGGCCTCGACGACCATCCGGTCGTCCACGTCGCCTACCGGGACGTCGAAGCCTACGCCAGATGGGCCGGCAAGGAAGTGCCAACAGAAGCGGAATGGGAATTCGCCGCGCGTGGCGGACTAGACGGCGTGGAGTTTGCCTGGGGCGACGAGTTGACGCCCGATGGCAAGCATATGGCGAACACCTGGCAGGGTAATTTCCCGCTGCAGAATCTCGCCGCCGACGGCTTCGAACGCACCTCGCCAGTCACCGCATTCCCCGCCAACCGCTATGGCCTGTACGATATGATCGGCAATGTCTGGGAGTGGACGGCCGATTGGTTTTCGCCGAAGCATGAGGCCGACGCGCCGAAGGCGTGCTGTATTCCGAAAAATCCGCGCGGTGGGCCGGAGGCCGCGAGCTACGATTGCAATCCGAACACCAGGATTCCGCGCAAAGTGCTAAAGGGCGGCTCGCATCTTTGCGCTCCCAATTATTGTCGCCGCTATCGTCCGGCCGCGCGTCATGCCGAGCCGATCGACACTTCGGCAAGCCATGTCGGCTTCAGGTGCATCAGCAGGAAGAGGATCACGTCATGAGTAACGATGAGATTCCGGGAAAGCCTGAGATGAGCACGGACCAATCAGCGGAGGATTGAAACGCCGCGATCTCTTGTTGAGTGCAGTTCTCGCGTCGCCGCTTCGGAAATTCCAGATTTTCTTGTCGTTCAGCAAGGCGGCCCAATAGGTAACCGCAGTCTTCTGGCTTGCCGATCGCGTCGACGACTGCTGTCACGCATTCAATGTGTCCAGTGAGTCACGACGAGTCACGACAGGTACAACACCTCTGCACCCGAACGGGCGTAGCCGATATCATGTCTATCGCCCGAACGTTCGCCATCCGAATTGACGACTCGGCATTAGGCTTGCCGAGGTGACATTCTTTCCTGAGGTCGGGAGGCGTCCGTCCAGTCGACGCGAAGCGATTTCGGTAAGGGCAGCGGCCATGGATCTTCGGTATGTATCGGACGGCTTTCACCTGGATCGAAAGGATCTGTTCGGGCGCGAGGCGCCAATATCGTGGCTCCCCACGCATTCCCTGCCGCCGTTCTCGATCGACACGGGAGATAACAGCGCCGGCAATGGTGGGAACGGTTATTTTGCCGGGAGTCTGATCGACAGCAGCTACGCTGCATTCGAGCCGCTCAATATGGCGCAGGCGGGCGCCCACGCGACAGCCGTCGCCCATCAGACGAACATCGGGCTTTTTGATCAGTCGGCGACCCAGACAGCCGGAACTGGCGGCGATGGCGGCGACTGGAATGCCGCAATGGGTGGAAGCGTCGGCGTGTTCGGATCTGTCGGCTCCGACGTGATCGCGACTGGAGACAACAGCGCCGGTAATGGTGGCGATGGCCACTTCTCAGGGGCCCTGGTGCATGCTCCTGTCGCGATATTTGATCCGATCAACATTGCGGTGGCAGGCTCCCATGGCACCGCCGACGCTCATCAGTCGAATACAGCTGAATTCCATCAAGGTGCCAGCCAGTTTGCCGGCGGCGGCGGCGGTGGCGGGAACGGCAATGCGGCGATTGGCGGAGAGGCGTCTGTGTTTGGGGGGACTGGCGCGCCGCCCCACTCCATCGCCGGCACTGGCCACGCGTCCGACCACGGCTTGATCGGCTCCGATGCAGTCGGGAGCGGGCAAAACCAGGCTGGCAACGGCGGAGACGGATACTTTTATGGCAGCCTCGTTCACACGTCCTTCGCGTTGTACGACCCGATCAACATCGCGGTGGCGGGATACAATTCCAGTGCCCATGCCGATCAATCGAACAATGTGGAGTTCGATCAATCCGCTTTTCAGATGGCCGGTGTCGGCGGTAACGGCGGAAGCGGCAATGCTGCGATTGGCGGAGACACCGGTGCCTACTCCTCCATCCTGGGCTTAATCGGCTCTGACGTCATTGCGACAGGTGGCAACAGCGCCGGCTCCGGCGGTGACGGGCATTTCACAGGGAGCCTCATCGACCTCAACATAGCGATCTACGCTCCGATCAACATTGCGGTCGCCGGCTTCAATTCCACAGCCGACGCTCATCAGACCAACAACGTCCAGTTCGATCAGAGCGCGATCCAGATCGCCGGAATCGGTGGTGACGGCGGCCACGGCAACGCTGCGTTGGGCGGCGATTTTGCCATGCACATGCTGGCGGACCTTCACTTGCTGGGTCATGCCTAGCGGCATTGGAGCTGCCCGACGTCGGCGGCGAGACGGTAGCCTTTTGGGCGTAACCCTTCAGCTCGGATGGCATCAGCTTTGGCATCTTGGCCGATACGGTGCGCAAAACCAAAATTGGGCCGTCCAAATTGGGACGCACAGTGTGCAAACCAAATCAGGGAGACTCACATGACAAAAGCATCGTTCCCTTCCGACACGATCGCGTTCAAGGAAATTTCGACCGGCGGCAACAGCGCCGGAAACGGTGGAGACGGCCATAACTCGGGCAACATAAGCAACAACCGGAGTATCGACTTCAACCCGTACAACAAGGCAGAAGGCGCCGACGTGCATGTCAGCACCGGCGATCAGGTTCACCAGAAGGCATATTGGGACGCCGGCGGCGCGAACGCGCAGGCGGATTGGTTTGCCAAGGCTCATGGCGGAACTGCCAACTCGAATGGCGATCAGAGCTCCTGGAGCGGCCATGACACATCCACTGTGAGCGCTGACACGACTGCCTACCAGTCAAATTTCCTCGCCGCGGATATGAGTCAGCACGCGGCGGCCGGCATTGGAGGAAACGGGGGAAACGACAACTATGCGAAAGGTGGGGACGTACACTTTGATCCCACTATCGAGTCCGCGAACCTGAACAACGTGCTCAATGATTCTGAGCATTTCCATGTCGACGATTTCGTGCACGTCTGATCGACGCTTCTGAGGGCAGAGACCGGCGGCCAGGGCCGCCGGTCTCAATTCGTCGCGAACTCGACGAATGACCGGGCGGGACGGGTGGGACTGCAAATCTCTGGGACCGCAATGCTGATGCCGCCGCTCCGGTTGCAAATGATGTCACCGCCGCAAACGCCACTGGAGGCGGCCTTGCGGGCCTGCGCGGGGTCGCTCGGACTCGTTTTCGCGTATAGCTGCAGCTACAATCTCCTTCTTCTGGCTCCTGTCTTGTCGAGCCGCAGCGCCGATACGCTCCTGATGCTGACGCTCTTCGTTGCGTTTACCGTTGTGGTTGGCGGAGTGCTTGACGCATTGCGCCGCGCCGCATTGGGCAGGATCGGCGCGTGGCTTGAAGATCGACTTCGTCCAGCAGCGCTCTCCGCTTGTTTCGAATACGCCTATCGATCCGATCCGGCGCGCGCATCGGAGGCATATCGCGATCTCACGACGCTGCGCCAGTTCGCCGAGTCCGGAGCATGCCCGATGCTGTTTGATGTGCTCTGGTCGCCGCTCTTCCTCGGCGTTCTTTTCCTCGTGCATCCTTTGCTGGGGGTGATAGGCACAGTCAGTGCGCTTCTCCTGCTTGGCCTCGGATTTGCCGGCGACTTCTTTACGGAAGGCCCGCTGGCGCGATCAGTTGCGGCGCTGACGAGGAGCCATGGACGGTTCGGCATGGCTGTCGGAAACGTTCACGTGATCAGGGCCATGGGAATGCTCGATGGCGCCGCACGCCTCGTCCACCAGGCTGCGCAGGATGCGAGGAGCGAGCACGACGTGGTCCAACGCCGCAATGAGATCGTCATGCTGATCTCCAAACCCGCGCGGGCGTTGGCGCAGGTTCTGATCATGGGCGCTGCCGCCTGGCTCGTCCTCGAACAGAGCAGGAGTCCGGCCATCATCTTTGCCACGACCCTGTTGTTCGGACGCGCGCTCGCACCTGTTGAAGGGGCGATTGCAGGCTGGAAGGCCTTCGCGATGGCCTCGGCCGCCTACCGCCGGCTCAACGGTGTCATGGCCGCTGTCACCCCCGCTGCGAACATCAAGGCCCTCGCGGACAGGCCGAAGGGCAGCCTCATCGTCGACAACGTTGGCGCCGTACTGCCAGGATCGGGCCATTTGATCCTGAAGGGTGTGTCGTTCCGTCTCGCGCCCGGTGAATGCCTCGGCATCATTGGTCCATCCGGCTCCGGCAAATCCACGCTCGGCAAAATCATCGCTGGAATTTCCGCTCCGACGGTGGGTTCCGTCCGGCTCGATAGTATCGACGTTTTATCCGTGCGCGATTCGGGCGGCGGTCGACGCCTCGGATATCTGCCGCAAGATATCGATCTGTTCGGAGAGACGGTAAAGGACATCATTGCACGGCTGGACGGCGCCGATTTGCAGAAGGTCATTGAAGCAGCAAAGCTGACCGGCCTTCACGAGATGATCATTCGGCTGCCGCAGGCGTACGATACGGTCGTCGCCGGCGGAGGGGCCTATCTCTCGCGTGGGTTTCGCCAGCACCTCGGCCTTGCACGGGCGTTTTTTGGCGACCCGCACCTCGTGGTTCTCGACGAACCGAACGCCAGCCTGGACTACCTCGGCGAGCGCTTGCTCTTCGAGGCCATCGAAAGAATGAAGGCGGCCAGTACGACGGTGATCATCATCACCCACCGGATAGGGATCCTCGCCGCAACCAACAAGATTGCCATTATGCAGGGCGGCGCGGTCAGCGCATTCGGTGACAGCAAGGAAATTTTCGAGAGGTATTTGGCCCGGCCTCAAGTCAGCTCGCGCGAACCCGCGCAGCCGCATTCGAACCAGGAATGCGAGAGCAGCGTTGGCGCCTCGCCGCAAACGATCTTGCCATGATCCGCAGCAAACATTCTCACGATCTCTCTGCCCGAAGGGGAAGGTGATCTCATGAAAATAGCATTCGATCGCGTCGAGATTTGGGAGAGTCCGCGGTGTTTGGGATCGGCGCCGCCAGCGCTTTGCGACCGGCTTCGCGGTGTCACCTGGACAGGAAACCTGCTGGTTTGCTGCTTTGTCCTCGGCCTCGGTGCCTGGTCAACTTTCGCACCCCTCGAGAGCGCCGCGATTGCTTTCGGCACCGTCGAATCCGAGTCGAGCCGCAAGACGATCCAGCATCTTGAGGGCGGCATCATCAGGGAAATTCTGGTCGCGGACGGTGACGTTGTCCGCGCCGGACAAACATTGGTCTCGTTGGAGGACACCAAGGCCCGTGCCGAAGCTCAGAGCCTGCAAGGCCAGTCGTGGGACGCGACGGCACGAGAAGCACGGCTACTGGCGGAACAGCACGGGGAAGAGCGGGTGTCGTTTCCACCCAAGTTGGAGCTGGCGCAGAACGCGAGTCCATCAGTCGCGGCTGTCCTTGCCGGCCAGCAAAGCATCTTCGAAACGCGTCGGCAGGTCTTTCAATCGCAAGCTGCTGTAAATCGGGAAAAAAGGTCGCAGGTCGAGAAGGAGATTGAGGGCCTCAGGGCGCAGGAAAGCGCGGCCTCGAGGCGCATCGAAATCGTCCGCGAGGAAGCGGCGACCGTCGCTATTCTCGTTAGTAAGGGCCTTGAGCGGCGCCCGCGCCTTCTGAACCTTGAGCGGGAAATGGCTGACATCGAGGGGCGGCGGGGTGAGATTACCGCGCAGATCTCGCGCGCCGAGCAGGTCATCAGCGAATCACAGGCAACTCTCCTCAAATTGGAGAGTGATCGGCAAAACGAGATCGCGCAGTCGCTGCGCGAGACACAAAACCAGATTTTTCAGATACGCGAGCGACTACAGGCGGCCGACGACCAGCTCTCGCGAACGGCGGTCAAGGCGCCCGAGGACGGCGTGGTAACCGACCTGAGGATCCATACCCCAGGTGGCGTAATCGGCGCCGGCGCGCCTCTCATGGATCTGGTCCCCCGGCGAGATCGTCTTATCGTGACTGCGCGCGTCAGGCCCGAGGACATCGATGTGGTCCGTCCCGGACTGAGCGCCGATGTGAATCTCCTGCCCTACAACCAGCGCCGCGTACCGCGGCTCCATGGAACTGTGACGCACGTCTCTGCCGACCGTCTAGTCGATAAGCGCACCGATCAGCCATACTACGCAACGAAGATTCGAGTGCAGGATCCAGGGATCGCCGGGATCGACGGTGTCCAGATTATTCCGGGAATGCCGACCCAGGTGTTCATCAAGACAGGTCGCGGCACCGTGGCGCTCTACGCCCTCAGGCCTCTGCTCGACAGCTTCAACCACGCCTTCCGCGAGGATTGAGCCTGCGGCCATGATGGGAAGAGCAAGGCAACCTTCAAGAGGATGAAGGCACTCGTGCGCGTGCGTGACCGTTATGACCGGATAGGCGTTCGCTCCAGCGAAGCACCGCCTCGGTGCGGTTGCGAGCGGAACACTTCCGCATGATGTGCTGAACATGCATTTTTACGGTATTTTCCGAAAGGTTGAGCTTGACCGCAATCAACTTATTGGGAAGGCCGAGCTTCAGCGCCGCGAGCACATGTCGCTCGCGGGGCGTAAGGTCTACCAGCGCCTTCTTGGGTTCAATCTTGCTGGCGCCGTTACCCTCGTGAACTACCGTCAGCTCGGGAGCGCCGGTGTCTGCCGATAACGTCTTGAGGCTCGACGCTTCATTTTGTCGGACAATCGGCAGCGGTCGGTAGACCCCACCGGCAAGAACAAGGCGCAATCCGGCGATGGCGACCTCGACTGGAATCGAAGTCGGAAAAAACCCACGGACTCCCCGTTGCATCGGCCTCGTCGTCGCGATTCGACAACAGCGCAACGTACGCGTTCGGACAGGATTCTGCGAGGAGCGCGAGATTATCCTCGACCGAAGGATCATTGATCTGCTTGTCCCCGATATTCAGCGCGATCAAGCGGACATCCCTTCCCGATAACCAGGTCAGGCCACTCGTCGTTGCCATTTCGACGATTTCGACTCCGGTCAGCTCTCTCTTGAGAATACTGAGGATGCAGGTACGCGCCAGGACGTGATGCTCGATGATCACAAGTACCGGCGATTTTTGCGATCCGTCGAGTGGTACTGCAGGATTGGCAAAATCGTCCATGATGTCCCCGATTTCAGAAAAATGCTGAACCGCTGCACTAGCCCGGATTTCCATGGAACCAATTTTCCTCACATGATCTGCGGCGATTTCCTTCTCATCCCAACGGTGCTCTCCATTTCAGAGCTGCTGCGCAGGAGTGTCGTCAGCGGACCGTTCTGGTCCATGGCAGGCAACAAATTTCGGTCGCGGTTCTGTTGTTCCAGGCTAGTTGCAAATGTTGCGATAAGCGATCGCCGCCGCTGAACCAGCGGGACCATCGACGACGTATGCATCATCATCCTTCACGAGATATAGAAACGGCCGATCTCCGGTATCTTCACCCGACGCTTTTTTCCCTCTGACGCGGCCGCAAATGGTGTCGACGGGCTGCCCGAAGGTATTTTTTCGGATAGCCCGATTCATCTCACCGAACTCGGCAGACCCCGGATCTTCGAACTTCGCAGCGATCGTGGTCTTCGCCTTGATAATGACCGGATCGGACTTCTCGGCCGGTTGATTAGACGACGGATCTTCGACTTTCGCTGCGATCATGGTGGACTTCGCCTTTTTCGTGGCGAGATGGGCCCTATCGCGGACGTGAGCAGGCGACGATTTTTCCGTCTTCGCCGCGGTCGTGAACCTGACTTTTGTTGTCGCGGAACTGGTCTTGGATGACGCCGGCTTCGGTTCAATCGGCTGGTTGGCCGCCATCCTGTTGAAACAGGCGAAGGGGTGCTCGTCCGTGCATGCTTCCATGCTTACTTGCGGCGGTAAAAGGCGGCTACAGCCGACCAAGGTCGCGGCTAGAGTACCGATGAGAAGCGCTCTCATGCAATTCCCTCATCAAGGCGCTGAGTCCCGCTCGCGTTCTTGCGATGATTAAAATGTGTATTGATTATCTATCAGTTGCTCAAAAGTATTAACTGCTTCTTAAACGGCCGACCTTCGCCGCGGCAAGCTCTTGCATAGTTAATTTCAGCGCATCGCAGTTTCGCGACGAGCTGCGAAAATGGATGCACACTAACTATTTGCATCGCCTGGTCTTCATAGAGATTTGAAGAACACACCCGCTTTCATGTGATCTGATTCTGGATCTCGTCATTGTCGCCGGCCTGGCGCGGACGCTGCAAGGTGCAGCGAACTTCGGATTCGGGGCACCAGGCTCACAAGCGCGTTGCATAATTCTGTTCGGTAAGCATGATGGGATCGCGGTCAATCCGGGTTACTGTCCGGTCAACGAATCAGGGAGATTTCCATGCTCGTACGAATGCTTGCCGCGACAATGCTTATTGGCGGAGTAATGACGACGTCAGGAGCGGCGCTTGCGCAGCAGGACCCGGTTGCAGGCGCGGTGGCCGGAGCCATCCTGGGCGCCGCAATCGCCACCGGCGCGATCGTACCCTACGAGCACCGCGAGCCGCTTCGCGAATACGTCGTGCGCGAGAACCGGCCTTCCTATCGATATGACGATGAAGTCGTGGTCGGCAGGGAATTGCGGCACGGACCCTACGATTCCTATCCGGTGCCCGAGCGCTACGGCGTGCGCGAACACCATTATGCGATCGTCAACAATCGCGTGGTGGTCTTCCATCCCCATACGCGCCGGGTCATTCACGTTTACGATTAGCTCGATCGCGGTGATGGTCTCTAGGCGAAGGCAACACAACAATTGGAAGCGTCGGCCTCCATAGAGATCGCCAAGCACACGCTGCTTTCGTGCGGTCTCATTCTGGCCGTCGGTACCGTCACCGGGCTGCTGGCGCAGAAAATCAGAATTCCCGATGTCGCGGTGTTCCTGGTCGCCGGCATCGCGATCGGCCCGCAGGCACTGGGGCTGATCGACATCAAGGCGGATTCGGCGCTGAACCAGATCATCCTGCTGTTCGGCGCCAGTTATATTCTTTTCGACGGTGGCGCTTCGCTGCGCCTTAACGTCCTGAAGCAGGTCTGGATCACCATCGTCGTGATCGCCACCGTCGGCGTCATCATCACGGCTGTCATCACCGGCATCGCCGCCCATTACATCCTCGGCGTTCCGCTGGTCGTGGCGCTGCTGCTGGGAGCAACGCTCGCTGCGACCGATCCGGCAACGCTGATGCCGATTTTCCGTCAGATTCCTATTCGCGACCGGGTTGCGCAAACCGTGATGAGCGAATCCGCCTTCAACGACGCCATGGGCGCGATCGTTACCTTCGGTGTGCTGGCAGTGGCGATGGGAAACGAGGAATTTTCACTGGCGTTGTCGTTGTTCGACCTGCTCAAGCAATCCGTCGTCGGGATAGTCGCCGGAATCATACTCGGATACCTGGCCGCGCTGCTGATCGCCCATGAAAAATTTGCCTTCCTTGCGGAATATGCGCCTGTCGTCACGCTGGTCGCCGTTATCGGCGCCTATTTTGCAGCAACCGGCCTGCAGGCCAGCGGCTTCATGGCGGTGTTTGTGTTCGGCATCATGCTCGGCAACAAGGAAGCGTTTGGCTTCCGGATGGAAGCCGGTGAAGCGCAAAAGCTCGCCGAATATGTATTGACCACAGCGTTCATCATGCGCCTGTTCATTTTCATTCTGCTCGGCACGCAGGTCGACTTCACGCTTGTAGGCCGATACTGGCTCGGCGGCGTCGCCGTCGTTACCGTGCTGATGCTGGTGGCGCGGCCCGTCACGGTTTTCCTGTGCGCGTTGCCGGACCGGCGCGCGCGCTGGAGTTTTGCCGAGATGCTGTTCATGTGCTGGACGCGCGAGACCGGCGTCATTCCGGCAGCGCTGGCTGGCCTGCTGCTGGGCATGAAAGCGCCAGGCGCGCAGATGATCGCGTCGGTGACCTTCATCGCCATTCTGATGACGATCCTGATCCAGGCCCCGACCACCGAATGG
>WNFL01264306.1_pt1 | contig 11371 bp, 14 predicted proteins | sample 5400361 | NCBI WGS metagenome assembly WNFL01 (sample SAMN13153351, study PRJNA577476) | soil metagenome | isolation source: 40 cm soil on Douglas fir-dominated hillslope | place: USA:California | collected 2013-09-17
GCAGAGCGGTCGAGTCCAGCGAGCCTCAGGTCACAACCTATGTATCTGCATCATCGAAGCGCCGAAGGTCGGGCGGTTCGGCGGCACCGCGCTGGCGATGATCACCGCTTCGCCCCGCATCGCGTCTCCCGAGCCGACCAGCGTCTGCGCGACGTTCGCGATCATCTCGTCCGTCGACTCGAACGGCTTCGGCACCCGGCGCGCCGTCACTCCCCAGTACAGCGCCATGCGCTGGTAGGACTGCTGCGAGGCGGTGAAGGCGAGGATGCGCGCGGTGGGCCGGTACTCGCCGATCTGCCGCGCGGTCTCACCCGTCCGCGTGTACACGCAGATGGTGCCGATTCCCAGCTGGCCGGCCGCGGCGGCGGCGGCCTTGGCGACGGCGGTGGCGAAGGTGCTTTCTCCGCGGTCGAGGATCGCCTCCGGGAGCGCCTGGTAGCGGGCGCTGCGCTCCACTTCCTCGATGATCGCCGCCATGGTGCGCACTGCCTCGACCGGATTCGCCCCCGTGGCGGTCTCCGCGCTGAGCATCACCGAGTCGGCGCCGTCCAGGATCGCGTTGGCCACGTCGCTCACCTCGGCGCGCGTCGGCTGCGGCGAGACGATCATGCTCTCCAGCATCTGGGTGGCCACGATGGCGATCTTGCCGTGGTAGTTGGTTCGCTCGATGCCGGTCTTCTGGATGAGCGGCACGCGCTCGAGCGGCATCTCCACGCCCAGGTCGCCGCGCGCGATCATCACCCCGTCCGCGATCTGCGAGATCTCGTCGATCCGATCCACCGCCTGCGGCTTCTCCAGCTTGGCGATGATCGGCATGGTGGGCGCGTAGCGCTTGATCAGCCGGATGTCGTCGGCTGACCGGACGAAGCTCATCGCCACGTAGTCGACGCCCTGCGACAGCCCGAACTGGAGGTCCACCAGGTCCTTGTCGGTCAACGCCGGGATGCTGACGGCCGTCCCGGGCAGGTTGATCCCTTTGTTGTCGGAGAGGATCCCGCCCACCAGCACCCGGCAACGCACTTCCTTCTTGCCGGCCTTCACCACCTCGAGCCGGATGGCGCCGTCGTTCACCAGGATCGAGTCGCCCGGGGTGACGTCCTCGGGCAGCCCGGCATAGGAGCAGGAGAAGCGCTCGGCGGTCCCCAGGACGTCGTCGGTGACGATGGTGACCTCGGTGTCCTCCTCCAGCTTGACCTTGCCGCCTTTGATCTTGCCGACGCGGATCTTCGGCCCTTGCAGATCGAGCAGGATGGCGATCGGCCGCCCGGCTATCTCCGATGCGCGGCGGACGTTCACGATGGCGCGGGCATGGTCCTCGTGCGTGCCGTGGCTGAAATTCAGCCGCGCGCAGTCCATCCCGGCGGCGACGAGCTTCCCCAGCGTGGGCTCGTCGCGGGAGGCCGGCCCCATCGTGCAGATGATCTTCGCCTTGCGCATGGATGCGGCAGCCTAGAGGTAGAGTTGGAGCGCCGCAAGGTTGCAGTGGGCTCCACATTCGGGCGCGCGCCGTGAGCGAGCGCCGCCGCCGGGTGGGCGGGCGTGAGCCGCGCTCCCGTCGACCGAGCCAACGAGCCTCCGCCGCACCGCCTCCGGCCTAGAAGTCCAGGTCTCGCTCTTTCGACTCCTGGTCCTCGGCTTCGTCCTCGTCCTCGCTCTCCTCCTCGTCGAGGAGCGCGGCCTTGCGGGCGACGGCGGGGGCCTCGTCATATGGCGGCGGCAGCTCCTCGCTGTTGATCTCCACCGCCATGGTGAACTTGCGCCGCAGCGGCGTGATCACGGCGAAGAGGTCCTCGAGCGCGCCGACCAGTGCTTCGACCTGCTCGCCGGGCGCGTGAGCTCCACAGCTGGGACAGCGCAGTGTGGGGTCGCTGCTCAGGTCGGAGATGTCCACCACGAACGACTCCTCGCACTTCTGGCACTGGAATTCGGGCTGCATCCATTCACCTCCGGTACGGAGGAGCCGGCGTGAGCATAGTCACAGCACGCGGCAAGGGAAGAGGCGCCGTTTCCGGATGTTGGTTGACGCGACGCGCAGCACGGGCCCCAGGGCGAACGAGCGGTCGCCATCGCCCAGCGGGAGCGCTGCTGGAGAACGCAGCAGACCGCTACGGCGGGCTCCGCGCTCGGGCAGAAGAGCCGGAACGCGAGGAGCCTGCTCGAGCGGTAGTCATCGCCGCCCGGAGCGACAAGGGCCCGCACCCCCCGCCCGCCCGCGGGGATCTGGTATCGTCGCGTCCCTCGAAACGCCCCGAAAGGACGACGCATGGCGAGCCCTTCTCCGAAAATCCCCTCCGGCGGTGAGCCGATCACCCAGCGCAACGGTCGCCTCGAGGTCCCGCAGCAGCCCATCCTCCCCTTCATCGAGGGCGACGGGACCGGGCCGGACATCTGGCGCGCTTCCCAGCGGGTCTTCGACGCGGCGGTGCAGAAGGCGTACGGCGGCAAGCGGCGCATCGCGTGGATGGAGGTCTACGCGGGCGAGAAAGCGAAGAACCAGTTCGACACCTGGCTCCCCGACGAAACGGTGGAGGCTTTTCGCAAGTACTTGGTCGGCATCAAGGGACCGCTGACCACCCCCGTGGGAGGAGGCATCCGGTCCCTCAACGTGGCGCTGCGGCAGATGCTGGACCTCTACGTGTGCCTGCGGCCGGTGCGCTGGTTCAAGGGCGTGCCGAGCCCGGTGAAGCACCCGGAGAAGGTGGACATGGTGATCTTCCGGGAGAACACGGAGGACATCTACGCGGGCATCGAGTACGCGGCGGGCACTCCGAGTTCCCGAAGGAGTTCAAGAAGATCCGGTTCGGCACCGCGGAGGCTGCCCGCGAGTGGCAGAAGCGGCTGGAAGCCATCGGCACGCCCCGGCGCGAGGTCTCCGTGCAGGTCGGCGTGGGTTTGAAGCCCATCAGCTACCTGGGCAGCGAGCGGCTCGTCCACAGCGCCATCTCGTACGCCATCCAGAACAAGCGGAAGAGTGTCACCCTGGTGCACAAGGGCAACATCATGAAGTTCACCGAAGGCGCCTTCCGCGACTGGGGCTACCAGATCGCCAAGGGATTCTTCGGCGCCGAGGAGGTCGACGGGGGACCCTGGTGCAAGATCCCGCAGGGAAAGCCCGGCGCGGGGACCCTGATCAAGGACGCCATCGCGGACATCACGCTCCAGCAGGTGCTCACGCGGCCGGATGAGTTCGACGTGATCGCCACCCCCAACCTGAACGGCGACTACCTGTCGGACGCGCTGGCGGCGCAGGTGGGAGGCATCGGGATCGCGCCCGGCGGCAACATCAACTACCTGTCCGGCCACGCGGTATTCGAGGCGACGCACGGGACCGCGCCGAAGTACGCCAACCAGGACAAGGTCAACCCGGGGTCGGTGATCCTCTCCGGCGAGATGATGCTCCGCTACATGGGATGGAACGAGGCGGCGGACCTGATCGTCCGCGGGATGGACGGGGCCATCGCCGCCCGCACGGTCACCTACGACTTCGCCCGCCTGATGGTCCAGGAGGGCCAGCAGGGGGTGAAGGAGCTGAAGTGCTCGGAGTTCGGGGAGGCGGTCGTCCGGCACTTCTCCTGACCCGGCCGGCGAGGGATCAGGGGTGCGTCGCGGCGGGGAGCGGGTGCCCCGCCTTGCGCAGCACGGTGGCGATGTTCCCGACCAGCGCGTCGACGTCGAAGGGCTTTCTCACGATCGCCGCCACGCCCAGGTCTTCCGCGTCGTAGCCGCGGTTGGCGCTGAGGACGATCACGGGAGGCGGGCGCAGCGCAGCCTCGGTGCGCAAGTGCTCGAGCAGCTCCAGGCCGTTCATCACGGGCATCATCAGATCCAGGAGCAGCACGTTGGGGGTTGCGCCCGAACGCAACTTGTCGAGCGCCTGCTGCCCGTGGATGGCGGTGTCGACGGCGAACCCTTCCAGCTCGAGGATCTCCGCCACCGAGGATCGCACCTCGGCGTCATCCTCGACCAGCAACACCGACGGCCGCGGCCCCTCCGCTTCCATGGGGGCGTGCAGATGCCACGGTCTGGCAATGAATGCAAGCGGGCATGCTTCATCGGTCGCGCTCGGGCGCATCGGCGGGGCGCGACCACCGCCCGCCGGACGGAAGTGCCGGCGGTCGCCGCCTCCGGGCGAGGGCGCCGTTGCCCGGCGGAAGCCCTCCGGCTAGGCTGCCAGGCGGAGCTTGAGCTTCGAGCGGGAGGCGCACATGGCTCGCACCATCCTCGGCCTGGCAGCGATCCTGGCGCTCGCCTCGGCGTGCGCGACCACTTCGGCTCCCGCGGGCGGAACCGCCCCGGTGAAGGCGCAGGCAGCGACCGGTCAAACGGCCGCGCCGGCCGTCGCGTCGGGCGAGCAGAAGCTCGTCTGCTCGACCGAGCGCCCGGTGGGGAGCAACATCCCGAAGAGGGTCTGCCGGACCCCCGAGCAGATCGAGCGCGAGCGCGAGGCGGCGCAGGACAAGATCCGCAGCATGTCGCAGCAGACGTCCCAGAAGGATTTCAACTGATCCAAGCGGCGGGCGCGCGCCGCCGCCGGGGCAAAAGCTCGAGCCCGTGCTTCAGGCGCAAGGTGACGCGCGGCTGCGGCGCGATGCGCTGACCGGGCACCAACTCGAACCGCCAGCGCTGCGCGAGCGTCGCGAGGAGGAGCGTGCCCGCCAGCCAGGCGAACCCGTCTCCGATGCACACCCGCGGCCCGCCTCCGAACGGGAAGTAGGCGAATCGGTGGCGCGGCGCCTTGCGCGCGGGCTCGAAGCGGAGCGGATCGAACCGCAGGGGCTCGGGCCACAGATCCGGGTCCCGATGCACCACCCACTGGGACATCACCGCGGCATCGCCCGCCCGCAGCTCGTAGCCGCCCAGCGGCACCGGCTCCAGCGCGCGGCGGCCGACCGCCCACGCAGGCGGGGCGCGCGGCGGCGCGCCGCGGAGGACCGAGTCCAGCTCGTCGTGCAGCGCCGCCTCGGCCGCGCGATTCTGGGACAACAAGTAGAAGGTCCAGGCCAGCGCGACCGCGGTGGTCTCGTGCCCGGCGAGCAGGATGGTCATCGCTTCGTCCCGGAGCTGGCGGTCGGTCATGGCGCCCGTGCCGCCCTCCACGTCCCGGGCCAGGAGCAGCATGCTGAGGAGGTCGCCGCCATCGCGCCCGTTCTCGCGGTGCGCGCGGATGAGCCGGTAGACGACCGAGTCCAGCTCGCGCCGGGCGCGCGCGAAGCGCAGCGTCGAGGGCACGGGCACATACAGGAGCAGACGCCAGAAAGGCACCCGCGCCAGCGTGAAGGTGTCCATGGCGACGCCCAGGGCGCGGGCGACGGTGTCCGCGTCCGAGGCGATGTCGGTGTCGAAGAGCGTCTTGCCCACGATGCCCAGCGCGAGCCGCATCATCTCGGGGACGAACTGCAGCGGCTCTCCGTCGCGCCACCGGGAAGCCGCGCGGAGGCCGTGCTCCACCATCGTCGCGCCGTACGCCGAAATGCGCGCATGGTGGAAGGCGGGCTGCGCCAGGCGCCGCTGGCGGCGGTGGAGCTCGCCCTCCGAGGTGAGCAGCCCGTCGCCGAGCAGCGGTCTGGTCGATTCGAGGCCCTGGTCCTTGAGGAAGCTGCCGGCATTCTTGACGAGCACGTCCTGGATGAGGTCGGGGTCGGCGACGAACCAGACCCGGCGCGGACCGATGCGGTAGTGGACGAAGCGGCCGTGATCGCGGCGGAGCTGGGTGAAGAACCCCAGCGGGTCACGGCTCATCCGCAACAGGCGCTTGGGCCCGAACTCGTCCGGCGGGCCGGGCGGACACGCGATCACCTCGGACCGCGCGAAGCTGCCATCCGGGGCGTCATGCGGCTCCTCCCACGGCAGCTAGAGCGGAAGCAAAGGCGGAGTGTCAAGGCCGCAGCGAGGTACATTGCCTGCCTCCCTGGAGTGCGCTATAGCGCGCCGCCTCCACCGGAGAAAAAGCCCATGGCCCGCAAGAAGATCGCCCTCATCGGCGCCGGACAGATCGGCGGCAACCTCGCGCTCCTCGCGGCCCAGAAGGAGCTGGGCGACGTCGTGCTCTACGACGTGGTGGAGGGCGTGCCGCAGGGCAAGGCGCTCGACCTGATGCAGGCGCGCGCCATGGACGGCTTCGACGTGCGCATCACCGGCACCAACAAGTACGACGAGGTGGCGGGCGCCGACGTGGTGATCGTCACCGCCGGGGTGCCGCGCAAGCCGGGGATGAGCCGCGAGGACCTCCTCGGCGTGAACATCAAGATCATGCGCGACGTGGCGACCAACGTGAAGGAGAAGTGCCCGAACGCGTTCGTGATCGTGATCTCCAATCCGCTCGACGCGATGGTCTACGCGATGAAGCAGATCACCGGCTTCCCCAAGGAGCGGGTGGTGGGCATGGCCGGGGTGCTCGACACCTCGCGCTTCCGCCTCTTCGTGGCCGAGGAGCTGAACGTCTCCATCCAGGACGTGCAGGCGCTGGTGCTGGGCGGCCACGGCGACGACATGGTGCCGGTCACCCGCATGTGCTCGGTGGGCGGCGTCCCCCTCGAGCGCCTCCTTTCCAAGGAGCGCCTCGCGGCGATCGTCGAGCGCACGCGCAAGGGCGGGGGCGAGATCGTCGCGCTGCTCAAGACGGGCTCCGCTTTCTACGCGCCGGCGACCAGCGCCATCGCGATGGCCGAAAGCTACCTGCGCGACAAGAAGCGCGTGCTGCCCTGCGCCGCCTTGCTCGAAGGAGAGTACGGCATCAACGGCTACTACATGGGCGTGCCGGTGGTGATCGGGTCTGGCGGAGTGGAGAAGGTGCTCAAGATCGAGCTGACGGCCGAGGAGAAGGCGATGTTCGAGAGGTCCTTCCAGTCGGTGAAGAAGACCGTCGACGAGATCAAGCTGTAGCGCCTGTACCAAGCCGTTCGCCGGACGGGAAGGCCTGCGACCGGTGGCAATGCCAGCGCCGCCGCGCTAGGTTCCAGGGAGCCGGCCGTGCTGGCCGGGCGAGGTCCGCCATGAAGAAGCTCATCTGGATCGGCGCGGCGGTGGCAGGGTTGCTCGGGGCAGGCGCCGCGGGGGCCTGCGACGAACAGCACCAGACCGCCCAGCAGCAGGAGCAGAAGCCGCAGAAGAAGGTCGCCGCGAAGAAAGCCGCCAAGAAGGCGGCGGCGAAGCCGACGGTGGCCCAGAACGACAAGCACTAGCGGCATTCACGTCATTGCGGCTCCGGGCCCGGTGCGCTATGACGCGCGCCTCCGGAGGGTGCGATGGCGGAGCGGTACATCGTGGTGGGCGGCGGCCTCGCCGGGCTCATGACGGTCATCAAGCTGGCCGAAGCGGGCAAGGACGTCGACGTCTTCTCCATCGTGCCGGTGAAGCGGAGCCACTCCGTCTGCGCGCAGGGCGGCATCAACGGCGCGGTGAACACCAAGGGCGAAGGCGATCACCCCGACATCCACCTCTACGACACCATCCGGGGCGCGGACTTCCTCGTCGAGCAGCCGCCCGTCAAGGGCATGTGCTACACGGCGCCCGCGATCATCTACCTGTTCGACCGCATGGGGGTGCCGTTCAACCGCACCTCGGAAGGACTGCTCGACTTCCGCCGCTTCGGCGGAACGCTGCACCACCGCACCGCCTTCTCCGGGGCCTCGACCGGGCAGCAGCTCCTCTACGCCCTGGACGAGCAGGTGCGGAGGTACGAGACAGAGGGAAGGGTCCGGAAGTTCGAGTACTGGGAGTATCTCTCGTTCGTCGATCTTCGCAACATGGAGATCCAGGCGTTCCCCGCCGACGCGGTGTGCCTGGCCACCGGCGGACCGGGAATTGTGTACGGGCGCTCCACCAACTCGACCATCAACACCGGCTCGGCGAACGGCCGGACGTACATGGACGGCGCCATCTACGCGAACGCCGAGTTCATCCAGGTGCACCCCACGGCCATCCCCGGGCAGGACAAGCACCGGCTGATGAGCGAGTCGGCCCGGGGCGAAGGCGGCCGGGTCTGGGTGCCGCGCAAGAAGGGCGACACGCGCGACCCGCGGAGCATCCCGGAGCAGGAGCGCTGGTACTTCCTCGAGGAGAAGTATCCCAAGTACAAGAACCTCGTCCCGCGCGACGTGGCCAGCCGCGAGATCGTCCACGTGGTCCGCGACCTCGGCCTGGGCGTCGAGGGAGAGGAGGCGGTCTACCTCGACGTCTCGCACATCCCCGCCGACGTCCTCGACCGCAAGCTCGGCGGCATCATGGAGATCTACGAGAAGTTCGTGGGCGTCGATCCGCGCCACATGCCGATGAAGATCTTCCCCGCCGTGCACTACTCGATGGGCGGCCTGTGGGTGGACTACGAGGCCGACGCGAAGAACGACATGGTGAAGGACTCGCCGCGGCAGCAGGCGACCAACGTGCCGGGGCTCTACGCCGCCGGCGAGTGCGACTACGCCTACCACGGGGCGAACCGACTCGGCGCCAACTCGCTGCTCAGCTGCATCTACGCGGGGATGATCGTCGGCCCGGCGATGGTCAGCTACGCCCGGAACGCCGCGCCCAAGAAAGGCGACGTGCCGCAGGGCCTCCTTTCGGGCGCGCAGAAGCAGTGGGCGGAGCGCTTCGAGTCCATCTACAAGATGGCCGGCACGGAAAACCCGTACGTCATCGGCCGCGACATGGGCGAGCTGATGCAGCGGGTCTCCACGGTGGTGAAGCACAACGGCGAGCTGGACGAGGCCGTCCAGCAGATCCGCGGCATGAAGGATCGCTGGAAGCACGCCAACGTGCTGGACACCGGCCGCACGCTCAACCAGAGCGCCGCCTACCTGAACCAGCTCTGGAACATGCTGGAGCTCGCCGAGCTGATCCTGGTCGGCGGACGGATGCGCGACGAGTGCCGGGGCAGCCACTACAAGCCGGAATTCGACCTGCCGCAGCCGAAGACCAAGGATCCGCGCCAGGATCCGGAGTGGATGGAGGCCTGGCGCAAGCGCAACGAGAACTGGCTCAAGTTCACCATGGCCCGCTGGACGCCCGAGGGTCCGAAGATCACCTTCGAGCCGATCCAGAGCCTGGCCAATCCCATCCTGAAACCCGAGCCCCGCTGGTACGCCTGAAGGAGACGGACCCAAAAGACATGCCCCCGCCCATCCTGGTCCGCATCGAGCGCCGCGACGGTCCCGACGCGCCCAAGCACTGGGACGAGTTCGCCGTCCCCTACACCAAGAATGCGAACGTCATCTCGGTCCTCATGGACATCCAGCGCAACCCGGTCACCACCGACGGCAAGCGCGTCCCTCCGCCGGTCTGGGACCAGGCCTGCCTGGAGGAGGTCTGCGGTTCCTGCACCATGAACGTGAACGGGAAGGTGCGGCAGGCCTGCTCGGCGCTGATCGACAGGCTCGAGCAGCCCATCACGCTGCAGCCGATGAAGAAGTTCCCGCTCGTACGCGACCTGTCCGTCGACCGGCAGAAGATGTTCGATGCGTTGAAGCGCGTGCACGCCTGGATCCCCATCGACGGCACCTACGACCTGGGCCCGGGCCCCCGCGTCGCTCCGGAGGAGCAGGAGATCAACTACGTCCTCTCCACCTGCATGACCTGCGGCTGCTGCCTGGAGGTGTGTCCCCAGGTGAGCGAGAGCACCCGGTTCATCGGCGCGGCGGCCATCTCGCAGGCGCGGCTCTACAACAACCATCCCACCGGGAAGATGAACGCCTCGGAGCGGCTGCACGCGCTCATGCTGCCGGGCGGAGTCAACGACTGCGGCAAGGCGGCCAACTGCGTGAAGGCCTGTCCGAAGGGCATCCCGCTCACCTCCAGCATCGCGGAGATGGCGCGCGAGACGACGCTCCAGGCGCTCAAGGACTTCCTCTCTCGGGACGAGCGCAAAGGCGGTTCCGGCCCGGGCTGACCCGGCGCGGGTCGGTACGCTCGCGCATGCTGTTGTGGTTGCAACTCCGCGAAATCACACCCGCGGCGGCGCTGCTCGCACCCTGCTACACCTAGGCGCATCCGAGGATCGCCATGATGCTGCGCCTTCGAGAGGTCTCGCTGCCCAACCTTCCCCCGCTGCAGGACGTGGGGGACGCGGTCCGTCGCGACGTGAAAGGCTTGTGGTCCGGCATCGAAGCGCTGGGCCTCCACGACCTCCCCGCGGCCAACGAGCCGACCTTCGCGCCGGCGCTGGAGCGCGTCATGCAGCGGGGTTGGCGGCCGCCGCTGGGGTGGGTCTCGCTGGCGGCCGCCGCGGCGTTCCTCGCGGGCGCCGGGTTCGCGCAGATCCACGTGAAGCGGCACCTGGTTCCCACCGTCAAGGCGGAGCCGCAGCGCGCACGGCCCTCGACGCGCAAGCAGAAGAACCTGCGGCGCCTGCACGTGCAGGAGCGGACCGACTACAGCCGCGGGACCTGAACGGGCGGCCTAACCGAACAGCGCTCGGGCCTCGCGGTAGGTCCCGCAGTGCGCCTCGACGCTCGCCTCGAGCGGCCGGGCGTAGCCGCCTCCCAGGGTCAGCACCACGGGGATGCCGCGGTCGCGGGCGGAGGCGAGGACCATCCGATCGCGCGCGCGCAGCCCTGCGTGCGTCAGACGCAGCCGCCCCAGCGCGTCCCCAGCGAGGGGGTCCACGCCGCCCTGGTAGAAGAGGACGTCCGCCCGGGCGGCGTCGAGCGCGGCGGGCAGGTGGCGCGACAGGAGCGCCAGGTACTCTGCGTCCTCGCAGCCGTCGTCGAGCTCCACGTCCAGCGAGCTGCGCTGCTTGCGGAAGGGGAAGTTGCGGGCGCCGTGCATCGAGAAGGTGAACACCGACTCGTCCGCCGCGAAGATGGCGGCGGTCCCGTTGCCCTGGTGCACGTCGAGGTCGACGATCACGGCCCGGTCGACCCGCCCCTCGAGCTGCAGGAGGCGGAAGGCCACGGCATGGTCGTTGAAGACGCAATACCCCTCGCCGTGGTCCGCGAACGCGTGGTGGGTGCCCCCTGCGAGGTTCCCCGCGATGCCGTTGCACAGGGCGTCCCTGGCCGCGGCCACGGTGCCTGCCACCGACGCGCGCGAGCGCAGCACCAGCTGCTCGCTCCAGGGAAAGCCCAGCCGCCTCACCTCGGCCTCGCCGAGTCCGCCGGCCACCACGGCCTCGACGTAGGCCCGATCGTGGACCAGGAGAAGCGCATCCAGGTCGACCGGGTGCGAGGCGGTGAAATCGTCCTCGCGGAGCGTCCCCTCGCCGAGCAGCCGGTCGCGGAGCAGGCGGTACTTGGGCATCGGAAATCGGTGCCCGGGCGGCAGCGGAACGGCGTACTCGGCGCAATGAAAAACCCGCACGGCGCCCTATTCTACAGGGTCAGCCCGGCGGCGCGCAGGTCGGCGAGAGCGGCCCCGCGGTCGACCGCACGGGCCCTCTTCC
>WNFL01082542.1_pt8 | contig 11368 bp, 8 predicted proteins | sample 5400361 | NCBI WGS metagenome assembly WNFL01 (sample SAMN13153351, study PRJNA577476) | soil metagenome | isolation source: 40 cm soil on Douglas fir-dominated hillslope | place: USA:California | collected 2013-09-17
GTGGTCCGACGCGACCTCGGGCGACTGCGCGCGCGCCTCGAGCTCGGCGTACCGCTTCTCGATCTCGTCCAGCTTTTCGTGCATTTCTTGGGGTGAGGCGTCGACGGCGTCCGACCGGCCGTCCGCATAACACGGCTTCGGCTGCGCGCGAAGCGCGTCAGCCGCAAGCTGTTATGCGGCGGCTCCCTTCTCCGGTGCCTTCTTGGCATACCGCTTTTGGAAGCGCTCGACCCGGCCCGCCGTATCGACGAGCTTCGCCTTGCCGGTGAAGAACGGGTGGCAGACGTTGCAGATCTCGAGCCGCAGCTCCGACTTCGTCGAACGTGTCTTCCACGTGTTCCCGCAGGCGCAGTGCGCCGTGATCTCGTGCAGCTCGGGATGGATCTTCTCTTTCATCGGGTTCTCCTGCGCGGCCGCTTGGTGAGCCGCGCGAACCCATAACAATACCACGAAGGAAGACATTCCCCGCCTTGGTAGACTCTCCGGTCGTGCTCGTGCTCAACGTCCGCGTGCCGGGGGAGCCCCCCCGGCGTATCCGGCTGGACCGGTCCGTCCTCACCCTCGGACGCTCGTCCACGAACGACATCCCGCTGGCGGACCGCACGCTTTCCCGCGTCCACGCGAAGATCGAGGGGTCGAACGGGCACGCGCTCCTCGTCGACCTCGGCTCCCGCAACGGCACCTGCCTGAACGGGATCCGCATCGTGGAGCCGGCGCCGCTCCAGCCCGGGGACCGGATCACGCTCGGCGAGACCGCGATCGAGGTCTCCGAGGAGTCGACGACCCGCGTCGTGATCGAGAAGCACGAACGCGAGATCCCGTCCGAGATCACGCTCTTCCGCTCCTCGAACGAGCTCCTCCGCCCGCACCGCGAGGCCCGCTCCGAGAAGCAGATGAACGCGGACGAGCTCTCGCGCCTCAACGAGTCGCTCCGCATCCTGAACGAGGTCTCGATCGCGCTCCTCGGCGACATGCCGCTCTCGAAGCTCCTGTCGCTCATCCTCGACAAGGTCTTCGCGTACCTGAAGCCCGACCGCGGCATCCTGATGCTCGAGTCGAACGGCGAGCTGAGGCCCGAGGTCGTGAAGTTCGCGCCAGGGGTCGACCCGTCCGACATCCGCCTCTCGCAGACCGTCGTCCACTCGGTCTTCGAGAGGAAGAACGGCGTGCTCCTCATCGACACGCAGACGGACGCGAAGCTCGCGAGCGCGGACTCCATCCGCCTCCACGGCGTGACGTCGTGCTGCGCGGCGCCGCTCTTCGTCGACGATCGCGTCATCGGCCTGATCTACCTCGAGGCGCGTCTCGGACGGAAGACGTTCACCGAGGACGACCTCCGTCTCCTGACGTCCCTCGCGAACGTCGCGGCGATCAAGATCCAGAACTCGCGACTCCAGGAGGAGTCCCTGGCGAAGCAGAGGATCGAGCGGGAGATGGCGCTCGCGTGGGAGATCCAGAGGCGGCTCCTCCCCGAGAAGGACCCGGAGCTCCCGCACACGGACATCCTCGGGCGCACCGCGCCGTCGCGCACCGTCTCCGGCGACTATTACGACTTCTTCATGCGCCCGGACGGCACGGTCGACGTCGTCGTCGCGGACGTCTGCGGGAAGGGGATGGGCGCGTCGATCCTCGCGGCCAGCGCGCAGGCCGCATTCCAGGCGTGGGCCGGAGAGAACTTCCCGCCCGACAAGCTCTGCCGCCGGCTCAACGACCTCGTCTTCCGCCGCACGTCGCCGGAGAAGTTCATCACGTTCTTCGAAGCGCTCTACGACCCGGAGACGGGCTCCGTCGTCTACACGAACGCCGGGCACAACCCGGGAATCCTGATCCGCGCGGACGGCGGGACGGAGCTCCTGAAGTCGCACGGCATGCCGCTCGGCCTCTTCCCGGGGCGGCCCTATTCCTCCGGCAGCCTCACGCTCACGCCCGGCGACCTCCTGGTCCTCTACACGGACGGCGTCACCGAGGCGTCGAACCCCGACGACGAGGAGTTCGGGACCGACCGCCTCATCGCCATCGCGTCCGCCTCGCGGACGAAGCCGGTGATCGACCTCGAGCAGGACATCTCGACGGCGCTCCAAGACTTCGTCTCCGGCGTGCCGTACGCGGACGACCGGACCGTCGTGCTCCTGCGCCGCACCTGATCGCGGCGAAAGAGGCTCAGCTCGCGCGCTCGGCGCGGATCGGGATGTCGGCGTCCGAGTCGTCGCGGTCGCGGCTCAGGAAGCCGTGGCGCTTCAGCATCTCGTTCAGTGTCGTCGGCTTCAGGCCGAGGAGCTCGGCCGCTCTCTTCTGCACCCCGCCCGAGCGCTGGAGCGCGGCGGAGAGGAGCGACCTCTCGTACGCCGCCACGGCGTGCTTGAAGGAGAGCCCCTCCACCGGGAGCGCCGCGGCGCGCGGCACCGAGCGGCGCACGGCGTCGGGGAGCTGGTCCATGTCGATGATGCCGTGCCCGAGGACGAGCGCCCGCTCGAGCACGTTCTCGAGCTCGCGCACGTTCCCGGGCCAGTCGTGGTCGAGGAGCGCCTTCATCGCGGAAGGGGTCACCGACGGGACCGGCTTGCCGTTCTCGGCCGCCGCGCGCGCGACGAGCGCCTCGACGAGGAGGGGGATGTCCTCCTTCCGGTCGCGCAACGGCGGCAGCGCGATGGTGATGACGCAGAGGCGGTAATAGAGGTCCTCGCGGAACTTTCCTTCCGCCACGAAACGCGTCAGGTCCGCGTTCGTCGCCGCGATGACGCGCACGTCGGAGCGGATCGGCTCGACGGCGCCGACCGGCAGGAACTCGCGCTCCTGGAGGACGCGCAGGAGCTTCGCCTGAGTCTCGACCGGCACGGTGCCGATCTCGTCGAAGAAGATCGTCCCGCCATCGGCGGCCTTGAAGAGGCCCTTCTTGTCCGACACGGCCCCGGTGAACGAGCCGCGGATGTGTCCGAAGAGGTTCGACTCGAGGAGGTCGGGCGGCAGCGCGCCCGAGTGGACGGTGACGAACGCGCCGGCCGCGCGCGGCGAGAGGCGGTGGAGCGCCTTGGCGACGAGCTCCTTGCCGGTGCCGCTCTCCCCGACGACGAGGACGGTGGAGCGCGCCGCGGCCGCCTGCCGGATCGTCTCGAAGACCTTCTCCATCGCACCCGAGCGTCCGACGAGCTCCTGCAGGCCGTCCTCGCCGAGCTTCGCCTTCAGGACGCGGTTCTCCGCCACGAGGCGGCGCTTCTCGAGCGCCTGCCGGACGGTGTGGACGACCTCCTCGTTCCGGAAGGGCTTCGGCAGGTAGTGGAACGCCCCCTCGCGCATGGCCGCGATCGCGGTCTCGACGGAGGAATACGCCGTGATCACGATGACCGGCAGGTCCGGATACTTCGCACGGAGCTCGCTGAGGACGTCGAGGCCCGACCGGTCCGGCAGCATCATGTCGAGGAGGACGAGGTCGATCGGCTCCTTCGCGAGCCGCTCCACGCCCGCCGCGGCCGTCGCCGCCTGACGAGTCTTGAACCCCGCCTTCTCGAGGACGGTGGCGAGGACTTCCCGGATGACGGGCTCGTCGTCGACGATGAGGATGTTCATGCGAGTGCCGGCAAGGACACCACGAAACGGGAGCCGCGCCCGGGAGCGCTGTCCACGGTGAGGCTTCCGCCGTGAGCCTTGATGATATCGCTCGCGATCGCGAGGCCGAGGCCGGTGCCCCCCTGCGCCTTCTTCGTCGAATAGAACGGCTCGAAGATGCGTGCGACCTGCTCCGGCGTGAGGCCCGGGCCGTTGTCGGCGACCTCGATCCGGACGTGCCCGTCGCAGGGGATCACCTCGAGCGCGACCTCGGCCGCGCCGCCCGTCTCGCCCGCGTGCGCGGCGGCAGCCTCGATCGCGTTCTTCAGGAGGTTCATCAGCGTCTGCACGAGCCCGTCCGCGTGGCCCGCCACGCGCGGCGAAGACGAGGGGACGCGTACCGCGAGGGCGACGTCCTGTGCCGCGCGCTCGTCCTCGATCGAGCGCGCCGCCTCGCGCACGACCTCGCACGGATCGAGCGGCGCCATGTCGCGCGGGCGGCCGCGGGCGAGGTCCAGCAGGCTGCCGACGAGACGCGAGGCGCGGAACGCCTGGCGCTCGATCTTCTCCACGATCTGCCGGCGCGGGTCGGTCGCCGGCGTCTCGTCGAGGAGGAGGCGCGCGAAGCCGGCCACGCCCGCGAGCGGGGTGTTCACCTCGTGCGCGACGCCCGCCGACAGCGAGCCGAGCGCGGAGAGCCGCTCGCGGTCCGCGAGCGCCCGCTCGAGGCGCGCCGTCTCCGTCGCGTCGTGGAGGACGTAGACGCGCGCGCGCGTCGCGGGATCCGCGCCCGGAAACACCGAGACCGCGACGTCGAGGATCCGGGCGTCTCCGGCGAGCGTCGCCTCGACGCGCTCGCCGCTCTCGGCCGAGAGCAGCGCGGCGGGCAGCACGTCGGCGTCCCGGGCGCCGACGAGGTCGCGCTCGTCCTTCCCGATCAGCTTCGCGAACGCTCCGTTCAGGGACGTGAAGCGCCCGAGCTCGTCCGTGGCGGCGATCGCCGCGGCCGAGCCGGAGACGACGTCCTCGTGGAACTCCTTCAGGGATCGGTAGCGGTCGGCCTGCGCCTGCAGCTCCTCGTAGAGGCGCGCGTGGTCGAGCGCGAGCGCGGCGGGCGCGAGCACCGTCTCGAGCAGCTCCTCGTCGTCGCGCGAGAGCGGGATGCGCCCCTCGCGGTCGCTCACCGCGAAGAGAGCGAGGAGGCGCCCCGAGACGGCGAGCGGCGCGACGGTGGGGAAGCCGGCGCGCCGCAGGCGGACGACGGAAGCCGTCGGGTCTTCGGGGAAGCGGCTCAACGACAGCCGCGTCGGGCGCACGAGCGCCTCGGGCGGGAGCTCCGAGATCGGGATCTCGAGGCCGGCGTCCACCTTCGTGCCGTCGACGGCGGCCTCCCCACGCGCGAAGAGGAGCGCGCAGAGCGAGACGCCGAGCCCGGAAGCGACGCGTGACGTGAGGAGCTCCTCGAGCTCTCCCAGGCGGCGCGGAAGCGGGAGCTCGCGCACGAGGGCGAGGAGCCCCTCGCGGTCCTTCCACGCGTCCTTGTACTGGAGCCTCGCGATCGCCGCCGAGATGCCTCGCCGCACCGGCACGAAGCTGAGCGCGAGGAGGAGACCCGCCGTCGTCTCGAGGGCGCCCTTCGCGTACGGGATGCCGACGCTGATCGGGTGCGCGAGGACGAGCTGGGCCGCCGTGAAGAACGCGAAGCCGACGAAGACCGCGCCGACGAGCGCCGTCGCCTCGCGGCCGAGGACCTCGGCGTCCCAGAGCCGGTAGCGCGTGAGCGCGGCGAGGAACGCGACCGGCACGAGCCCGAGCGTCAGGAGCGAGAGCGAGGAGAGGACGGGGATGGTCGCGCCGAAGACGTGCGGGACGAGATCGAGGCACGTCACCGGGAGGAGCCCGAGCGCCGTGCCGAAGAGAAGGAAGCGGAGCTGCTTCTCCGTCAGGAGATCCGTCTTCGCGCGCGAGAGAGCGACGAGCCGCGCGACCGCCAGGAGGATCGCGGCCGCCATCCAGAGCGCCTGGAGCCGGTCGAGGAGCGCGATCGTCCGCTCGGCGTCGGCGGCCGTAGGGAAGAAGTAGACCTTGACCGTGGCCGCCACGAGGAGCGCGGCCGGCAGGAAGACGGCCGCGGTCGGCCGGAAGCGCGCGCGCCGCGGGAACGTGAGGACGAGCTGCACGAGGAGGGCGGGGAAGAGGGCGCGCGCGAGGTCCTCGAAGAGGATGCCGGAGCGGTAGAGGAAGTCGGGCGGAGGCGCCGGCGTGATGACGAGGACGAGCGCGACGGCGAGCGAGAAACCGGAGAAGAGCGCGATCTCGGGGCCTGGACTCCGGCCACTCCGGACGAGCGCCAGCCAGCCCGCGAGGAAGAATGCCACGCCGACGCAGAAGAGAAGGAGATACCGGAGGTCCCAGAACGACGACGGCGCCGCCTTCACGGCGACGACGTGCCCGCGGCGCAGCACGGAGAGCGTGGCGCCGCGCTCGGCGAGGATGCGCGAGGGATCGCCCGCGAGACGCGCCGGCGTGCCGTCGACGGAGAGAAGGAGATCTCCGCGCTCCAGGCCGCTTCCCGCGGCCGTCTGCCCGACGTAGCGCACGCGATATCCGGTGGCGTCGGGCGAGACGAAGAGGTCGGCGCGCCCGATGTTCTGCACCTTTCGGAACGCTGAAGCCGACATCGGAAGCAGAGAGACGTAGAAGAGCGCCAGAAGGAGCCAGCGCACGCCCTTGCTCACACCCTCGCGTCGCACGCGGGGAGCGGACGCAAGGAAAGTGCCAGTGCTACGGCTTTTTGAATCGGCTAAATAGCTGAAAAAACTGGAGTTTAACTGACACGGATGGCGAACTGTTGTGCATTCGCCGGGAAATTGGAACTGCGTTCGGCGCTTTGGATCAGCTCAGTTGAAGCCGACCGAGAAACCGCCTGCGAGCTGGCGATTCGTCTTCGCCGCGTCGAGGCCTTCGCGGCGCGACCCGAACTCCACCGAGAAGAGCGCCTTCCACTCAGAGCCGCGCAGGATCGGAAGCGGCAGGACCTGCGCGACCGAGAAGTCGACCGCGTCGAGGTCGTTCCTCAGGTCCGCTTCTCCCCGCGTCAGCGTCTGCGTGACGGAGCGGTAGCCGACGCCTACGACCGTGTCCGTCGGCGCGACGCGCACCGCGGCCTCGACCATCGCGTACGAGGCGTCGTCCCGCTGGATCGCTGCGACGCGCTCGCCGCGGATCTGGCCGCCACGCGCGCTCAGACGGCCCTCCAGCCCCGCGCCGACGCGGAAAGTGGCTCCGGAAGAGAGCTCGGTGGCCACGTCGCCGCCGAAGTAGTAGAGCGAGTCGAGCCGGTCGACGAAATCCGGCTCGAGCAGATAGCGGTACGTGGAGCCCATCTCGCGGCGCGCCGCCTCCACCGTGAAGCTGGCGCCGTCGGGGCCGCGATACACGATGACGCCGAGCTGGAAGAGCTCGGCCTGGCCACGCTCCCAGCGCCGCGCCGCGGAGCCGTAGGCGCGCCACCCGCCGCTCTCGAGGGCGATGGTCAGCTCCGGCGTGACTCCGTGCGAGCGGTTCGAGAAGTCGCCCGTCGCGCCGCCCTCGACCACGAGGAACGGCAGCAGGCGGAGGGAAGCGGTGCCACCGACGCGCGTCTCGCGATCGTCCCCCGAGCCCACCTCGAGCGAGGAGGCCGCGCGGTACGCGACGGTGAAGCCAATGGAGCCGTTCTCGAGCACGGCGGAGCGGTACTTCGCCTGCACCTCGAACGCGCGCGTCGCGTGCGCGAAGAGGTCGGCCGCCGGGCCGCTCGCGATCAGGTTCGACTGAGATACGAGCCGCGCGGAGACCGATGCCTGAGAGCTCGCGCCCGTGGCGCCCGACCAGTCGAGGGAGTGCGCGGCGAAGCGGGACGGATCGCCCGGCTCGTCGTCGCGCGGCAGCACCTTGCGGCGCGTGGAGACGTGGAACGTCTGCTCTGCGCCCGGCGCCACGTCGAGCGCGAGATGCGACGAGTCACCGACATGCGCGTCGTCGCCCATGCTGCGGCTGTATTGACCCTCCATGCCGAAGCGCACCGAATCGCCGAGGCCGCCCGAGACGTCGAGCTGGGTCTTCGAGACCGCCGGTCCGTTCGAGCCGAAGCCCGCCATCGAGGCGACCGAGGCCCGGACGGGCGCGAGAATCGCGCGCGTCGAGGCGTTCGCGGCCGAGGGAGATCGGGGAAGGGCGGGCTCGTCGTCCGGGCCGGAGCCGTCGAGGGCGGCGATGACGCCCTCGGCCTGGCGCAGGATGTCTCCACGGACGAGCGAGCGCGCGACCCACGGGTCCCGCGCCCCGAGCGGGGTCGACGGGAGCACCCCGCCCGTCCTCTCGAGCTCGAGGGGCACGAACGAGACGAGCTCGCTCCCCGCTCGGTGGAGGACCCGGGCGATCGCCGGCCGGAAACCGGGCGTGAGCGAGACGAGCGTGTAGAGCCCGGGCCGCGCGTAGGGAAGGACGAACGAACCGTCCTCATCGGTCTTGAGGGTCGCGACGACGAGGTCCACGCCCGACTGGAACGCGCGGACGACGACGGTCGCGCCGGCGATCGGGCGGCCCGCGGAACGCACCATGCCGGAGATCGGGAAGCCGTCTCGCGCGCCGGAGACCGCGAAGGCAACGGGCGCCGCCATCACCGCCAGCGCGGCGGCTGTGACCCGAGCCCCGGAGAGCCTCACTCGCATCTCGGTCCCCCGACCGGCCCGTATCATGTCTCCCGCCCCGAGGCGCGTCAAGGCGCCCCCGAGTCTAGGTTTCCGAGGGCCCCAGGCCGAGCATCCGGTTCACGACGTGCCTGGCGATGGCCGGGTTCTCCTTCAGGCGGCGCACCGAATAGGCGTACCAGTCGCGGCCGTACGGCACGTAGACGCGGAGGCGATGGCCGGATTCGATCAGCAGGCGGCGCAGGAGCGGGTCGACGCCGAGGAGCATCTGGAATTCGTACGCGTCGGGCGGGAGCTTCAGGCGGTCGATCGTCGTGAGCGCCAGCTGCACGCAAGCCTCGTCGTGCGTCGCGATGCCGGCGTAGCACCCGGCGGAGAGGTGCTTATCCACGAGGGCGCCGAAGCTGCGGATGATCGTCTGGCGGTCCTTGTACGCGATGCGGCGCGGCTCGACGTAGATGCCCTTGCAGACTCGGACGTTCATCCGCGCCGCGATGAGACGATCGAGGTCGGAGAGGCTCCTCCTCAGGTACGCCTGGATCACCACGCCCACATTCGGGAAATCACCCTTCAGATCGAGGGCGAGGCGGAGCGTCGACTCCGTGAACGGGGAGTCCTCCATGTCGAGGCGGACGAACGTGCCGCGCTCCGCCGCCTTCGCGCAGATCGCGGCGCAGTTCTCGCGCGCGAGGCGTGGGTCGATCGCGAGCCCGACTGCGGTCGGCTTGATCGAGACGTTCGCGGGCAGCGACTCGGCGTGGACGACGTCGAGCGCGCGCAGGTACTCGTCGCGCGTCGCGGTCGTCTGCTCGGCCCGCGTCACGCTTTCGCCGAGGACGTCGAGCGTCGACATCGCCCCTTCGGCGGCGAGCTCCTTCATCGCGCGCGTCGCGTCCTCGAGCGTCTCGCCGGCGACGTAGCGCGACGCGATGCGGCGCACGACGCCCTTCGGCACGAACGGCAGGGATCCGACGACCAGCCGGTCGAAGAGACTCATTCGGCCTCCGGACCTCGGAATCCGTCGGGCTCTGGCGTGCGCGCGAAGGCGAGGAGGTCGACGCGCTTCGCGCCCGCGCGGCGGAGCGCCTCCGCGGCGGCGCGGGCCGTCGCACCCGTAGTCACCACGTCGTCTACCAGGAGGAGCGCGCGCCCGGCGGCCCGCGCGGACGCGGCGAACGCTCCCCGCACGTTCGCGGCGCGGCGCGCCGCCGGGAGGCGGGACTGCGGAAGCGTGTCGCGCGTCCGCGCCAGGAGGCGGGAGAGCGGGAGCCCGAGCGCGCGCGCCGCGGCGCGGGCGAGGAGCACGGCGGGGTCGTAGCCGCGCTCGCGGTTTCTCCGGCGCGTCGAAGGGATCGGCACCAGGGCGTCGCAGTCGTCGAGCCCGCGCTCTTCGGCGAGCGCCGCGAGACGCCGTCCCGCAGGCTCGGCGAGGATGTCGAAACCCCGGAACTTGTACGCGCCGACGAGGCCGACCGTGCCCCGTTCGTAGGAAGCGAAGGCGGCGGCCGTCGAGACCGGCGGCGGCTCGAGCCGGCACGCGCGGCAGGGCTCGCCGTGGTTCGGGAGCGCGCAATGCGGGCAGCACGTCTCGGCGGGCAGGCGGGGCAGGGAATCCCAGCAGATCTCGCACACTCCTCCGCCTCCAGCGGTCCGCCGCGGAGCCTCGCAGACGAGGCAGAGCGACGGAACGAAGAGGTCGAGGAGCCGGAGGAGGACCGCGCTCCCCGCGTCCGTTGCGCTGCCGGCCGACACGGGCGCGGATTCTACCGTCCGCGCGCGCGTTGACGCGCGTCGGGCGCGGCGCCTATCCTGCGGGCCGCATGAGAGTCACCCTCCGCACGTTCTCGCGAGCCCTGGGCACCGCGTGCCTCCTCGTCGTCTGCTCACTCGCCGGCCGAAGCGACGCGCAGGTGTTCGCCGTCGGAGGCGTCGTCACTGCGGTCAACGACACCGGCTCGGCCGCGGTGACCACCGGGTTTCACACGTGGGGAGGGCACGTCTTCGGAGAGATGACGCTCGAGGGGCACGTCGCTCTCCAGCTCCGCGGCTCCCGCTTCACGGTGAGCGGCTCGGGCACCGGCGCGCCGAACATCCGCGTCAACGCCGCGACCGTGAGCGCCATGTACCTCTTCAACGAGGACTGGTTTCACGCCGGTCTCTTCGGAGGCTTCGGCGGCTATTTCCTTCGGCCGGTGACGCCTGGCCCGGGCTGGACGGGAGGTCTCCTCACGATCTTCGACCTCGGCGCGCGCTGGGACGTGCGTCTCGAGGGGACGGGGCACCTGATCCGTTCCAGCGCGCAGCGAAAGCCGATCGAGATCGGCATCGGGGTCGCCTACAACTTTTAGAGCGCGCTCGCCGCGCGCGAAAAGAGCGACACGCGACGGAGTCGCGCATCGCTCTTTTCCTGCAGGGGGTTTCTCGATCCCCCCTGCACCCCCCGTCGGCGCGACGCGCTCCTGGCGTCGCGCGGCAGCGCCGTAATCGAGGCGTCCTCACCGCGCGCGAGGGGTCAGTAGCCTGCTAGATCCGCGAATGGGAGCGACGAACGCCCCAAAAAGGGTGGGCTCCCGCCCGACGCTGTGGTCGGGCGGGGATTGCGGCGGTAGGTACGAGATCTGTGAGGTTATGTGGTGGTGGGGCGAATTTGGAGGGTCCAGCTCTTGAGTGCTGGATGCCTTGGAGAGGAATTGAAGATCTGACTCATTTGGTTTCTAGACGAAGCCAAGTCGTTTCGATCTCCTTGGCCAGGTATACGCAAACCGAGTGCCCGGGGTTTAGCGCGACTCGGTCTAATTTACTGGCCTAGACGCTTCAACGACTTAACGGCACCGCTCTCCGGGCCGGGGTGTCACCCCGTCCGGAAAAACAGGCTTCAAAACGGCTAATTCGACACCTTTTCCGGTATCGGTTTGAAAAATTTCCGCTCGAGTGCCTGTTCGGCAGATGGCCGAAACTAGGTGAGGGGAAGCAGAGTGGAATCTTTCTTTACGGAGAGCGAGAGCTCCACGTGCGTCCGGAGGACCCCGCGAATCGTCTGGATCCTCTCGCGGAGCAAGGCCTCGAAATGCTCGGCGTCGCGAGCCCGCACCTTGAGCCGGTAGCCGTGGTCTCCCGAGATCGCGTGGCAC
>WNFL01062665.1_pt2 | contig 11367 bp, 17 predicted proteins | sample 5400361 | NCBI WGS metagenome assembly WNFL01 (sample SAMN13153351, study PRJNA577476) | soil metagenome | isolation source: 40 cm soil on Douglas fir-dominated hillslope | place: USA:California | collected 2013-09-17
TTGGAAAATAAAATGAGCAAACATACATCATGTTGTATTTCACATGTGACCAGACCACTTGGCAACCAGACCTGTCAATCTGTCAACAGACCTGTCAATCCCCAACCTGTCGTGTGGGGTGATTAGCTTCAGGTACCCTAAATGGGCAATCACAAGGAAGGAGACCATCAAAGAACAGTGATTGATTGATTGGCAGGTGCAGGTAAGTCAGAGTCAGTCAAGTTTGAAGCACTAAACAAAGTGAATACATACCAGAAGTTCAAGGACTGGGCTCTGCAAATTTCAACCTTTGATAGGTTGAATAATGTCAAGGCTGGAGTGTGCTTGCATGTGGATTGGATGTCCCCTGAGGAGACAGCATCTGAAGCAGATTCAGTATTTCAAGAATATATTCAGAGGGAAGAGGCAGCAGGTGTCATGATTACAGGAAAAGTTTACCTTGTTCTTGTGCCAATCTGGGCAAGTCAAGTGGTTTGTGCCACTGTCTGTCCTTTGATTTGGGGAGTAGGCTAATGCAGGTTAAATAGTACCTAAAAATGCTAAAGAAGAAGAAAGATCCTCAGTTGAGGAAGATCTTCATGAACCAGTCCAAAATGAAGACCCCACCTGGCTTTGGAGATAATGGGCCACACTCATGGGAGAACCCAGAGGTGGATCTGCTTCTAGAGGATGATGAAGGGGGTGTGAACACACCTATAGGACACTAAGTTTACCTGTAATAACAGGCAAATTGCCAAAATGATTTGTCTGTTATTACAGGCAAACATTTGAAAAGTGGGCACCATTGGTACACCATCAGTAGCTTGCACCACTGTCAGTTGCACTGTTGGTACCATCAGTACTGTCAGTAGCTAGTGTGTCACCCATCTGTCAGTGCCATCTGCTGTCATGTGTTGTTCGCCTTCACTGTCATCCATCTGTCTTTGCTGTCATGTCATCCCTCCATCATCGCCGTCTCACACCCTGCCCACCCACCATTGTGCCTGCCTCTCCCCACAATGTGGCAGGTGTCTCCAACACTGCTGCTGTCTGCCCTGCCCACCACTGCTGTCATCTGCCCATCATTGCCATCACCTGTCAACTGGCCACCCACTCCACCCACCAGCCATCCACACCACACCTCCGTCCAGCAATTCTCTCCAGCAATATGTCAGATATTCCCAATGCCACCACCATCTGCCCTGCCTGCCTGCTGCTGACATCTGTCTGCCACACCCCAGTCGCCTGTCAACTGGCCACCCACCAGCTGCCCTTGCCCAGCCAAACCACCCTGGCAATATGTTGCATCTTCCCAGTGCTGCTGCTGCCCACTGTGCTGACCCATTGAGTCTAAAATTTAGAGCAAAATACATGGATGTCAGATTAATCATGTGCATATAGCAATATGGTCAGTGTGCATATTGGCAGCACATCTTGTGCACACGGCAGATAGGGGCTCCTGGTTTATTGTAGGGAATTGGACTGTACATTCTCAGAATTTGTAGATAATATTAAAATACACACTTTTTACATGCTTTTTCCTTGTTGATGCTTGTAGCTCAACCCACAGCATGACACACAGTGCTCATGTGCTTGTTGTATTTTGGACCGCACCCCGCTGCCTGCCCTGTCGCCCCTGCATTTTTCATGGACACAAATTTGGGCCATTCAGCATACTGCCAGGTGAGTCTGATGTGATTTGGAGTGTCATTTAGTACCAAATATGCTTAAAACTTGAAGCTTGAAGCCCAGGTTCAGCCAGACTGCATAGATCATCTCCTCTGTGTACATACATCCCATAGATATTGCATACACTTCACTGAAGCTTGTAGCTCAACCCACAGCTCATGCACAGCACCCTTGTAGCTCAACCCACAGCTCATGCACAGCACCCATTGGCTTTGTAGGACCTTGGATGTCCCCCTCCCCCTCACTGCCTTCCTCGCTACCCCCTACACTTCCATGGGCAGATTCTCAACATCTCTGGCATAGTATCAGGTGAGTACAATGATATTCAAGCTGTTGTTGAGCAGCTAATGCTTAAAACTCGAAGCCCTTGCTCAGGCTTCATCAGACTGTGTTATGACTCCAGAACTGACTCCAGCATGTACATGTGTTACACAGACCCTGCACACACTTCATTGAAGCCTGTAGCCCAACCCACAGTTCATGCACAGTGCCCATCTGCTTTGTAGGACCTTGGACTTCCCCCTCCCCTTTGCTGCCTTCCTTGCTGCCCCCTACACTTCCATGGGTCTCGAGGTCTCCTGTACACTGAGAGGTGAGTGCATGTTATTCAGGGCATTGTCAAGTGCCTGATGGCTTAAAACTTGAACCCCATGCCCAGGCTTCACTGGATTGCATTACAACCCCAGGACTGACTCTTGCATGTACATGTGTTACATAGATCTCACACACATCTCATTGAAGCCTGTAGCACAACCCACAGTTCATGTGTGGTGCCCATCTGCTTTGTAGGACCTTGGACTTCCCCCTCCCCTTTGCTGCCTTCCTTGCTGCCCCCTACACTTCCATGGGCAGATTCTCAAGGTCACCTGTACACTGAGAGGTGAGTGCATGTTATTCAGGGCATTGTTGAGTGCCTGATGGCTCAAAACTCAAGAGAGGCAAGGGAGGCTGCTGTCTAATCACCCCACAAAGGAAAAATAACAATAAAGTCATGACACAAGTGTATGTCATTGATGACACATACACCAATTGTGGTGAAACATCCTTAACAAAAGGAAGATGAAAAGGTTTTGTGATAAGAAAACTGCTTAAAAAGGCTGTCAATAGTAAGAGTGACACCACTTGCAAGAGATATATGTAACACCATTAGGGTGAAGAAGGAACAACATGGAAAACCAAAGAAAGAGCTACAATCAAAATAATGATTGTAATTTCCTACTTGTGCAGGCAATAGACCTTGCATTTCTGTTAACATCACTCAAGTTCTCCACCCTTTCATCAAAGATTCTAGTAAACATGACTCAACTCCAGGAATCTGTGCTGGAATCTGCCTGAGATTAGGTCTGAGATTATGGTCTGTTGCTTAATTCAGTTCAAATCACTTAACACAAATAGATACAAATAGCTGTAAGAGCTGAAAATTTGTTCTGTCACTCAATTAGGTACATATGGCTCAACACAAATAGGTACAAATAGCTCAATGAGGTACTGCAGCAGAAGCATTGAGAAATTTTTAGTTATACATAGATATGAAGTTTGCAAAAGATGCTTCAAGCCACTTAAAAGTTGCTCACCTTTCTTTCACATACCTTGATCAATTATGTGTGCTCCTTGTGCCAAGTTTGAGTACAACTGTGGCTGCCCAATCCCTGACTGCTCTGGGTTCTACTCAAGGTCTTACAGCATGTTAAATCACCATCTTGTGGACCATTTAAGCCAAGAAAGAATCCCCAAGGAATTCCTATCTCATTTTATCTGGGGAGAAATTTCTCCAGAGAGCAGCACAAGTGCTCTACAATCTACAAAGGAACTTGCTTTATCTTATTGGGTGTAATTTAAGCTGAGTTAGTACCAATGTATCAATTTGACTATCACTGAGCTTCTTGTAGGATTTCAAAATTGTCCTGACTGCAATCAAAGTCTACTGCTTTCTGATCTTGTAACTCATTTATTACACCTTCATACAAGGTCTTCTGCATACACCCACACATATCCAGTACTCTATCACTCATTGGTCACAAAGTTTTGGGACACCTTTGGTGCCTCTGTATGTGCTCGCACTGAGTAGAAAATGTAATTAATAGACATAACTTTATTATGTGCTTATTGTGTGACCATGCTACTGCAAGGGATTATTGGGAAATGAGTCAAATGAAGGGTGCCAAATTTGGGCCACCACCACCCACTGGTCATTTACCTTTGCAGACATTATTGAGAGGAGAAACTAAATGTTTTGTTTCATATACAATATTATATTTATTTTATGGTGAGTCCATTTTCGCCTTGACTCTGTTGTTGCCTTTTTTAAAGTCTAAATCTACTGTCCTTGTATATATGTATCATCATCCACATCAGCTTCAGAGGAGTCACCATCAATAACCCCACATTGAGCATGATGACAAGGGCAGGAAGCACCAGAATGAGTAAGAGTCAAGGGATAATTTGGTGATGTTATGTTTTCAGGGTCATCAGCATCCATATACCAGTACTTGCAGGGTTCTGGTCCAGCATTCTTCATGGCTAGACCAGCTGCTTTCAATCTGTCCCATTCTGACTTCCATTTTGCAATCACCACATTATATAGAGATGTTTGGTGTATGATTTCCACTGCTGGAATTCCTTTAGGTACTCCCCTCCTTCCCTTCCCTGCCTGCCTAATGGCCTTAGCTGCTGCAGCAGTGGCTCTCTCCCCCTCTTGCACCTCAATAGCAGCCAGGCAAGTGTCTCCTGTTGCTTCAATTGCCTTCCCCCCCAGGTTGACTTTCTCCCTTGCTGTCTGTCTCTTCTTTTCCTTCATATAAAGCTTTGCCCATTGATCATTATTCTCAATCACTGCAAACAGAGTGCATGTATCCTGCACAGTTTTGTTGTTAAAAGTGTGGCCACATGTTAAAACCCAGGCTAGAATGGGATGGCTACAAGATGTGGGATGCATGGGTTATGCACTGGGGTTTGTCATAAAAACTGGGATGTTTTGTTGTTAAAAGCATGGCCACATGTTAAAAACCTGGGATGGAATGGGGCAGCCACAAGATGTGGCCTGTGTGGGCTACACACAGGGGTTGGTCTTCAAAACGGGGATGTTTTTTTGTTGTGGGTCAACTGGGCCACACCTTGTAGACCAATTGGGCTACACCTTGTAGATCAGCACCTGAATGAATGAAAATCCAAGTTTTTCAACTGGGCCACACCTTGTAGATCAATTGGGCTACACCTTGTAGACTGACACCTGAATGACCTTATATAAAATATATTTTGTGGGGGTAAACTTGACCCCCACACTAGCTATGTTGGACCCCTGCCTGCCCTGCCTGCCCTGTCTGCCCCACCGCTGCCTGCCTGGCCACCCCCACATTTCCATGGACATGTTTTCAGGGCATTCAGCATACTGCAAGGTGAGTGCCATGTCATTTAGAGTGTCAGTTAGTAGTGAATGTACTGAAAATTTGAAGACCATGCCCACCACAGGTCAACTTGGCTGGAATGTGTAGTGACTACAGGACCAAACCCTCTGCATACATACATAGCACAGATATTGCACACATTTGTGGCCTGACCCACAGCTCACGCACTGTGTTTATTAGGATTATTGACTTTGTCCCCACACTTCCATGGACAACACATTTATAAGGTATCCCGCATGCTTCAAGGTGAGTCCAATATGATTTAAGGTGTCATCAAGTAGCTGATATGCTTAAAACTCGAAGACTTCGCCCACAGTGGGCCAGCTTGACCAGACCACCTCTATGTATGTGCATTGCACAGATATCCCATGTACCCCACTGATGTAGCCCAACCCACAGTGCAAACAATATGTGGGAAGTGACTGGTAATTACCAAAGAAATTGACCACACTGCTCTCTTGGGTGAGCAGACTGCAAAAACATCTCCTCATAACTCACTATTTCACAGTGTGGGTCATGTGCCTAGGTACTATCATGCAATTTACTATGAAGAACAGCTCTAGGGTTATTAATTTCTAACAGGAATACTGCTCCCTCCTTTTTCTCACTTCCTTCACATGTCTTGCCTCCCTTGCCTATCCTTTGGTGCATTGCTTGTGAGGTCTCTGTTACAGTTCAGACCTTGATAAATCATGTATTTGTAACTAGTCTAGTAGCCTGGATATAAACCTGGCAACTATTATTTCAGTTCCACAAAGGTACCATTATATGATTGTCAATATAGAGTAAATTGACTTTTGAGTGTGTTGCTTTGTCCTGACACCTGTCAAAGTGGGTGACAAAGGAAGACTTTCACCTTTTATAGTAATATGCAGTATACCTTTAGGATACATCAGCAAAAAATAATTAAACTTTGGGAACTCTGGAGAGCTCTGGAGTACTCTGGAGTACTCTGGAGTCTGCAAAGTTTATTCCTTTTTGCTGATGTACCAGGTGGTAAACAAAGAATTCATTGAGCCACATCATCAGCTATGTGGCACTGCACAATACTCTTTGTAAACAGATGACTCAGTATCATGGAATATGTGTCATTGCCTGGATTCAATGCATGCACAGTAGTGTACCACCCAGTGAGCAGTGACCTGGGGCTCACCAAGACAACACAAGAGCAGAGACTACAGTTTATAAATATAACTTAGTATTGAATGGAATGTATTTCAGTACATTTGAACCCTGTCCACCCAATCAATCCTGCCAATTGATGCTTGGCCATTTTTCACCTTATACCACCCAGTGAGCAACATATGAATAGTGCAATGAAATTGGCATATCTACACTCTAATGTACATTCACTTATGTTATTCATCACTCTCATCATGTACTGACCAGAATCCAGACTCCTCACCAGATTCTGTGTCATTGTAATCAATTGCCTCACCAAGCAGTGAGTCAATTGAGATACAAGGCCATCTTCCTTTCCCTTTTTGTTGGTTTTGTGTAATTTCAGCACTGGATGATGGCACAGCTGACTCACTGGGCTTTTCACCAAGGACAACATCCCTCAGAAGTGGTGGTGGGCCTGCACCCTCCCACCTGGAAATAGGATGTCCTGGGGCCTTTTTTTGTTCTTCCTTCAGGAAGAACCCTGTTTGCAATGACTTGTTCTCTGTTGCAAGTAATGCAAGCTGTGCACCTAATGGGCATGTTGCTTTTGCTATTGCTTCACCATATTCAACAAGCAGCTGAATATCATGCTGCATCTTCAGTATCTGGTCAACCAATGAGGATGTCATGTACAAGATAGTACTGGGTCAGGCTAAGCCAGGACACACTATATGTCAAGCTAAGGGATCAGGCAAGATGATGGGTGTCAAGGCAGGGAACCAAGATCAGCTGAAGGGAGACCAACAGCTGATCCTCATACTTTATACATAGTATAACATACACATGTACTGTACAAACGAATCTTGAAATACATCATACATGAGCACACAAACCAGGCCTGAAGGGCTGCAAACCAACCAGTAACTATCTCAGTACCCCCAAACAAGGGCCAGATGTCCTCATACTTTATCAATGACAGTGAACTGCACAATGTCTAGGTGGAGCCTGACATTGGTGAGGGGGGTCATCATGTCTTGGTGCATCTGTATGTCCCCAGTAGTACTCCTCAATCATTGGTCATATAGGGTCCTCCTCTTGTCCATCCTCAAGTATCAGTTCCTGTCTCCATGCTGCTGACTCCCTCAGGATCTCAGAGTAATCCCTCCAATCGTCCTGCTCCTCTGCCTGATCCTCCCAATGTATTTTCAGCTGGAATTTTCCTCTAAACCACCTAGAGTTCACAAACTGATCAATCACCCATAATTCTCTCTCCAGAATTTTAACCATGGGTTGAGCTTCAGGTATTTGACCTGGGATGGTATCCTCCTTTGTATGAGACAACAGGCTTGCATGGAATACATTATGTATGTGCCAAGTAACAGGAATGTCCAGGCGATGTGAGGCCAGGCCAATGTTTTCGAGGACCGCGTATGGTCCCAGGTGTTTTAGCCGCAAGCTTCTTGGAAGGCATGTCCATACTCAGGTTGTATGATTCTGTCGATGGCGATCCACATACCATTTATACACCTGTTGGGCCTTGTCAAGGGCCAACTGACATTGAGCATGTACCTCATGCACAAATTGTAAACGCTCAGGTAGGGTTCAGACTTGGTCATTGGTAGTATGATCAGTGTAGACTGGATGGTATCCATAATTTGTGTAGAATGGTGTCATGTCGATGCTTGGGTGATGGTGGTTATTGTACGCAAACTCGGCTGTATGTAAGAATTCCGACCAATCGTCCTGTTGATATTGCGAGAATATCTGGAGGTACATTTCCAACCATTTGTTGTTTGACTCGACCTGTCCCTGTGACTCCAGGTGATATGCCATTGAGAATTGTTGGTCAATTCCGAGATTTCAATAGAGGTTGCGCATGTAGGGAGCAGTAAATTGGGGGCCACGATCAGTGTTGTGGTGTAATGGGAGTCCATGTAGGGGCCATACTCTTTGGATATGTAACTCCACAAGTTGTTCTGAGGTACAAGTTGTTTTACAGGGGATGAAGTGGGCCATCTTAGTGAGTCGATCCACTATGATGTAAATGGCATCGAAACCCTTTGACGGTGGGAGTTCCGTAATGAAGTCTGACTGAGTCCAAAGCCAAGGTCCCTCAGGTATCGGCAATGGTTGTAGTAATCCCATGGGTTTCTTGTTACAGACCTTGTTCCAAGCACAAGTGTGGCAACCCTCAACATAGTGACAGGTAAAGGCAATGATGTCGTTCCACCAGTACTTGCAGCCAACCATTTCCAATGTTCCTGAAACACCCAAGTGTCCCACGAGGGCACCATCATGGTGCACAGATAGGACCTGTCATCACAATTGTTTGTCTGGGGGAACCCAAATACAGCTGGTGTCTTTGGAAACAAGAACCAATTCCTCATTTAATTCGTAACCTGTTGGCCATTGTACAGGGTCAATGTTGTGGATGTGATCAGCAATGGATTGAATAAGCTGTCCGTCAGCAATCGTAGTGGTTTCCACAATTTCCATGGGTTCAGGAAATTTGCCATTAAAGGCCATGAGGGCCAATTCCACAAAGTGCTCTGAGGGGAACAGGATATTGGGATTGCATTCATCAGCATGTTCTGGGCAGAGTTCCTCCTTTCGTGACAAGGCATCAGCTGCTGAATTCTTATCACCAGGCTGATATGTGATCTCATACAGATAGTGCATTAAGATCTCAAGCCAGTGTAGTTGTTGGCGATTCAGGGGTCAGCCACTCTGGAAGTATTTGAGGTTTTGATGGTTGGTGATGATCTGAATGGGGTCCCATGTTCCCTCCAGGAGATGTCTCCAATGTACAAGAGCCTTAATGATGGTGAGGGCCTCTTTATCTGAGATGCTGTAGTTTCGCTTGGCAGGGTTCATGGATTTTGAGAAAAAGGCCACTGGGTGGTGTTTGTTGTCCATTCCCTTTTGTGATAGTACTGCTCTGTAAGCATAGCTTGAGGCATCCGTTTCCATCTGAAATCTCTTGTCTGGGTCAACATGAATGAGTACTGGCATTTCGCAGACCATTCTCTTGAGTGTGTCGAAAGCATGTTGTTCATTGTCACCCCACATCCACCATTGTCCAACCTTCGTGAGGTCATGTAGGGGGCGAGCAATCTCTGAAAAGGACTTTATAAATCTGTGATAGAAATTACAAAATCCTGTAAACTCTCTAACTCCTTGTACAGTCTTTTGGGGTCTCCAATTCTCAATTGTATCCACCTTCAACTTTTCCATCTCAAATCCCTTTGCCGAAACTTCCACTCCAAGAAAACCCATTTGCTCCTGATGGAATTTGCACTTCTTGAGATTGAGGTATACACTGGCATCCTGAAAGCATTTCAGTACCATGCGATTGGTCGTTACATGTTCCATCATGGTAGCATGATGTGTGGCCATGTCATCCAGGTAGTTTTCCACACATTGACCAACCACTGGTTGGAGTATGTCTGACATCCATTGTTGGAAATATGCAGGGGCATTGGCAAATCCGAATGTCATGACGTTCATCATGTAGGGTCTGTTGGGCATCATGAATGTAGTCTTCCAGCAATCCTCAGGTTTTATATGGAGTTGGTTATAGCCCATCTTGAGATTGAACTTCAAAAAGAATTTAGCACCCTGCATGTGTTCCAAGGTTTCATTGATGTGTGGTAATGGGTAGCTATCCTTAACAGTGATATTGTTGAGTTTGCGATAGTTGATGACTGGTTGTCTGGTGCCATCCTTCCTCCACACGAAGAAAAAGGGGGCAGCAATCAGTGTACAAGCAGGAGCCTGCAAGATTAATCCACCCTTCATCATTGTATCCTGCCACTTTATCCAATCCTCACATTCTCCAGGACTCATGTGATATGGTTGACCAGGTTTCAGTAATGGCTTGGTTTCATTCAATTTGATCTCAAAGTTGTGTGTTCGTTCAGGCGGCATACCCCGCAAGGGGCCCTCAGGGTCAAGAAAAGGAAGGAGTCCCTCAGACAACATGTCATGGTAGTCGACTGGGATCATGTTTTTGATCTCATCCTCTGTTGCTGTCGGCATGAGGTCAATTGCAAAGATTTCCACCAGATCAGGCTCCATTGTATTTACACCTGTGGATCCAAAGCTCTCCATTCCACATTCTGTGCTCAGGATTAGATCAACTTCCCAAAGGGGCTTATTGTTGTATTGCTCAGGGATCAGTTGTGCCACTCGATCGCCCTTAGTGATTGTGACTGGGTGTTCGCCATGATTGAATAACAGTGCCTTAATGCTACCAGTGTAATCTTGGTCAATAACTCCAGCTCCCATGGTAATACCTTGTTTCCAAGCCAAGCCACTCCATGGTGCAATGCGACCATAGGTTCCGGGGGGTAATTGCATGGTGACACCAGTGTCAACAAGAGCACATTGTCCAATCGGGATCATAGTGTTTTCCATGGAATAAAGGTCCCAACCAGCACTATCAGGCAAGCCGCAAGTTGGGAGCTGTGCATCAGGTGTATTTCGCATCACAGGGATTTTGGCCTCCAAGTTGGTAGCTGCTATGACAGGTGACTTGGCAAATATGTCATGTGGCTGTGGAAGACAGTGTAAATTGCAGTGTGGTGAGTTGAATTGAAAGTGACCAGTGCTCCAGTGTATAGTGGGGTCATGCGCCTCAAGCCACGGTAATCCAAGGATAAGCCAATGCAATCCTATTGGCACCACATCCAACACGAGGTGTTCCTCATGGGACCCTATTCTCATGGTGAGCTTAACCTGAAACTCCAACGAACCAATCTTTAAGCCCTTTACATCCATGAGCAGTAAGGGTCTTTGTGGGGTGCAAGTCAAGTGTAGTTTGGTAACAAGGTTCTCATGGATAAAGTTCCCCATGGCTCCAGAATCAACTAATGTGTAATAAAACTGGCCAGTGGCCTACTCTTTTTCTTACCTTTCCCTTACCTTGTGGTGGTCATTTCATTACTTTACATTACTCTACCTTACTTGGGACATTTTTCCTTACTTTACTCTACATGTGTGTGCTTTATGGTGGCAGGTGGTGATCTCTTTGTCACACCTCCTTTGTGGCATCCAGCCTCGGTGGCTGTGCAGACCTTATCATGACCTTCTGTGTGTGTGGGAACTGTTGTCGTGCCATTCTCTTTCCATGAGAACTGTTGTCATGCCATTCTCTATCCTGTGGGAGTCTTCCATGACATGTGCTGTATGC
>WNFL01210534.1_pt2 | contig 11367 bp, 16 predicted proteins | sample 5400361 | NCBI WGS metagenome assembly WNFL01 (sample SAMN13153351, study PRJNA577476) | soil metagenome | isolation source: 40 cm soil on Douglas fir-dominated hillslope | place: USA:California | collected 2013-09-17
TCACCCTACCCTTGCTATTCCCGAGTTGATGAGAATCCTGGTCGATGGTAAGGACCTAGCAAACGAGGATAAGTGTCAGATCTGATATAATCCCACAGAGGAGGAGGTTGACTGGAAAGACGCCTGGAACATCGTCACGAAGACTTTTGCCTTCACCAACCACACAGTGCTTCCTGAGGCATTGGAAAAATGGCCCGTCCCTCTCATGCAACAGCTCCTTCCCCGACACCTCCAAATTATCTACGATATCAACTGGGCATTCCTCCAAGCCGTTGAGCGCAAGTTCCCGGGCGATAAGGAGAGGCTGGCGAAGATGTCATTGATCGAGGAAGGTCAACCCCAAAACATCCGCATGTCCAACCTCGCTGTCGTCGGCTCGTACAAGGTCAATGGTGTTGCTGAGCTCCACTCTGAGCTCGTCAGGACCACCATCCTTAAGGACTTTGTCGACTTCTATGGCAAAGACAAGTTCGGTAATATCACCAACGGTATCACGCCTCGGTACGTATCTGATCTCCATCCCCTCTTTTGCTGCGGCGACTAATTGGTTTCCCTTCAGTCGCTGGCTTGATCAGTGCAACCCCGCACTGTCGAAACTCATCACCGAGACCCTTGGCTCCAACGCCTGGCTCAAAGACCTCTACAAGCTCAAGGAGCTACTGAAGCATGACTCAGATCCGGTCTTCCAGAAGAAGTGGGCCGCGGCCAAGGCAAATAATAAGGAGACGCTCGCAGCATACATCAAGACCACCCTCGGCATTACCGTCGACACCAAGGCCATGTTCGATGTCCAGGTCAAGCGTATCCACGAGTACAAGCGCCAGTCGATGAATATCCTCGGTGTCATCCATCGCTATTTGACAATCAAGAGCATGACCCCTGCGGAGCGCAAGAAAGTCAACCCTAGGGTTGTGCTTTTTGCAGGCAAGGCCGCACCAGGGTACTATATGGCCAAGCTGGTGGTAAGTCCGCCTTCTGTATCGGAATGATGAAAGAGTTTGACCCCATTCTGTCGACAGATTCGCCTGATCGTTAGTGTGTCTAAGGTCATCAACAACGACCCTGATGTCAAGGGTATCTTGACCTTGCTGTTCCTACCTGATTACTCCGTCTCTTGTATGTCTCGCTTGCCACTCATCAAGATACCCAATTGACCCGCCTAACTTCACAGTGGCCGAGCTGCTGATCCCTGCCTCGGATATTAGCCAACATATCTCCACCGCCGGTACCGAGGCCTCTGGAACTAGCAACATGAAGTTCTGCTTGAACGGTGGCTTGCTGTTAGGTACGGTCGACGGTGCCAACATCGAAATAGCCGAAGAGGTTGGCGAGGAAAACGTCTGTGAGTGCCCTCTCTTGTCTCTGGTCTGCACGCCTTCGTTCATCATGGATGCCTTCTAGTCTTCTTTGGTCATCTCACTCCAGCAGTCGAAGACCTCCGCTATCGCAACCGCTATCACCCTATAGGCGTAGAGGAGAAGTCACCAGCCCTTGCCGCTGTGCTGGATGAGGTTACAGCTGGTCGATTCGGTGATCCTGGCGTCTTCGAGCCCTTCATCAATACCATCCGTCATGGAGACTACTACCTTATCACGGATGACTTTGACTCCTGTGAGTAGTGCCACCGTATGCACATTTGTGACAACAGCACTGATGGCAGTTTGGGACGGATAGATTTGTCCGCCCAAAAGCTCGTCGATGATGCCTATCAGAAGGACCCGAGTGAATGGATCAAGAGGAGCATCCATACATCTGCCAAGGTACGCGAAATTTTCTGTCATTGGGACTCTGTCTGGGTTGCTCACCACTTTAAATTGTAGATGGGCAAGTTCAGCTCCGATCGCGCAATTATGAATTACGCAGAAGAGTTCTGGAACATTGAGCCCTACAAGGTCAAATAGATGAGTTGTTGGCTAAGGTGATGAGGGGCTGCAAGTGGCTGTCCGGTTTCTTCAGCAAAAGCTGGGCTCGGTTTGACCGGCCTGGTCTGGTCTGGTCTGGTCGTTGTTGTTTAACCATCGAAGATATCGCGTTATACAGAGTCTACCTCCTTGTACCTTTTGCACGAATTTGACTCGCTGAGTTACTTGATCCACTATCGCCCACGTCTACTGCCGTTGTTTCGTTCCTCACCAAGCTGCACTGTACTCTATGCTCCACACGACTTGTGCTGGCTTGTTCATGTCCGGCTGTTGGAGGCGAAGTAGCACAACCTCCGGTACTATGCACACTGCTATGCCACGGACTATTGTTGCTCCGGTATCAAATGCCGGTGTGTATAGTCACAGCTTCAACCGTCTTGGACAGCGAAGAGCACATTTTCGGCAATATGGTACCAGCGCTAAGATTTCCAACTTGCTCTCTGTGTCCAGAGCGGTTTGGGTCTCAACGTAATTTACTGGAGCAGGGACACGAGGTGGCAATGTAACAACCTGATCGATCAGAACGGGTGGGTCGGGTGATGCTCAAGGTGGGGAGCGGATTATAAAAAAAGGCATGAACATCTTTCCTACCCCAATTCATAGTTATATTAATAGAACCTCGGAATGACCAGGAATCCTTTGGCCCTCGAGTGGCCGTTGGCTCTTCAGCTTGAAACTATCGGAAATAATGAAGGACAGGCTTGTCCTATAATAGTTTAACAAAACATAAACCGGGGACGAAAAGTTCCTCACCGTCATTTTGGCTAAGATCGCCGGATCAGAGTAATTCTCTGGCGCTGCCTCGAACATCGTGATTTTCCTCGATCCATCTGCATTCAGCGTCAAGATGCTCGCCGCGTTCTGGTTACGGTAGCAATAGTTGGGTGCCGACCAGACTGTCACGAGCTTCTCGTCGAAGAGAAATTGGTACCCTTCTATCACGAGCTGGTGAGCACGCGCTATAAGGTTTAGGTTGTTGATTCGGTTGAACTGTGATAACCGATCAGGGTCTAAGAGACCGAACGATTGGCAGGACTTCGAGACGCACTTGCTCTGTTACGACGTTTCCGAAGAGATAGCCGCAATTGCGGCCACTGCGCAACCACATGGGCGTTTTTTCTGTTGGATCAGACCAGAGGAGATCTATATTTGATGTGAATGGGCTAATCGTAGAAAGGACGAAGATCAAGCTTGCCGCAGAATGCGCCCTCTAATGGCGGTTCTTGCGCTCTTGCTAGTACTCGAACTTGGTCCAATGTTTTTACGTCCGGTGATAGCCCGCCGTGGATGCAAAGTACTTCGCCATCCACGATCTAGACAAATAAACGAGGTGGCATAAGAGGATGGAAAGAGGAGACGTACAGCAGAGATATTCATGTAATCGAAAACATTGCAGCAGATGTTGTAAGTATCCATGCTACCGTACTTTCGTTTGCACTCTTCTATACGGACGAGGTATGTCAATGCCGGGATCAATGTGCGGAACGGTGGATATTACCGAACCATAGAATCCATACGTGCGACTAATGCCCCTTGTTTCATGATTCCCTCGTATTAATGTAACCCGATCGGGCCAACTGCAGCAGGCAGGTTAGATACTCATCAAATCGGGTGAACGGAGGCGTACCGGGCCTTGAGTGCTAGGAGGAGTGAGATGGTCTCTAAGCTATAGTGACCACGATCAACGAAGTCTCCCTGACTCCGCGTTAGAAAGGAATGGAGAGAAGGGTCGATCTGAAATACCAGAAAAATATAATTGGTCTGCGGGGGCATGCCTCCTTTTCTAAAGAGCTCCTTGAGGTCCCAGAATTGTCCGTGAATATCGCCGCAGATGGTGACTGGGGATGACACGGGCTGCACGTTGGATTCTTCGATAAGAATCTCGATTACGCGTGTACAAAGCGCGTTCATTTGCGACTCTGATAGGTATTTACACTCCATAAGTTGCTCGATCCATTCGTCCAGGTCGGCGGTAATCATGGCTGAGTCCAAGCTAAACTTGGACTCTGACTATGCGGCCGTCAGCAGTGGTCGCGTTACTACTTTCTCTCGCGGCCAATGTCAGCGGGTTATACGAATCTCAAGCTGGGATAATTGACTGGCACAAGCCATACATTGGCATTCCAAAGTTGACGCGCTGGACAAGTCCCCGCTTCCACCAGGTTGTCAGCACTCAGCCCAATACTCCTTCGAAGGCTGTCGTCTTAGTTGGTACGCAGAAGAATGTTATTGCTGCTTTGAATCCCTCAGACGGTGCTGTTGGTACGGTTTGTCTCTGACACGAGCCGCGATTGACGCGCTAATAGACTTTCGTTTCTAGTTTGGAGGCGGCAATACGAAGAAGATGACCCTTTGGTAGCATTTCGTGGAAACGCGGATGGTGAGCATTTAGCGGTTCACGAGCTCAGAGTGTTTACTGTTTGCTAGGCCTTGTCACGGTGTCGGGACACGGCGGAGCGACTGCTAGGATATATGAAGCAGTCAACGGGAACCTCATCTGGGAGGCCCATTTTCATAAATCTGCCACTGGGCACCTGGAGGACCCAGGGACTCTTGGTGTTGCAATTGCCTTTGACAACATCGATGTTCTCGTCCTCTCAAATGGTCACACGGTACGGAAACTGGCTGCTCGTGATGGTGCTGTAATATGGGGTTGGACTTCCCCCGACCAAGCGTATGTGCGCTTTGATCCCTGTTCGGCTGGAATTGACCATGCTCTGCAGTTCGACTACATTCTTTACCAAAATCGTTCGCTCAAGCTCCGCTCTTTACGTCATCGGAATTACCAAGTCCTTCCGCTCTTACACGCTCACCGTCGTCTCACTCAATCCCGAGAATGGCGAGGTGATTGAGACAGTTAATGTTCCTTCCGACCTGACCGACCTCGACAATTACCGTGTCCTCCTCGGTACCAGTCGTGGGCCAACGACCCTCGTTTGGTTAGAGGGAGAGTCGGTTAAAACGGTCACCCTTACGGCCGACTTGTCGCAAATTAAGAAGGCTACCAGCACCAAGTATGGGCCTTACAATCGCGTCCTAGATCTTGGTGTGGAGGAGCTTGGATACCTTGCTGCGATCAAGAAAAATGGCGAGGCAGATATATATAGGATCGACCGGGACGGACTTGGAATGAATAAGGTCGTTAGCCTAGATTCCTCGGTCAGTGAGCAACACCGGATATCATTACAAAATCTTTACCAAGCTTACAGGGTCAAGCCGCCGAGTACGACATCTTCTCAGGAGGTGTCGACAGAAACGGAAACCCGTATATCTCGAAGATCGGGCACTCTCCTTCTCTCAAGGTACGAGGGCTCTGGATACCCTTTGTCCCTACCTCATTTCTCTTCCAGCAAGCAACGTACCAAGTCCTTGCTCCAACAGGGGCAGATGGTGGACCATTGACCACCGGTTTTACTTTCAAGTACGATATGGCCACCCACGGTCTCATCCTCCACGCCGCAATGGATGTTGCGAACACGGGGGAATACGCCTACTTCTCGCGAATCATCCTGACTACCCAGTCTGGCTCGATCCAACAGTGGAAGCAGGAACAAAATATCTGGACGCGCGAGGAATCGTTGACCGAGGTTATTGTTGCTGATGTTGTGGAGCTGCCCGAAGGCACTGTCTCTCAAACTGTACTCGAAGACCGTACGGAAACCTTCTTCGAGAGACTCAGCCGACAAATTGGGGATCTCCAGGTATGCATTCCAAACGAAAGGACGATTAATCGTTAATTGAAGGGATTTAGGGCCTCCCAATGTACCTGTTCCACTTCATCCAACGATTCTTCACTGGGCAGTACGCAATCACAACCTTGACACCGACTACTGACTCTAAGGGGGCTCTCTGGCGTGACCCTCATGGATTCAAGAAACTGGTCGTTCTCGCCACATCGACAGGCAAGATATTCGGTGTCGAGACACAGCGCGGAGACATCGTTTGGAACTTCAAACTCGCCAACCCAGTTGTTACCTTCCGTCCGCTTAAGCTCTCAATCATCAAGACTGTTACGGAGCGATTCCATCCTGAGGTCGCGCTTGTTGGGGCCGTTTCTACGAGCCAGGGTGCCTATACAGCTGTTCTTCATATAGATGCCATTACTGGGAAGGCGCAACCTGTGGTTACCCTGTTTGAAGGACAGGCCAAGGATGCCTTCGAGGTTGACATTGGAAAGAAGGTTCTTGCTGTTATTGACCAGGGCAACAAGGTGAGCCGTGTCAAGGCACTGGTGAGCTCACTCTAATAACCGACTTATAGGTACATGTGTACCCTGTCACAGAAGACTACGTACAAGCCTTTTCCGAAGGACTTTCTCACATGCACTATGCCCTGCAAGCGGGCTCGCCGCAAGGACAATACCTTGAGGGCTACTCTCTCCTCCCAACATACTTCGACGGACCCTTCGGGGGCAAGATGTGGGCCTCATATCTCACCTGGCGGTCCACCTTGAAACCCGGTGAGACAGTCGTCTCCGTCACACGCCGCCCACAGCGGCCTGTCGCATCACCCGGTAAGGTCCTCGGTGACCGCTCGACAATGTATAAATACCTCAACCCACACCTTCTCGCTGTGGTCACCGCCACTGCAAGCCCTGAAGTCCATTGTACAGTTCACCTTATTGATTCCGTCAAGGGAACGATCCTCTATTCGTCTGCTATGCACGCTGCGAAGAAGGGGCGGTGCGACCTTAAGGTTTCTATCGTGGAGAACTGGCTTGTGTACCATTATTGGGACGATGGTCATGCGGGGGGGTTGGGTCATGGACTCCCTGGATGGAGAATAGCGAGCGTGGAACTGTACGATGGCACCCCTGATGTGAAGAGGAAAAGTGAAGAGTTGACTGGGCTGGATGCTCAGAGGGCGAATTTCACTGCGATTGAGCAGAGTTGGGTATTCCCTTCGGACGTCAAAGCGATGGCAACTACGAACACCAAGTTTGGCATTTCGCTGAAGGATCTCGTCGGTGCGTAATTTGGTGGTTCGAGGTTTGATGGAACAACTAAGGCGTGTTTTTGCAGCGGTCACACCTAAACACCAGGTCCAGACATTCGGCCGAAGATACTTGGATCCCAGACGACCAAAGACAAAACCCACTCCCCAGGAAATGGAAGAGATGCTCGCGCAATACGATCCATTGTTGCCAGATGACCCCCGTCGAATTGTCTCACATAACTACGACGTAAGGACCAAGGCCTCTCCATGTGAACCATCGATCTTATTGTTTTGATAGGTGATCGCCGAGAATCTCCTAACAACCTCGACATCTCTAGAATCGACGTCCCTCATTCTAGCCTATGGCCATGATCTCTTTCTTACTCGGGTAACGCCTTCTGGCACTTTTGACGCCCTCAACCCGAACTTCAATAAAATCCAGCTTGTCCTGACTGTGGGTGGATTGGCTGCAGCAATTCTTATTGCACGACCTCTCGTGCGCAGTCGGGACCTTAAGAGGCGATGGCACTATTAATTAAATCTTGTAGATTTACCGTACAAAAAGACTCCCGAGCAATGCTTGGCACTTTGGTCACTTAATAGAGGCTGATTCTAGCAGAGGCAGAGACAGCTTGGATTCGCCATCTGGAGGTCGAGTACCAATCGTGGTGCACTCTTGAAAATCCGCCCGTTTGCTTCGGCTTGTCCCCATTCGTCCAAGGTAAAATAGCACTACTATAGGCGATACATGAGTCTGAGTTGTGGTTGCATGCAAGTTGCAGCTCAAATGGATAGACTGGGGTCGTCCAACGCAGCCTTAAACAGGAGCGAAGGCGGTCTTCATGAGAGTCGATTCTCGATGATCTTGGCTGTGCCTACAATGAAATGCTCTCCATGGTTCAGTTCATGGCTACCACGGGGACGGTGGATTGGGGGGTGCAAATTCGAGCACTCATGGTGGAAGACGCTGTCCCTGTGAGCGATCCAAGAATGTGCGTCTATATCCGGGGATATTGGATAGTACAATAAAAGTTCATAATACGCTAGCTATTCCTGCCATACCACCGCACAGCTCCTCGACTTGCGTCTCCCCGTCGGAAAGCAGCCACAAAATTCTCAGTGGGCACGGCATGCCCGCCCACCCAATCAACGAGCCAGCCTCTAAAGCGCCCATAATCGCCCTTGTAGGCATCATTACGCCTCAAATCAAAGGCTTCAAACAGCGGCGGAAGTCGCGCAACCTCCCCATAGTACATCAACGCCATCACAAGGGTCTTTTGCATCGGTTCAATTTGTAATGCACGCATCCAAGCGAGTGCTTGCGGTATCTCTGCCTGGAGCTCGTTCCACCCGAGGAGAAAAATATACGCGTGAAATGTAGTCGCACTGGGAACGATGGTAGGCCAACGTTGCTCTGGTTTAGGGTCGGGAACGACCCACAGGCGGTCGGAGAAGGTGGTGGGTATGTAGGCCCCGACTGGGCAGGAGACCTTTTGCAGCTCGGGCCAGTTGCCCAGCACGACGTCACGGAAGATGACTCGAGCATTGACATACGCCCAGTCGTCGTGCCAGAACCCTGACTCGGGCGGTTTGGATAGCATGCGGCTGATCAGGGCGCCTGGTGTACCGTCCTCCTTGCGTCGCCAACTTCTGAGCGGATTACGGATCCCCAACTGCCCAAGAGCGAGCTCCATGGTTGGTTCGATCAAGTATGCATGACGTGCGGCTTCCAGCAGGAACGTCAGAGTGTAGGCGTCTGGCCAGGTCCCGTAGTACTTCTGCATCATGTCCCACAACTTGAACACCACGTCCGGCCGACCATGTCGGTTCATATACCGCATGAGAGCGTTGATGATCCCAGTGTCGAGGTGGATATGTCCAGGATTGAGCATGTATTCTTGTTTGCTCGGCCAGGGAGTCTCCGTCACCCCAGGAAGGTAGTTCTTATACGCGAAGATTTCCATCGTCTCGAACGCTGCTTTCAGGTGCCCTGCAACAGCGAGAGAAACAACCCCGGCTGTGAGGGCTCGGCGATCGACTATCGAGGGACGCTTGACGAGCTCTCCCCAAATTTCAACGGCCAATTGAGGACTTCCTCTGCGCCTGAAGGCGTCCATCATCGCTGCGTAGCTCGCTGCGTTGATATTAGATCCCTTCAACTCCTTCAGCCGTTTCCATACGGCCCACAGCGTCTCATGAGACAGTAAGTGGTCCTTCGCCATTGCGCTCAGAAACGCCGACCACTCATAGGCATCAAGATTCTTTGCCCAAGATTTTTTTTTATGGAGGTGACCTGGAACGGTAGGATTAGCGAGGAGGTCGATGGCTTGTTGGAAATCCGCCTTCAAAATCTTGGTCATTCGCTGTCTCCTCCATAGACCTGCTGCAGTTGGTTTGCTGGACCCTATAGACCATCGGTATCCACGGCGCCACATCTCCGCAAGCTGTTTGCCTGTTGGCAGGAGTTCTGCAATTTCGGGATAGACGGCAGCCTCGACGGTCAATCGCAAAGCCGCTCGTCGGTCCACTTGAATACCTGTATCCTTCATATACTGCAGGAGATGCTTAATGAGGACACGGACTTCATCCCGTCTTGGAAAACGGGTGAGAAGGACGAGGAGTTCGTTGAAGTGGAATCTGGGGAGGTTGGATGGAAGGTCAAGGATTTTAGAAAAGACGGGAACAACGTGAGGCCACTGGCTGAAGCGGACCATCCGGTGCAAGGCCGCGAGAACGAGCGGGAATTGGAGGTTCTTTGGTGTGTGTGGGAGTTGGTTGAAGACGAGGTCGAGTGCCAGGCGCGCATCACGCGAATTGCGTACTCGACTTGTGGTGAGATGCATCACGAGCCACGTTGGTGGACCGGGTGGGCTCATCCCGCCCTCGTCGATGTAAACAGACTCGACGGGTGGGAAGAGAGGGTGGTCGACGAAGAAAAGCTGTTCATCCGCAACTAGACGTTGTAGTGCATCGTAAAGAGAGTGTATATCCGCGATTGCAAGCCATGTTTCCGCGTCAGGTTCGTTCCTTAACACTGCAACCTCATCTTGAAGCGCAACTCCAGGGGCTTGGAAAATCTGGGAACCGTACTTTGCTAGGAGGCCAATTTGACGCCAGAGAGGGTGTTGATATCTGAACGCTTGGCAGCGCATGAAGTGCGCCATCGTACCGCGCTTTCCGCGTCGTAGGACGAGGTGGGGGATAAAAACGGCCGGAGGAGACGCGTCAGAATCATTGCTGATGGCTTCTGTTCTGTTTGATCTGGTGAAGAGAATAAGCCGATATCGGTTTATGACAGGACGCGGTAGCGAAAATCGAAAGAGGGACACGAGCATCGGGTTTGGACCACAAGCATTTGCAACCTACTACAATAGATAGTTGGTGCCACTTCAAAGTAACCAGATATAGCCAGAGCTTCCAATGGAGGCAGCAACTCACCTAGGAGGTCGCGTCGAAAATTCCGCCTGACGGGGGCTGGAAGCGAAGGCCAGAAAAAACACTAGAGGCTTCTAACACCATTCGTACGAGTTGATCAACAGAAGTTGCTCGAAATACGATTCCCAACTGCCTACCGTTTATAGCAGATTCCTCACAGGTGAAGCAAAGTCTTTAACGATGGGCTAGGTTTGAGTATACGTCGTTGAAATTCTCTGTGCGGTGTTTGACGCGCTTTGCGCCCAAAGAATACGCGTCTCCCGGTTCGAGTTCGGTCCAAGAATCGACTTTGGATTCCACCATTACTTAGCGCTTTCAAGGATGAACCCTGGGAGTGGTCAGGAGGGTTCCAGTCAACGAGGTAGGCATCCTAAGGATACTGCCGGTCGTACCCTTTCCATCTCAGTCCATCTCAGTCCTTTTCTTCACCCTCAGGAAGTGGTTCAGCCGCACCACACCCACCACACCCAAACGGTCATCGACATCGACATTCACTCTCCCAGACGACATACGATTCTTCATGGGATAAACCAGGCCCTGAGCGTATTCCGCCTTCGTTCCCTCCGCCGTCCCAGAACACTGCCACCGTGAGCAGTGTGGCACCCGTGAGTTACGCTAATTAATTGATCTTCTGACAACCATTTGACTTCATCCAAGCCCCGTACAGCAACTGGCCGCACGAAGGCAGTTGCACGCAAAACGACTGGAGGGTTTCCGCCACGCGCCTCTCAGCCTACGCCCAAGAAACCTGTGCAACCTATTGAGGTTCCTGACTCAGACGATCCTGAACCAGATTCTGATCCAGCCCCCCTGGAAGAGATTCGCCGCCGATCGGGCCAGAAGTGAGCTTCTCCTCTCCTTCTGCTTGCTGCTCAAATCATCCTTACCCTCTACCTGAAGGCACCGGAATCCCCAACAAGCTCAAAGCTCCCCAGTTCGTCATAGTCGGACTGCAGCCACCACTTCCTCGAACCGATCCGCCCCATTGACCTTATCCTCTACCCAGAGAATAGGCCCAATTCGTTCAATGATTCGTCTCACTACGAGAGATAAAAGGGCAAAGGAAAAGCGGCCG
>WNFL01217083.1_pt2 | contig 11365 bp, 11 predicted proteins | sample 5400361 | NCBI WGS metagenome assembly WNFL01 (sample SAMN13153351, study PRJNA577476) | soil metagenome | isolation source: 40 cm soil on Douglas fir-dominated hillslope | place: USA:California | collected 2013-09-17
CGAGACACCGTGGCAGCGCCGGTTCGTTACCCGCTTCCGCCCTGATCCGGGCCAGGCGCAAGAACCCAGCGTTCCTGATCGACGCGGCGACTGAGCCCGGATCATCCGGACTTAGGCTTCTGCGTCGCGGGCCATGGAGATCCCGGTTGCGGTGAAGCGGGCTTCGATGAGGGCCGTCAGCTCTTGCGGAACCGGGTCCAAGGACGGCGCGTCGGGAGTCTCGCCGCCGCTGCTGGCGAACCTGACGGACCGGCTGCTTGTTCCGGCCCAGTGCTGGACTTCGCCGCCGATGAGCCCAGGATCGGCGATGTGCTCAACGGCGCTGAGTCGACCGCCGAGCGCGGCAGCGTAGTCACGGCCCTTGGCCATGGCGGCCTCGATCGCCGCAGCCCGCACGTCGCGCCAGCCGGGATTGTCCCAGTCGACGTGCCAGGTCACCTCCTGCACGCGCAGCGCCTCATGTGCGCTGAGATGGCTGCCGAGCGCATCCAGCAAGTCGAACGCCCGGACTGTGATCTGCAGAGCCACGGTCGCGGTCACCTGTCCGGTTGGCTCGTACTGGCCGGTTTTCTTGTCGTGAACGTGCTCGTCGTGCGTCGCCGCCGAATGCGCCGACCAGGTCAGCGGACGGCGCACCGTGTCCACCCCCAGCGCCACCCCGCCGATCGCGGCAAGATCCGCGGTCAGGCTATCCAGTGCCGCGGCGGCTGCCCCCGACGCGTCCGCCTTAGATCCCCGGGTCACCGCGATCGTGCCCGCAATGTCGGCCCTGTCCGGCGGAACCGTCCGCCGGGCCTCGCCGCGCACCGATACCAGGACGTCCGCTGGATAGCTCATACGCACCTTCGCGCTTTTCGTGGCCGCTCGCCGACCGGCCCGTCGCCCTGCGCTAGCCGGTAGTTGCCAGGATCTCATCGTAGGCAGCCGCTCAGGACCGGCCGTCGTCCTGTGATACATCTGTAGAAAGTGCCGCATAGTTCGGCCGGCCGATGCCTTCGTGACGCCGTTGCCGATGAAGCAGGACAGGGAGCAGGATGAACGCAACCACCGCCCGAACTGCCGAGCCAGCCACCGGTCCCGGACACGTGGACGTCCTGATCGTCGGTGCGGGCCTGTCTGGTATCGGGGCCGCCTGCCGGCTGCAGATGCAGGCTCCCGGCACGTCTTACGCGATCGTCGAGGCACGCGGCGTCAGCGGCGGGACGTGGGAGCTGTTCCGTTTCCCCGGCGTCCGGTCCGACTCTGACATGTTCACGCTCGGCTACCCGTTCCGCCCGTGGGACCGGCGCGAGGCCATCGCGGGCGGCGGCGACATCCTCCGCTATCTCAGGGACACCGCGACCGCCTATGGCGTCGATAAGCAGATCAGTTATCACAACCGGGTCGTGCGGGCTGACTGGTCAGGCGATGACGCGCGGTGGACGGTGACGATCGAGAACACCGAGACCGGCGCGCGCGGCGAGCGCACGTGCGGCTTCCTCTACCTGTGCTCGGGCTACTACCGGTACGACGAGGGTTACACGCCGACTTGGCCTGGCCAGGCGGATTTCGCGGGCACCCTCGTGCACCCGCAGCACTGGCCAGCCGGTCTCGACGTCACCGGCAAGCGAGTCGTCGTGATCGGCAGCGGGGCGACGGCCGTCACGATGGTGCCGGCCCTGGCCGAGACCGCCGCGAAGGTGACGATGTTGCAAAGGTCGCCGTCCTACGTGCTTTCCCTGCCTGGCGGCGACCCGATCGCCGATCTGCTGCGCAAGGTGCTGCCACCGGATCTTGCCTATTCGGCCGTGCGGTGGAAGAACGCGCGGATCGGCACCGCGATCTACAACTTCTGCCGGAAGAACCCGGCCAGGGCGCGAGCGATCCTGCAACGGGGCGCCGCCAAGCGGCTGCCGGCCGGCTACGACATCGGCACGCACTTCACCCCGGCTTACCAGCCCTGGGATCAGCGGATGTGCCTGGTGCCTGATGGGGACTTCTTCGCGGCGATCAAGTCGGGTAAGGCGGAGGTCGTCACCGACCACATCGACTCCTTCACCGCGGGCGGAATCCGGCTGCGGTCGGGCGGGCTGCTCGAGGCGGATGTCATCATCACCGCCACTGGGTTGAACCTGCTCCCGCTCGGCGGGATCGACGTGACCGTCGACTGTGAGCCGGTCATCGTCTCGCGCCGGGTGGCCTACAAGGGAATGATGCTCGACGGCGTGCCCAACATGGCCTTCGCGATCGGCTATACCAACGCGTCGTGGACGCTCAAGGTCGATCTGGTCTCCAGCTACGTCAGCCGCCTGCTGGCTTTCATGAGCGAGAACGGTTATGCGACCGTCACCCCGCGGCTGCCGGAGGGGCACCTGGCGACGACGCCACTCATCGACTTGACATCCGGGTATTTCGAGCGTGCGCGGCACACCCTGCCGCGCCAGGGTGACCGGGCACCATGGCGGCTGCGGCAGCACTACTTCAAGGACGCTGCGCTGTACCGCGGGCCAGTCGACCCGAAGGAACTGGAGTTCCGCCCGGCCGCCGCCCTGGCGCGGCAGGCGAGTTGACCGATCTGGGATCGTGCCGCGCCGCCCTGGCTAGCATCAAGTCGTGGCAGTTATCGCGCTCCGCCCGGTCGAGGACGGCGACCTTGACGCGCTGTTCGACCAGATGCGCGACCCGCAGTCGGTGTGGCGGTCGAAACCGAGTGCTCATTCGCGCCGGCCAAGAAGACCGAGATCGAGGAAACCATCCTGCGCAAGGATTAGGCCTGGCTCAGCGGATGTGCTCCAGTGGTAGCCTCGGTCACTTGAAATCCTCGGCACGCTCCACCCGGCGGACGGTGATCGCGGCTGGCAGCTCGGCGATCGCACTGGCGATCCTGGCAGCCGTAGCTGTCGTGCTGACCGGGAACCACTCGCCCGCGGCAACGCGGCCGGCACCAACGACCACCCCGTCGGCCAGGCTGAGTCACCAGGTGAAGCGGCCGCTGACCTCGCCGTTTACCGGCGAGCGGATCAAGTATCTCCGGCGAGAATTGATTTTCAAGATCGACAACGTTGTTCAAGCCCGGCCGCCGACGGGCTTGCAGGACGCGGACATTGTCTACCTGCTGCCGGTGGAAGGCGGGCTGAGCCGGATCATGGCCGTCTTCTCCTCGCGCATCCCGCCGGTGGTCGGCCCGGTCCGGAGCTCACGCGAGGAGGACGTCAAGCTGCTCAGGCAGTTCGGCAAGCCGGCGTTCGCCTTCTCGGGCGCGCAGCCCGCGCTGCTACCGGTCGTCGAGCATGCCAGGATCGCCGACCTCTACGCCGGCCGTGTCGGTGGCTACTTCCGCGACAATAGCCGGGTCGCTCCGTATAACCTCTACGCGCGCACCCGAACGCTGCTGCACGAGGCACCGCACGCCAGCCTGGCGCGCGATATCGGCTTCAGATTCGGATCGGCTCCGCCAGGCGGCAAGCGAGCGCACTCCTACAGCGTTTCTTACCGGGCAGCGCATTTCACGTTCTGGTGGTCGCACAAGCAGCACCGCTGGCTGGCGTCGATGGACGGCCGGCTTGCCCGCTCGGCCAATGGCCACCTGCTCGGCGGGCGCACCGTTGTGATCCAGTACACCAGGGTGCGTACCTCAGTCTTCCGCGAGCTTGGCATTAGACCCCCGTACGCGGTCACGGTTGGTCACGGCAAGGCGGTCGTGCTCCGCAACGGGCGGGCGTACCACGTGTCCTGGTCGCGGCCGACCAAGAACGGCGGGACGAAGTTCACCCTGCCAGGCGGCCACCGGATGCTGTTCGCGCGCGGCCAAGTCTGGGTGATCTACGCCTTCGGCCCCGGCTCGACTCGCTGACCGCTCAGCGTATTACTTGTGCTACTAGGTAGTGCATGACAACGCCGCTGTCGATCAGGTTCGATGATCGCTTGCTGGCCAGGCTGCGTCGCCGCGCCAACGCGACGTCAGGTACGACGTCAGCCCTGGCCCAGCGATTGATTGACGAGGGCTTGCGGATGGCCGATTACCCTGGCGTCATCTTCAAGGACGGCCCGTCGGGCCGGCGCGCCGCGCTTGCTTACGGCCCAGATGTTTGGGAGATCGTCAAGTTCCTCCGCGAGATCGATGAACGCGGTCCAGCAGCACTCGACGCCGCAGCCGAGGTACTCGCGATCGATGCGAGCCGGATCGCGATTGCGATGAGCTATTACACGGCTTTTCCTGACGAGATCGACGCCGAAATAGCCGAAGCCGATGACGCCTCTGCCCGCGCTGAGGAAGCCTGGCGCGTCCAGCAGCGGCTCATCGCATGACCTCGCCGATTCGCGCCCGTCTCATCCTGGATGAGATGTTCTCCCCTGCCCTCGTTGTTGCCCTGCGCGACATTGGCCACGATGTCATTGCCGTCACAGAGCGATCCGACCTTAGGGCGATGACCGACGGCGAGCTCTGCACCTGGGCCATCAATGAGCGCCGCTGGTTGCTTACCGAGAACGTTAAAGACTTTAGGCCGATCCTGCTTCGCGCGGCGCAGGGTGGCACGGCCGTCACCGGAATTCTCTTCACCAGCAGCCGGGCTTTCCCGCGCTCGCGCAAGAACCCGGGCCCGCTCATCCATGCCCTCAGCAGCTGGCTCATGGCCGGTCCGCCTGATTCTCCGATCACAGAGGACTGGCTAAGGCCAGCCGATTAGCTCACTGCGCGGCACTGACCCGAGGTCACGCAAGGAATCCTCACGGCTGGTCTGGGAGGACTGCCAACCGCAGCCGTCTGAGCCGGTCGGGGTCGGCGATCACATCGATGGCAGTGATCTGGCCCGTGGCGCCGACCGTAAACGCAAGCACGACCTGGAGCCGGCCTGCGGGCGCGAACACGATGCCCACCTCTCCGTCCACCAGCGCAAGCTGAGAGCGCCCAGCACGCACCGAGGACGCGATCGCGCCGCTGGCGACTAGTTCCGCTCCGCGCAGCAGCACCGGCTTGCCTGACGGGCTGGCCTGCGCATCGGCGGTCAGCCTGACGTCGGAGTCCAGCACCGTGACAAGCGCCGCGATGTCGCCGCCGCGGGCCGCGGCGAGGAATGCGGTGGCCACCTCCCGCTGCCGGGCGAGGTCGGCGGCGCGATCAGGGCTTGGGGCACCGCGCACTCTGCGCCTAGCCCGGCTGGCGAGCTGCCGCGTCGCCTCGGGAGAGCGGCCGAGCACGGCGGCTACCTCGGTGAACGGCATCGCGAACAGGTCGTGCAGCACGAACGCGAGCCGCTCGGCCGGCGTGAGCGTGTCGAGCACGACCAGCAGGGCGAGGCCGACCGAGTCGGCGAGCACAGCCTCGTCCTCTGGATCGCCGGCCTGGCTGGCCGTGCCAGCGCCAGCTGCCCTTGTAGAAACGGCGGCGCTTGCCGCCATCTCGGCTGCGCCCGGCCAGGAATCGCCGACCGGCTCTTCCTGCCGGTACCGGCGCGAGCGAAGCATATTGAGCGCTACCCTCGCAACGACCGTCGTCAGCCAGCCGCCGAGATTCTTCACCTCGCTGGTATCCGCGCCGGTCAGCCGCAGCCAGGTGTCCTGGACCGCGTCCTCGGCGTCGGACGTAGAGCCAAGCAGCCGGTAGGCCACCGCGCGGAGGTGATCGCGGTGCTCTTCGAACGCGGCTGCCAGTACCTCAGTGTCGGTCATCTGTTACGTTTCCTCGTTGCCTGCTCTCCCCACACTGACACCGCGCAACCCGGGGACGTGACATGCCGTGGGGATGGGCGGCTCAGGCGGCCGGTTCGACGCGGCAGATGATTCGCGAGTACTTCCCAACGGTGCGCGTGGTGGAACTGGTGCACGTCAGCGGTCGGCCGGGCCTGGGCAGGGGCGGCCGCGGCAGAGGCATCCGGCCAAGCTCACGGGGTACTCACAACCCTGTAAGTGCCGCAGGGGTAAGCCGATCGGGGGAACCGGGGGATCGAGGATGAACAGCGGCTTCTACGGGCCTGAGGGCTTCGGTTCGAGCCCGTTTGATGACTTCCTTGCTCGCATCTACGGTGCCGGCGCCGGATCGGCGCGCCCGCAGCGGGTCGATATCACGCGGTTGATGAGTGCGCGGGCCCGCGAATTGCTCGGCGCGGCAGCCGCGAAGGCAGCCGAGCTGGGCGGAACGGACCTGGACACCGTTCATCTGCTCTGGGCGGCGGCCACGCTGGATCCCACCCGGCAGCTGCTGTCCCGGGCCGGCGCGGATCCTGACGAGCTCGCCAGGGCAATCGAGGCGCAGGAACGCCGGGGCGAGAGCAGGGCAGAGCCGCCGCAGCTGACGCCCGGCGCTAAACGTGCGCTACTGGATGCGCATCAGATCTCGCGCTCGCTCGGATCTACCTATATCGGGCCTGAGCACATCTTGTTCGCACTGGCGATTAACTCGGACTCGCCGGCTGGCCGCATGTTGTCCAGCGCCCGGGTGACTCCGGAAGCGCTCCAGGCCGCGCTGGCCGCCCACCCGATTCCGCCCGGACAAGGCGGGCCGCCGGGACCGGGTGGCAGGTCCGCTACCCCCACGCTTGATCAGTTCGGCCGTGACCTGACCGCCCTGGCCAGGGAGGGCCGGATCGACCCAGTGATCGGTCGCGACGGCGAGATCGAACAGACCATCGAGGTGCTGTCCCGGCGGGGCAAGAATAACCCGGTGCTGATCGGCGAGGCGGGGGTCGGCAAGACGGCGATCGCCGAAGGCATCGCGCAGCGTATCGCCGATGGCCAGGTCCCGCGCATGCTGGAGGGCAAGCGTGTCGTACAGCTCGAGCTCTCCGGAGTGGTCGCTGGGACCCGCTACCGCGGCGACTTCGAGGAGCGCATGCGCAGGATCATTGACGAGATCCGGCAGCGCAGTGACGAGCTGATCATCTTCATCGATGAGCTGCACACTATTGTCGGCGCGGGTGCTGGCACAGAGGGTGGCATGGATGCCGGCAACATGATCAAGCCAGCGCTGGCCCGCGGCGAACTGCACGTGATCGGCGCGACCACGCTCGATGAGTACCGCAAGAACATCGAAAAGGACGCGGCCCTCGCCCGGCGCTTCCAGCCGATCCTGGTGCCCGAGCCCAGCGTGGACGACGCCATCGCCATCCTGCGCGGCCTGCGCGACCGGTACGAGGCGCACCACCAGGTCAGGTATGCCGACGAGGCTCTGGTCGCGGCCGTGGAGCTCTCGGATCGCTACATCACGGACAGGTTCCTGCCTGACAAGGCCATTGATCTGATCGATCAGGCTGGTGCCCGGGTGAGGCTAAGGACGAAGACGCCTGGTACCGATCTGCGTGATCTCGAAGCGCGGGCCGAGGAACTCAAGCGGGACAAGGACCAGGCGATCGCGAGCGAGCAGTATGAGCAAGCATCGAAGCTGCGCGATCAGATCGGCGACATCCGCCGGCAGATCGAGCAGCATGGGCGGGACGAGACCGCGGTGCCCGAGGTCACAGTCAACGACATCGCCGAGGTAGTCTCGCGCGCGACCGGTGTGCCTGTCCAGCAGCTCACCGAGGAGGAAAAGGACAGGCTGCTCAAGCTGGAGCAGCATCTGCACCAGCGTGTCATCGGGCAGGACGAGGCGGTGGCAGCGGTCGCCGAAGCAGTCCGGCGGTCCCGCGCAGGGCTTGGGGATCCGCAGCGCCCCGTTGGCAGCTTCCTGTTCCTCGGGCCGACGGGAGTCGGCAAGACCGAACTGGCGCGTGCGCTGACGGAGGCGTTGTTCGGCGCGGATAACAGGATGATCCGCCTGGACATGAGCGAGTTTCAGGAGCGGCATACGGTGAGCCGCCTGGTCGGTGCCCCTCCGGGCTATGTCGGATATGAAGAGGCCGGCCAGCTCACCGAGGCAGTCAGGAGGCGGCCGTACTCCGTCGTCCTGCTCGACGAGATCGAGAAAGCCCATCCGGACGTGTTCAACATCCTGCTGCAGGTCCTGGACGACGGCAGGCTCACCGATGGCCAGGGCAGGACAGTCGACTTCAAGAACACCGTCCTGATCATGACCAGCAACCTGGGCTCCGACCTGATCACCCGGCGCGGAACCACGTTGGGGTTCGCTGGCAGCACGGAGAGCTCGACCTCTGCCCAGCAAGAGGCGCTGGTCGACCAGCTGATGCGCCGCCTGCGCGAGGCCTTCCGCCCCGAGTTCCTGAACCGGATCGACGAGATCATTATCTTCCGTGAGCTCGATCAGGCCCAGTTGCGCCAGATTACCGAGCTCATGCTGGAGGAGACCCGCCGCCGCCTGCACGCTCAGGACGTGACGCTACGGTTCACGCCCGCCGCGATCGACTGGCTGACCGAGCATGGTTACCAGCCTGAATTCGGGGCGCGGCCGATGCACCGTACCATCCAGCGAGAGGTCGATAACCAGCTCTCCCGGATGCTCCTCGCCGGCCAGATCACGCCCGCCCGAGAGGTAGTTGTCGACGTCAGGGATGGCCGGCTGGCCTTTGAAGCCCGGGAACGGGCCTCGGGCCCAGTGCCCGCGGCCCGTTCCCGGAATTGAGCCTAGCGATTTGTTACTGGACGCCGTTGAACTCGTACTGGACGTCACCGGACGGGTCGGCATGGCCGCCTGGCCCGTCAGAAGGGCCGGATGACTCGCCGGCTGACTCGTTGTTCTCCGGCCCGTTCTCCCCGCCTGCTTTCTGCTGGTGGCTGGACACTGTGGTCACGGCGCCAGTGCGCGCCGCGGTGCCCTGGCTGGCGGCCATGGCGGTGCCGGCGCCCGCGCCCGCGACGGCGAGCACCGCTGCCACGGCGGCGGCGATCCTTGGCGAGATCTTCATGAGCTTGTCACCTCTCCAGTGCGTTGCCGTAGTGCTGACACCACGAGCATGCGTTCTGGATGATGAGATGACGGCTTGAGCAAGATGTGACGGTTTTCATCAACGCTTGCGATCACCCTGGGCTGAAGGGCAGTTCGATCCGGACGCGCGCCCCGCCCGCCGGGTGGTTGTCAGCGACGGCGCAGCCGCCATGAGCGGCCGCGATCGAGGCCACGATCGCAAGTCCCAGCCCCGTTCCGCCATCCACGCGGTCCCGCGCGGGGTCAGCGCGGCGGAATCGTTCGAAGACGTGCGGCAGGAACTCGGCAGGAAAACCAGGCCCATGGTCGCGAACCTCGATCGTCAGCACGTGACGTGTGCGGCGGCGGCCGCCGCTGGCAGCCGCTTCCCGCACCTCGATGGTCACCTCGACAACGCCACCGGCAGGAGAATGCCGGACCGCATTGTCGACGAGGTTGCCCAGCGCTTGCCTGAGCCTGTCCGGATCGGCGGCGGCGATGAGGTCGTGCTCCTGTCCCGGCCGTGTCCGCACGGAAATGGCGACATGGCGGGCTTCCGCCTGAGCGGCGAATCGGCGGGCCGACGAAGACACCAGCTCGGACACGTCAATGCGTTCCCGGGCAACAAACGCTGTCCCGTTGTCCGCGCGAGCCAGCAGCAGCAGGTCCTCGGCCAGCCGGATGAGCCTGTCCGTATCGCCAGCCGCCGCTGCGACCGCGGCAGCCAGCGCATCCTGCGACTTCCCCGGACGCGCGGCCAGCTCAAGCTCAGCCTTGAGTGCCGTCAGCGGCGTGCGCAGCTCGTGGCCCGCATCCGCGACGAATCCGCGCTGCCGCGACAGCGCCTCCTGCAGCCGGTCAAGCAGGCGGTTCGTCGTTGCGGCAAGCGATGCGATCTCGTCCCTGGTGCGCGGAACCCGCAGCCGGGCGCTCGTATTGTGCTCGGTGATCTGATCCAGCCGCCTGCGCATCCGCTCAACGGGGCCCAGCGCGGCCCCGGTCAGCAGCCATGCGCCAAGCCCGGCAGCCACCACCGCCAGCGGACCGCCGATGAGAATGATGATGTCTGCGCGTTGCTGCGCCGCGTCGGCAACAGCGGTGACGGCACCGACGAAAACGATGGCCGGATGCCCGCTACGCTTAACTTCGCGTACCAGGATCCGTGCCTGCTCGCCCTCAAGCGTCGTCGTGGTCGTGAGGGACCCACGTGTCACCTGCCGCAGCTGTGCCCTGGACAGCAGCGTGGCCAGACTCTCGGAGCCGGAGGGAAAGATGACTTTCCCGCCTGGGGTCAGAATCTGGGCGAACTCATCGGCGGCCGCCCCTGAGTGCTGACCGGTCTGCTGGCCACCGAGGTCGGGAAACCCGCCAGCGGGCAGGGATCCCGACCGCAGCTGGGCGGCCAGCGCCTCACTGCGCGCCCGCAGCGAGGCGTCCATGGCGGCGTTAAGCGAGGAACGCAGCTGCCCGACGAACACCAGCCCCGAGATGGCGACCAATGCTGCAGTTCCGATGGCGAACACCAGGGTCAGCCGCAAACGCAGCGACATGGCTAAGTCACGGTCCTGCCAGCGGGTTCGAGCGCAGCCGGTAGCCGACGCCCCTGACGGTCTCCAGCTGGGTCAGGCCAAACGGCCGGTCAACCTTGCGCCGGAGATAGCCGACATACTGGTCCACAACGTTGGATCCGCCGTCGTAGGCGTAATCCCAGGCGTGTTCCAGAATCCGGGTCCGGGTCAGCACATGACCCGGATGATGCAAGAACAGTTCGAGCAGCGAGAACTCCTTCGGGGACAGGTCGAGCTCCACCTCCCCGCGCCACGCGTGCCGGGTCGCAGGATCCAGCCGCAGGTCGCCCACCTGCAGTACCGCCGGCCGCTCTTGCGCGCCGCGCCTGATCAGCGCACGCAGCCGGGCGAACAGCTCGTCGAAGCTGAACGGCTTCGCCAGGTAGTCATCCGCGCCCGAATCCAGGCCGCGGACTCGCTCCTGGAGCTCGACCCGGGCGGTCAGCATCAGCACCGGCACCCAGCAGCCCTCGCTGCGAAGCCTGCGGCACACCTCGAACCCGTCGAAGCCCGGCAGCATGACGTCGAGGATGATCACGTCATACCTGAACTCGGTCGCTTGCCACACCCCGTCAGGACCGTCGACCGCCACATCGACCGCATAGCCCTCTTCTAGCAACCCGCGCCTGAGCAGCGCCGCGGTCCGCACCTCATCCTCTACGACCAGCGCTCGCACGACACCCACGGTATGCCCGCCAGATGAGATGCAGATGTGAGCCTGATCCCGCATCACCGAGCGCCCAGCCTGCCGACCAAGATCATGGACGGCGTGTGTACCCCGATGGTTCGCGCTCCGGGCGGGGTGCTAATCGGATTGTTCGGGCCGACAGACTAGGTGCTGCCGGCTGACCCGGTAGCGCACGTGGGTTACTAGGTCCGTGTGCCGGGCATCCACCGGCACGAGCGTGACGTCCGCGCCGTCGAAGAGCCGCTCGCCGGCTCCCAGCGTGATCGGGGCGATGTGCAACCACAGCTCATCAACCAAGCCGGCGACCAGGTACTGGTTGACGGTGGCGGCGCC
>WNFL01137874.1_pt1 | contig 11364 bp, 7 predicted proteins | sample 5400361 | NCBI WGS metagenome assembly WNFL01 (sample SAMN13153351, study PRJNA577476) | soil metagenome | isolation source: 40 cm soil on Douglas fir-dominated hillslope | place: USA:California | collected 2013-09-17
AAAGATGCTTGGGGGCCCCGTTTCGGATTCGCCTATCGGATCGATGACAAAACATCTGTCCGCGGCGGCTACGGCATCTACTACGGAGGCATCCCTGCCAATCAGTTTGAGGGAAACAGGGAGCTTGGTTTCTCCACTAACCCCACAGTGCCGAACTTCACAAACGGCTTCGCGCCTGCTTTTTACTGGGACAATGGCTTCCCGGCATCCGTGGTTAAGCTTCCACCCAGCATCGATCCTACGATCGCCAACGGGCAGGGTCCGACCTGGATCACCAAAGACAGCAAAAACTTGCCCCGCTACCAGAACTATTCTCTAACCATAGAACGCCAGATTGGTGCAACCTTGCTGCTCAGCGGCTCCTACATCGGCAACCACGGGACACGACTCCCATCCAATGGCCCGACCCTAGGTCTGTTGGACAATATGAATAATCCTTCAGTGTTGTCGACCTATGGCCCTGGCCTTTTGGGCTCGCTATGTAACGGAACAACTTGCCCGGGCGGTGTCCCTATTCCATATCCCGGCTTCACGGGAGACGTGGCTCAGGCCTTGCGACCCTGGCCGCAATACACAGACCTCAGTGTACCCAGTGTTCCCACCGGGTACAGTATGTACAACTCCTTCTCACTCAGGGCGGAGAAGAGATTCTCAGCTGGACTGATCGGGCGCGTGGCTTACACTGTCTCGAAACTGATAGGAAGTGGTGCGGAGGACGTTCTTGCAGGCGACACCTCCGGGATTCAGAACCCACTCCTCGGCTCACAGGATCGCCGCTCCCTTAGCAGAGACGACCTGCCGCACTCGGTCATCATTGCTTGGTCCTATGAACTCCCCTTCGGAAAAGGCAGAAAGTTCGCTAGCCGTGCCAGCCGGCCGGTTGATGCCGTTATCGGCGGATGGAATATTGCCGCGACACAACGGTACGACGCAGGCCGCCCGCTGAGCATAACCATGGGCTGCGGCGACATCTGTAATTTCTTGTTCAGCAATCTAAAGCGGCCCAACGTCGTCGGACCTGGTTACAGTCATTCCGGCAATGTCTTGCAGCCGGGTGGCTATCTGAATCCCGCCGGATGGGCTGATCCGGGACCGGATTCGTTCGGCAACGCTCCCTTGCGTGACGGAAGGGTTCGCAGCTTTCCGTATAACAATGAGGACGTCAGTCTTGCGAAGCGCTTCGCTTTTACAGAGCGCTACAGTCTGCGCTTTGAGAGCCAGTTCGGCAACGTCTTCAATCGCCACCTGTGGTGCGACCCGGACACGAACTGGAGCAGTCCGACCTTTGGACAAGTGTTCGGACAATGCGACCAGCCGCGAAACATTCAGTTTGGTCTGAGACTAGAGTTCTAAGCGATAGCGCCATTTCGGCGTACGCTCTGAGAGCTTTTGTGTGCGATGGCGACTAGGGGCGTCATTCACTTGACTTGCGCCGAGGCGATGACAAGCCTCGGCGCGCTCACATCCGTCAACTCGTTGGATCCATATCGAGAATCATGACTCGAAAGATGTTCCCGACATTAGGAATGCCGATTTTTTTGGCGGCAATCCTTGCCGCCACCCTTCCAGTGTCGCTCGCCACAACTCAGTCAGACCCGCCGCACGAATCGCGTCAGTCCTCCGTCTCGCCTCTCAAATTGGATGAGGTGATCGATCTAATCAAAAAAACCAAGAAGGACCCTGCTCAACTTTCCTCTGTGCTGACGCAGCGAGGGGTGGACTTCGACCTCGATACAAAAACCGAGAAAAAACTGCGCAAGGCGGGCGCGGACGACGACATGCTCTACGGCATTTGGCAGATTACCCCCAATGGCAAAGCGCATATGAAAGCGCTCTTGACCACTCCCAGCGGGGTTGAGCTGCAGGTCGCCTCTTCCGAAGCTTTGGCCTTCCGGGATATTCAGAATGAACCTCAACCCGATCGCCGCCTTCGTCTGATTAATGAATTCGAGAAAAACTTTCCGAGCAGCCCGCTCCTTTCCTATGCCTATACGACAGCGGCAAAAACTCACGAGGAGAGTGGTGATTTTGAAGCAGCCCTAAACTACGGCGAAAAGAGCCTCAAGCTGGATCCCGACAATACCTTCGCCTTGGTCGCGGTGGCTCTTGCCCTGCCCCAGCCGAAAACGCTCAATGGTAGGCCCGAAGAGGTGAGGGCGCGATTGTCTGAGGCGGCGGCGGATGCAAACCGAGCCCTTGCCTTGCTCGAGAAATTACCTAGACAAACGGCCGAAACGGACGACCAGTTCCAACAAAGAAAGAACTCCATCGCCGCGGACGCGCACTTCGCTCTCGGCATGGTAGAGATGCAAGAAGATCGTTTCGACCGCGCTGTGGCGCAATACAAGACGGCCATTTCCCTGCGCGCCAAACCTGGTGTCCAAAACTACTATCGTTTGGCCGAAGCATACGCCAGTGAAGGTCAGATCGCGGAGGCCATAGAAGCTCTGCAAGAAGCGTCCCGATTGGGCCGCGGCACCCCAATGGAAAAGTAGCCAACGACTTCATTGCCGAACTCCGGCAAAAGACTCATTGAGCGCCGAGCATTTGCCCACCAGACATGTCCGGCTTCGATGTTTCAGTGTGGACTCAGGATGCGCAGCCGCATGCCCGTTCTTTTTTGTTCCTCAGCGTTCAGCTGGCGCACGATCTCGATTTCCTTTTGTGCATCGTCCTGCCGCCCCGTGCGCCCCAGCAGAATCCCCAGTTGGTAGTGCGCTTTCACCGAACCCGGAGAGAGCAGAACCGCCTTACGTAAGGCTTCTTCCGCCTCAGGATACTTCTGTTCTTTTACCAGCATTCTGCCCAGCCCTTCGTACGCCGGACCGTACTCAGGGTCGCGTTTCACTACATCCGAGAACGTAGCGATAGCATCGGCAGTCCGCCCCTTTTCCTCCGCGATCAAGCCTAAATAATAATAGGGGGCAGCTTGATTCGGATTAGCTTGAATGCTTTTGTGCAGATGAGCTGCCGCCTCATCGAATTTTGCCTGCAGGAACAGCACTGACCCCATCGCGTAGTTCAGCACGGAATCATCGGCATGCTTTTTCAATAGAGTCTGAAACAGTGGCACAGCAGCGTCATACTGTTTTTGAGAAACGTGGGCGGACGCCAACACGTACGTGTAGGAATCATTCCCAGGCCGGAGCTGCTGGGCCCTCTTGAGAGCCGAGAGGGCGTCATCGTAAAGGTCGAGTTGCAGGCAGGTTTTGCCAAACTCAAACAGTATTTCCGCGTTGTCCGGCTGAAGTTTCTTTGCCTTTACCAGGTAGGCCAAAGCCTTTTCAGGATCCCTTTGCTGTTCCGCTATTTTCGCCAGCTCCCTTAAGCAATCAATACATTCGGGCTTCAGAGCAACCGCAGCTTCATAACTGTCGAAGGCCTCCGTCAGATCGCCCTTCTTGACGTAAAGTTTGGCGAGGCCCACGGCCAACTCATACGAAACCTGGCCGCCATTTTTCGCCTTCTCCAAAGCTTCTAGCGCCTGTGCGTCGACGACCGGCGGACGTGCTCCTTTTTCCGCACCTTGCTGCTGATCGACGTTGGGAAGATCGCTTGATTTTTCGAGCCGTCCTGCATCCACACGGCAGCATGCCGGACACAACGCGACCCAGATCACAGTTAAGCGTGTGAGCCGCCAACTGGTTCTACAGGCTGAGATCGTTTGTGGCACGGGTCCCTTCTCTCACCTTACTAAGCGTCATTCACTGTTCCTAAGATCGTTTCTGCCCGTCAATTCGGTTCCGCAACAAGCGGCTCCTGCTGCATATGGTCAGCCGGCGCATGTCCGGATTGCAGCTCAGCAAATTTAGCCAGCACTTGTTCGCTTTCTTTCTGCCTTCCAAGCTCACGCAGCAGCAGACCGAAGATATAGTAATAATCCGAGGCCTTTCCGTTTATCGCTATGGCCTTCTGGATGGCATCCGTCGCCTTCTGTAACTCCCGCTGTGTCCGGTAGGCTTTTGCCATTTCGAAATAAATCGCGTCTGACTGCGGATTTACTTCCATTGCTTTGCGGGCGTATGTAAGGGCTTCAATCGCGCGGTGTTGGCGGTTGTAGAATCCACTTAGATATATATATGGCCATTCCGATTTTGGCTTCTGTTGATCATCGAGCCGCACAGCGATTTGGTAGTTTGCGAGAGCGCCATCCGTCTCGCCAAGCGCCTCCAGGGTGATCCCCAAGTTGTTGTAGGCCTTGATATCGTGCGGGTCCAGGCGAAGCGCCTCCTCAAACTCCGACTTGGCCAATGGATAGACACCTCGGCTGTAATACGTGCGAGCGAGAAAGTAGTGAATCTCAGCCGACTCGGGTTTTAGACGCACAGCCCGTTGCAGTTCGACCTCTGCCATGTCGTACCGGCCAACAATGCTGCAGTCCAAAGCTAATATCTTGTGCGCTTCTGCATTGGCGGGATTCAACTCAAGTGATTTCGAGAGCTCCGTAATCGACGCGCCAAAGCTATGCGCCCGGAACTCCACGTAGCCAAGGTCATAGTGCGCCCGGGAAGAATCCGGATGATTTTTTAGATATTCGCGGAGCTTCTGCTCGCTATCTTGCAATTTGTTCGTCGCGATTTCGTGCTCGAGTTCTTCCAGCGACTTTCCGGAGTCTCCGCCGACAGGTTTGCTTGCGCTTCCCCCGTTCTGTGGAGGGTCTTGCGCCCTAGCAGCCGATTGATCGTTAACGATCACTGCTAGGCTGACCACGAAAACGAGCACCCATCCGCTTTTCGATATTGCCCAAGGAGTGTTCTGCCTAGCCTTTAACTGCACTTTTCCCACTCCGTTCGCTCGCTCTCAACGCTTCTACCTAAATAGCGACGACGCGAGGGCGCGTAGAAAGACAGTCATCTGCGAAATATGACGATGAATTGGTTTGCGAGTCGGTATAATAGCACGATTGACTTTTGTAGGGGGTGAGGTTCGGTCTCGTCAACTCCGCGTGTAAACGCTTTCATACGAGACTAAGTTCCGCGAGATTTCTAAAGGTTTGCGAGCGCAGCAGATCTGCTCGCGTGGAGATCAGTTCGGGTGCCAAGTCAAAGTGCAACAATTTTCGCCGTTCTAGCGCGCATTAAAACGCCTGCTTTGTTCTTCCTCATCGTACTTCTCAGCGCGGCGCTTTTGATTCGGCGTCAGGTCGTCGCCGACGCCCACGGAGCGACAGCACTGTCGACCGGTATTCCCGTTGTGTTTCGAGACGTCGCCAACGCTTCTGGTCTGAAGTTCCAGCAAGATGCCACGCAAACCGAGGAAAAATATTATCTGGAGACAATGGGTACAGGCGTAGGCTGGATCGATTACGACCAGGACGGCCTGATGGACCTCTTCTTCGTTCAATCCGCCGCCACCGACATCTACAAGCCGCCACATCCTCTTCGCTGCGCGCTGTACCACAACAATGGCGACGGCACCTTCAGCGACGTCACCGAAAGAGCCGGAGTCGCCGGCGAAGGCCACTACGGCCAAGGCGTCGCCGTCGGCGATTACGACAACGACGGCTACCCTGATCTCTACGTCACCGGCTACGGCCGCGCCGTCCTCTATCACAACAATGGCGACGGCACTTTCACCGACGTCACGGCCAAAGCAGGCGTCGCCGACGAAGGCAACTGGTCCACCAGCGCCGGCTGGTTCGACTACGACAAAGACGGATTTCTCGACCTCGTCGTCACCAATTACATCGACTGGTCACCCAAAAATAATATCTGGTGCGGCGAGCATCGCCCCGGCTACCGCTCCTACTGTCATCCCGGCAACTACAAAGGACAAAAAACCAAGCTCTACCACAACAATCACGACGGCACATTCACCGACGTGAGCGATGCTTCAGGCATCGGCAAGCCCGAATCCAAAGGCATGGGCGTCGTTCTCGCCGACTTCAACAATGACGGCTGGCCAGACATCGCAATCGCCAACGATTCCTGGCCAAATTTTCTCTTCCTCAATAAACACGACGGCACCTTTCAAGACGTCTCCTTCGTCTCCGGCATCGCTGCCAGCGAAGACGGCCGCTACGAAGCCGGCATGGGCATTGACGCCGCCGACGTCGCCGGCGACGGCTTCCAGGACATTTACATCACCCATCTCGATTTCGAGCTGAATCGTCTCTATCGCAACAATCACGACGCCACGTTTACCGACGACACGTTTCGTTCCGGCATTGGCAACAAAGCCATCCTTCTTAGCGGCGTCTCCGCAAAATTTCTCGATTACGACAACGACGGCTGGCCCGACATTTTGCAGCTCAACGGCGCGATGCTCGATAATATTCAGCTGTACCACGGCGAAGTCGCCTACAAGGAACCTTTGCTGATGTTTCGCAACTTGGGAAAAGGCATCTTCGACAGAGTTTCCGATTCGCTCGGCCCTGACTTCATGCGCCCGATCGCCGGTCGCGGCCTGGCCACCGCCGACTATGACAACGACGGCGACATCGATGTCGTCACCAATAACCGCGGCGACCACCCTTCTCTGCTCCGCAACGACGGCGGCAACGCCAATCACTGGCTCGAAATTTTTCTCATCGGAACAAAATCCAATCGCGACGCCATCGGCGCGTCGCTAAAACTCACCGCCGAAGGCGTCTCCCATGTCGAGCAATCGAAAGGTGGCATGAGCTACATGTCCGCCAGCGATCCGCGCATTCACTTCGGCTTGGGCAAGCACGCCAAAATCGATTCGCTCGAGATTACGTGGCCCAGCGGCCAAATCGATCGCCTCACCACCGTCCCCATCGACAAAATCATTGCTGTAAAAGAAGGCTTTGGCATAGTCTCCAAGAATTTCCCCAAAATTCCGTCAGCTCAACCCGCATCCAGCCAACCGGCATCCAAGCCAGTCAGCAAATGAATTCCCCTCGTCGACGTTTCCTCGGCTCCTCCTTGGTTCTTCTCGGCGGGGCTTTACTTGATGCCCTCGCCACGCCGCTTCGCATCGGGTAGGGGCACGGGACTCCCGTGCCCGTATGCTGACGCACCGCAGAAAAACGACGTCAGCGCGTCGCGTCCCACAGCGGAAACGTCTCCGGTAACCTTTGTCGACGTCGCCAAAGAAGCCGGCCTCACCACACCAAACGTCTGGGGCGGCGTCGACCACAAGCGTTACATCATCGAGGCCAAAGGCTCTGGCCTGGCGTTCTTCGATTATGACCAAGACGGCTGGCTCGACATTTATCTCACCAATGGCAATCGCCTCGACACTAAATGGCCCGAAGGCCAAGCACCAACGTCGCACCTCTACAAGAATAATCGCGACGGCACTTTCACCGACGTCACTGCCAAATCAGGGCTCGGCCGCACCGGCTGGCAGACCGGCGTCTGCGCCGGCGATTACGACAACAACGGCTGGGACGACCTTTTCTGCTGTTTCTGGGGCCACAACGTTCTCTTCCACAACAATGGTGACGGCACTTTCACCGACGTCACTAAACGCGCCGGCGTCTACGACGAAAAGATTCGCTGGGGCGCCGGCTGCACCTTTCTCGACTACGACCGCGACGGCCACCTCGATCTATTCGTCTGCAACTACATCAAGTTTGACGCCCCCCAATCCGCCAGCGAACCTGCCCCTTGCCAATGGAAGGGCATTTCGGTGATGTGCGGCCCGCGCGGCCTTCCCGGCGACACCAACGTGCTGTTCCACAACAACGGCGATGGCACGTTTACCGACGTTTCCGAAAAAGCCGGCATCCTCAAGCCCGGCCCGCGCTACTCCATCACCGCGGTTTCCTATGACTTCGATAACGACGGCTGGCCGGACATTTACGTAGCCGTCGATTCACAGCCCAGCATCCTCTTCCACAACAATCACGACGGCACCTTCACAGACGTGGGTGTGATCTCCGGCTGCGCTTACAGTGAAGATGGCCATGAGCAAGCCGGCATGGGCGTGGGTGTCGCCGATTACGATTGCGACGGCTGGTTCGACATTTTCAAGACCAACTTCGCCGACGACACCGTAAACCTCTATCACAACAATGGCGACGGAAGCTTCAGCGACGTGGGCTTCTCCTCCGGCCTCGCTGCCAATACTCGCTACGTTGGATGGGGTTGCGGCTTCCTCGATTACGATAACGACGGCTGGCCCGACATCATGCAAATTAACGGACACGTCTACCCGGAAATCGCCGGCCACGACGTCGGCCAGTCCTACAAGAATCCCCGCCTCATGTACAAAAATCTAGGCAAAGGTCAATTCAAGGACATCTCCGCGCAGATGGGCCCGGGTATTACCGAACATTTTTCTTCGCGCGGCGCGGCCTTTGGCGACTACAACAATGATGGCGGTATCGACGCGCTCATCCTCAACATGAACGACCCGCCCTCGCTGCTCCGCAATACTGGCGGCAACGCGCAGAACTGGATCAAGCTAAAGCTCATCGGCACGAAATGCAATCGCACAGCGATTGGCGCGCGCGTACGCGTGGTCACCGGCACTCACGCGCAAATCGACGAAGTCCACAGCGGCTCCAGCGTCATGTCCCAAAGCGACCTGCGCCTGCACTTCGGCGTGGGTAAGGCGCAAGTCATCGACCTCATCGAGGTAAAGTGGCCCACCACGCAAAAGGTAGAGAAGTTCACCCAGGTCAAGCCCAATCAGATCCTCACGATACGCGAAGGCGCTGGGATTGTGTCGGCCTAGGAACCACCAGCGTTCTACGAAAGAGATTCGGTCAGCACGAAGCGCGGATTTGAAAGGCCGAGCTTCTGGTGCAATGCCACGAGGTCACACGAAAAACGCAGTGCTCAGATGAACTGCAACGGTTTCCTAGACCGCTGTACCCCTGAAAGCACATTCCCGTTGGACTCGAACTCCAAACCTCATCTCCTGCGAGTCTCAGCTGCGCGCAAGCGAGTCTCTATCGGCCGCGGCTCCAAGGCTCCATTTTCTCGCTTCTCGCAGTCTCCGTTCCACGACGCCTGCACGGTCAGCCCATCTAGTGATGTAGTTTTTGTGTCCCACGGCACGTTTGCGGCCATCTATCGACTTGCTTGCGCGCGGAACTTGCTGGGAGTCACACCTGCGAAGCGGCGAAAAACCTTCGTAAAATGGCCTTGATCCCCGAACCCGGTTCGCACACCGGCCTCGAGCACGGTCATCTCCGGTGTGTGCAGCAGTTGTTTGGCGCGTGTGATTCTTTGCTCAAGCACGTACCGGTGTGGGCTGAGTCCCGTGCTCTGCTTAAAGAGTCTGGCGAAGTAGTAGAGATTCATTCCCACAACATTCGCAAGGACCAGAAGGGATAAATCCTCATCCAGCTTGGCTCCGATGTAGTCCAAGACACGCTTGAGGCGTGCACTGGGCATCCCTCCGCGATGAGCACTAAATTTTGGAGGAGAAGTCGAATATCGCTGGGCCAAGTACACAACGAGTGCATTGGCGAGGGATTGGCCAAAGAGTCGGCCTGTCGGCGCTCCTGCCTCAGTTTCGATATGGAGAGCCGCTACCAGGCGCTCAATCTGGCCGTCCTCAAAAGCAAATTTCTCAATGAGTTCAAGACGCCCGCTCGGCAACGAATCTGCCAACGTCTTCTGTAGAAATGCAGGTGCGATAGAAAGCACAATACCCTCAGTTTGGTCGCGGTGGGCGAGGGAGCGGTCCGGGCCCGGTGGCAGCAGGTGAATGCTTCGCGGGCCGGCAAGAGTTCTATGCAACTTGCCCGCGCTGCGCCAGTCATGCCGGGCAGCAGCACCTGTTTGCAGGTGCAGGAAAACAGCGGGGATGTGCCAAATGGGAGTCTCCTGCGCTGCCACCGAATGCTGTTCAAGAAGCACGCCGTCCCAAGCAATCGATCCGCTCGACACAAGCGGCGGCGCCTCTATGATGGGGACCCACCTCCGGCCCTCCACAACCTCAATACGTCGTTGCATACTCACGAAGCAACCTCCGAGTTAAGCTCCAGCTGGGCCACTCGTTAGATGTGCCTTGCAGGCTTCGCGTGACTGACAGGAAGCAAAGACAATTTCAAGAATCGACCAAAGTGGTAAAGAACAGACCAGGAGTTTCCAGTTCAGCCGCATCTATCTTGCTTGTGACTGCTAAAAAGCGGTCACTGAAGGAGAATCGCGAAATGTCTGTTAAACCACTAACGAAAGCTCACCCGACCGATGCGGTCGAAAAGCAGGTTTTCAATGCGGCTGGAGTGCTTCTACAATTCCTTGCTTCGCCTGAGGAAGTCGGGGACGCGATCTGCCTCATTCGCGGCACAATGCCACCAGGAGTTGTTGTCCCGCTCCATAGGCACGAAGAGCTGGAGCTTATGTATATTCTGGAGGGCACCCTTGAAGTTTATCGGTCGACTGAAGGATCAGTCGGTTGGACAGCGGCTCCTGTAGGAGATGCCGTAGTAATACCGGGTAACGTCAAACACGCACTTCGCAACCGCTCGTCTCTTCCGGTCATCTTGGCTTTGGTTACCAAATCAGAGCTGTACGCGTTTTTTCGTGAGCTTGCCAAGCCTTTTGATCCGAATCTACGCCCCACGCCTCCAACGGCCGAAGAGGTACAGGAGCTCTTTGCGGTCGCCGCAAAGTACGGATATTGGCTAGCCTCACCCGAAGAGAATGCAGCGATCGGTCTTAGCATGGTCTAGTCCTGCTTCTTCATTTTGCAGGAGTAAGAGCCGACTACTAACGCAGTCGTAGGTCCAGTCTTGCGACCTCGGATGGCGGTCCGAGAGATTTTGTCGTCGTGGCCCTGGTTAGCGGGCTAATTGAGTGGAATAACCCGACGGCCCCATTGCGCTTTGAGGGTGGCTCGATCATCCTCACGACGGGAATCGCATGAGATCCCTGTCCCTCGCCAAAACTCGCGCAGAGTACTGAGCTTCACCCCTTTAACAATCTTACAGGCCTCTGCGCAAGCTGTTGATTTCAAAGTCGGTCGTCATTTTGGCGAGGGACAGCGGCTGGCGACGACCACATCAGCAAGAGCACTTTCAAAGCGCAATGCTGGGACACACAGGTTGATTTCATTGGACACTTTGACCTCGAGCGAATCACCACTGGCGCGGAGGATGCTTTTGTGAAGTATCTTTGCCACACCAAGAACGGTAAATCGTTCCGGAACGTGGAGTATCTCCACATCAAGAACGGACGGTTGGAATCTATTGAGTGTTATTTCGGCGCACAATCGTCTGGTCAAAAAACTCGTCCTGGTCCGCTGCCTTGAAATCATTTGCTCAACGCACGTTGATGAAATCAGGCCCGCGAGGTCTTTTGCCAGTCGAGATTCCCAGTATCCTTAATATATGTTGTGAGCCCCATCGCCCGCTGTCCCGTCGACTTTTATGCCGCTTCCCTCTCGTAGTACTTCAGCAGGCCGCCCAGTCGTTCTCGACACCGCACTGCTCCCATGTTC
>WNFL01409741.1_pt2 | contig 11364 bp, 10 predicted proteins | sample 5400361 | NCBI WGS metagenome assembly WNFL01 (sample SAMN13153351, study PRJNA577476) | soil metagenome | isolation source: 40 cm soil on Douglas fir-dominated hillslope | place: USA:California | collected 2013-09-17
GGGGAGGCAACCGCGCTGGCACAGGTTGATGCAGCCGCGACGGCACGGATACAAGCCGAAAACAACGCAGCAACGGCTCAGGTGCGGATGGTCCGGAGCGATAGCAAGCGGCTTGGCGTTCAAGCGCTTGGCCTGTTGAACGCGAACGATTCCGGCAATACCGAACTTGCCGCGCTTCTCAGCATTCGTGCGCTCCGCCTGGGCTACAACGCGGATGCTGATCTTGCACTGTCGCAGGTACTTGCCGCGCTTGGCGGTACGACAGTTCGTGGAAACCAGCTACGTATCATTAGCGATTCAACGCCGCTGGATCACGCGGTATTTTCGGCGGATGGGAAACAGATCATTGCTCATACGGGGACGGTCCTCAAATGGTGGGATATCCAAACGGGTGCCGAATTACGCAGCCTGCCAGTTGATGGCGATATAGCGGCATTTTCGCCGGATCGCAAGCTCGTGCTAACCACGCATGTCGATTCTGGCGGACAGACCTGGACTGCCTACCTGATTCAGCTAGAGACAGGCACCGAACTTCAGCATTTCACCAGCCAGACAAAATATATCGTAAATGCACGTCTCCTAGCTGGCAACAAAAGTGTAGTGTCGGTAGGCGCGAATACCGCAGACAAACTTGACCCGATTATGCAGTTGTGGGATGTCCAGACGGGCAAGGAGATGAAGCGCTTCACAAATAGCGAGTTCGAGGGTGTTCTTTCGTCCAATGGAAAATATTTTGTGACAAATAGCAAGTACGGGATAGAACAATTAAACGCGGTCACATTGACAGAGATCAGAAAGTTGGACTCAGATTCCGTCGATTTCGCTATCTTCTCGCCCGACAGTCGCTATTTGCTAACTGGTGGCGAGGACACGTCAATAATCCTGTTGGATGCTGATTCTGGACATGGATACGGGCGCTTCAACGATGGCAAAGCCCCGGCTGTCTTTTCGCCAGATAGCAATGTCCTTGTAATGAACGGCGACGCGCATCTGCACATCATGGATGTGAAGACGGGGATCGAACGGGGCTATGTCGATGATGCTACGGGAGATGCGGTGTTTTCGCCGGATAGCACGCTTCTGCTGGCGGCAGGTACGGATAATACAGCGCATGTTGTCGATGCGAAGACCGGAACAGAACTGCGTGTCCTGACCGGGCACACCAAGCCCATCAACAACCTGGCCTTTTCGCCTGACGGTCAATATCTCATGACGGGCAGTGAGGACGGCACGGTGCGATTCTGGAAAGTCGATTATCGCCCGCTGATTGCGCAAGCCTGCCAGCGCCTTTCCCACGATCTGACCGACGCGGAGCGCCGAAAATTCGACATCAACGACGCTGCGCCGACCTGTCCAAAGCTATCTGCAACCGTTACGATCTGAGACAGCCGCGAGCTAAATAACTTCAGGTCGGGATAAGGCGTTGACTCTGAATCTACAGGCGTTCACCCCTCACCCCGTCCTTTGGGTCGCTTGATGGTTTGTACGCCCAACCAGCCTCCGACCCCAAAGGCACCCTCTCCCACGCGAGCGGGGCGAGGGGCTGGGGGGTTATCCCGAATTGACGTTAAATAGTTGAGGCACGACGCTAGCCGTTCGAGCAATGCGCGGCGCTTGTCCGGGAAAACGCTCCTCATGAGAACGGGATGCGCGTCCACTGTAAGGGATCAACCTGCACGTCTTCGACAAACATCTCCCAGTGAAGATGAGGTCCTGTCGCGCGGCCCGTACTGCCCACCAGGCCGATGACCTGCCCCGGCGAAACGACATCGCCAACCTTCACCTTGATCTCGGACTGATGCCAGTAGCCTGTGAAGACACCATGCCCATGATCGATGATCGTCGCATTGCCGCGTACATGCAACGTTTCTGCCAAAACGACGACTCCACCCGCAGGTGCATAGATCGCGGAGCCGGGCATCGCCGCGAAGTCCGTGCCCGCGTGCCATTGATTGTAGGGGCCACCGTTGTACGAGCGACGTGTGCCAAATTGCGAAGTAATCGGGGCCGCACACGGCAATCCCATTGGCCCGTTGATATGTGACGGCTCAGTGTAATTGCTCACCAGCGCCAGCACTCTATCCGCTTCAGGTTGCGTCACTTTTGGATCAAGCAGATCAAGCTCGTCAGGTGGCAATTGAATTTCCTCTGAAGGATAGTTGCCATCACTGACCTGAATGTTACGGGTGATCGTCGTTTGCTGCCCCTTGGCGTCAATGCTAGTGACATCCAGAGGATAGATGCCGGGTTTGGCGAAGGCGTCTATGCCGAACAGGATTTTATGGCTGGTTTGATTCGTGTCACTTGTTATCACCAGAGGCTTGCCCATAAAATGCGCGGTCAACTTTACGGGTGTCAGTGTTGTGATTTGCAATTCCATCGTGCGGCCCTGTTGGGGTTGGGCCGGAATGATGGAAAAGCGATCAAACGGCTGCGGCACATCGAGCAGTTGTGGACCGTTCGCCGCGCCGGGGATCACCAGTCGCTGCCCTGGATAAATGGTTGGAATGCGGTCTAGATTGTTCACGTTAATCAAGGTACTGAGGGCAAGGCCATAACGGGCGGCGACACGATAAATATTATCGTCAGGCCGCACAACGTAGACATAACCTGTTTTGACGGACGACTGACCATTCGCGCCTTCTTGCAGTGACAGGCTCAATCCTACGTAAAGGGGCGTCAGCGGATTCAGAATCTTATTCTGGCGGGCAATCGCGGGAATAGCCATGCTGTAGCGCTCGGCGAGACTGAACAGGCTGTCACCGGGCTGCACGACATAGTTAGAGGGGATTCCCGGCGCGTTATCTGCTCCATCCTGACCTTCAGACGCTGCATCGGCTGGGACTGGCGCAGTGCCGCCCGGAATGAGCAGCCGCTGCCCAACCTGTATCTGGGTTGCATCGCCCAACCCGTTCGCCGATACGATGGCATCGACAGTCGTACCGTAGCGGATGGCAATGCGGAACAGGTTCTCGCCGCGCTGTACAACATGGATTGTCGCCGCCGTAGCCTGCTCTGTTGCATCGGGTACTGGTGTCGCCGGGTTATTCTGCGCGGATACTCCCCGCTCACCGAATAGGATCGCACACACAGTGATAACCAGGGCCGTTTTAAGCAAATGGCTCGCGGAGCAGGTAAGTGTTTTTGGCATCCAACCCGGAACTGAACATCATAGATTGCGTATAGAGGTATAGTATGCCGTGCTTGTTCCAGTTTGAACAGTTGAGGTAGATTGAGTCATGCTGAGCGCCCTCAAGCCCGTAAGTGATCTTCAGCGTGTCCAGCATTTTGACGACTACGACCTGACCGCCAACCGCGCCGGTGTTCTGAGTACACGCCAGCGCTGGCGATTTGTCCGCGCACGGCTGGCAGGCCATGCGCTTGGCACATTGACTACGTGTTTCAGTTTGGCCCTTCTATCCAATGGCTTGTTCACGGCCTCGCAATTAACCATAATCGAGCTGACTTTTGCGCTGGTGCTCATCATCGCGCTAGGGTCGTTCGCCCTGAGTCTGCGTCCCGTCTTCCAAAAGGATATCCCGTCCGTACAGGGCTTGCTCCGTAAGGATTTTGCCGTTCCGCTGGACAGCGTACCATTCGAGGAAATTGCCATCGGCCCAGAGCGCTTTTATGTTCGGTACGAACTCTATGACGTGCTCGACGAAGGCGCTGTCTACCACGCCTATTACCTCAAGCGCAGTCCTCGTCTCGGCGGCAATATGCTGCTCAGCGTAGAGTTAATCCAGGCTGCCCCGCCAGAAGATGATTAGTTTTGTGTTCCTTCCTCTGGACATGTCTTTCTCTTAACCTTATTATGGTACAACGCTAGCAACAGTTGCCGATCAAGTTGCCAGAAAGGTATCTATGCGTCCGCTCATCCTGTTAACTAATGATGACGGTATCCATTCGCCGGGCCTGCACGCCGCCGCCGAATCGGTGGCCCATCTTGGCGATCTGCTCATCGTCGCGCCAAGACACCAGCAAACAGCGATGAGCCGCTCCATGCCGAGTGAGGCTGATACCGGAGTCATCGAGATGCTCACGCTGGAACTCAACGGGGCACCGCATCCTGTCTACGCTGTGCATGGTTCCCCTGCTCAAGCGGTGCTGCACGCTGTGTTGGAACTTGCGCCGAGGACGCCAACTCTGTGTATTAGCGGTATCAATTACGGTGAAAATCTGGGAACTGGCGTCACGATGAGTGGAACGGTGGGCGCGGCAATTCAGGCAACGATTCACGGCATCCCTGCACTGGCTGTCTCCACCGAAGCGGATGTCAGCATTCACCATATGGAACCTTACGTTCATATTGCCTGGGATGCGGCGCGGTATTTCACAGCCCATCTCGCCGAGATCATCTTGAGCCGTGGGCTGCCGCCTCAAACTGCCTTTCTCAATGTCAACGTGCCAGCCAGTGCGACGGCAGAAACCCCCATGCGCATCACGACTCAAAGCCTACAGCGCTATTTTGTCACGTTTAAAGCACAATCAGCCGAACCCCGCGACTTTTCCGAGCGATTTCGTTTCCCCTATGGCATTCAAATCGAAAAGGATGCGCTGGAACCAACCAGTGACATTTACGCCTTTGCCATAGATCGCGTTGTCTCGGTGACGCCAATGAACGTGGACCTGACGGCTAAGGCTTCAGTCAATGGCTGGCTCTCCGGGGAATAGCGGCTATAGTTATTCTCAGAAGGTTATCCATTAAGCTATCTGTCTTCCATTCCCTACATTTCTACGGGAGAAAGCATCATGCCAAGTCTACAGTATTATTTCTTCCGCACAATGATGGTTTTCATGCGGAGGCAGCAATCCTCCTTTCCAGTTCACGATGTCAACGCTCTTGTGCGCTTTCGTAAACGATCTGACCGAATGGCGGATATGACGATGCGCCCTCCGCATGGAATTACCGTGGACAAGACATCTATTGGTGGTGTTCGCGGCGATTGGCTGATTCCAGAAAACGCGCCGGAAAAGCCAGTGATCCTGTTTTTTCACGGCGGCGGGATTGTGTTTACCTGGGGCAGCCCACATCGCCGGATGCTTGGCTATCTTGCCAAGTTTGCCGATCTGCGTGCCTTCGGAGTCGATTATCGCCTCGTCCCGGATCATTGCTATCCTGCGGCCCACGACGATTGTTTCGCTGTTTATCAGGCATTGGTGCAACAAGGTAAATCTGTTGTGCTTGTTGGTGAGTCGTCGGGGGGAGTGCTGGCTCTGGCAACGCTGCTACGTGCAAAGGCGGCAGGACTGCCTCAACCATTAATCTGCGTACTCATCTCGCCAGCAGTAGATTATGGCTTTAAGAACGATCTCATCTGGCAGGCTAGAGATCCATTTGTGGACGCAAGATTTGTCGTGGAGATGCACAAGCATTATTTTGCCGGACACGACGTGACATCACCCGATCTTAGCCCGATAAACGCCGATCTAAGCGGATTAGCGCCTCTCTATATTTTGGGAGCAGAGCAGGATATTCTCAGGAGTGAGATAGAAAGATTAGCAGAGGCTGCTCGACGCGCTAACTTAAAAGCCGACGTCATGCTCTGGCCGCGTGTCTGGCATGGGTGGCATTTGCTCGCTCCTGATCTACCGGAAGGAACCGCCGCACTTAAATTCCTGGGGAATACTATTCGCCAGTATGTGCGTTAGGAAGCTGTCAGCCAGGCGTAGACTCTTTCTAGGAATGCGTTTTGCTGCCAATGCGCTAGAATATGTGCCTGATATATTGCATTAATTGGAGCGGCAGATGATCCGACGATTGGCTCTGATAGTGACTGCGCTTGCCGTCGCGATGATGTTCGCAGTGTTCGAGCCACCTCATCCAGCTAGAGCTGATACGGGCACGAACTGGACCGGGGCATATTTTAATAATCGCGATTTGCAGGGTACGCCAGTTTTCACGCGCATCGATCCGGCCATCGTGTTTAACTGGGGGCCAGTTAGTCCTGGACCGGGCATTGGCTCGTCCAACTGGTCAGCACGTTGGACGACGGCGCAGTTTCTGAACGCGGGCCTGTACCGCTTCACCATTACGCCCGACGACGGTGCGCGCGTTTACGTCGATGGTCAAATTATTCTGGATCAATGGCATGATCAGGCTCCAACGACGTATTACGTCAATGTTCAGGTGGCAGCAGGCAATCACGCCATTCAGGTGGATTATTATCAGGGCGTGGGCGACGCCAGTATCATCGTCTTCTGGGACTATATTCAGGTGCAGAGCAGCGCCTGGACTGCTCAATATTTCAATAATACGTCACTGGCTGGTGCGCCCGCCGTTAACCGTTATGAGAATAGTATCAACTATTTCTGGGGACAAGGCTCCCCTGATCCCGCGATTGCACCCGACAATTTCAGCGCACGCTGGACGGGTACATTTCCATTCCAAGGGGCGACCTACCGATTTACGCTGGCGGGTGACGATGGCGTGCGCCTGTTCATCGACAATGCGCAAGTAATCGACCAATGGCATGTCGAAGCGCTAACGGCTTATAGCATTGATGTCCCGCTGGCGGCAGGTACGCATACCTTACGTATAGAATACTTCGAGGCCACTCAGAACGCGGCAGTTCGCTTTGATTATGCCGTCGCCGTCGGCCCGCCGCCCTATCCAGGCACACAATCCGACCAGTGGTATGGCGAATATTTCCCGAACACCAAGACGGGCAAAGTGGTATCAACTTCAACTGGTCGCAGTCCGCGCCCGCCACTAACTTCCCGCGCGAAGTTTTCTCGGTACGCTGGACGCGCAGGATATTCTTCCCTGGTCGGCCCTATGCCTTCTATATTACGGTTGATGATGGCGCACGACTGTTCATCGACAACAATCTGATCATCGATGCGTGGAAGGTGCAGCCAGCGACAACCTATGCCAGGACTGCCGATATCACCGAGGGCTATCACGTTGTTCGCCTTGAATACTTCCAGGATCATGCCGACGCTGTGATCAGGATGACCTGGGATCCTCCCAACAGCCAGAATCCGCCGCTGCCAGTCAATGGCGCGGTACAGCCGCCACCTTCGTCTGCCGTTACCGGATCGGTCACGCTGGCAAGTGCGCTGAATGTCCGCACCGGACCGGGCCGGAACTACGACATCCTGACCCAGTTGGTTCGCGGGGATACTTTCACGGTTCTGGCCCGCAACGCCGATTTAAGCTGGGTCCGCATCCAGAATCCAAATGCTGCCGGGTGGGTCAGCGCGTTCTATATTAGCTTCCCAGGCGGCAACCCGAACGGCCTGCCCGTTGAAGCGCCATCTGCGCCGCCATCACCTCTGCCCTCTGGTGTGCGTGGTCGGCTGTATTCAGACTTGAGACTGCGGACTGGACCGTCGCCCTCGTTCCCCGCACTGACAACGCTCGGTTGGGGAACCTTCGTGGATATTATTGGTCGCAACAGCAGCAATACCTGGTATCAGGTTCAATACGGTGGGCTGACCGGCTGGATTTACGGGCCGTATGTGGTCATCGTATCGGGGTCTGCGCTCAACGTACCGATCACAGGATAGCTGACTAATCTCACCCTTCGCCGAATTCGGCGAAGGGTGACCGTGATAACCGAGAGTTACACTTCTCACGGACATTTTAAGGATATTCTATGGCAACTCCCGGTAACAACGGAAAACTGACAGGTAAATATCGTATTCCGCCATACGCGCAGGATATGCTCTTTATCGTGACCGATGGGCATATCGCCCCGCTACAGGGCAATCAAGGCAACCTGGACGATTTTTCAATCAAGGGATTGACCCGACTCAACTGGGGCACACCGAACGGACCGACCCTTGTTTTCTGGGAAAACGGCGTTTCCTCGCGTGATCTTCATTGGGAAGGTCGGGTCAAGATTGGCGGCTTCGTCGAGCGCCTCCATGCACTGGAAATTGGCGGGCTGGAAGTTGTTATTATTGAAGTCGGCGGCGGGCCATTGGCAACGGATCACATCGGACTGCCATCGTTGGCCGATATGCAACGTGGAATTTTTGCGCGCCCGTCTGATGTCGAGCCGCTGGATAATGATCGCGCGTATCCATTCATCATCCTGGCAGAAAGCAACCTCGCCGCGCTTGCCCAGGATGCCCTCGTGTCTGGCATCGCAGTCGATGTTGACGGTACATTGGCTGAGGAAGCTGGAAAGTGGCATGAGATCGTTGGACTGCCATTGCTGCTTGAATCGCTGACACTGCTTGCACCCTGATTCAATTATGGAATTCTCCTCACAGGAAGGTTTCTATGCCCAAACCGCGCCTCCTATTCCTGACTGATCGCGGCGAACGTTTTCAACGATCCGCTCTGAGAGCCGCGCCACCGGATATTGAGGTTATCGTGAAGCGCTCTCCTTCCGAAGCAGAGGTGATGGCGCTGCTGCCCGATATTGATTTCCTCATCTCGGAACGCAATCAGCCTGTCACAGCAAAAATGCTCGAAGCCGCGCCACGTCTAAAGCTGATTGTGCGGCTTGGCTCATTGATCTACGACATTGATTTGAACGCCGCACGCGCAACAGGAACGCGAGTGTCTATGCAGCCTGTGATCGGCACAATCTATGTGGCAGAGCACGTTGTCATGATGACTTTTGCTGTTCTCAAACGTCTGGGTCGCTCACTGTGGGCAACCACCACCGCTTCACATGGTCTGCCAGCGCGCCGCTCTGACGAGAATATCTTTTCCTTCAACTGGATGGGATACGATGATATTGGCGGCCTGTACGAGAAAACCGTCGCGATTGTGGGCATGGGCGAAATTGGCGTCGAATTGTCGCGACGGCTCAAACCGTTTGGTCTGAAGTATCTTTACTACAACAAGCGCTCACGTTATCCGCAGTCTGTGGAGCGCGAACTATGGTTGACCTATGCTTCCTTGACAGAATGCGCGGAACGCGCGGACGTGCTGATCAGTCTGCTGCCGTTTTCAGCGGCAACGGATCGCAGTATCCACGCGGGTACGTTCAAGCTGATGAAGCCGACGGCGGTGCTTGTTCACGCGGGGAGTGGAAGCGTCATTGACGAGCAGGCGCTGATTGAGGCGCTGCGCGAGAAGCGTCTGGCCGGGGCCGCCCTTGATACGTTTGAATATGAGCCGCTGCAACCCACGCATTCGCTGGTACAACTTGCCCGCGATCCGCTATCAAATTTGCTGCTGACGCCGCACACCGCCGACGCTTCTCTGCCCGACACGCGACCCGACGATTACAGCGAAGTGGCGCGTTTTCTGGCGCACGAACCCCTGAAGTACGAGATCGTGTGATCGCTAATCGTCGATGTTTTGGGGCAGCACCTGACGCAAGCTGCTCAGGAAATGATCAACGGCGCTGCGCTCGAAATGGCTGCCAGCGATAATAAATACATGTTGTTTGTCGAGGGCTACTGCGTAGATGGTGACATTCTCCAGCGTGTGCTGACGAATCGCGGTAGGATCGGTCAGGCATTCCCCAATCAAACGCACAACCGCGCTCTCAGTCGTGTAGCGCAGTGCATTGTTGTTAAAAACTAGGTTCCCATGACGATCAAACAGGGCGGTTCCTATCGAACCAACCTGATTGTGAAGGTGGATTGCCGCCTGGGAGGCAACCTGAACGACGTTTTGTCGATAAACATTCATGTGTCCGGCTAAAAGGTTTGACATGTTCCGAGATTCCTATGATTGCAACGATGAGTATTCCAACGGGAAACAAACTTAATTTTTATATCTCTTATATAATATTACAGGATCGACCTTTAGAATGAGTTAAGATTTCACAAAGGTTTCACTAAATAATACTGTCGGCGCACTAGTTTAGACGGGAATTTGGAGGCCGAGAAGCCTCACCAGGGCGACCAGCAGCGGGGCAATAAGCAGCGCAGGCAGAAAGTTAGCAACACGCGGTTGCTTGAGGTTGAGCAAAATCAAGGCTAACCCGATCAGGATCAGACCGCCTGTTGCGGTGAATTCGAGGATATACGGATTATCAGCGCTGAGTCCGGCGTTGGTGGCTGTCGAGCCAGCCGCAAACAGGCCGCCCAGCGCAATACCCACCAGCGCAAACGCGCCTTGCAAAAGCAATACCGGGATCGCTGCGAAGGCGACGCCAACGCCTAATGAAGCGGCAAAAGCAGTCGACGCAAAAAAATCGAGGATCGATTTGACGAGAAGCAGTTGAATATCGCCAGCATTGAGTCCGTTCTGGACTGAGCCGAGGATTGTCAACGGGCCAACGCAGAAGACCAGGCTTGAAGTCACAAACGCATTGATAAAGCGTGTGCGCGCTTCCGGTGCGTCTTCGGCGGGCTGACCACCTACCGCCCGCTCCTGCAACCAGGCACCAAAGCGTTTGAGTAAGGCGTCCAGGTCCAACAACTCGCCAATGATCGCCCCGAAGACCAGGCTCAGCAGCGGGATCACGATGTTGCCAGTTTTGAAGGCATTCTGTAGCGCAATGGTCAGCGTTACCAATCCCAGGCATGTCATCACCGACTCGCGGATTTTTTCGGTGAGGCGATTGCCGATAAGCAAGCCGATACTGCTGCCGACGATGACGGCAACAACATTGATCAATGTGCCAAGCATAGCCCTATCCTGTTTGAGTGGAGCGGCAGCTAGTGTACCGTAATTTCAGAAGACTAGAGGATGGATCAAGGTTGCCATTTTTTCGGTATCTTCTACCAGGTGCAGCGGGTCTTTGCCCGGTGGGGCGATCCTATAGACGCGATCTCGGTCAAATGGAGGAATACCCCGATACAGTGGATTAAGCGCTAAGGTTATCGCGTCTTGCGGTGTCCAGCCGATAAGCAGCACGACGTCCGGCGCGAACTGCCGAATCTGCGGATCATCAAGCTGGCGGGCTTCGGGAATGCCTGCTTCCGCTGCGACATTGATCCCGCCCGCATAGCGCAGCAAATCGGTGATCAATGTCCCCTGCCCTTGTGTATAGCCTTCCGGGGTCAGGATCAGAACGCGACTTACCCTGTAAATCTGAACACTCAATTGAATACGCGTCAGGCCGTCGTCAATCATACGAATCCAACGTTCGCCCGCTGGCTGCGTCCCGCTGAGCTTAGCCAGCACAGAGATGTTTGCTTCAATCGCTTTTACGCTCACATGTCGCTGCACGTACACAATTTGTACATGGGCAGCCTGAGCCGCTTTCAAATCGCCGTCATCAGCCCAATCCTGGGGCAGGATAAACGCTCTGATAGGATGCTGTTTGAGCACAGCGTCCAGCGTTCCCGGCTGAATAACGAGAATATGCGAGTCACCGATCAAAACACGAAGGATGGAAGGTGCCTCCGGGCCGAGCACAGCATATAGCGGGCGTTCGGCATCGGGCGAGGATATGGTTGGTCGGGAGCTAACGTGAGTTGCGTTTACAAGACCGGCAAGCAGGG
>WNFL01052768.1_pt1 | contig 11363 bp, 10 predicted proteins | sample 5400361 | NCBI WGS metagenome assembly WNFL01 (sample SAMN13153351, study PRJNA577476) | soil metagenome | isolation source: 40 cm soil on Douglas fir-dominated hillslope | place: USA:California | collected 2013-09-17
GACGGAAGCCGAGGCCGTCCGCCAGCTCGCCCAGGCGCCCCAGGCTTCCCGCTCCGAAGACGATGCGCGTCTGCGGCCGTACGTCGAAGGGCTCCATCAGCGCGATCTTAATTCAGTACGCGGCGAACGCGGCGAGGATCCCCGTTCAATCCCGTGGATCGCGCGCGCGCAGGCTGCGCGCTACAATCCGCGCCCGGAGGACAAGGCATGCGCGGCGAGCCGATTCCGTCGATCCGTTGGGGCCTGTTGGCCGTGTCGCTGGCGGCCCCGGCCCTGGCTACCGATCTCAACTGGCCGCAGTTCCGCGGCCCCGCCGGTCAGGGAATCGTGCGCGAGACCGGGCTGCCCCTCGAGTGGAGCGACACGAAGAACGTGCTGTGGAAGACGGAGCTGCCGGGGCGCGGGCATTCGTCGCCGATCGTCTGGGGGAATCGGATCTTCCTCACCACGGCCATCGAGGGCGACGTGGTTCCGGGGGCGAAGGCGATCCCGCACATCGTCGACGGCCAGGACTTCCAGCACCCGGACGGGGTGGGGGCGGACCGCAAGCACACGCTCAAGGTGCTCGCCCTCGACGCGGTCACCGGGAAGGTCCTCTGGGAGCGCGCCGCCTGGGAGGGGACGCCGGTGGATACGCGCCACCGGCGCGGCAGCTTCGCGTCCCCCACGGCGGTGACCGACGGCACTCTGGTCTACGCCTACTTCGGCTCGGAGGGGCTCTACGCTTACGACTTCGGGGGGACGCTGGCCTGGAAGTTCATGCCGGGCGTGGTGGCGACGATGGGGGTGGGGGTCGGCACCTCGCCCCTCCTCTACAAGGACGTCGTGATCCTCCAGGCCGACGAGGACAACGGCGACAAGTCGTACATCGCCGGCCTCGACAAGAAATCGGGCAAGGAGGTCTGGCGGGTCCCCCGCAAGGTGCAGGTGAGCTGGGCCACGCCGGTGATCGTCAAGGCCGGGGCCCGCGACGAGCTGGTCACCAGCGGCACCGAGGCCGTCATCGCCTACGACCCCGCGACAGGCCGGGAGCGGTGGCGGATGAAGGGCCTGGAGAGCAACGCCGTGACGGTGTGGTGGTGCTCTCCGCGGGCTATCCCGACAAGCTGGCGGTGGCGGTGCGTCCGGGCGGCGCCGGCGACGTCACCGCCACCCGCGTCCTGTGGAGGTACACGAAGGGGACGGCCTATGTCCCTTCGCCGATCCTGTACGAGGGCTACGTGTACCTGATGACGGACAAGGGGCTCATCACCTGCCTGGACGCCAAGACGGGCGAGGTGAAGTACGAGGGGGCGCGACCTCCCGTGGCGGCGTCGTTCATGGCTTCGCCGATCGCCATCGACGGCAAGCTCCTCATCATGAGCCAGGACGGCGACACGTTCGTCATCAAGGCCGGCCCCACCCACGAGGTGGTCCGCACCAACCCGCTGGGCGAGCCGATCAGCGCCTCCGCGGCCGTGTCGCAGGGCCGCATGTTCATCCGGGGCGAGCGGCACCTGTTCGCGATCGGGCGGGTGGTCAGCCCAGGAGCTTCGCCTTGAGGGTGATCTCGGTGGCGGCCAGGGCCTTCGACACCGGGCATCCCTTCTTGGCCCCCTCGGCCTGCTCCTGGAACGCCGCCGTGGCGATCCCGGGCACCTCGGCCTCGCATTCGAGCTCGATGCGCGTGATGCCGAACCCGTCGCCCACCTTCTCGAGGTGCACCCGGGCCACCGTGTGGACCCGCGTCGGCGGGTGGCCGGCCTTGGAAAGGCCCGCGGAGAGCGCCATCGAATAGCAGCCCGCGTGGGCGGCTCCGAGCAGCTCCTCCGGGTTCGTGCCCTTGCCGTCCTCGAAGCGCGACACGAACGAATAGCTCCCCTCGAACGCGCCGCTGCCCAGCTTCACCCGTCCCGCGCCTTCGCGCAGGTTGCCGCGCCATTCCGCCTCCGACGTCCGTACCGCCATGATCGTCCTCCTCCTCGTGCCCCGGGGCCCCAGTATACCGGGGCGTCCTCATCGGGATCGTCCAGGCCGCCGCGGGCGCTGCTTCGCCGACACGGACTTGATCACGATCCGCCGACGCCCCTTGCCATCCAGCGGTTTCCGCGCTTTCCAGAGGGCCTGTGCCATCAGCGCGCGGACGGCGGGCATCTCGAGGGTGGCGTCCTCGAGGACGATATGGCGGACCCGCGTGCCGCTGCCCTTCAGCAGCTTCCGCGGATCGGACAGCGTCGCGCCCTGCAGGAAGAACAGGCTGACCCACCGTGGGTAGACGGCGATCGAGAAGACGGCGTCCGAGGCCCGCTCGGTGGGTCCAAACCCGATGGCCAGCGCGTTGTAGTTGTCGTACACGAGCTCCACCGCGCCCGGCAGGCGCTTGCGCATGGTGGCGAGCGCGGAGCGCACCATTGCCCCGACTTCAGGCTCGAACTTCGCGATGAAAGCCTTGAGCTGCTGCGCGGGTGACTGAGCCTCGATGCTTCCCATCTCTTCGACGCCCGCATTCTATGCCCTGTATGACCGCGGCCGGATGCGGTAGGCTTGGGCGCCAGCCGACCAGGCCTGAAGGAGGGACACCATGAGCGCAGTTGGGATGACTCGACGGGAGATGGTTCGCCGGGGGGGCCTTCTCGCCCTGCCCGCGTTTTTTCGAGGGCCGGTGGCCGCCGCCGAAACCACGAGCCCGGCCGCGCCCGTCTCCGCAGCCGCCGGCCCGGGGCTCCGGGTCGGCCCGGACATCTACCAGTCGATCGGGGTGCGCCCGTTCGTCAACGCCCGCGGCACCTACACGATCCTCTCCGGCTCGACGATGCTGCCCGAGGTGCGCGCGGCCATGGACGCGGCCTCGCGGCACTACGTGCACCTCGACGAGCTGACCGACGCCATCGGCGCCCGCCTGGCTCAGCTGACCGGCGCCGAGTGGGGCATCGTGACCACGGGCTGCTCCGCGGCCCTCGAGCACGCGACCTTGGCCTGCGTGACCGGCGGCAACCCCGACCTGCACATCCGCATTCCCGACCTGCGGGGCTTCGCGAAGGACGAGTGCATCATCCCGCAGCACTCGCGCAACGTCTATGACGCGGCCGTCCGCGCGGTGGGAGTGCGCGTCATCGCCGTCTCCACCGCCGAGGAGCTGGAAGCGGCTTTCGGTCCGCGCACGGCCCTCGCCTACATCCTGGCCGGGCCCAACGCGGACGAAGGGCCGCTCAGCACCAGGGCCATCTGCGAGGCCGCGAACCGGCGGGGCGTCCCCGTCCTCGTGGACGCGGCGGCCGAGATCTTCACCGTCCCCAACGTGCACCTGAAGCTCGGCGCCGCCCTCGTCGCCTACAGCGGCGGCAAGTGCCTGCGCGGGCCGCAGGCCGCCGGCCTCCTGCTCGGCCGCAAGGACCTCGTCAAGGCCGCCTGGGTGGGCAGCGCGCCCCATCACGGCTTCGCCCGCGGGATGAAGGTCGGCAAGGAAGAGGCCATCGGGATGCTGATGGCGGTCGAGATGTGGATGAAGCGGGACCACGACGCCGAGTGGAAGATGTGGGTCTCCTGGCTGGACACGATCGCCCGCCGCGTCACCTCGATCGAGGGCATCACCACCTCGGTGACGCAGCCGGACGGCCTCTCCAACCGCATGCCCTCGCTCCAGATCCGCTGGGACCCGTCGAAGCTGGGCACGACCGGCGAGGCCGTCGCCAAGCAGCTCTTCGGCACCGACCCGCGCATCTCGCTCTTCCCACGGGGCAGGCCCGAGGGGAACGAGACCGGCCTCAGCATCGGCCCCTACATGATGGCTCCGGGCGACGAGAAGGTCATCGCGGAGCGGCTCTATACCCTGCTTTCCCGGCCCACCCGCGTGGAGGAGAAGCCGCTCGCCCCGCCGGTGGCCGACCTGACCGGCACCTGGGACGTCCGGATCGAGTACGCGGCCAGCGTCTCCACCCACCGCCTGCACGTGCGGCAGCGCGGGAACGACCTCGACGGCTCGCATCAAGGCGACTTCATCTCCCGCGACCTGCGGGGCAAGATCGACGGCGCCACGGTGCGGATCCGGAGCGATTACGCCGAGTCCCACGGCGACGCCATCAACTTCACCTTCACCGGCAGGGTGTCCGGGGACGAGATGGCCGGCGACCTCGAGATGGGCGAGTACCTGGCCGCGCGCTTCTCCGCCAAACGTCACGCATCCGGGAGGGCGTGAGCGACGTCACCCGGCCCGCTGCTCGCCGTGATGAGCGCCGTCCTGGCGGCTCGGACCGCCGTCCCGTCCGGCGGGCCCGGATCGACACCTGAGCCCGGCTACGTCGTGGCGCGGAGCGCCGCCGAGCCACGGGCGCTCCTGGACGCGGCGGAGGGGCCCTGGGAGCCGGCTCACCGCATCGCCTGGGGTCCGGAGGCCGCCGCCACGAGCTTCCGGGCGCTCTGGACCGCGGCGGGTCTTGCCATCCGCTTCGACGTGACCGACGCCGAGCCGTGGCACACGTTGACGGAGCGCGACGCCCGCCTCTGGAACGAGGAGGTCGTCGAGATCTTCCTGGACGTCGGCGCGACGGGCCGCTCCTACGCCGAGCTCGAGATCAACCCCGTCAACGCGGTGGTGGACCTCTGGGTGGACCGCCCGGAGAACAAGTTCGACAAGACCTGGGACATCGCGGGACTGGAAAGCCGGGTCCCCCCGCGCCGTGACACCGCGCAGCGCCTGACGGGCTGGACCGCCGCCGCCCTGATCCCCTGGCCGGCCCTCGCGGCGAAGGCCCCGCCGGGCGTCGCGCTGCCGCCGAGGCCGGACGACCGCTGGCGCTTCAACGTCTTCCGCATCGAGCGTCCCGGCGGCCCCAAGGAACCCGAGAAGGACGCGCTCTACCTCGCCTGGTCGCCCACGGGCCAGGCCGGCTTCCACGTACCGCAGGCGTTCCGCGATCTCGTGTTCGCCCGATAGAGCACGACAGGGGGTGAGCCTTACGGCCCACCCCCTGCTTCGTCCCCTTCCGGGGAGCTAGAAAGAGAACCTCAGGGCCAGCTGGATCACTCGCGGGGCGTTCACCGTGCCGGTGATGATGCCGAAGGTGTTGGTGTCCGCGATGTTGCGGCCGGGCGGGCTCCAGTTCGGGTGGTTGAGGGCGTTGAACGCCTCGGCCCGCAGCTCGAGGTACCGCTCTCCGCCCGTCTTGAACCGCTTGGCCAGCGTGAGGTCGACGTTGGTGTAACCCGGCGCGCTCAAGACCCCGATGCCGCAGTTGCCCCACGTGCCCAGGGGCGCCCGCGTGAACGCGTTGATGTCGATCCACTTCGAGTCGCCGGGGGCAGTCGGGTCGGAGGTCATGCCCTGGTTCGAGGGCACGGGGTTGCCCATGCAGTTCGGGCGCTCGTTGCCGCGGACAGCCTGAAGCGACGACCCGCGGCTGTCCTGGACGGTGATCGGGAAGCCGGTGTGGGCCTGGAAGATGGCGGACAGCTTCCATCCCCCGAGGATTGCGTCGGTGATCCCGGACCAGTCCGTCCCCCACTTCATGCCCTTGCCCCACGGCAGGTCGTAGTTGGCCGAGAGGACGAAGTTGTGACGGGCGTCCGCGAAGGCGCGCCCGTAGTTCCACTCCGGTTGGTAGGCGTTCTGCCAGTAAGCGCCCTCGGCGGCGACGCCGCCCGAGCCGTAGTAGCCCAGGTTATTGGTGAGGACCTTGCTGAACGTGTACGAAGCCAGGAGCTCGAGCCCGTGCCACGATCGCTGCCGGACGCTGGCCTGGAGGCCGTTGTAGTTGCTGCGGGCCCGCGACGTCGTGGTCGCGATGGTGGTGACGAGGGGAAGGGCGCCGATGAGAGGCCGCCTCGCTCCGAGCGGCGCCCAGGTCGCGGGGTCGCCCACGCCGGGGAGCGGCTGGTTGCCCTCCATCGGGGCCACCAGGTTGGTGGCATGGTGGCCGACGTAGCCCACGTTGACCGACATCGACGAGGTCAGCAGGTACTCGGTGAACACGTTCCACTGCTGGGTGAACTGCGGCCGGAGGTTCGGGTCGAAGGCCCGCACGTTTCCCGACGGCTTCGTCCCCGGCACCAGCTCGGCGAAGCCGGTGGCGATGGGCCGCTCGACTTGTCGTACACGACGTTGGACTCGAAGAAGAACGGCGGGTTCATGGGCAGCCGCAGGTTGGAGCCCGTGCCCTCCATGTACTGGGAGATGCCGTAGCCGCCGCGCAGGACGAGGCGGCTCGTCGCGCTCCAGGCGAAGCCGAGCCGCGGCTCGAAGCCCTTGTAGTAGGGGTGGTAGAGGGCCTGGTCGTAGATGCTGCCGTCCTTGGCGAGGATTTGCTCGCCCGTGTGCAGGTCGAAGTTGACCTGCCGGTTGTCCTTCTCCACGAGCGGCGAGGTGTAGGCCCAGCGCAGACCGAGGTTCAGGCTCAGGTTCGAGCGGAGCTTGAAGTCGTCCTGAACGTAGAGGGAGACCCGATTCTGCAGGTGCGTCCACGGGTTGTTGGGGTCACCGCCCCCACGGCCCTTGCCGGAAACCTGGTCGAGGAGGAAGTCCGCGAAGGGGACGCCGGAGAAGGTGCCGGCGTAGCTGAACGTGCCGAGGGCGCCGTTGTTGCCGGCGTAGTACCGGCGCTGGACGTACCGCAGGAACTGGCCGCCGAACTTCAAGCCGTGCCGGCCCTTGACCCAGGTGAGCTTCTCGTTGAGCTGGTAGCCCTTCGGGAGGTTGTTCTCGAGGGTGGCCGCGGCGCCGATCGAGGTGAGCCCGCTGCCCCAGTTGATGGAGCTGAGGCCGGCGATCGGCTGGCCGCCCGGGATCGCGAAGGTCGCGTTCGCGTTGCCGATCCCGCCCCAGTCGTTGAGGTCGGTGATGTTGTCGATCGAGTTGTAGCCGATCAGGACCTCGTTGATGAGCGAGGAGCCGATGACGCGGTTCCAGTTGACGGCCAGGTTGCGGAAGGGGGCTTCCGTCAGGTTTCCGAGGATGAACGGGAACGCCCTCTTGTCGTCCTTGATCGTGAGCTCCGCGATCGAGAAGCGGAGGAAGAGCTTGTCGTTGGCGGAGGCGTTCCAGTCGAGCCGGAGGTCGCCCTGGTGGGCGCGGGTCGTGCTCAGGAAGTCGCCCACGTAGTTGCCGGCGACGCCGGTCACGCTGCGGTTGGGCAGCGGATAATTGGGGCTGTTCAGGATCGCCACGGCCGCGGGGCTGATCCGGTTGAGCGGGATCCTGTTGCCGGGGAAGGGCACGCCGGTCACGGGGTCACGGACGACGGTGCTGATGCTCGACAGATCGCCGGTGCGCCACGCGGCCGGGGCAACCGCGACCGTCTGGGAGCCCGGCTGGTCGAGGATCGTGCCCTGGTAATCCACGAAGAAGAACAGCTTGTTCTTGACGATCGGCCCGCCCAGGGTGGCGCCGAAGATGTTCTGCTTGCGCTCTCCCTTCGGAGCCTTGGACCGGTTGTTGGCCCAGGTGTTCGCGTCGAAGTCGCTGTTGCGGTAGAACTCGAACACGTTGCCCCGGAACTGGTTCGCCCCGGACTTGATCACGTTGCTGATCACCGCGCCGGCGACGTTGCCGATGTCGGCCGCGTAGTTGTTCGTCTCCACGCTGATCTCGGCGAGGGCGTCGGGGCTGGGCTGGTAGGCGATGCGGTTGTCCACCGTCTCGTTCATGTCCACGCCGTCGATCAGGAAGTTGTTCGTCTGCTCCCGGTTGCCGTTGATGTAGGGCCGCCCGCCGCCCCCGGAGTTGCGGGCGGTCGTGAACGAGTCCGGGTTGGGAGTGATGGCCCCCGGGAGGAGGAGCGCAAGCTGGTTCGCATTTCGCCCGTTGACGGGAAGGGACTGGACGGTGCTGGCCGAGAGCACCTCACCGACCGTGGCTGTCTCCGTCTGCAGGACGGGCGCGCGGGCGGTCACCTCGAGGGTATCCTCGAGGGCCCCCACCTCCAGCTTGAAGTCCACGCGGGCGATCTGCTTTGCCTCCAACGTGATGGGCCGGGTAGCCGTGGTCCGGAAGCCGCTCAGCGCCGCCTTCACGACGTACGTCCCGACTGGTACCGACGCGATGGTGTAGTTGCCGGCCTGGTTCGAAGCGCCGCTGTAGTCGACGTTGGTGGCCCGATTGGTGGCCGTCACCGTCACGCCCGGCGCCGCGGCGCCGCTCGCGTCGGTGACGAGGCCCGTGATCGAGGCCGCGCCGGTCTGGGCATGTGCTGCCGGCAGCAGGCCCAGCACGAAGGCGAGCGTGAGCAGCAGGCTCACGATGACGCCGCGTGGGTGTCTGAGGGGACTCTGCATGTTTCCTCCAGGGATTACGGGCAACGCCCCCGCCGCCCGTGCGGCTCGCTACGCTGGTTGGTTTGGGCGTCGACCTTTTGCCTGCATCCTAGACTCATCTGCGGCCGAGTCAAGGGGCATTCGTCGGAGGGAGGGGACGCCTTCCGCAAGTTGCTGCTGCGCATCGCCGACAGCGGTTTCCGGGACGCCCGCGGAGCGCCCTCTGGAGGGGGTCGGATCAGGGCCCGCCCTCCTCGCCGGTGTGCTCCCCATCACTGTTTTCCGTATAGAAACCTTATAAAAAGAGCGCACTTCAGTTGACGGATCCTCAGGAGACCTTGCAGCACCTTTAGCCCAGCAGGCGTGCGCCTGTCGAGCCCACCGATGACGTGACACCTGGGGGAGGAGAACCCTCTAGCTTCTCTTAACCAGGAGTAAACATGAGAACCTTGCGACTCTCCATCCTGGGGATGGTGGTGACCGGGCTCGTGCTGCCCGCCGCCTTCTCCCAGGCGCCTGCCGAAGCCCCCGCGGGCTTCGACAACCTGACCAACGGCGCTTCCGACCAGGCGCAGTTCGACGCGAACCTGGAAACCTTCAACGAGCGGGAAGGCATCGCCCAGGGTCTGGGACCGGTCTACAACGCCCAGAGCTGCGCGGAATGCCATCAGAACCCCGTCACCGGGGCCATCAGCCAGATCACCGAGGTGCGCGCCGGCCACTTCGACGGCGTCAATTTCATCGACCACGTCGGAGGCTCGCTCATCAACGACCGCGCCATCGACGCGTCCATCCAGGAGCGGGTCCTCGGCGGCAACGAGGTCCGCACGTTCCGCACGTCCCTCAACACCCTCGGCGACGGCTTCGTCGAGGCCATCGACAGCAACACGCTCGTCGCCATCTCGAACAACCAACCCGCGGGCATGCGCGGGCAGGTCATCCAGGTGCCCGTGGGGGAGGCCGGAGGGCTGACGCGCGTCGGGCGTTTCGGCTGGAAGAACCAGCACGCGAGCCTCCTCTCCTTCTCGGCGGACGCCTACCTCAACGAGATGGGGATCACGAGCCCGCTACAGCCGACCGAGAACACCTCGAACGGCAGGTCGGTGGCCGCCTTCGACAACGTGCCCGACCCGGAAGACCCTGCCCAGCCCGGTTTCCCCAACGGTGTCGACGTCCAGGCCTTCACGGACTTCATGCGCGCCACCAAGGTCCCGCCGCGCGATGCCGACCTGGCGGCAACCCCGGACGCCCAGCAGGGTTCGGCGTTGTTCAACCAGGTCGGCTGCAACGCGTGCCACGTCCCCAGCATCACGACCGCGCCGCCCGGCACCGTGATCAACCGCGGTGCCTTCACGGTTCCCGACGCTCTCGGCAACAAGAGGATCCGCCCGTTCGGCGACTTCCTGCTTCACAACGTGGGCACGGGCGACGGCATCGTGCAGAACGGCGGGCAATCCACCAGGAACAAGCTCCGCACCGCGCCCCTCTGGGGGATGAGGACCCGGGGACGGCTCATGCACGATGGCGAGACGCTGAACCGCAACGAGGCGATCCTTCGCCATGCGGGTGAGGCGACCTCGGTGATCAACGGCTACCGGAACCTCAGCACTACCCAGAAGAACCAGCTCATCACCTTCCTCAACTCACTGTAGAGACACGCTCGTGACAACCGCCCGGGCGGCGTTGGCGATCCTCGCCCTCGCCGCGATGGCTTTCGCCCTCGCCGCCCGGCGCGGTACAGATGGGAGCGCCGAGGTCCGGCCGCCGCCGCCGCCGGCAGAGCCAACGCCGGCCCCCTTCGGGGTGAGGCTCCGGCCTCCCACGGAGGCCGAGGTGGAAGGAGGACTGCGACGGGCCTTCGGGGAGACGGTGCGGCCGGCCGGGGCACGCCGTTGCCTCCTCGGCGACTTCAACGGGGATGGCGCGGAGGACGTCGCGATGCCCGTGCGGCCGGCCGAAGGGCATCTCCTCGAGCTGAACGACGGCCTCGCCAACTGGAGGGTGCAAGACGCCCTGGACGAGGACGCATCACGGAGGGAGCCGGCACGGAACGCCGAGCGGGCCGAGACGACGGTGGAGCCCGGCGAGGTCCTGCTGGCCGTGGTGCACGGATTCGGACCGGAGGGCTGGCGTGACGATCGCGCGCGCCAGTGCTACCTCGTACGGCACGCGACGGGCGCGCCCTTCGAGGCACGGCTGCGGACGGAGCTGCTCCGCTACGTCGGGCGGGTGTCGGACGGGGCGCAACTCACCGGGGACGTGATCCTGTGTGCGGCGGGGCGCCGTCCCGGCTTCGTGTATTGGACGGGCGCACGCTACGCGTGGCATCCGCTTCCGTCGCGCCCGTTTGCCCCGGCATCGGCACCCTGACCTACGGACGGGCTTTTGACCCCCGGGCTCACCCTCGGTGGGGTTCCTTGACCGGGGCAGGCGGCGGGCGTAACCTGCTCCAATGATTCGAGTCGTCCCGCCGTCGGGACGTCCTGGCCGCGGTGACGGCCCCTCCGAAATTGGCCGAGGATCGTAGCAACGAGGGGGGCCCCGGCCCCGGCCAGGCCTCCGGGAGCGCCGAGTTGCGCGAAGCGGTCTTCGATCTTCAGGAATACCTCTCCGACCACTCGCCCCCCTTGCTGGTGGCCGATTCGATCGCGCTCCTCGTCCAGCAACCGCCGCAGCTCCTGGCCGCGGAGATCGGGGCCTGGGTGGCCCACCAGCGGCCGGCCGTGCCCGATCTCTCCGTGGCCGACCTGCTGTTCCACGGGGCGAGGAAGGTCACCCTGATGGGCGAGCTGGATCTCGTCCCCAAGGCGGACGTCGCGTTCTGTCTCGCCGGGGTGGCCGAGGTCCTGCTCTCGCAGTGCCCCGAGGAGGACCGCGACCTGCTCCGGCAGAACCTCGAGCGCCTGCGGACCTCGTCGCTCGCGGGCACCGCCGCCGACCCCGTCGGGTACCTCGAGCACCAGCCGGGAGCCGCCGCGTCGCGCTCGGCCCGGGCCGCCGAGCCCACCGCTCCCATGCTCACCCGGGGGGCCGCCCGTGGCCTGCGGCGATTGTCGCTGTTCCTGGAGCGCTTGCAGCCGCCGGTGCTGGTGGCGGGTGCGCCGGTGGCGGCGGGCCCCGTCGAGCAGCGCGGCGAGGTG
>WNFL01291460.1_pt3 | contig 11362 bp, 15 predicted proteins | sample 5400361 | NCBI WGS metagenome assembly WNFL01 (sample SAMN13153351, study PRJNA577476) | soil metagenome | isolation source: 40 cm soil on Douglas fir-dominated hillslope | place: USA:California | collected 2013-09-17
AAAAGTAGAACCTTGGATGATATCTGGCAAATACCCATACGCACTTATACCTGCGCCATGCGTGCTGCCAGTAGGTATACTATGGAGGACATAAAGATGGCTATTACGCGGGTTGTCACACATTTGCCCTCTCCTGGGATGGACCAAGCAATTCGACGATTGGGTTTCATGGCCGAATTCCCTGCACATTTTTCTGTCAGTGTTGCCGGTGATGTGTTTCTCCAGGCTTGTTCTCTGTCCTCCACTCCCTCCGCCAATGACTTGAAATCGCTCATGGCCCACCCCGCCCTCGTTGCAGCAATTATTAAAAAGCGAGAAATCGAGCTGAGAAATCAGCTGCAACAGCCCCAACAGGAGGTGATAAAGTCCTGGTCCTATCCGGGGAATAGTGGGGTGACCACGCACACACGAGAATTGCTACCGCCGCCATCACCGCGAATGGAAGGATGGTTACAAGAGGAACTTAAATCCTTTGGATTCTCCGAATGATGTATTATTGCAGAGTTCACCGTACTTTGACTTCAATAATGGTTGAATTACAGATGCCTTGGTCAGCATTTACGATATCGCAGATAATAATGAGTGGAATGTTCGCAACATTATATTTGGGAACCCTGGCCTCATATATGAAAATAGTCGTAAATAAATCGAAGTCGCGATGCGACCCGCCAAAAGGTTTATTTGATTCTGCGCCTAATTGGGCTCACGCGTCGAAGCCACCTAGATCATGGCGAGGTTCTCAAATACTTGACAGGTCTCTACTGTATTAGCAATGTGAGAGCCCGTTACTAGCGCTAGCCTATTGGTTGTCACCCTCCCCTAGGTGCGTCCGTCCAATATGTATCTATTCCGAGTCACGTAGTGTTTGGAGTTTGGGGTTTTCGGTAAGCTTCCGTTCGTCTTCCATGGCGTGACAAGGCCATGGCTTCTATTGTTCCATCCTAATTGTGGTCCCTCATTCTCGGACGTATCTGGACTTTTGCCTGGGCCTGGCAACTGAGCTTTGGTCATATGCAGGTTTGCAAACCAAGTCTCCGTATTATTGATTTCCCCTTTCCGATTTCATATGTGGCTTCCGAATCGTTTACTATAAGTAACCTCATCGTAGAATGTAATATACAAGAGGCTTCAATTTTCGTCATGTAGAGGTTCTCCTTGTATCCGCACGGCTGCGACCCATGGCAGACCTTCCTTTCCTCATACCCGAAACCTTTTTCCTTAGCTCCTTTCGCCTTTCGCGAAGCAGATCTTTGATCAGACTCGCATGGACTCTAGTCTTTGCCTCATCGCCATTCCCCTTCCTTACTTTACGAATTTTCTACTAGTCAGGAATCTTGGACTTTCCAACTCATTGCCTTAGACTGTGGCTACATAAATCCTGTACTTGCTGATAGGACTATCCAGTCTGAACCTCGATTTGGAATCACTGCTTCTCACTTTACGATCACCTTACGCTGACGAGCGTTCAACCCGTTTGGCCTGGAGGAGCTCCTAGGTAAAAGTCGAGGACCAGAGGACATGGTTGATAATTATATGGATCGTTATAAAATACACTAACTCATTGCACGAAGGCATAGACAATGCATCATGTAAGCCAAATTGTTCGTGAAACGCAAGCAGACGGGCGCAGTGACGCGTTAATCGAACAAAGGCTGCCCTGTATGCTACCTAAGCGGTCTGGCACGATGTATGGGCAAAATCGAGTGCGAAAAGCGTCGGTTTCTTGAGCATAGCAATAAACGCGGAAAGTTGATATTGGGGGCCCAATACGGGCCGGTGAGGACCTCCCTACGCGCACATGATATGTGATACGCGTGCTCGTAGAGGGTGATTGTTGATGTGGGGCGGTCGAGCGAGGGTTGTGAGCGGAGGCAAGGAGTTACAGGATGCTGTCGTGTGAGCGAGAACGAACTCCCTGTAATAACAATCTACCTTGGGCTACCATTGGGAAACGCTACCAAGGAGGAAGTCGCCGTGTGTTGGACACAGCGGGACGTCAGCGGGGATTATTTCTTGAGCTGAGTGACTCAGCAGTTGTTTGTTGTTATTTGTTGTTATTTGTTGCTGTGCGTTGACATGTTGTTGACATTGACGAGAGAACTGCCATGGCATAGCCAAAAGTCGAGCTGGCATATCATATCTCATGTCCTACCGCAACCTCACTCGCGTACACCATTTGACACATCTTGACCTCTCGACGCCTTCCACTGCATAGCTGGGAAACACATGTTGCCATTCCACGCCGCGCGTGGGAAAAAGCCCACATTCCAGACCACCAGAAGGACCAGAAGGGTGATCTGTCTGCTGACGGCCGTCCTGCTCTCTGGCATCTTGGTCTTCCACCCCTTGGCTCCGGATAAGTGGAGAGAGGCCGCATTAGAGAAAATTCGGGTCGTCCAGGGTCCTTTCTGGCCCGGTCGACGACCACCAACCATCTGGGATGGCCGGGCTCAGCATGTAAAGGACGCCTTCGTTGGTGCCTATGGTCACTATCGGAAATACGCATTCGGAGCAGACGAATTGTACCCTCTCAGCAACCTGCCAAGGACCAAGTGCGCACAATTAACTCTATATTCGCACAAATAATTAAAGCATTCCTTTAGTTTCAATGGATGGGGTGTATCAATCGTTGATTCTATTGACACGATGATTCTCATGAACCTCACACTTCAATATGAGCAAGCGAAGCACCACGTATCGACAATAGACTTCAGCCATGGCTCATCCACCTTCGTACCTTTTTTTGAAGCCGTCATCCGATATTTAGGTGGCCTTCTTTCGGCATATTCACTTACGAAGGAGCCTATCTTCCTCAGCAAGGCGGATGATATTGGACGAGCGCTCCTTCCAGCCTTCAATACGACCAGTGGCATACCTGCCTTTGCAGTCGACCCTGCTACAAAGGTCTCAATGAGCCCTGAATGGACTGGAAGAACGACTCTGCTCTCGGAAATGGTACGTTCGGTCCATCTTCCGGTTCTGCGGTTTTTCCTCGCACAAGCGTGTACCAACCGATATACACCAGGCTTCGTGTCAGCTTGAGTATAAATACCTCGCGCACCTTACGGGGAGGAAGGAATACTTCAGCGCGGTACGTTTTCTCCCTTCTAGGCGTAAAGGAGTGCTAATGAAGGGCAGGTCGATCATATTATGACCTTGATGCAGGAGCAGCAGCTCGAAACTGGGCTATGGCAAGTCTTCTGGGACCTGACCAGCGGCACGCAATCAATGGGTAAACACATCTCCACGTATGAGACATTTTCACTGCGACTAAAAGCTGTGTAGCGTTTCAACCTAGCTTTCGCTCCATAGGGGCTCTGTCAGATAGCGCGGTGAGTGGTGTATTACCCAAGGCGTAATGTTTCTCACAGTCCTAGTACGAGTACCTCTTAAAAGGCTACCTGTTAACTGGAAAAACAGAGAGGAGACTCTTGGATATGTGTGCGTGAAGCCTTTTTAATGTAGACATTGCCGCACGACCAGGTAGTCGCAAGCGAAACCTGGCGAGATTAACCGTTGACAACAGACCTCAACTCCCTTCGGGGCCTCATACACCACCTTATGTATATTTCCAAGACTCGGCACCTCCTGTACGTCACCGACATCGACCACCCCGGGCCGTCAGGCAGGATGGAGCACCTCTCGTGCTTCTTCCCTGGCCTCATCGCCCTCGGTCTCCACATACTCCCAGACTCGGTCTACGAATCTGCGGATGAGAAGCTCCTCTTCCAGTACGCAGCGGAGGGACTTGCACACACCTGTTGGGTGCTTTACGCGGACCAGACGACAGGTGTCGGACCAGACGAAGTAGTCTTTGAGCCGTATGACTCCGGCACATCTGATCCCGCCGAGTGGGAGAGCGGCCGGTGGATCAACCACGTGAATGAGTGGATCCACCAAGGCAAGCCGAAGGGCAAACTCAAGGGAGTGCATAACCTCTCTCCACCTCGTCGCGGGAGGCTCGACTTGCCGTTGGATTATGAATACAAGAGGCCCGAGTACTTCATGCGACCAGAGGTGTGTCTCATCCGCCCAACTGCGGTTTGGATGCTGATACTGACGCTGCGGACAGACAATCGAATCAGTGTACCTTATGTGGAGAACCACTGGCAACTCGATATGGCGAGAACGAGGGTGGGAGATGTTCGAGAATGTGCAAACGTACAGTACTGTACCGGGAGGCGGGATGGCTTCGATCAAGGATGTCCGCAACGCTACGCACGGCGTGATAGACGATATGCCGAGGTGAGAATTGGAACCCTGTTGACTTTATGAATGTTTCTGATGAGGCGAGCACTTTCTTCTCCCTGTGCAGTTATCATCTTGGTGTGTCCACCTGTCATCCTTCATCGACTTCTCACTGATATATCTGTACAAAGCTGAAACACTCAAGTACTACTACCTGTTATTCCTCGATGAGGACCCATTGTCCCTCGACAAGATTGTGTTTACCACAGAAGCACACCCTCTCCCCGTATTCAAGTGGTCTGATGAGGAAGTCTTATGGTTCAAGGTGCCAGTTTGACCTTCCCTTTTCTAACCGTATCAATCTTGGTTGTCGCGTACCAATTGTGCTTCGTCGTGTATTAATTGAGCTTTCTACCTTGCCTTTTTTTGTAAATACAACGAATGCAGCTCATCTTGGTGGATAGTACGCTTCAACCAAGGGTTTGGTAAAGCCTGGTCTGGTATAAGCGACAATTTTGGGCAGGTGGGAGTGGTGGCAAACCTCTTGGACTCGGCCTCCGCGCACCCATTTCCAAGAAATCCACATTTAGAGCTACTTCACGTCTACGTGTTGCGCTAGGACATATTTGCGCAATGTCCGCAAAGGCGATAACCGGAGTACCTCGGTGGAAGGAACAACTGGATGCTGCGCTCGAGAAAGAAGACCTGGGTGCTGCTATACAGTTTGAATATCCCATCTCCAAGTACTAATCTGCGTCTACCAGCCGTTTATTCATTGTCTACGATTGAAGTCACAGAAAGCGGCAGCCCCATCCCACGCACTCGCACTGTCGTGCATAGGACATTCATGTCGCCTTTAAGCGAATCGGCCATCCTCCTCCAGATAGTCACAGACATTCGCACGCCGAAGGCCGATCAGATCTTGTCCAGGCCTGAATCCATCGGGGTCGCGTGGTGGCTCCCGAAATCGAACTTACAGTACCGCCTCACTTGTACCGGATACCTCCTTCCTCATCCCTCTCATCCTTCATGGACCCAATTCCCTGCCTGGAAGTTGGGCCCAAACGTCGAATGGGAACACGAACGGCTCAACGCGTACGATGCGCTCTCTGGCGACTTGCGCGCGTCATTCTGCCGCCCTGTACCGGGATCAACACTTGAGAACCCAGAAGATGCAAAGAAGTGGCCGAGCGAGCTGCCCAAGAGAGCGGAGGTGGCGAACGATACGGAAAAGGAGCAGGTGGACGAGGCCTTGAAGAATTGTGCGATTCTCTTGCTTGAACCTAGAGAGGTAGATGTGCTTGAGCTTGCACCGGTCCCGAAATTGAGGACAAAATATGTCACGGTCGACGAATGTTGGACAGAGGAGAGCCTCGTTCCTTGACCAGAAGTAGAATGAGTCATCAGCATAGTAAGTTGTAAACATTATCAGGTACCTTGACTAGTATGCAGAGAATTTGTATGTTCAGGGCATGCGAGCAGATCAAACGCAAACACATGGGCCAATATTGAGAGCATCGACATTCACTAGGCATACTGCTTTCTGCTTCATGGCTCCTTCCTGACCGGAGAACTAAGAGTGGAATTTGCTATGAAGCGGGAAGCGTGGATGAGCTTTTAAGGTAGCTATGAATGGACGAAATGCTGGGATAAAAACCATGAAATGATGCGTTGTTTCCTGTAAAGCGCCGGATATGGATGATATGCGATATGTAATGCCGCAAATATCAGCTCCCGGTCGCATTTTCGTAGCGGAAGGTGTAACAGCTCAATGTACTCGGCTTTCAACTCGGCCTGGCTCAGCTGGAATGGCATTGGAATACAAACCAAGTGAATGACGAGTGGCTATTTGGGTTTGTTTGGGTTTGTGTGCCACGTTACAATATTCCTTGGTCTCATCCACATCCTCCACTTTCTCTGCCATGCGCCCGCTCGCTGCCTCTGCGCTGCTTGCTCTCGCTATCACGTCTGCTGCTGCCCACGAAGGTGGCGATCACGCCGAACCCTCTGCATCTTCCACAGACGACGCCACGTCGCTCGTTCGCCCTTTCACAGTGAGACCCTCTCAAGCCCTGCAGCGCTGAAATGAATCGTTACATGCTTACACTCCCTTTTATTCAAGCCTTCGAAAATTCAAGCCCCGTTCTTGGAACAGTTCACCGAGGACTGGTCAGAACGCTGGACTGCCTCTGAGGCAACAAAGAAGACCCCTGTCGGCGGCGAGACATTCGCATACGTCGGCAAGTGGGAGGTCGAAGAACCCTCATCGAATTCGGCCTTCACTGGCGAGAAGGGTCTCGTCGCGAAGACCAAAGCCGCCCACCACGGCATTTCTGCCCCTTTCACACAACCTGTGGACTTCTCCGCCAAGCCCCTCGTAATCCAGTATGAGGTTAAATACCAAAAGGGTGGCAATTGCGGTGGTGGGTATCTCAAGCTGCTTGAAGACGGCTTCCAGACGAGCGGCAAGGAGTTTAGCGACAAGACACCGTGGGTGGTCATGTTTGGCCCCGATCTCACCTGCCCAGGTACCAAGGTGCGTGTTCCCAGCTCTCCTTGACCGCAGACTGAAGTTATTGATCGGTCCATTTGTAGGTGCACTTCATCTTCCGCCATAAGAACCCAATCACTGGCGAATACGAGGAGAAGCATCTTAAGTCAGCACCCATGCCAACCATCAACCAGAACACTATGCTCTATACCCTTGTCGTCAACCCCGACCAGACCTTCCAAGTCCTCGTTGATGACAAAAAGGTCTCGAGTGGCTCTCTTCTTGAGAACTTCGATCCTCCTGTCAACCCTCCCGCCGAAATCGACGATTCCGAGGACAAGAAACCCGTTGACTGGGTCGAGGAAGCCAAGATTCCCGATCCTGACGCCAAGAAGCCAAACGACTGGGACGAAGATGCCCCTTACTCCATCCCTGATGAGGATGCCGTTAAACCCGACGACTGGCTTGAGGACGAACCTGAGTTCGTTCCCGACCCCGAGGCTGAGAAGCCCGAGGAGTGGGATGATGAGGAGGATGGTGACTGGATCCCGCCAACCGTAAAGAACCCCAAGTGCGAAACGGGTCATGGATGCGGTCCTTGGAAGCGGTACGCTGTCCCACGCAGCCCTTCTGGACTGTTCGCTGACTATCGATTTTAGCCCCACCAAGCCCAACCCTGACTACAAGGGCAAGTGGTACGCGCCTCTCGTTGACAATCCAGCGTACAAGGGTGTCTGGGCTCCCCGCAAGATCCCCAACCCTGGCTTCTTTGAGGATAAGGCTCCCGTTCAATCTCTTCATAAGATCGGTGGTGTCGGTATTGAACTCTGGACGATGACCGAGGATATCCTCTTCAGCAACATCTACGTCGGCCACTCAGCCGCGGACGCCAAAGCCCTCGCCCAAGAGACCTTCCACGCCAAGACCAAGGTTGAGAAGGCTGCAGAAGCGAAGGCGAAAAAGGCATTCGATGAGGATGGAGACGTCGTTGAGCCTCCCCTCACTGGAGCCCCGATTGCATTCATCCGCAAAGCAATCCTCGAGTTCGTCGAGCTGGCCAAGATTGACCCCGTCCTCGCCGTCAAATCCAAGCCAGAGACTGCTGGCGCCGTCGCCATTGCCATCTTCACCCTGTTTGGTATGCTCGGCGCACTCTTCGGCGTTATTGGCGCTGCACAACAGCCAGTCACAAAGGTTCGTTTCTCCCTTGACTTGTGTCGAGGGATTGCTGATCACCTCATCCTCCACAGTCGACCAAGAAGACCGACGCCACCACTGCTGACTCGAAGCCTGCCACTGAAGATAAGACCCCGGTCGGCCCTGCCGGCAATAACACCCCCGCGAAGGCAGCCACCACGACAGCTACCACGGAGAAGACGACGAAGAAGCGCAAGTGAGCAAATGCTCTCTCCCGCACCTTCGTGAAGTTTGGTTTTCCGGATCCTAGTCGATGAGGGTCAGGAGTGGATGGGGATACGAGGCGAGTGTGGAGGACGTCGTCGTACCTGGAGTGTTGATGGAGGAGGAGAATAGCTATTATTGGAATACCGCTCTCAAAATAATCTACGGGCTTTGCTTGGGCCCTCCTGATTTACACCGCTGTCGTGTTTTAGGTAGTCCTTTGTGGTATTCGAAATTTTTTACCAGCACAGCTGTCGAGGAGCCCAGACTATCGGACACAGCTCACTCTCCTTACACTTCTGGGAGCGCCCGTACAACTACCATAGTATCCAAGAACATTCTCCTATTGCGTTGCATGTCCCAGACATTGACGCACTCAAATCTTCCAAGTCCCACAGTTCGTCCTCGACGAACAGCACCCCTGAGATATCTTGCACCTCGATCTGAACCTTGGAACTGTATCAAAAAAATACCTTATATCCACTATCTAAAGTGTCTCTACTTGCTGCCGACAACTCGTCAAATTTCCTCTGTGCGTCTGTGTCTGCAACTCATTCGCCATGTCTGGTTAGGTAAACAACTACATTCAGGTTTCCAACATCATGCGATGACTAGTAATAGGCCAAGCGTCTACTTGACTGCCTACTCGACACTTACGGCGGGCGGCGGGCGGCATTTGGGGACTGGAAAATGGCCGTGTAACGGGGTTCACTAGGCTAGTCCTGTCAGTCTGTTGTATCGTACACCCCATTCGAAAGGTGTTGATGGTATATGACTCATCAAACTTTACGTATGTTATTTTACCTTGTTTATTTGTATCCGCCTTCCGACTTTCTGCGGGTCATTTGACGGCCGTCACGATTGAACAACTTCTGAGAAACTACAACCGTTCGAATCTGTTATGAAACCAGTGGAGGCCGAAAGCCAACCAAACGACTCTGGAACGTTCTTCTCCCCCCGCAAAACCACGACCATCCCATTCTTCCCCAAAAGAAATAGACATACGCACAAAGGACATTCCCTGTATCCTCAGACTACTTTGCAGGTCCGTGCTCATCTCGAATTAATATAACGCTCAATTTCCGGTTCATCATGCACAAAAAAAAGGAGAATCGTAAGATCTATAGGGATCGTGACCAGATCAATCGTCTCTAAGAGTTGCCAGGCTACTTCTTCCTAACGGCACGCTTTCGGCCTGTCGATTTGGCGGGGGTTTTGACCTTTGGTGGAATAGCGTCCTGCCGTTTGTTCATCGCCTTGATCCTGGCGCTCCGCCTAGGTTGGGGTTGGGGTTGGGGTTGGGCAGGAGGTTGCTCGTGTTCATCCTGTCTTCCCTCTTGATGCGAAGCGATCAGGATGGAGTCCTCATCTTGAGACCCAATCTTAGAAAGGGTTCCAGGAGAGCCAGGCTCTATGTCTGCCTGTAACGACGTACTCGCATGGAAAGGGACCCTGGTGGTGAACATGTTAACCCGTCTCTATGAACTATGAAGGGAGCGGGACGCACATGTATGATGGATTCCCAGACCGGGGCGGACTCCACCCAGAGGAGCCCTGCTCCCCAGGTGCCTCTCCGCCCTCGTTTGGACCATGCAGTCTTGCTCTTCCTTTACCTTTGAGATACGGTGGGATCCTGTACCCCTCTTCCCCGAAACCTTGAAATCCGTCTTCTGGCGTCCATCCCGCAGTCTCCCAAAAGGCTGCATGGACACTCTCTTCGGAATTCCGATGAGACATGCACTCCTGTTCGTTACGATCACTGACGAGAGGCTTGTCTGACCTGATATCGAAGCATTAGTCCTTCTAAAGTAACAGTCAAATTGGATGGAGCGGTACCAGTTTGAGTTTCCGTATGGCTTGGACGGTGGTAGAGAGACAAGCGGCGGAGCTGCTGCACTGCGCTTGATTCGAAGGAGGAACTCCAATGGGCGCGAACCTGTGACGTTTGAGTCCGTGCGGGTATCAGATGTGGGATACCTCTGGCCGCGGCTCATTACCCCTGGGAGCTCATCGCCCGTTCTTCGACTGGGAGAATGGTAGGGCGATGTGAAGAGTGGTCGATCGAGGGGACGAGACGCTTCCAGAGGAAGCGAAGATTCACCCCAGTAGTTGTCCTCTCCCTGTGGTTGGACATCCACCCAAAGATCCACGGCCTTGGGAATACACCAGGGCAAGTGGTTTGAGGAATCCCCACACGGGGACGTGGCGGGCTCTGGGTGGGAGTAGGGTATAGTTTGGGATGTCGGGACGGGGTGTGTACAAGGCGAATTTGGGGGATCGGCAAAGAGCCTTTCTCCGGGAGGCGTATAGTTGAAGCGCGGTGCCTGAGGAGTGTGTTGTGGGTAGTTTTCCTGCGAATAGACAATGCCATTCAATCAGCCAATCACAGCGAGGCAAACACGATGCAGACTGACATCAGTTGTCGGGACGTCTGGATACTCAGAGTACTGATGAGGGGGGGAAACCTGTAACGCGAGTTGAGTCCTACAATCAAATATCTTCCCGTCATGTAAAAAACTCACGTGCCGTGCATCTGGTTGACCAACTGGGGGCCTACTCTTGTCCCCCGGAATGGGTTCTGGCACGTAGCTCCAATGACTTTGATTATTGTGTTGAGTCTCGGGAAAGTCGGTACGTTCTGGCTGGCGAGGCCCCCGAATCTGAACTAACGAATTAGCCAACAGCACGCCAGTCTGGGCAGCCCACAAAGGGAGAAGAAATAAGCAATGCAATTACCTCGTCATACTGAATCCACGCCTCTATCGCTTGACCAAGCGCACCGGGTTGATTCGTATCGTCGCGAAAGAGTTCGCGCAAATCACGGCTCCTATAGCGCGTATTTAAGTCATCGAGGCGGTCAAATATACTTCTATTAAGTTGGGCATGATGAGTCCCAGCTCGAATTCCCCAACTGTCTGGCGGTGGCGACCCCCGTCTGCGACGCGCGATGAATGAGTCACTATATGGCTCATATCGCGTGCCTTGGCGCGTCATCGGAGGTTCTTTACCCATATTTACGGTGTGGGGGTGTTATGGGTGAGTGAAGGTTGAGGGTGCGCGAGGGTGCTCGGATGTGGCTGGTGGCAAGAAGTTGAAAGGCCAAGGCTTTGTTGGACTGTCATACGGCCACAATAGCCAAACACCAAAGAAAGGGAGAAACCTCCACCTTTTCCAACTTGCACGTCTCTTGACCCGGTTCTTATTTGTCATGCGCCAGAGCCCCCGGCGACGAATGGCTAGTTTGGGTCGCAGTTCCAATGGTCACGTTGATAAGTTGAGACT
>WNFL01354025.1_pt6 | contig 11360 bp, 8 predicted proteins | sample 5400361 | NCBI WGS metagenome assembly WNFL01 (sample SAMN13153351, study PRJNA577476) | soil metagenome | isolation source: 40 cm soil on Douglas fir-dominated hillslope | place: USA:California | collected 2013-09-17
GCGCTCGACGGGCGCGGCGTCAGGGGCGTCGTGTTCGAGACCAAATCGGGCCCGGTCGTGATCCGCGCCCGCGTCGTCGTCGATTGCACCGGCGACGGCGACGTCGCGGCGCGCGCGGGGGCGCCCTACGAGATCGGCCGGGAGGAAGACGGCCTCGTCCAGCCGATGACCCTGATGTTCCGCGTCACGGAGTTCGAGCGCGCGGCCTTCGACGCCTACGTCAAGGAGCATCCGGACGAGTGGCGCGGGGTGCACGGTCTGTGGGACTTGATCCGCAAGGCGACGGCGGAGGGCAAGCTCCGCCTGCCGCGCGAAGACATGCTTTTTTTCGCCACGCCGCACGAGCGCGAAGTCAGCGTCAACAGCACGCGCGTGAACAAAGTGCTGGGGACCGACGTGTGGGACTGGTCGTGCGCGGAATGGGAGAGCCGGCGGCAGATGCGCGAGATCGCCGCGTTCCTGAAAAAGTACGTCCCCGGCTTCGAGAAGTCCTACGTCGTCCAGAGCGGCGTCCACGTCGGCGTCCGCGAGACGCGCAGGGTTCTCGGCGACTACCAGCTCACGGTGGACGATATTCTCAAGGCGCGAAAATTTCCCGACGTGATCGCGCGCAGCAGCTATCCGGTGGACATCCACAATCCCGAGGGCACCGGCACGATGCTGCAGCGCCTGCCGCCCGGCGAGGCCTACGATATCCCGCTCCGCTGCCTGCTGCCGCAAAAAATCGAAAATTTGATCGTCGCGGGCCGCTGCATCTCCGGCACGCACGAGGCGCTGTCCTCGTACCGCGTCATGCCGGTCTCGATGGCCACAGGCCAGGCGGCCGGCGTGTGCGGCGCCCTCGCCGTCAGGCAGGAAAAGCCGCCGCGCGCGGTGCCGGTCGCCGATGTGCAGGGCGAATTGATCCGCCAGGGCGCCAATTTGGGAGATATCGCAGGCCGCGGAAAATAGGCCGGGTAGCATCTCTCCGGGCCGCTGCGATGGGCCTGTGCTACGCTTTACCGCTGCACGCTTGACGCGCCTCGTCCGACGCATCGGCCCTTCGAGACGCTCCCCTCCGGCCGACCTCGGGATAGCGGCCGATCTAGGCCGGTCGGCCAGTGTCTCTCCGGGCCGATGCGATGGGCCTGTGCTACGCTTTACCGTTGCACGCTTGCCGCGCCTCGTCCGACGCATCGGCCCTTCAAGACGCCGCCCTTCCGGCTTCTCAATAGCGCCTGCCCGTGTCCTCGGGCGGCGTCTCTCCGGGCCGCTGCAATGGCGAGACTCTCCCTCCGGCCCTATTGACCGGCGTATGCGGCTTCGGCTATCCCTACTAAAGAATTAGGTTGTTCGGCTGAAGTTCGTTTCGGAGGGCGCATGAAGCGATTTTTTAGTCCGCTCTATCTGGCCGCGCTTTTGCTGGCCTTGCCGCCGGCGCAATCGCTCTGGGCCGCCGACAAGCTGCTCGTCGTCCATAGCGCGCTCAACCTCATCAGCTCGCCCGTCTGGGTCGCCAAAGAGCGGGGCTTTTACGCCAAGCACGGCCTCGACGTCGAGACCATTTACATCCCGAGCGGCACCATGGGCATGCAGGCGCTGCTCGGCGGCGAGACCAAGGTCCTCGTCGCCGACGGCAGCTCGGCCCTGAACGCGCGCCTGCGCGGCGCGCCGGTCAAGATTTTTCTCGGCATGGTGAACTATTACCCCAACCCGTTTTTTTCCACGCCCGAAATCAAGACGCCGGCGGACTTGAAAGGCAAAAAGATCGCGGTCACCCGGATCGGCTCGTCGTCCTACACGGCGACCGTCATGCTGCTGAAAAAGGTCGGCCTGGAGGAGGGGAGGGACTATACGATCATGCAGCTCGGCAGCACGCAAAACCGGCTGCTCGCGCTGACCAAGGGGCTGATCCAGGGGACGACGCTCTCCGCGCCCGAGAGCGTGATCGCGCGCAACGCCGGCATGCGGGTGCTGATCTCGGCGAGCGAGCTCATCAAGCTCGGCGTCACGTTCCAGCATCAGGCGGGCGACGTCATGGAGGCGACGCTCAAAACCGAGCGCCCGATGGTCAAGGCGTTCGCCATGGGCTACCTCGAAGGTGTTCGCGAGGTCTACCGCAGCAAAGAAGACACCCTCAAGGTGCTCAGCAAATACACCCGGATCACCGACCCGCAGGTGCTCTCCGCGACCTACGACGAGGCCTACCAGGCGATCGAGAAAGAGGGGAGCCCGAGCGAGTCGGGGCTTCAGGTGATGCTCGGCGAGCTCGCCAAGAGCGACCCGAAGGCGCGCCAGTACAAAGCGGCGGATTTCATCGACGCGAGCATCATCGGCGAGCTCAACAAGGAAGGCTTCATCAAAGCGCTATGGGCGGGCAGTAAATGACGCGTCGGGCTTGGCCCGCCTGAGCCGCCCGCCGATCGCGCCGAGCGCCTGCTCCAGCTCTTCCACGCGGAAAAGCCGGCAGGCGAAGTAAAAAACCACCAGCGCCAGTCCGAGCGACGCCGCCACCTCGGCCAGATAGAGCGGAAAGCCGCGGAGCGGCAGGCGCGCTGCGAGCTCCGCGGCGAGGCAGATCTTCACCAGGCTCCGGGCGAGCCGACGTCCTTCCAGCATGCCGATCTTCCGGCGCATCAAGAGCAGCAGCAGGGCGAAATTCACCAGCGCCACGGCCGAGGTGGAAAAGGCGAGGCCGACGTGGCCGAAGGGGCCGACCAGGAGATAGTTCATCGCGTAATTGACCGCGATCGAGCCGAGGCTCACGAGCATCGGCGTGCGCGCGTCGTCGAGCGCGTAAAAGGCCGGCGCCAGCACCTTGATCCCGCCGTAGCCCGCGAGGCCGACGGCATAGGCCGCCAGCGCGCTCGCGGTCTCGGCCGTGTCGAAGGGAGTGAACCGGCCGTGCTCGAAGACGAGGCCGACGATCGGACGGCCTAAAACGATCAGCCCGGCGGCGGACGGAATGCACAGCAGCAGGATCAGCGATAGGGAATGCGCCAGAGTGCGGCGGAACTCGCCGATCTCTTTTCGCGCCGCGCTCGCGGAGATCATCGGCAGCATGGCGGTCGAGATCGCCACGCCGAAGGCGCCGATCGGAAACTGCACGAAACGGAAGGCGTAGTTCAGCCAGGAGACCGGGCCGTTGCCGATTCTCCCGGTCGCGGGGTCGATGATCGCCGAGGCGAAGTTGCTGTTGATGAAGATGTTGATCTGGACCGCGGCCGCGCCGATGATCGCCGGCCCCATCAGGCGCAGGATCTGCCGCACGCCGGGGTCGTTGAAATCGAGCATCGGGCGGTAGCGAAAACCGATCCGCCGGAGGCTCGGCCACTGCGCCGCGAACTGCAAAAGGCCGCCGAACAGCGTGCCGTAGGCCATGCCCTCGATCGCGCCGAGCCCGATCCAGGGCCCGGCGACGAAGCCCAAAAACAGGCCGCCCACGATCGAGCCCAGATTAAAAAACGCCGAGGCCATCGCCGGCATGCCGAAGCGGTGGCGCGCGTTTAAAATCCCCATCGCCTGGGCCGCCAGCGCGATGAATAGCAAAAACGGGATCATGATGCGCGTGAGCTGGACCGTCAGTCCCGCCTTGCCCGGCACCTCGAAGAACCCCGGCGCCAGCAGGTGGACGATCGCCGGCGCGGCGAACCAGCCGGCGAGGCAGACCACGCCCAAAACGAGCAGCAGCGCCGTGGCGATCCGGTTCGACAGACGAAAGGCCTCGGCCTCGCCCTTGGTCGCGAGCACCTGGGAAAACGTGGTCACGAAGGCGGCCGAGAGCGCGCCCTCGGCGAACAGGTCGCGCAGCAGGTTGGGGATGCGAAAGGCGGTGAGGAAGGCGTCGTATTGCAGGCCGGCGCCGAACAGCGCCGCGAAGACCTGGTCGCGCACGAGGCCGAGCACGCGGCTCGTCATGATCGCCGCGCTGACGACCCCCGCGTTGCGCGCGACGCTCGGGGGGCGCGGCCGGTCCGCGGGTTCGGAAGTGGGCATGGATTCTAAGAGCCCTCAGCTTTCAGCTATCAGCCGTCGGCTAAGACAAATACAGAGACAAACGCAACGGTGCCCGGAGGTCTTCGCTGACCGCTGATGGCGGACGGCTATTTCTTCGCCCAATTTCCCTGCGCGTCCTGAATCCACCAGCCGGGCCGGGCCTGCTCGATCCAGCTCCGGGCGAAGATGCGCTTGATGTCCGCCACTTTCTCGCGCGGGATGTTGTTCGCCTTGGCGAGCTCGCCGTAGAGCGACTCGCGGTCGCGGTTCTCCGCCTCGACCAGCTGCTGGACCTCGGCGCGCTCTTTGAGATTGAGCCCGTCGGTCGTCCGCACGGCGAGCAGGCCGTCGCGGTTGATCCCGACGTTGCCCCTGTCCAGATAGGGCTTGAGCGATTCGCTCCGCGCCTTGATCGCGTCCTTCAGCGCCCGGATCGCGGGATTCGAGATGTTGATGTCCGGCTCCTGGGCGAAGGCTTCGTTGGGCAATACGATAGAGACCAGAATCCTTCCGGCGATCGAGCCGCGGTCGCCGGGCGCCTGCTTCGGTCCCGGTCGCGGGGCTTCGTTCCCCGACCCGCCGCCGGATCCCCATGTCTCGTTGACGATCGTGTCCGCGGCCCGCTGCACCGCCGCCGCCGGAAAATAGATGTTCACCGTGACGCACGCGGTGAGAAAAAACGCCAGTGAAACGAGAAACTTTTTAAGCATGGACCCCTCCTGGACCGCCGCGGTCATTTTTTTGCGCCGCTTTTTTGCGCCTGTTCGAGCCGCCGCACGAGCTCGCTGAAGCCGATCTCCTGCGTGTAGCTCACGATGTTCACCGTGGGCGGAATCCAGCTCCCGACCACGAGGTACTCCAGGCCGTTTTTGCTTTCTATGCCGCGCAGCGTGAGTGTATCGTTTTTCAGCGCCGCTTTAAAGCCGAGCTTGTCGTAGCGGAACGAGTCGAACCATCCCGCCAGGCCGCCGTAGAGCGAGCCGGCGTTGTTCCCCGAGCTCACGACGGTGATCTTGTTGAGCGCCTCGACGCTGATCCAGCGGCTCGTTCCGGGCTTGTCGACCGTGTGGATTTCGGCCTGGAACCCGGCCGGCTGGCCCTGGCTGAAGACGAGATCGGCGATCGTTCCGGACACCGCCCCCGTGATGCGCCCGAACTCGAAAGTCCGCGAGGCCTGCTCCAGGTCGAGCCCGTCGAGCGTGGCGCTCATTTTGATCGAGCGCAGCGCGGAAAAGGGCTTCTCGATCTCCAGGCCGTGAATCGACGCGCGGCCGCCGAACAGGCCGAGCGTCATCGCGCCGTCGGTTTTGAGCGTATCTCCCGCCCAGCGGATTTGCGGGATCGATCCCGAAAGCGCGCCGTCGAAGCGGTGCCATCCCAGCGTCCGGGTGAGCTCGGTGAGCTGCAAGTCCGAGAGCTCGAGCGCGAAGGAGACGTCCGCCGGCGCATTGACGATGTCTTTCCACGCCAGGCTTCTGATCGTGCCGGCGCCGCCGAAAAGCGCCAGGCGGACCGGCTCGGGGAAAACGAGCGCGTTGTTCCACAGCGCGAGCGGCGCGGCGAACTTCGGAATGGTCATCGTCGCGCTCCGGATCTCGCCGACCGACAGTTTCCCCGCCGGCGCCGCCGCGGCGTCGTCCTTCGGCGCCCGGGGATAGCCGATCTTAAGCGGCAGGTCGAGCGCGATCGACCCGGCGCGCCAGCGCCCCGTTTTTTCCTGGATGGCCGCGTCTTCCAGCCGGAGCCTCCCCTCCAGGGTAAAGGACGCGCGCGCGCCTTTGGCGGCGAGCGCCAGGGCGCTTTTGCCGCCGAGGCCGAGCCCGCCGAGGACGGGGTAGGCCGTCTTGAACGCGTCGCGGATGAAAAAATCGTAAAAACCGGCGGGGCGAAGGTCGTCGCTCCGGATCTCCAGGTCGAAGAGCGGGTCGGCCGAAAGCCGGCCGACCGTGCCTTTGACGTCGAGCCGGCCGATCGAGTCGAGCGCGACCGCGAGCTGATTCAACTTGAGCTCGTCCGCCGCCTTGCGGTAAATACCGTCGATTTTCACCGCCGGGCGCCGGTCTTTAAAGTCGCCGAAAAATTTATTCCACAAAAGCTCGAGGCTCTCGATCCGGACCTCGCCCTGAAACGCCGCGTCGGCGCCGCAGTCCCGGCAGGCGAAGCGGCCTTTCGCATTCAGGTGCTCGGCGATCTTCGCTTCATCGGGCGTCGAGAAGCCGCCCGCGAGGAGCTGAAAGTCCGCGCTCATCTCGACCGGCTTTTGCCGCTCTTTCACGATATCGCCGGTGAGGCTCGCCCGTTGGAGCGTGAACCGGGTCCGGCCTTTGCCGCCGGCCGCGAGCTTTTCCGCCTGCAAGCGCCCGCCCCGGGAGCGGAGCGAGCCGCCGGACCATTGGAAGGGGATTTTGAACGACAGACGGCCGAGCGAAACTTTCTCGCTCCGGGCGCTGCCGCCTTCGTTCCAGACCGTTCCGGCGACGACCGGATCGTTATAGACGCCCGACACGCTCACGTTCCCGGTCATCTTGCCGGTGTAACTGAGGGCGCCGAGCAGCCGCGGCAGCACGGGCCTCAGCCGGTCGAGCGGGACTTCGCTCAGCCGGAGCGACGCCGCGAGGCGGGCGGGGCTTTCCGTGAAGACGACCGCGCCCCCGCCGTCGAGCGCGCCCATCTCCGAGGCGATGCTTATTTTTTGGAGCGTCAGCGTTTTCCGCGCGGCGGAGTAGTCGCCGCGGAGCGCCGCGCTCGCCGGGACGGCGTCGGGGGCGGCCGCGCCGGGAAGGAGCCCGGCCGGAAAGCGCGGCGTTTTTACATCCACCGACAGCAAGACCGATTCGAATCCGGCGCCGATCTCGAACCGGGAGGCGAGCTCGCCGTCGATCGTTTCCCCCGCCCAGCGAAGCCCGCGGGCCTGTCCGGCGGCCGTCGCCTCATAGGCGTTTTCTCCCTTGGCGCTCAGCCGCAACTGTCCCCCGAAGACTTTTTTCCCCTGCGCCGTTTTGGGCGCGGGCTCCGCCGGCTTCTGATAGACGGCGATTTCCGCCCGCTTCTCCTCCGGCCCCCCGGAGAGCGAAAGCTCGGCGCTCCCGTCGAGCGCGGGGAGCGCGGCGCGGAGCCTGAGGCCCGTCTCCAGGCCGAGGCTCACGTGCTCGGCCTGGACCGACACGCCGGTCAGTCGGAGCGGCGCGCCGCGCCCGGTCTCCACGACGACCTCGCCGTCGTCGATCCGGAGCGCGCCGATGGAAAAATTGGCGCCGGATTTTCCCGAGCGGCGGAAAAGGTCGTGCAAAGATAGATGCAGCACCGGCTTTTCCAGCGTGAGGCTCGCGATCCGCCGGCGCCACAGATCGAGCGGCGAAGCGAAGCCGGTGATGCTCCCGCCCTCGAAGAGCCTCGCTCCGTCCTTAGAGACCGAGACGTTCGAAGCGGCGAGCCCGAGCCACGGAGTCAGACGCAGATTTCCGATGGCGACGTCGTAACCCGTCCGCCCGCTCAGCTCGGACTCCGCCCGCGCCCGCACCGTTTCGGCGCGGACGATGACATGGAGCGCGGCGTAGCAGGAGACGAGCAGGACGGCGAGCGCGCCCCCGGCGATTTTCCATTTTCGCTTCACGGTTTGCTCCTGACGATACAGGGCGGCCGGCGCGCAAGCAACAATCGGACGGCGCCCCGCGCCTCGCTTTTTGCCGGCCGGTTTGTTATTTCTTGAGTTTGATCCTTTTCTTTCCGACGGGAGAACTCAATTGAAAGTAGGACTGATCGGCCACCAGGGCTCCGGCAAGACGACCATCTTCAACGCCCTCACCGGCCTCGGCGCCGAGACGGGGCAGGGGGAAAAGATGGAAACGCGCCTCGGCGTCACCAAAGTGCCGGACGCGCGGGTCGACCGCCTGGCGGAGATCTTCAAGCCGAAAAAGACCACCTACGCGGAAATCCGCTTCACCGATTTTCCCGCGCAGCAGGGCAAGGAGAAGCTCCAGGCGAACGCCGCGCTGCTCGCTCAGATGCGCGACGTCGACGCGATGGCGCTCGTGCTGGGCGATTTCGACGGCGCGTCGGAGCCCATGAAAGAGCTCAAGGACCTTCTGGCCGAGATGCTCCTGGCGGACCTGGTGGTGGTGGAAAACCGGCTCGCCAAGCTCAAAAAGGAAAAAGGCAAGGAGCGCGAGGGCGAGATGCTGGCGCGCTGCTTGAAGACGCTGGAGAGCGAAGAGAGCCTACGCAGCATGAGCTTCACCCCCGACGAAGAGACGCTCCTCGTCGGCTTCGGCTTTTTGAGCCGCAAATCCGTCATCGCGCTTTTCAACGTGGCCGAGGAGCGCGCCGGAAAAGAGCTGCCGGACGCCTATCGGACCGAGCTCGAAGCGCTCAAGATCCCCGGCCTGGCGCTTTCGGCCAAAGTCGAGATGGAAGTCGCCCAGCTCGAGGAGAAAGACCGCCAGGCTTTTCTCGCCGAGCTCGGCATCCAGGAGCCGGCGCGCGACCGCTTCATCCGCGCCTCCTACCAGCTGCTCGACCTCGTGAGCTTCTTCACCTCCGGGGAAGACGAGGTCAAGGCGTGGACGATCGGGCAGGGGACGACGGCGCGCAAGGCCGCCGGAAAGATCCACAGCGACATCGAGCGCGGCTTCATCCGCGCCGAAGTTGTGGCCTACGACGACTTCGTCCGCTACGGCAGCGACGCCAAATGCCGCGAGGCGGGCAAGCTCCGCCTCGAAGGCAAGGACTATGCCGTGCAGGACGGCGACATCATCCATTTCCGCTTCAACGTCTGATTCTTGGCGGCCCGTCTTGACGCCGCCGGCCCGACGCATCATAATCTGTCCCTATGCAGCCGGTCGTCAGCGTCATCGTCACCTGCGATTATGACAGCGGAACCCCCGCGAGCTGGAACGCCGTCAGGGCGGCCCTCCAGGGGCTGGCCGGCCAGGATTTTCAGGAAACGGCCGAATTTATTTTCGTCGAGTCGGCGGACGTCGCGCCGAAGATGCCGGCCGATTTGAAGCGCATTCTGCCCTCGCTCCGCGTGATCGAGGCGCCGGCGGCGTCCGCCGCCGCGCTCAAGAGCGCCGGCGTTCGCGCCGCCTCCGCCGAGCTCGTCGCGCTGATCGACGGGGACTGCGTCGCCGATCCCGGCTGGCTCAGCCGGTTCGTCGGCCTCATGCGCGAGCGCCCCGACATCGCCGTGGTGAGCGGCCGGACCCACTATGGGACGCATCGGTTTCTCGATCGGGTCATGGCGCTCGTCTCCCGCTCTTATCTGGACCAGGGCCGCACCGCCCCCACGCGCCACATTGCGATCAACAACGCCGGGTTCCGCCGCGCCGCGCTGCTCGCGCACCCGTGCTCCGTCGAGGCGGGTCCCCACATGTCGATGCTGCAGGCGGACGCCATGGCCCGCGCCGGCCACCGGTTTCTTTTCGATCCGCGGCTGGCCGTGCGGCATGATTACGAGGGGTGGATGACGGAAAGGGAAATCCGGCTGAGCCTGGGGTACGGCGTTATCAAGGCCCGGCTTCAGGACCGCCGGCTGCCGTACGCCTTGCTGGCGCGCCTCGGCTACTTTTCCATCCCTCTATTCACGTTCTTACGGATTCTCCACACCTGCTGGAATTGCGCGCGCCGGCGGCGCTTCTACGGCGTCGCCTGGCACGAGCTTCGGAGATCCCCGGCATGCTGCGCGCGGTGCGCGGCCTGCCGCTCGACAAGACCGCGTTTCGCTGACGAGGAGGCGAGCGGGCCCGCGATTCGCCCGCGAGGCCGTTGGGGGCCCCCGCCGCGCGGGGCGATAAAGTTCTTTGCCGCCCCTCTTGACGTCGGCCCTCTACTATGAAAACCTAAGCGAAATTACCTATGAACACCGGAGCACAAATGATTCTGGTCGTGGAAGACGAAGTCCCGATGTTGAATCTGCTCAAGAAGATTCTCGAGGACGCGGGGTTTCGGGTCCTGACGGCAAAGGACGGGATCGAGGCGATCGACGTTTATAGCCGCCATCAGAGCGAAGTGGATCTCGTCCTGTGCGACATGGCCCTGCCGAAGCTCGGCGGCTGGACCGTCTATCTGGCCCTTAAAGAGCGCAACCCGCAGGTTAAAATGATTCTTACCAGCGGTTATCTCGACCCGAAAGTGAAATCCGACATGGTGAAGGGCGGGGTGCGGGACTTTATTCCCAAGCCGTACGTGCCCGAGACCATCGTCAAGAGCATCCGCCAGGCCCTGGGCGACCTGCCGGACTGACCGGACGCTATCCCCCGCGGGCTTCCCGATGCCGGTCCGGCTCGGGTCCCGCGCCATCCGAATCTTTCAGCGCCGCGACGATCTCATCGGGCACGTAGGGCTTCTGGATAAACCGGCAGACCCCTTCGCGCGCCAGCGCCGACTTGAGCTCCGGCTCCAGATACCCGCTCGTGATCATGACCCTGGCGTTCGGATTCCTCGCCCGGATCTTTCGCAGCACCTCGACGCCGGAAATTTTGGGCAGATCCAGATCGAGGAGAACGACGTCGATCATGTCCCCGTTATGGCGGTACCTCTCCGCGGCTTCCTCGCCGTCCACCGCGGTAAGCACGCGGTAGCCGCGCTCCGCCAGCAAGTTCCTGAGCAGGTGGAGTGTCGCCTCCTCGTCCTCGACCACCAGGGCGGTGCCGCCGCGGCTGTTCGACCCCTGGCCTTCGGCGCCCGCCCGGTCCGGACCCTCGATTTCGCCCGGCTCCTCGGCCGAGCGCACCGGCAGCAGGATGCGGAACGTCGTGCCGCGCGGGTGGCCGCTCTGGAGCTCGATGCGGCCTTGATGGTTCTTGACGATGCCGTAAACCACCGCGAGACCCAGGCCGGTGCCTTTTTCCGATTCTTTCGTGGTAAAAAAAGGCTCGAAGACGCGGCTGCGGATTTCTTCTTGGATTCCCATGCCCTCGTCGATCACTTCGACGCACACGTACCGGCCGGCCTTCGGCTCGCCCCAATCCGGCAAGGCGTCGCCATCGACGGCGCGGGTCTTAAGGCGCAGGCTCCCGCCTTCGGGCATGGCGTCGCGCGCGTTGACGGAAAGGTTCAAGAGCGCCTGGTTGATCTGGTTCGGGTCGGCCAGGAGCGCCGGAAGCTCGGCCTCGAGGTCCAGGCCCACGTCGATGTTTTTCGGAAAGGTCCCCTTGAGCAGGCCGGCCAGTCCCTGGACGACCGCGTTCAGGTCGGTCGGCTCGAGATGGGCCTCGGTTTTTCGGGCCATCGTGAGCAGCTGCTGCACGACGCCGGCGCCGCGCTTGATCGCCTCGTTGATGACTTTGAGGTTCCCGGGGATCTCCTGGTTCTCGCCGGCCTCTGCGGCGATGAGCGAGGAGTATCCCTGGATGATGTTCAGGATGTTGTTGAAGTCGTGCGCGATG
>WNFL01081832.1_pt3 | contig 11358 bp, 12 predicted proteins | sample 5400361 | NCBI WGS metagenome assembly WNFL01 (sample SAMN13153351, study PRJNA577476) | soil metagenome | isolation source: 40 cm soil on Douglas fir-dominated hillslope | place: USA:California | collected 2013-09-17
CGGCCCGTCCGGGTCGAGGTGCCGCGCAGCCGCGCCAACTGTCCGTCGGCGCTGTCCAAGATGTCGGACGCGACGAACAGGAGCACGCCGGCGGCATTGAGCCAGACGCCCGCGTACCAGAAGAGGTGGCCGGCGACGAGCCCGACGATGAGGCTCGCCAGCGTCACGACATCGGCTGAGACAGGAGTGGAGGCGAGCGCGCGCGCGACGCGCCAGCCGGCGGGTCGGAAGAAGCGCCGGTCTGCCCACTCCTCGACGACGGGTCCCTTACTCGCGTACACGCTGGACCGCCTCCTCGAGCACCGCTCTCACGGCTCCCAACGCTTCCATCGCCTGCTCGTCGGTGATGACGAGGGGCGGGTTGATGCGCACTTCGGGGTTGTAGATCATCGCGATCACGCCGCGCCCGAGCAGGGCGTCGAAGATCCAACGCGTCACGTTCTTGTCCAGCAGGCGGCGCGTGCCGGGCACGACGAGGTCCATGCCGAGCATCAGACCGCGGCCGCGCACGTCGCTCACAATGGGGATCTCGGCTTCCCAGCGCCGCATTTCCGCGAGCATGAGTGCGCCGAGGCGGCGGCTGTGCTCGACCAGCTCTTCCTCTATGATGGTCTGGATCGTGATGTGCGCCGCGGCGGCCGCGAGCGGATTGCCGCCATAGCTCGACGAGCTGCCGCTGGGATTGGCCCAGGGCTTGGAGAACGCGATTGGCTCGCGGATCACGAGACCGCTCACCGGGAACCCGCCGCCGAATCCCTTCCCGACCATCAGGACGTCGGGCACGATGCCGTCGTGCTCGACGGCGAACATGGTGCCCGTGCGCCCGAAGCCGGTGATCATCTCGTCGCAGATCAGCAGCGCGCCGAGCTCCGAGGCGAGGGTGCGCAGCTCCCGCAGGTAGCCGGGGGGCGGCACGACGTTGCCGGCCGTACCCTGAATCGGCTCCACGATGATCGCGGCGATGTCGTTCGTCGTTTCGAGCGCGATCTTCTGGCGCAGAAAGTCCACACAATGCCAGTGGCAGGAGGGGAACGTCTTGCCGAAGGCGCAGCGGGAGCACGAGGCGTAGGGGCTGGAATACGCGCCAGGTGTGAGGGGCCCCAGATAATGCTTGAAACTGCCGCTCAACAGCGGCAGCACACCACCTGTCTTCCCGTGAAACCCGCCCCAGAATCCCAGGATCTCGTGCTTGCCCGTCGCCGCCTTGGCGAGACGCACGGCCGCTTCGACGGCTTCGGCGCCGCTCGAGTACAGCTGGGTACGGTTCAGGTCGCCGGGCGCGATCGAAGCGATCAACTCGACCAGCTCCGCGCGGTGCTGGGACGTGAAGCTCCCCACGTGCACGCGCTCGAGCTGGCGTGTCATCTCGGCGACGTAGCGCGGGTGCGCGTAGCCGAGGCTCGCGACGCCGACGCCGGCGAGCAGGTCCACGTAGCGGTTGCCGTCCACGTCCCAGAGCACGGCGCCCTCGCCCCGATCCATGCACAGCTTGCTGAACAGGGCGACACTCTGTGTCCCGGGCGCCAGATAGCGTGCCTCGGCGTCGAAGATCTTGCGTGACTGCGTTTCGAGCTGGATCACATCCGCCTGCCGTTGGAGGCCTTCTGGTCGATGTACGCGGCGATCGCCGCCGCCGCCTGGGAGCGGACCGGCGCGAAGCTCGGCCAGTCGTTGAGGTCGATCAGCACCGGCGCGTCGGGCTCCGGGACCGCGACGTCGCCGCCGAACACTTCGAGCGCCAGCGCCCGCGCCGCCGCGAAGACGAGCGCGCGCAACCGCTCTTCGTTGACGACCGCCTGCCCGCCATCGGCGGGATACCAATGGAAGAAGCTGCCGTCGGCCACCGCGTAGAACTTGAGAATCGGGCCCGGCACGTGCGCCTGGAGGGCCACCCGGGCCACGCCGCGGCGCGCGAAGTCGGCGATCGCGTCGATCACCGTCGCCTCCTTCGCGGACACGACGTCAGCGCGCGTCTCGGCGTGCACATCGCCGCGCTTCACCCAGACGGGCCGGCCGTCGCCGTTCAAGAGATGCACGATCAGCGCCGCCGCCTGCGGCTCGCTGGTTGGAAGGATGAGCGTGCGCGGGAACGGCAGGCCCGCATCGGCCATGCGCTCGACTAACCGGTGCCGGTGGCAGTTGAGGACGCTCGCCGGCGGGTTGACGGCCATCGCCTCGAGCGGCACGAGCCGCATCAAGCGCTCCGACGCCGCCGCGCCCTGACACATGTTGACGTACAGCTCGGCGGGCGGCAGGCGCCCCGCCACGACATCCGTTTCGCTCGTCTTGCTGACCGCCCAGCCACGGCCCGAGAGGCGCTCGACGGTTTCGTCCAGGATCGCCGTGTCGTTCTGCCGATGCTGCTGCGGCGAGTACGTGGGGCTGCGATACAGCGCGACGAGACGCTTCATGACTGCACCACCGCGGCGAACCACGCGGCCGCGGCGTCGAGGTCGCGCTTGCGATCGAGGTCGATGATGCGGGGAACCTCGACGGTCGTTACGGGCCCGCCGCGTCCCACCAGCAGGCGCAGAAACGCCCGCATCCGGGGCAGGGTCCGAACCGCGTCCGCCGCCACGCGGCGCGCCGCCGGGCTGAACCCGTACACGCCGCCGGTGACGAGTGGGGGCAAGACCACGTGGTCGGAGATGTCCACGGCCAGCCCCGCGGCATCGCGCCTGACGTACAGGGGCCGTTCATCGTCGACGAATGGTGTGACCGCGAGCACCGCCAGCGCCCCGGCCGCGAGGTGGTCCGACACGCCGCGATAGAGGCGCCGCCAATCGCCGTCGGGCATCACGGTGTCCACCATGGCGCAGAAGACCGGACCGGGCGGGACGACGGCCAGCCCTTCGACGAGAGTGTGCAACGACGAAGGGGTACGGCACGACCGGACCTGGGCCAGGGGGGGGAACGTGAACTGTATGCCGTCCCGTACCATGCAGGTAACGGAGGCGCACCCAAGCTCGACGAAGGTTTCGATCAGGTGGACGATTTGCGGCCGCCCCGCGACCTCGACGAGGGCCTTCGGCGTTTCCACGCCATCGGCCGCGAGCCGGGCGCCGTCGCCGCCGGCGAGGATCAGCCCGTGCATCATCATGCCAGCACCTTGGCCAGCTGCGGCAGCGCCGTCAGACGCACGGTGGGCAGCCCAGGTTCAGGGGACTTGGAGGTGCGCGGCGCCAGCCACGCCGTGGACAAACCGAGGGCGGCGGCAGGACGGATATCCGACTCGAAATTGTCGCCGACCATCCATGCCGGCGAGGACGCCGGTCGCACGCCCGGGCACCCGAGGGCGTGCCGGAACAGTCGCGGGTCTGGCTTCGTCACGCCCACGCGCCCCGAATCCGCGACCACCGTGAAATAGCGCATCAGCCCGAGCTCCTTGAGGCACAGCTCTAGGTTGCCGGTGAAGTTCGAGACCACGCCCAACTGGTAGGACTCGTGCAGCTGCGCGAGCAGCTCCTCATTGCGACGCACCACCGTGAGCGTGGTGGCGTAGAACTGGTCCGCGATCGCCTGGGTGCCGAGCTGCGCCCCGTCGGGAAGTCCCGTTAACAAGAGCGCCGTCTGTGCGTCCACCATCGCCCGGAATCCCAGGCTCCCGATGTCCGTGCGGCGCTCGAGGGCGCGATCGGACGCTCGAAAGGCCACTTCGAACGCCGGGAACGGCTCCGTCCCCCCCGCCGCGCGGTAGGCCGCATGAAAGCGGACACTCCAGCGCGCACCGTCTGCGTCCAGGGTGCCGCCGAAGTCGAAGAGAACCAGCCCGCGCACTACACACGACCCCGCAGAGGGGGCCGCCGTCACTAGAACGTTGTGACCTGAGGAGGGTGCGTCAGCGGACGATGAGCCTGCGGACATACACCATCTGTTTGCTCGGTGGCCCCATGGTCAAAAGGTACTCTCCTGGTGCCGGGGGTGTGAATTCGGCGTCGAACGTCTCACCCACCCCGAGGCGGCGCCGGGCGGGGCCCTCCACGGCGAGGGCCGCCGGCAGATCGGCACCGTCCTTGGCCAACGGACGCCAAGTCAGCACCGTCGAATCACGGCGGACCGCCAAAATGACCCGCTGCGCGGGGCCGATGTTCACGAACCGCAGCCGATGCGGCACCCCGAACGCGAGCTCCAGGGGGGCCGACAGGCTGTCGCCGTTCATGACGAGATGCGGCGGGTCGGCCGGCCCGTCCCAGCCAACCACGAACACGTGATCGGTGCGCGGATCGAACGGGTGGCCCGGCTCGAGCACCACGATCGCGATACATGAACGTGCCCGCCCGGGGCAGCGTGAGCCGCGCGGTGAACGAATCACGCGCCGCGATCACGGGGGCGAGCCGAGCCGCAGCACCGCTCCACCCCGCAACCCCGTCGGAATAGCTCTCCAGCTCGATCCCGTGCCAGTGAATCGCCGTCGCTTCGGCCAGCCGGTTCACGACGGTGATGTCGGTCGGCTCATCCCGCGTCAGCAGGAGCACAGAACTGGGGATCTCGACGGAGTCCACCGCGGGCGGCGCGCCGCCCTGCTGCAGCACGAACGCCAGGGCGCGCGGAGCGCGGCCGTGGCGCCGCCCCTCGTTCACGAACAGGTGCATCTGGCGCGGCGCGGTACGCACCGGCTCGACCCACGCCTTTCCCGGGCTCACGCTGATGCCGAGGACCAGGCCCGCCATGTGTCTCCGCGCATCGACGTCGTGTCCATCGTGCGCGCCTGCGGGAGACGGAACGAGTCGGGCGTCGGGGATCACATGGAATGTGATATGACAGTGAAACAGCCAGTTCCCCGGCCGGTTCGGCTGCCATGCCATGCGCATCGTCTCGGCAACGCTCATGTCCTCCGTGACGACGAGCGGGCCCGCGCCTGGCGGATAGACGCTGTCGCGCAAGAACGTGCCGTGCGAGTCGACGCGGAAGTAGAACCCGTGGAGATGCATGGGGTGGTTCCGCGTCGTACCGTTGATCACACGCCAGTGCAGACTGTCCCCGACCGTCGCCGTGATGCGCTCGGTGTAGGGCCACGTCCTGCCGTTGATGGCCAGGGCGTTCGGGTAGGTCACCGAGTCCTTCGGCTCGCCCCAGATGTTGAGGACAAAGATGCGGTCGTCGGTACGGGCGCCGACCTCATCCACCACGAGCGCGCCGGTGAGCTGCTCCCGCTCACGCAGGTCGTAGTTCACGGTGCCGGCGGTGGCATAGTAGAGGTACGTCCCGGGTTGGCCCGCGGCGAAACGGATGGTGCGCGTCTCACCCGGCGGCACCGCGACGCTGTCGTTCGCAGCGGCGGGCTTCGTGGCGAAGCCGTGCACGAAGATCGTCGAGTCGGCGAGCGCGTTCCGGACCGTCAGGGCGATCGTCGTGCCCGCGGGGACGCGGATCAGCGGGCCGGGCACCTCGGGGGCGTGGCCCTCTTCGGCGAACGCCGCCACGTCGGTCCACGGGCCGTCGCTCGCCTCGGGGTACCAGCGTGCCATCCGCACGACGAGCCGGATGGTGAGCACGCCCGTGCGGAGCCGCCCGGCGGGGACGCGATTGTCGTTGGGATGGACAGTCGGGACAGGCGGAAGGAGCGCGAGCAGCGTTGCAGCGAGTGCCGCGGCGAGGAGCCGCGGCACTACTTCATCACCGTCCCGGCCACAAGCGCGAGCAGCGCGAACACCCCTGCCAGCGTCGCAAAGATCACCTGTCGTTTCCTGAGTCCCGCGAACCGTTCAGGCAGCTCGCCCCGCGGGTCCAGCTCGAGTCTTCCCATCCTGGCGGCCGTCGGCGTAACGATGCCGATCGCGATTACCGCTCCGATCAAGCCGAGCGCTTGCATCATGATGAGCCATCCGGGCACGTCGGCCGACTTGAAGAAGGGGAGCGAGAGTATAAAGCCACTGACCAGCACGAGCAATGCGCCCGGTCCGACGAGGTTGCGAGCGACGACGCCGGTCACGCGGTAGACGGCGAGCCGCTCCTCGGGCGGGAAGTGCTTCGCGGTGATCCCGGCGAGCATCATCGCGAGGCCGCCGCCGAGCCAGGCGGCGAAGCCCATGAAGTGCAGGAACAGCCAGACGCCTCTCATGTGCGACCGACGACCTCAGGTATGGGTTGCCTTCCCTGAAACCCTGCATCCAGCTCGTGCCAATGCGTGATGCGGTCCTCGCCCAGCTTCCAGCACCAGAGAATCTCGCGGTCGTCGAGCTTGCCGTGGAAATCGACGAGCCCTTCTTCGAAACCCTTGAACTCACAGCCGACCTGCTCCAGCTCGACGAGACACGCGTTGATCTTGCGGGCGACGTCGTCGATCTGGGCCTTGAGGCCGAGTTGGTCGGGAGACTCCCCCCAGTCGGGGCGGGCCTCGGCCGCGATGAGCTCATAACGAGCGACGAGGTCCTTCCAAGCGGGATAGAGAGACGCGATGTTCTGGACCACCCGTTTGACCAACGGGAGCGTCCGGTTGGCTTCGGACAGATCCCTGGCACTTCCTCAGGATGGGGGATGAAGCCGACGACCTGCTTCGCTCCGTCAATCACCACAATGGTCGCTCGCACGTGATGATCCGCCGGATCGAGCTGCTTCGGCAGTTTGTACCCCTTGAGCTCCGTGTCGGGCTTCACGACCGGAGTGTCGGTCCGAGCGTGATCCTGCACCGCACAGTCACTTGGATCGTGGCCCAGCCCCACGCACCGCGTCACGATATCCCGATCCGAGATCGTGCCGAGATAGTGTCGGTCTTTCGGATTGTCGACCACCGGGACGACGGAGATGTTCTTGATGCGCATCAGAGCCGCGACCTCGGATGACGTGGCACCCGCCGCGACGACCACAGGATCCGCGATCATGACTTCCGAGGCGCGCATGGCTGCTAAGATGCCTCTATCCCCAGCTCCCGTGCCAGCCCCAGGATCTCCTCCCGAATCGCTCGCCGCTCGACCACCAGCCGCAGGAACGCCCACCGCTTGAACAGGAACAAGCCGACCGCGCGGGCGCGCCCGACCAGCCGGTCGAGCCGTTCGAAGAACACGAGCGAGCCGTAACCGGCGAAGGGCAAGAGGACCGTCGCAACCGCGGCAACCCACCACCCCCGCCAGGCCCACACCGCCGCGGCGGCGAGCCCCCACGTGACGGGAAAGAGCAGCATGGCGGCAAGCACCTTGCCGCTCGCGACGGTGGCTTCGTCCAGCTTCGCCACACCCGTGGCCACGTAGCCGACGGCGCGGTAGGCGGGATAGTGCACCACGGCACCCGCCAGCGCCGCCGGCAGGAGGAGCGCGAACACGAGGACGCTTTGCGCGACGTAACGCAGGGCGCGCGCGGCCGTATAGCTCCGCGGCGTCAGGTGGCGCGGCTCGACGCCGGCAGCGCCGAGCGTGGTTTCGTAGCGATCGACGCGCGCCCGCAGCGCGGTGAAGCGGTCGGGCCAGCGCTCGCGCATCAACCGGTATCCCAGCGCGAAGCGCCGCCGCAGCTCGAGCTCGGCGACGAGTGAGGCAGGCACGTCGGGCGCTTCGTCCGCCGCCGAGAAAATTCGCTGGGCCCGCGCGATCAGGGCCAGCGCCTCGACCCGCTCCGCCTGCAGCGTGACCTCCGCGAGGGACCGCTCGATCCGGGCCGTCAACTCGCGCACCGGTTCGACCGGCGGCTCCGCGCCGAGCGCGAGAGGAGGGGCGACCGGCGGCACGGTGAACGGCTCTCCGAAGTAGAGCAGCGCGGCGCTGCGGAAGGTCTGCTTGGCGCGGTAGTAGAGGCCGGCGGGGACGATGACGATGGGCGTGCCACCCAGCGCCGCGGCGGCGCCGAGGGTGATCCGGGCGGCCCCCGTCTTCAGGGCTTTGAGCCGCGGTTCGTCGTGCGAGGCGCCCTCGGGGAAGATCGCGATCGCGCCGCCGGTCAGGAGCACGCGCCGCGCCGCCTCGAACGTCTCGCGGTTCTGCGACAGATCGGCGCCGGCGTCCTGGCGCCGTTGGACGGGGATCGCCTCCATCACCCGGCAGAACCAGCCGACCACGGGCATCCGGAACAGCGGCGCCTTGGCGAGCAACGATACCCGGCGCGGCGCGAGACACAGGAGGAACGCGGGATCGATCAGGCCGTTGGGATGATTGAGCACGAACAGGACCGGACCCTGCGCGGGCACCCGCTCCGTTCCGGAGACCTCGATGCGGCGGAAGAAGATCCGCAGCACCAGCGCAAACACGGCGCGGAGTACGCTCCTCAGGACCGTTCTCCGCGCCAGGCCGCGTACGTCCAGATCACTCCGCTCACGAGCAGGGCAACGGGAATGATCAGCACCGCTCGTTCGAGCGACGTCGCGTCCGAGATGGCGCCGATCAGCGAAGGCGAGGGCACGTCGCCCAGCACATGGATCGCGAAGATGCTCACCGCCACCGCCGTCGCCCGGATCTCGGGAGGAACGACGTTCACGATGGCGGAGTTCACGGGCCCGGTGGACGCGAACAGCAGCAGCTGCGCCGTGACGATCGCGGTCCAGTAGACCGCCGGGACGGCGGACGTGAGTCCCGCCAGCGCGAGCGGCGCGGCGATCAGCGTCGCGACCCCCGAGACCCAGAGATACGACTGCTTCGTGACGGGCAGCAGCCGGTCACTGATCCAGCCGCCCAGCGCTATCCCGAGCAGGCCCGTCGCGATCACCACGCCCGCGAATCCGACCGACGCGTGGCCCTCGGAGAGGCCGCGCACCCGCTCGAGGAACTTCACGACGTAGAGCGCCATCCCGCCCAACGCGAACGTGTACGCGGCATAGCCCAGCACGGTGAGCACGTAGGGGCGATTGCGCAGCAGGGCGGCGTACGCCGCGCGTGCGCCGCGCGGCGCGCGGCGTTCCGTGCCGAACTCCGCCTCATCCATCGCGCCGCGCGGCGGGTCGTACAGACGCAGGGCGAAATAGGCGAGGACGAGGCCGGGAGCGCCGGCCACGAAGAACGCGCTGCGCCACCCGAAGTGGACGTCCATCAGGCCGCCGATCGCGAGGCCCAGCCCGAAGCCGACCGGAATCGCCAGGAAGAACACGCCGAACACGCGGCCGCGGAATTCTTTGCGGAACAGGTCGGCAAGTAGACTGGGCGCGATCGTGCCGTAGGCCGCCTCGCCGACGCCGACCAGGGCGCGGGCCGCGAGCAGACTCGCGAAGCTCCACGCCAGTCCGCCCAGCGCCGTCGCGACACTCCAGATCGCGACGCCCAGCGCGATGAGCGGCGTGCGCGAGCGCGTGTCGCCCAGCGCCCCGAAGAACGGCGCCGTCAGCATGTACACGACGATGAATCCGCTGCCCAGCAGTCCGTACTGAAAGTCGCTGAGATGCAGCGTGGAGTGCCGCAGCGTCTCCGAGATCGCCGCGATGATGTAGCGGTCGATGTAATTGAGGAGGTTGATCAGGGTGAGAACGACGAGCCCGCGGCGGGCGAGCCGGGCGGAGTCCATATCGCGCAATCTAGCCTGCCAGCGCCCGCCGCGTCGCTTGGTAACCCGCCTCCACGTATTGCTCGAGCCGTTCCACGGCGAACGTCGCCTCGCGCTCGGCGACGGCCCGCACGTACACGAGCCGCGGGCCATCCTTTGGCCAATCGGCGACCGCCCGCTCGGCTTGGACGGCCATCATGATTCGCTCAGCCTCACCGTGCGCGCGCACGAGACCAGGAATGCGTGTAACGGCCGCCGCCGGCGCGGGAACTTCGTCCAACCCTGGCCCGACATTCACCGCCACGACCAAATCGGCGCTCACTGCGCGGGCGGGCTCGAGGGGGAGCACGGCGCGGAGGCCCCCGTCGGCGAGGCGACGGCCGTCGAGCTCTAACGGCGGGAAGTACAGAGGCAGGGCGCAGGAGGCATAGAGCGCGTCGTGCAGGTCCATGCCCCCCTTGAACACCACGAGCTCGCCGCTGTCCAGGTCCGTGGCCGTGACCGCCAACGGAATCTTCAGGTGCTCGAATCGTTTGGCGGGTACCAGCCGCTCGATCGTGCGGCGCAACGGCGCGGCGGGAAAGAGGCTGCGCGCGAACATTCCCTTCAGGAGCGCCAGGGGATGGAACGGGGCGATATCCTTGCGCCGCAGGCTCAGCGACCGGCGGCGCACTTCGTCGAACGGCACGCCCGCGGCCAGCGCGGCGCCAATGACGGCGCCCATCGAGGTGGCGACGATGTGATTGGGTTCGAGATTCGCCTGCTGCAGCGCCCGAAACGCTCCGGCGTGGGCGAGCGCTTTGGCTCCTCCGCCTGAGAAAACGGCGGTGACTCTCACCAGGGGGATGGGAGAAGGGAGATGTACCTCGCGGTGCGGGCCTGAGCGTACCTCTCCCTTCTCCCTTCTCCCATTTTACTCCCCACGCCCCTGATCATACCTGCGCTCCATCACCCGGCTGGTGCGCCGCTTCGCCGCGCGCTCATAGCGCCGCTTCTCGTCGGGCGTCTCGGGAACGATCGGTGGGACGGCGCTCGGCCGGCCCTTGTCGTCCAGCGCCACGTACGTCACGTAACACGAATTGGTGTGGCGTTTCTCACCCGTGATCAGATGCTCGGTGATGATCTTGACCCCCACCTCCATCGACGTCTTGCCGGCGTAATTCACGCGCGCGAACCCGGTGATCAGCTCGCCCACATGGATCGGCTCCCGAAAATCGACCTTGTCGACCGAGACGGTGACGCACTCCTTGCGGGAGTGCCGGATGGCGCACACCGCGGCGATCCGGTCCACCATCGACAGAATCACGCCGCCGAACACATTGCCCATGATGTTGGCGTGCTGCGGCATCATCAGCTCCGACATCACGGTCTCGGATTCGCTGGGGTGCCGGGGTTTCAGAGCAGGCGGCATCTAGTAGTCCACCGGTCTGAGGTAGAACTCGCCGATCGCCGTCTGCGACAACACGGCGACGGTCGGCAAGCGCCGCTTCCAATGGGTGGAGTCGAGCCGCTTCCGCACCGCGGCCACGACGCCGGCATCGAAGCCGCGCGCCACGATCTCCTCCGGCGTGTGGCCCCGGATCAGATAATAAAGGATGGGGTCGGCCTCCTGGTACGTGAAGCCGTAGTCCTGCTCGGTGCGCTGTCCCGGGACGAGATCGGGTGACGCGGGCTTGGAGAGAATCACGTTCGGCACGCCGACGTGCCGCGCCAATTGCCACACTTGCGTCTTGAAGAGATCGCCCAGCGGATTGACGGGAGGCGCGTCGTCGGCGTGCCACGTGAAGTAGCCGAGCAGCCGCTCCGACTTGTTGCCCGTCCCGATCGGGAGGGCGCGGTACTTGGCGGATAGATCGAACAGCACGATCATCCGCTCGCGCGCCATGACGTTGCCGCGGCGCGTGGGGTCGGGATCGCCGAACCGTTGTGCTTCGGCGAGATAGCCGTCCACCGCCGGCG
>WNFL01093930.1_pt6 | contig 11358 bp, 11 predicted proteins | sample 5400361 | NCBI WGS metagenome assembly WNFL01 (sample SAMN13153351, study PRJNA577476) | soil metagenome | isolation source: 40 cm soil on Douglas fir-dominated hillslope | place: USA:California | collected 2013-09-17
CATGTGAGGAGGCGGCCATGGGTCGGGTCGCGGATATCCTCGCCCGCAAGGGCAGCCAGGTTCACACCATCCAGAAGGACGCCTCGGCCTTCGAGGCCCTCGAGGCCATGGTGGATCGCAACGTCGGCTCGCTGGTCGTGCTGGATGGCGAGGCGATCGCCGGCATCTTCACCGAGCGCGACTACCTGCGCCGCGTCGCGCGCGAGGGGCGCCTGCCGCACGATACCCCGGTGCACGAGGTCATGACCGAGTGCCTGGTGTGCCTCGATCTCGAGCGCTCGGTCCAGGACTGCATGGCGATCATGACCCAGGAGCGGGTGCGTCACCTGCCGGTGCTCGACGCCGGCCAGCTCGCGGGCCTGGTCTCGATCGGCGACCTGGTCAAGCACCTCTCGGCCGAGAAGGAGGTCGAGGTCCGCTACCTCACCGACTACATCGTCGGGCGGTACCCGGCCTGACTTCGGGTGCTAAGCCGCCCGCCCCGCGCTCCATTGGTCTAGAGCGCGCGCTCCGGTTTCGCTAGACTGCGCCGACCCATCGACGCCGTCCCGTCATCCGCCGGAGGTGCCCGCTTGCGACTCCACGCCCTGCTGGTTGCCGCCGCGGGCACCGCGCTGTGCGTGCTCGCGGCCGGCACGCTCGCGGCACCCGCTCGCTTCGACTTCTACGACCGCGGCCCCTATCGCGACGGCGTCCCGCGCCCGGCCGAGGTGCTGGGCTACGCCCCTGGCACGTTCCACACCAGCTACGGCAACATGGAGCGCTACGTCGACGCGCTGGTCCACGCCGCCGCCGACCGCGTCCAGCGCGTGCCGTTCGGGCGCACCTACGAGTTCCGCGAGCGCGCGCTGCTGGTCATCACCTCGCCCGAGAACCAGCGCCGCCTCGAGGCGATCCGCCACGCGAACGCGATGCTCGCCGACCCACGCCGCCTGCCGGCCGGGACCACGGCCGAGTCGCTCATCCGCGACACGCCGGTCACGGTGTGGCTCAACTACAGCATCCACGGCGACGAGTCGGCGTCGTTCGAGGCCATGGCCCAGGTCGCCTACCAGCTCGCCGCCGGCGAGGACTCGACCACCCGTGCGATCCGCGACCGGTGCGTCGTGATCCTCAATCTCGCCCACAACCCCGACGGGCACGAGCGCTTCGTGACCTGGATCAACGCGATGGGCTCGGGCAACCCCGACCCGATGGCGCTCGAGCAGCAGCGCCAGCAGCCGTGGGGGATCGGCGGGCGCACCAACCACTACCAGATCGACCTGAACCGCGACGCGCTCGCGATGTCGCAGGTCGAGTCGCGCCAGATGGGCGATGCGTTCAGGACCTGGCGCCCGCAGGTGTTCGTCGACCACCATGGCGAGACCGCGTCCTACTTCTTCGCGCCGCCCTCGCCGCCGTTCAACCCCGTGCTGCCCGCGGACGACGTGCGGCGCTGGACCGGGATCTTCGGCGCCGGCAACGCCGCCGCCTTCGACCGCTACGGCTGGAATTACTACGTGCGCGACGTGTTCGACCTCTACTACCCGGGCTACTGGGACTCGTGGCCGTCGCTCCAGGGCGCGGTGGGCATGACCTACGAGACCGACGGCGGCGGCAACCTCGCGATCCGCCGCGACGACGAGACGGTCGTGACGCTGCGCGACGGCATCGAGCGCCACGTCACCGCCTCGCTCGCGACCTGCGCCACCGCGGCGGCCAACCGCGCGGAGCGACTGCGTGACTTCCACCGCTTCGCGCTCGCCGCACTCGACGACGGCCGGCGCGGCGAGGTGCGGGCGGTCGCGCTCGAGGCCGGCGGCGATCCGCTGCGCGCCGCCGAGCTGGCCGAGAACCTCATGGCGACCGGGGTCGAGGTGCGCTGGGCGGCGCAGCCGTTCCGCGCCGCCGCGGCGCGCGCGCTGTGGGGGGACGTGCCGGCGCCGGCGACCAAGTCCGCCGCCAAAGCTGCCGCGTCCGAGCGCTTCACGCCGCGCCAGGCGATGGCGGGCGGACCGGAGGGGGCGTGGGGCCCCCACGCGTTCGAGCACGGCGCCTTCATCGTCGACCTCGCCCAGCCCGCCGGGCGGCTCGCGCGCACGCTGATCGAGCGCGACGCGCCGATGGACGAGGCGTTCGCGCAGCTCCAGCTCGACAAGTACGAACGCAATATCAAACGCGGCAAGCGCGCACCCCACGAGTCCTACGATTTCTACGACATCACGTCCTGGTCGCTGCCGGTCGCCTACGGCGTTCCGGCCTACGCGTTGCGCGAGGTCCCGGCGGGGGTGGCGCTGCGCCCCGCGCTGCCGCTTCAGCCCGAGGCCGGTGACGACGCGCTCGCCGACTCGCTCGCGACCGGGGTTCCGGTCACGGCGCGGGCGAGCGAGCCCGCGGCGCTCGCGATCGAGGCCGCGGCCGGCGGCGTCGCGCTCGATCTCCACGGCGCGGTCGAGGGCGGACGCGCGCGCACCGCCTACGTGTGGAGCTGCGAGGGCGACGGCGCCGCCCGGCTGGCGCTGCGGCTCCTCCAGGAGGACTTCAAGGTCGCGACCAGCACGCGGCCGCTGCGCGCCGGCGGCCGCGACTACCCGCGCGGCTCGTTCATCGCCCGGGTCGAGCGCAACCCCGAGTCGCTCCACGAGCGCGTGGCCGCGCTGGCGCGCAGCTCGGGGGTCCGGGTCCAGGCGCTCCAGAGCGCCTACACCGAGAGCGGCGACACCGGCGTGGGCTCGGAGGCGATCGTGAGCCTCAAGCGGCCGCGGCTCGCCCTGCTCGCCGACGGCCCGGTCTCGCCGACCTCGTACGGCTGGCTGTGGTTCGTGCTCGAGCGCCGCCTTGGCCTGCGCTTCACCGCGCTGCGCGTGGACGCGCTCGGCGACGCCGACCTCTCGCGCTACAACGAGATCGTGATCCCGGACGGCAACGCCGGGGCGCTCGCCGGGAGCCTCGGCGACGGCGGGATCGCGAAGCTCAAGGACTGGGTGTCGCGCGGCGGGTTGCTGGTCTGCCTCGACGACTCGGCCGAGCTGCCCACGCTCAAGTCGGTCGGGCTCTCGAGCGCGCGCGCGATCGGGGTCAAGCCCGAGAAGAAGGACGCCAAGGACGAGGACGAGGAGCCCAAGGACGCCAAGGCCGACAGCGCCGCGCGCGAGGCCGAGCGACGGCCCGAATACGTGCCCGGCGCGGTGTATTGGGCGAGCCTCGACCCGCGCCACTTTCTGGCCTACGGCTACGATCAGCCGCGCATCCCGGTGCTGCTCCAGGGCCGCAGCTTCCTCAAGCCCTCGCGCGACGGCGCCAATGCCGCGGTGCTCGAGCGCGAGCCGCTCAAGCTCTCGGGCTGGTCGTGGCCCGAGACCGCGCGGCGCCTGGCGGGCGCCGCCTACGCCATCGACGAGCCCAGCGGCGGCGGCCACGTCGTCATGATCGCCGGTCCGGCCTCGTTCCGACTGTTCTGGCGCTCGAGCGATCGCATGCTGCTCAACGCCCTCCTTTACGCGCCCGTGCTGTAGCCGCCCGCCATGCACACCCCATGAGCGCCCCACTCGGCAAGATCGCCGGCGCACGGTTCGATCGCCTGATCGCCCCGCATCTGGGCGCGCGCCGCCACGAGGTGGCGGTGGGGCCGGGGGCCGGCCGCGACTGCGCGATCGTGCGGCTCGGCGCGGGCCGCGTCATGGCGCTCACCACCGATCCGCTCTCGTTCATCCCCGCGCTCGGACCCGCGGCGTCGGCGCGGCTCGCCTGTCACCTGCTCGCCTCGGATCTGTGGACCAGCGGCATCGCGCCCCAGTACGCGACCGTGAGCTTCAACCTGCCGCCGTCGCTCGACGACGAGGCGTTCGCGGCGTACTGGCAGGCGATGAGCGCCGAGTGGGAGACGCTGATGGTGGCGGTGGTCGCCGGACACACCGGGCGCTACCCGGGCGGCGACTCGACCCTGATCGGCGCCGCGACCCTGATCGGCCTCGGCGACGAGAAAGGTTATCTCACCCCGGCCATGGCGCGGCCCGGCGACGTTGTGCTGGTCACCAAGGGCTGCGCCGTCGAGGCCACGGCGATCGCGGGCCACCTGATCCCGCAGCGGCTCCGATCCCAGATCGGCGCGGGCGGGGTCGAGCGCGCCCGCGCGCTGGTGGATCACGTGAGCGTGGTCGCCGACTGCCGGGTCCTGCTCGAGCTGGGCGCGGGCCACGCCGCGGACGGCCGGAGCGTCACGGCACTCCACGACGCCACCGAGGGTGGCGTGCTGGGCGGGCTGCTCGAGCTGGCCCAGGCCTGCGGACACGACGTGAGCGTCGAGCGCGCGCGCATCCCGCTCAGCGCCGAGGCACGCGGCGCCTGCGCGGCGCTGGGCGGCATCGATCCCTACTGGACGCTGGCCGAGGGGGCGCTGATCGCCACGGTGGCGCCGGGCGCGGTCATCGACGCGCTGACGGCGCTCACCGACGCGGGGATCGCGGCGGCCGAGGTCGGCGTCGTGGTTCCAGGCAAGGGTCGGCTCCAGCTGCGCGAACCCTCGGGCGAGGTGCGCACGATCGCCGAGCCGCAGCCCGACCCCTACTGGCCGGCCTACGAGTGCGCGGTGCGCGAGGGGTGGAAGTAGCCAGGCTCCACCCGGCCGGCGGCTCGCGGTTGCGCAGCAGCCAGCGCTACTTGAGGATCACGAACCGCACCGCGTTCGAGCTACGCCCGCTCGCGTCGCTCACCCGCAGGAAGTAGATCCCCGCCGCCAGCGTCCGCCGCGCCTCGGCCAGGTCCATTTCGAAGGGCTCGGCACCCCCGCGTGCGACGCTCGAGCGCGACAGCACCTCGCGGCCCTGGAGATCATAGACCCGGACCGCGAGCGGCCCCGGCTCGGCCCCGCTGATCGAGAGCTTGAGCCAGCCCCAGCGCCGGTCCTCNNNNGAGGTAGATGGTCGGCCGTGAGCCCGCGCCCACCGTCACCGCTTCGCTCTCCCACGCGTAGCGCGTGTCCAGGCACTCACGACGGATCTTGTAGGCGAGCAGGCGGGCGGGAGGCGGCGTGTCGGTCCAGGTCATCTCGACCGAGGGCCCGGCGCGCACCCGGGCGACCGGCTCGAACGTGCCGCCGTTGATGGCCCGCAGCACCGCCCACCAGGTCTCGGGGGCGGCCTCGGAGAGGGTCCAGGCCACGGTGCGGGCGGTGCCTTCGGCCGAGAGCCGCGGCGCGCTCGCGGTGGCGATCGTGAAGGTATGGGTCCAGCTGGCGGTGTCGTAGTACTTCCAGGACCCGACCCAGACATCGCCGTTCAAGTCGCGGGCCACGGTCGGCGCATTTCCTCCCGCGTTGGGGATCTGGTCTGCGACCGTGAAGCCCAAGTCCGTAGGAACGCTCACGCACAACACCTCACCACCTGAAAGCTGTGAGTAGGCGCCCCAAGCCACCGCGGGATATTCGCCCCCATCCAGGCTCATGTCGGCCGAGTCGCTCACATACTGCCACTCGGGGGGCGCTAGGTAGTTGCAGCGTAGCGTATCCGGCTCGACCAGCGACCCGGCGCGGTAGGTGGCGAGCGCAATGTAGGGTGACGAGGTACTCCACGCCAGCCAAAAGCCCCCGCTCAGGCGGGGTCGGAAGCGGGGAAAGTAGGACGCGACACTCCCAGCGCGAATCCCAGTGTCCTCGACGCCAGTATCCCCCAAACGCCACAGGGCGATACCGTCCTGCACCACGACGGCCATCACGGCCGTAGTATCGTCCAGCGGCGCGAGCTCGACGCCCGCTGCACCCATATCCACCAACCGAGTCTCGCGCCACGTTTGCGGGACGGTAGAGGAAAACACGCGCAAGATGCTGCCTTGGAAGTAGTCATAGTCGTGCACTGCAGCCCACCGCCGCCGCGCGCTCACTGCGGCGGAGTAAGCGCTATTGAACCCGGAAGTCGTGGCGATGGTCTCGCGCTCGGCGATGCCCTGCGGTGTGATCGAGGCGAAGTCGAGGCAGCATTGATCGTTCCACACGAGGTAGTTCGTCCCGGGTGGCGAGATCACCGGCCAGAACCACAGCGGAGTCTGCCCGAGGTTCCAAGTGTGCACCCACCCCGTGCCTCCCCAGCGGTAGCCTAGGCCGTCCTGCTTGTCGCCATCCACGACGCCGCTCACGGCCATCGTGGGGATGCCGTCAAGCCCTACATCAATGCGCGGCCCGATGAGGTAGGCAAATCCCGGCTCGTTCAGCCGCTCGATCGGGGCCCAGGCGCGGCCGGGGGTGATGGTCGACCCCGGCCCGGCGGAAAGGGCGAGAACGCCGGCCACCAGCGCGCTAATGCAGGCCCTTCGGGCCACGGCATCGCCCCCGTGCCCGCCCTGTTGGTTGGAGCCGGCCTGTGCCCTCTGGGGGAGGTGCTTCATGGAGACTATAGGACCATCAGCCATCCCTGAGATTTTACTTGTCTCAAGGACGGGTCGAACAGCAAAAGGTGCTGATGCCGTGATCCGGGTCTAGCGGTCGGGACGCAGCCGCTGGGCGATCTGGCGGCCGATCGAGAGCAGCGGGGCGAGCTCGGGGCGGCTGGCGGCCCACTGGGCGGTCCAGGCGCCCATGCCGCTGCCGGTGGAGTCCGCGAACGTGCGCTGGCGCCACACCGACGGGCAGGCCACCTTGGTCGCCGCGATCTCGTCGGCGACGAAGCCCTCGGTGTCGCCGTCGCGCACCAGCATGCGCGGCCCGACCCACACGCGCCGCGTCTCCGGCTCCGCCGGTGCGAGCCCGTAGTAGGCCAGCATGCCGAGGTATTGGATGCGGCCCTGGCCCTGGGTCGGGGCCACCAGGCTGGCCCAGTGCCCCTTGCCGTCGAGCAGGCTCGCCCAGTCCTCGACCGCGCGGAAATCCGCGCTGGTGAGCTCGCGGTCCTTCGTGGCGTGGGTGATGGCGTCGGCGAAGGCGAGCATGGCCCGCGCCTCGCCCGGCCGGCCGGCGGTCGCGATACGCTCCGCCTCGCGCGGGATGAACCCGTCGCTGTCCTTGAGCGCGAGCTTGAACAGGCCGGTGTAGAGGCGCTGGGTCTCGTGCACCGCCGCGAACGCCTCCGGGTCGCTCTCGTCGCCCATCACCGCGGGCTCGAGCAGCACGCGCCGCCACGCCTCGCGCGCGATCGCGCGGCGGATGTCGGGCGAGGCGAGGATGCGGTTCTGGGTCGCGGGGTTCGCGAGCGAGCTGTTCCAGGTCGCGATCCGGTAGCCGAGCGAGTAGCCCGACAGCAGGCCGACGACGTTGCTGATCACCGAGACCGGGCGCACGTAGGCGAGCGTCTTCTTGTAGAGCTCCTCGAACTCGGCGGTGCCGATCGGGTTGCCGGTGGTGTCGGGCAGCTCGAGCCAGAAGCCGCGCGCGGCGTGGCCGCGCAGCGCGAGCGGGCGGTAGCGGTAGCCGCTCACCGCCCGGCTGTAGTGGTGCTCGCGCGCCGGGGCCGAGAACGTGCGCGTGTCCACGTCGTACTGGCGGAACGGCCGCCCGCCCGAGGTCAGCTCGACGATGAAGTGCGAGGCCGAGTCCGAGGGCGATTCGCGGTAGGAGTAGACGCTCAGGTTCTCGAACAGCTCGTCGAAGGGCAGCGGGGCGGGTCGCGGCGTGGTGCGGTTGCCGACCACGAAGCCGATCGCGCACAGGATGAGGAAGAGGAGCAGGATCGGGCTGTGGAGCAGGCGCCGCACCGCCCAGGCCGGGATATCGCTGGGGCGCTTCGGCAGGTCGGGGCTGCGTTTGCTCAACGGAGACGCTCCATCGTCTTGGGGGACCGTCGGATGCCGGGTGGCCGCCCGCACCGGCGGCCGGGGGCCGCCGCAGGCGCGGGCTCCAATGGGAGGTTATCGGTACGTGCCGCCCGGAAGCGGACCGGCGCTTCAGGGCGCCAGGACGCCCTCGGGCGGGGCCCGCAGGGCGCGCGTGACCGGCAGCAGGTTCTGCTCCGGGTCGGCCCATTTGGAGCGCCGGTAGAAGAAGTCGATGCGCTGCGCCAGGCTGTGGGCGAACGCGGTGTCGGCCGCGAGCCGGCCGCGGAACTCGCGCGCCAGCGAGGTATCGGCCGCCAGCATGGTGCGGGCGATCGGCTCCATGACGTAGTCCTCGGTGTACTCCTTGAGCTCGAGCACGGTGTCGAACGCGTTCCAGTAGGCGAGCCCGTCGGGGGCCTGGGCCTCGAACAGGTGGACGGCGATCAACGCCGAGCGCTGGTCGAGCGGCACCCACAGGTCGCCGGGCCGGTAGGCTTTCAGGCGTCGCTCGTTCACGACCCGGGTGATCGACACCGGGCGGTGGCCCTGGTCGGGGCGCGGGTCCCAGCTCCACTCGAGCACGTGCTGGACCTCGACGGTGTCGCTCCATGCCCGCGCGAAGCGCCGGTAGCGGACACCGTGCAGGTCGAGGCGGTCGCGGCACACCGTCCATTCCTGGGGCACCAGGTAGCCGACCGGCTGGCGCACGGTGAGCGTGGGGACGATGTCGCGGAAGAGCGGGATCGTGGTGTCCCACGGGGTCGTGTCGTAGCGCGGCACCGGGCCGCCCGAGATCTCGCTGGGCTCGAGCCGCGTCACCACTCCCTTATAGGCGAAAGGAGTGGCCTGGTCGGTGGCCTTGGTGTTGAGCACCACCTCGCGCCGCGCCGGATCGCGCTCGCGGCCGCGCGCGACCACCTCGGCCTCGGCGGCGGCGACCGCGTCGGTGAGCTCGCGCGGGCGGGCGTTGATCTCCTCGAGCAGTGCCACCAGCAGGTCGTAGGTCGCGCGCACTCGGACCTCGTAGGGCTTGAGCATGTGGGTCTCGACCAGGATCGCGGGGCGGCACTGGAGCGGACCGTAGCCGGTCGAGTAGCGCGGCCGCGAGTTGCCGAAGTCGATCCCGCTCGCCGGGTCATTGTTCTTGCGGAACTCGAGGTAGGGGGCGGGCAGGTGGCCCATCGCCTTGAGGCGATCCACGACCCGGCCCTCGAAGGCGGTCGTGAGCCAGCGGTCCACCGCGGTGGGCGTGCCCGGGCCGTGGTTGAACCCGTAGGTCACGTCGTGGCGATAGTCGGCGCCGTCGGTGGTGTGGTCGTCCACCAGCAGGTGCGGCCACCAGCGCGTGAACACCCGCGAGAGCAGCGCCCGCATCTCGGGGGCCTCGGCCTTCAAGTAGTCGCGGTTCAGGTTGAGCCCGATCGGCGTGGTGCGCCAGCCCATCTCCTCGGGGCCGTTCTGGTTGATGCGGTTGTATTTCCCACGGCGCTCGTGCGCGTCCACCGAGAAGATCGGCAGCACCAGCAGGCACCGCGATGTCGCGCAGCAGGGCGAGGCTCGCGTCCTTGCCCTCGATCTCGCCCGAGTGGATGCCGTTCTGGATCAGGATGACGGGCTTGCCGGTCGCGCGCGCCGCCTCGGGCGTGAAGGCGCGCTCCTTGGAGACGATGAGCAGCGGCAGGTCGCGGCCCTGGCCGCTCACGCCGTAGCGCTCGAGCTTGATCCACTCGGTGCCCGCCGCCATCGTGCGGCAGTAGCGCATGGTCTCGTCGTAGTCGGAGGTGAGCCGGTACCCGGAGCGCTCGGCGCGGGTCTGCCAGAAGGCTGGCACGCCCGACGGCGCGCGCGCGGAGTCGGCGCGGGTCGCGGCGGCGGCCGGCCGGCGCGCGCTGTCGGCGGGGACCGCGGCGGCGAGCAGGCCGGAGAGCAGGAGTACCGCGAGCATTCGGGCGACGATAGCACAGCCCGATCAGGTGCCGCGCACGCCCTCGAACAGCTCGTCGATCTTCGCGGCCAGGATGAAGTCGTTGGTGTGGAGACCCTTGATCTTGTGGGTCCAGGTCTCGACCCCGACCCTGCCCCAGGCGAGGTGGATGTCGGGATGGTGCTGCTCGCGCTCCGCCAGCTCGCCGACCTGGTTCGTGAACGCGAGCGCGGCGCGGAAGTCCTTGAACGGGAAGACGCGGGTGATGCGCGTGATCCCGTCGCGCTCGATCACGTCCCAGGCCGGGGCGTTGGGGCGCAGCTTCGCGATCTCCTCGGGGGTGAGCGGCGGCACGCCGCCCTTGCACGGGACGCAGAAGGCCTGGCGCAGCTCGGTCACTGGGATGCTCCCTTCATGGGGTGCGCGCGGCGTCCGCCGCCGCCATCAGTCGGTCGAGGTCGAGCGCCCGGCGCGGCGAGGTCGAGCGGTGGAGGTAGGCGATGCGGCCGGCGCGATCCACGAGTGCCACGCCGCTCTGCTGCATGACCAGCAGCCGGCGCTGGAAACCGAAGCCGCGGTAGGCGACCCGGTCCGGATCGGCGAGCACCGGAAACGACGCGTGCACCAGCTTGGCGATCTTGCGCGCCTGATCGAGCGGCCCGGGGACCAGGACGAGCAGCGCCGAGTCGAGGGCGGCAAGCCGCGGCGCCACCAGCCCGAGCTGGACCGCGTGGACGATGCAGGTGAGGCAGGTATAGGCGCGCATGAAGAACAGCGTCACGCTCCCGGCGCCGCGGTAGCCCGACAGGCGCACGCGGACGCCGTCGTGGGACTCGAGCTCGAAATCCGGCGCCGGCGCGCCGGTCGCGCCGCCGCCGAGGGCCGCGACCATGCCCGCCTCCGGTGCCACGCCTCCGCCGACGCGGCGGGGCTTCCGGGAGGTTAACCCAGAACGGTCTCGGCGGCGCGGGGGGGCGCGGCCTGGGCCTCCGGGTGCCTGGCGGCGCGCGGGTTCGCGAGCACCAGCCGCTCCATCAGCGCCTTCTGGAGGTGGAGCCGGTTCTCGGCCTGCTCGAGCACGATGCTGCGCGGGCCGTCGATCACCGCGTCGGTGACCTCCTCGCCGCGGTGGGCGGGCAGGCAGTGCATGAACAGGGCACCCGGTAGCCCGCGAACACGACCCGGCGCCACTCGGCTTCCTGCTCCTGGCCCATGCTGGTCCAGGTGTCGGTGTAGACGACGTCGGCGCCGCGCACCGCCTCGGCGGGATCGCGGAAGCGCCGCACCCCGCCGCGCGTCACGCCGCCGCCGTTCAGGTGGGCGCGGCGCTCGGCCTCGAGGTAGAGACCGGCGTCGGGCTCGAAGCCGTCGGGCACGGCGATGCGCAGCGTGAAGCCGAAGAGGGTCGCGGCCTCGAGCCAGGAGTTGAGCACGTTGTTGCCGTCGCCCACCCAGGCGATCTCGAGTGCATCGAGATCGCGCCCGGCGCGCCGCAGGGTGTAGAGGTCGGAGAGGATCTGGCAGGGGTGCGAGAAGTCGGTGAGCGCGTTGATCACCGGCACACCGGCGACGTCCTTCAGGCTCTCGCGGCCGTGCTCGCTCACCTCGGCGGCGCCGAGGTCCACGACGTCGCCGCCCAGCTCGTGCATGCCGACGGTGAACGAGACCCGGGTGCGGAGCGAGGGCTTGTGGAACACCAGCGCGGCGGTCTTCCC
>WNFL01181445.1_pt1 | contig 11358 bp, 7 predicted proteins | sample 5400361 | NCBI WGS metagenome assembly WNFL01 (sample SAMN13153351, study PRJNA577476) | soil metagenome | isolation source: 40 cm soil on Douglas fir-dominated hillslope | place: USA:California | collected 2013-09-17
TCGATACCAGGCCTTTGGTATTTCTTGGAAGCCTTTCCATGTTTTTCTTGTTTTTGACGTTGCGCATGGTCGAAAGCCGGCGTTGGAAATAACATGGCAACCGCCGATAAAAACAAGCCGAGTTTTACTCCCGGGCGCAAGTGGAGTATCGGAGTAAATGTCGGGTTGATAGTTGTGGTGGTATTCGCGGTGGTAGGGATGATCAATTATCTCAGCCGCGATTATTTTCTGCGCTACCATGTAAGCGATCAAGCGAAAGCTGATCTTTCCCCGCTCACGGTCAAATTCCTCAAATCAATCACCAACGACGTTAGAGTCATTGTTTATTACAAGAAAACCGATTCGCTTTATCCGATCATCGCCCCGTTGTTGAACGAATACAATCTCGTCAATCCACGAATTAAAATTGAACAAGTCGATTATTTGCGAGACCCGGCCACAGCGCAGAAGATAAAGGAAGAATACAAACTCGCCCTGGTTACGGAAAGGAATCTGGTTATCTTCGACTGCGCCGGCAAACAATTGCAAGTGGATGGCAACAGTCTTGCCAAATACGTCCTCGAGCAGATCCCCAGCGAAAAAGATCCGGAGTTCCAGCGCAAGCCCACTGAATTTTATGGCGAGCGGATGTTCACGTCCGCCCTGCTCGCGGTCACGAACTTGAAACCGCTCAATGCCTTCGTCCTCCAGGGCCATTTTGAACATTCGGTCTCGAGCGGCGATAATGATTATGGTTATGTAAAATTCCGCAATGTTCTGGAGCAAAACTTCATTAAAGTGCAATCGCTCTCTCTCCTGGGGAGCAATACCGTGCCGATGGAGTGCCATCTGCTAATCATTCCTGGATCACGAGACAAGTTATCCGAATTCGAGTTGGAAAAAATCGACCAATATTTGAGCCAGGGGGGGCGATTGTTCGCTCTCTTTAATGCGGCCTCGGCGGCAAAGGAAACCGGCCTTGAAAAGATACTGACCAAGTGGGGCGTCGAAGTGGGCACGACTACCGTGGTCGATTACGAGAATTTCGCCACCAAACCCGGCACCGACGTCATCGTTCGCGATTTTAGCAACCATCCGATTGTAAATCCTTTGCTTACATCCGGCCTTTATATGGCGCGACCGCGGCCAATTATGAAGATTAAGGCCGGAGTGCCTGCGGATCAGGTTCGCGTCGATGAATTGGCATACTCGAGTACAAAATCCGTGCTCGCCAACGATCTCAACGCGCCAACCAAACGCTATTGCCTGATCGCCGCAGTGGAGAAAGGGTCAATCAAGGGCGTGTCGCCCGAGCGCGGGACAACTCGCATGGTCGTCGCCGGTGACTCATTGTTCCTCGCGAATTTCACGATCGACTCGGCAGCGAATCGAGACTTCCTCGGGTACGCGGTCAATTGGCTCCTGGATAGAACGCAATTGCTCGAAGCGATCGGCCCGCGCCCGATTAATGAGTATCGTCTCGTGATGTCGCCTAAACAGTTGCAGCGCGCCCAGTGGATCCTGCTCGGGGGATTACCCGGTTCGGTGCTGTTGCTGGGCGGCCTGGTTTGCTGGCGTCGCAGAAAATGAACTTACTGCGTCGAGTCGCATGCCCCTCGAGCATTGGCCGGATAACGTCAGGAGTTCCGCTGTTACCGTAAGCCATGAGACGCCTTAACACCTGGATTTGGCTGATACTGGCTGGTGGACTTTTTGCATTCATATATTTCTTTCACAACACAAGCAAACAGGTCGAAAACGGCCCGGCTAAAATATTGCCAACGCTGCAGGCAAGGTCGGTGGTTTCGCTCGAAGTGGTGCCAAAAGACCGAGTACCTGTGCAGGCGGTCCGCACGAATGGCGGGTGGCAACTAGTCAAGCCGCTTGCCTATGCAGCACAATCGGCAAATGTTGACCGTTTGCTGGCCATCTTAAGCCAATTAACGCCGAAGACTTTTATTTCCGAAAGGGAATTCAAAGATCGATTCAATTCTGACGAGGAATTCGGTTTCACCATGCCCCAAGCCACCATCATCGTTACTGAACCTTCGCACCGGAGCACCATTAGAATCGGCCGTCGGACTGTGCCGGGCGACGAAGTCTATTTGCAAGTAGTTGGCGAGGCCGAGGGGATTTACGTCGTTGATGCGGATTTTTTAAAGGCAGTTCCTGCCAAGGCGGCTGACTGGCGTGATAGAAGTTTTTCGAGACTGAAAGATCTCGCATTTGACGGCATCCTGGTAACGAACGGCAGCAAAGGGCTTGAATTGCGCCACGAATCGACAAACAGTTTATGGCGTCTTGTTAGCCCCACACCGGCGCGAGCCGATCACGCGAAGATCGAATCATTGCTCCAGGCACTGAAAGCAACCCAGGTGCAACAGTTCGTCACTGATGAGCCAAAGGCCGATCTGGAGTCGTTTGGTCTCGCGCCGCCGGATGTTGAAATTGTGCTAACCTGCGGCAGCAATAGCGTTGCCGACCTCCAATTCGGGAAATCGGCCACCAATGATCCACACCAGGTCTATGCACGGCGAGCCGGTTCGACCGCAATCGTTACAGTTCCTGCCGAGCCGATTACTCCGTGGAAAGCATCGAATACCGATTTTAGAGATCCCCATCTTATTGTCTTAAATGAACGCATTGAGGCGATTGATGTGATAGGCTCAGACACGTTTTCGCTCGTCCACCAGGAAAGCAGTACCTGGCGAATTCAACCCCAAAATTTGCCGGGGGATGATGGACTGATAAAAGAGTTGCTGACATCTCTAGCCGGAATGCAAGTAGTTCAATTCGTCAAGGATGTGGTGACCGAGCATGACTTGCCTGGGTACGGCCTGGCCACTCCTGCCCGGCAATATCTTGTGAAAGCCGCGACCAATGCCGGGCCAATCGCGGAAATCAGCTTCGGATCGACAGTGGATGATCGGGTTTACGCGCGGCGAGCGGACGAGAGTTTCGTATATGCGATGAAGCGCGGTGATTTCGAAAAGCTACCGGCGGCCAGTTGGGAACTTCGGGCGCGACAGATTTGGGATATACCGCCGGATGAAGTAGTCAGCGCAACGGTCCGGCAAAACGGCCAGGTTCGCCGGATATTGAACAAAGGCGACCATAGTTGGGTGCTGGCGTCTGGTTCTCAAGGCATCATTAATGATCTGGCAGTGGACCAGACCATCCGCGGGCTTTGCACACTCAACGCTGCGTTTTGGACAGGACGCGGACAAGCGGCCAAAGACAAAGCTGGGTTCGCAACTAACGCCATTCATGAAATCACGCTCGATTTGAAGAATGGCCAGAAATACAGCGTTGAATTTGCGGGGCAAACGCCCTCCACTTTTCCGTACGCCTCAGCCATATTGGATGGCGAGCCCTGGGTTTTTGAACTGCCGCTGACCCTGATTCGCGATATCATGGTCTATCTCTCCTTACCCCGCAGCACCCCATAATATGGCGACTGGCCAAAAAAGAGGCTTCTGGCGGACATGCCGAATCTATTTTCGCCGGTTTCGTTTAGTGGTATGGATCGTCGTTTTATTGGTAATCTGCGCGGTAATATACTTAAACCAGATCGGTCTGCCTGGGTTCATAAAGAATCCGCTACTGGCCAAATTGCGCAATCAGGGGATAGACCTGCAATTCACCCGGCTGCGCGTGCGGTGGTATCGCGGGATTGTTGCGGAAAATGTTCGCTTCGGCCGCGCTGATGATCCGCTTAGCCCGAATCTTGCGGCAAGTGAAGTGGCAGTTGGCCTGGATTATAAAGCGCTCTCAAAACTCCAGCTACAGGTCGATTCGCTTACCTTGCGGCAGGGCCGATTGGTTTGGCCGATCGCGGAGACGAACCGGGCGCCGCGGCAAATCACGCTCGACAATATCCAAACGGAACTGCAACTGCTGCCCAATGACCGTTGGGTGCTCAACGATTTTACCGCGGCATTCGCATCCGGACGCATTCAATTCTCCGGGAATATCACCAATGCCTCCGAGGTCAGGAACTGGAAGTTTCTAAAAAGCCGCAGGCCGAAAGAACCTGGAGCATTGCAGAACCGGCTTCAACGGCTCGCCGATATTTTAGAGCAGACGCACTTTGCCTCACCGCCGGATTTGAAACTCGATATTCGGGGTGATGCCAGGGACCCACAAAGCTTTAATGTTCGGCTTACTTTGAATGCGCCCGGATCCCAGACGCCATGGGGAAATTTCGGTCAGGGACAACTTACGGCCCGATTGTTTCCGGCCACCAACAACGGGCCGGCGCGCGCGGAAATGGACCTTCACGCTGGCGCCGCACAGACTACGTGGGGAAACACCACAAATCTCCATTTGGTAATTCACCTCGCAACCGGAGGTGGCTTATTTTCCGACCTGGTGAATGTCGATTTGCACCTCACAACGGGCGAGGTCGAAACACGATGGGGTTTGGCCAACGAGGCGGAGTTTGACGCGCACTGGATACATTCTTTCACGAACCCGATACCGTTGTCAGGCCGCGGCCAATTGCGTTGCACCCGCGCAGAAACGAAATATGGAAAAGCGAGCCGTATTGAGTTGACTGGCAGCCTTCTGACCTCCGAAATGAAAAACAACAGCGTACATACCAATTGGGGTCCGTGGGCCGAGATCGAACCGTTTGCGCTCGATTGCGCGGGCCGAATCGGAGACCTCGATTCCCCCAAACTGCAGGCTCAGGATCTCACTTTCGCCGCGCAGTGGAAAGCCCCTGAGTTGAGTGTATCTCACTTGGCAGCCAAACTCTACAAGGGTCAAATCGAAGCCAGCGGCAGTCTCGATGTCAGTTCACGACTGGCTCAAAGTTCTTTCGCTTCTGATGTCGATCCGCTCGGCGCATCGACCCTCCTCACCGAGGGCGGCCGACATTGGATCGAGCAATTTAGCTGGTCCAAAGCTCCAGTTGTGCATGCGACGGGAGCGGTGATTCTCCCAGCATGGACGAATCGTCAGCCGAATTGGCGGGCGGACGTGCTCCCCACGTTGTTTTTGGACGGGGAATTCAAAGCTGCCGCTGGCGGCGTTTTTCGCGGCATTGTCATGACTGCTGCCCAATCCCATTTCACGTATTCCAATATGACGTGGACTTTACCGGATTTGTCGGTATCGACTGGCGGCGGCCAAGTTCAAGCGCTTCATCGGGCGAATGACCGCACGAAAGATTACTACTGGCGAATTCGCAGTGACATCGATCCGGAAATCCTGCGGCCCCTGTTGCAAACCAATCAATTGCGTGCCGCTGATTTGCTCACGTTTGGACAAGCTCCTCATCTTGAAGGCGAAATCTGGGGACGCTGGCATGATTACCAACGCACCGGATTCAAGGCACGGGTGTCGCTGACCAATTTTACGTTTCGAGGTGAATCGGCGGATTCGTGCGAAGGCTCTGTGGAATATACTAATCGCGTGCTGCGGGTAACCGGCGCTCACTTGGAACGCGGCATTGAACGAATTACCGCCGAGGGATTGTTGGCAGATTTCGATGCGCTCAAGCTATATTTAACCAACGGCTTCAGTACGGCCGATCCTGTAGTCGTAGCGCGCGCCATCGGACCTCGTATCGCAAAAATCATGGAGCCGTATCGGTTTTCCCAACCACCCACGGCCAGAGTGTATGGAATAATCCCTCTCAAACATAACGAGGATGCCGATCTGTTCTTCGACATTTCCGGCGGTCCGTTTCATTGGCATAAGTTTGCGCCGCTTCAGATATCCGGCAAACTACATTGGCAAGGCGAGCGGCTATTCTTGAACGATTTGCGCGCCAATCTTTATGGAGGCGCCACGAGTGGTTCGGCCAGCTTTGACTTTAGGAAAGAAAAGGGTACGGATTTCCAATTCTTCGTAAATATTACGAACGCCCAACTTCACGCACTGGTCGCGGACCTTGCGGGCCGGCCAAATACGCTCGAAGGACTTCTCGGCGGCACATTGGTCGTTAACCAGGCGAATTCACTCGATGTTCATTCCTGGCAGGGTGGTGGCAGCGTGAATCTGCACGACGGCCTAATCTGGGATATTCCCATCTTCGGAATCTTCACGCCGGTGCTGAACGGCATCGTGCCCGGGCTCGGAAACAGCCGAGCCAGCGCCGCGACAGGAACTTTTTCGATAACGAATGGCGTGCTGCTTTCCGAGGATTTGGAGATTCGCTCGCCAGCGCTTCGCCTTAATTACCGGGGCATTGTCGATTTAGGGGGACCGGTAGATGCCAAGGTCGAAGCCGAATTGCTACGGGATACCTGGATGATCGGACCGCTAATTAGCACCGTTTTCTGGCCGGTCACGAAGTTGTTCGAGTATAAGGTGACCGGCTCACTGTCTCATCCGAAAAGCGAACCGCTGTTTTTCGTGCCGAAAATCGTACTAATGCCGTTTCATCCATTGCGGACGCTAAAGGAATTGTTGCCTGATGAAGGTCCACCATTTGTGCCGTCGCCCCAGCCAACGCCGCCGGCAAAGGTACCGTAAAACTCCGACGGAGCGCCTAATCGCCGCGGCTATGCCATGCGTTGAATTAGGACTGAACGGCCCGCGGTGATTGAGTTGCATGCCCGAGACGCTGCCGGTCCGGGAAGTTCGGTGCGGAACTTGTTTGAGTTTGGGCGGGCCGAAGATTAATTCTAAAGTGTAATGCGAACCATCTTAAGCCTGGTTACCTTCGGTTTGGTCCTCTGGTTGACGTCCGCGATGGGAGGGACCGGCAAGGTGGCTAAAGTTTTGCCCCAGTTTTTGGACCGCGAGGGGCGCCAGTCACTCACGCCCAGCTTGTATGACCGTGATGCCTATCAGGCGCAACTTCGGTTGCATCCGGAGCAGCGTTCTGGAATTTGTTACAATATTCGATTTAAGACGAAGGGGCCTTTTTATGAATCGGTGAAATTGCGAGTGGAATTGCGCGGCATGGCTCATGGCGACTTGCCCAGTCAAAGGACTACCGAGAAGGTGATCGAGCCGTCGGGTTTTCTTGGGAATTGGACAGCGGTTTACCTTCGCGGAAAGGAATATGAGGATTTTGGCGAAGTTACAGCCTGGAGGGTTTCGTTGTGGGAAGGCGGGCACATTCTCAGCGCGCAACAATCGTTCTTGTGGTAGTTGCCTGGTTGCCGCCGAAACCGCGTAGTGCGCGAGATTCTTGAAAAGGAGACCCGACTATTGGGAGATTGCTCTGCCTTCCTGCGTACGAAGCGCGTTTTCGTAGCACTCGAGAGCTTCGGTATGGCGCTCCAGGCGATTGCAGAGGGCGCCTTTGTGAAGGTAAGCCATGGTTGATAAGCCGTCGGCGGCGATGGCCTTATTGTAACATTCCATAGCATCCTCCAACCGGCGAAGATGTTCGAAGGCGATACCTTTTTTGACGAGAGCCTCAGGGTGATTCGGGATCTGCTTAAGCGCGTCGTCAAAACACGCCAGCGCGTCCTCGGGTCGATCCATATTCAGGAACGATTGGCCGCGACCCAGTATTGCCTCGAGATCGTTTCCGCTTTCATGAATTGCCGGTGAGTTGCCCCCGTTGGTCCTCGGAACATCACTTTTTTCAGGCAATGTAGTGGTATTGTTATGTTCGAGTTCAAGCAGGCGCTTTTCAAGCCGGTCGATTGCTCCGAGGAGACGAACGTTCGAATCATCGCTGGGACTTACGGTGACGACCGAACCATGCCCGCCATCAAGGGCGGCAAGCGGCTCCGGCGCTTTGAGTCCGCGACCCAACGGCATCGTGGAAATCTCGGCCAGGCGGCTGACGGTCCGCCATTGAAAATAGGTCATCACCAACATTGCCAGGAAACCAAGAGTCGCGAAGGTGCCCGCCACGATGAGCATCACACGATTGGAACTTTGCATCGTCTCCATCTCGCGCGTGCGTTGCGAAGCAAGCGCTTCCTCAATGACTTTGAGCCGATTCGCCAAAATTTCAGCATGGTGGGCGGCTGCCTGATCCGCTTCTTTGCGATTGTCTTCGATAGCGAGTTGGGCGGCATGCAACTGTTCCTGCAACTGCAAATAGGTCCTAAGGATTTCCTGTGGGCTGGCTGCTTCTATCTGGTTGGTTGCGGGAGCGTTCGTGATCGTATCGGCCGCCGACAAGCCCCGGATGGCAACTGCAAGGAGCAGAACGATGGTGGCGATTTGTGGACGAGAATTCAAAGACAAGCGTTTCATAACTGACCCCTGGGCCGGGCAAGCGTCGAAAAACAAAATCCAAAACTGCTTTCTGATCATCTGGATCTGGTGTTGCCAGAGTGCAAGGAATCGCCGAGGCTGTCAAGATAGCCTATGAAATGCCGTCTGATTCGATTGCTAGCCGGTGTCGCGTGCGGATTGGCCTTGCTCTGCGCCGCCATGTGGATATTGATTCAATCGCTCGGCGACAGCGAAACTTTATATCGAGGCAAAACGCTATACTTTTGGAGCGAGCAGGTAAAAAGCCCGAGCGCCGCCTCCAGTAACCAGGCTTTTCTGATTCTGAGTCAGGAGATCATTCCGAAACTCACCAAAACGATGTTCAGTGATACGAATGATTCAACACTGAGGGTAAAACTGATAGAGAATCTGAATTCGTTGCCTGGCGTGAATATTTTTTTCCGACCGGCCGATGGCCGCCGTCAAAATGCGGCCGCTAGTCTGGGCGAGTTTGGGCCTGCTTCTGAATCAGCGTTTCCGGACTTGTTGCGAGCTTTTCAGAGTCAGGACATTGCAGTGAAAGGCGCAGCTGCGGTTTCACTGGGAAAAATTCGCGTCAAACCAGATATAATGATCCCGCTCCTGATACGCGCCCTCGGCGACGAGAATCTCCGAGAAGATGCCGCCGAAGCGCTCGGCGAATTCGGCTTGGCCAGCGCGCCAGCCATTCCCCGTCTTACTGAACTCCTCGAAGTTCGCGACAAAGATCTCCATCATGCAGTGGTGGAAGCGCTGCAGAAAATAGCAGCTCCCAGCAATACAGTTCCGTCCGCCCCCCGTACATAAATTAACATCCCGATCGAAGGTTTTCCTCAGAACGAATAGCTCAATCCAACGTTCAAAAAGATGGATTGAGACAGGTCCAGCTTTACTTGTTTATCCAGCACTCGCATGGTCTGATCGCCGACATCCTGAAACTGGACTCCCGCGAAAATGCTTCCGGATCGGCAGGGCTTGTACGCCACATTGGCGCCCACGTACCAGCCTGGCAGCCAATCGCTGTTCGAGCCGCTTCCGGATTGCAGCGTCGCCGACGTTCCACCCACTGTTACTATCTCTCGAAAATGCAGGTCACTATTGGCCCAACCGAGGGCGAAGCCGCCGCTCGCCCCAACTGACCAGCGTTCGTTGAACGGATATTCCGCCGAGGGTCCAAGTCGAAGTCCTGCCACGGTCGTTTCCAATCTCGAATGGGTCGAAAGTGTTGCAGCGGTTGGCGTCTGGCTGATCAATATGCCGGGGCCGTCCGGTGTTCCCGAATACGGGGCCGCTGGCGGTGTGGCGCCACCGAGGCTAAAGGCATCGGCTTTGAGCGCGGGCGATTTGCCGTCATTGCGGATTTCCAGCCCTGTATAGTTCAACGCGCCTTCCAATCCCCAGGCGGCCTTGCCCCACCAACCCAATCGCCGATTGTAACTCAACTCGACTCCATTAGCCGGAGAATCCTCTTTGCCGCTGCCCAACGACCTCCGCTGTGAACTTGTCATGACGATGTTGTCGCCCACGACCTGGTTCGCGTTTTGGTAGCCCCAATTCCAACTCAAGCCTGCGTCGTTAGGCACGCTGTTGGGCCGCACAAATCCGTTGTCATACGACAGGCCGGTTACCGACGGCCCGCCGGGCACGACTGGCTGGCCGAGATTTTTGAAGTCGGCTTTGATATTAAAGCCCGCGCGGTAGCTCAGGCTGAACCGATTTTCCGGCGAGTCGGTTTCCTGGGCAACCGCAGCCACTCCCTGGAGGAGAAAGCCAAGGCATAAAGCTCTGTAAAGGAAGTTAATCTTCATAAGCGAATCAGTTTGCAGGCAACAGGAACACACGATAAAAACGGCTGCCAGCCTGGCTTGGCGGGGTATCGGTCTTGGGCGGACCGTCGTCCATCCATTGAACCGCCGTTCCGGCCGCGACAATTGACTTAACCGCCGTTTTCCAGTTGGTCATGTCGCTGCTGTATTGAACCATGTAGCTGCGCCCCACAATCGCCGGCCATTCGATCAGAAAGCGGCCATTGGCTAGTTGCAGCGGCCCACGTCCTGTTTGCAATGCCACGGATTGCGCGCCTGGTGGCGGATCGGTTGGCTGAGCCGGCACGACCTGTTCGGCCACCAGGGATTGGTTGGTTATCGCTTTGAGGTTGGGCAGATAATATTCGAGCAGGAAGACCACGTTGCTCCCCGGCGCTAATGGGAGATCATACTCGACATAAGGCGCCACGTTGGACGAACCGGACGGTGTTCCAGCTCCGTTACGATTATACAAAGTATTGGTGCTCGGCAGTCCCAGCACATAGACGCGAGAGCCGTTCACGGTTGTCGAGCCAGCGTTCCTCACGCGCATGGATTGTTCGAACAGCCCGGTCTGGCGATTTAACACCATCGGTGAAGTGATAAATTCCGCCACAAGAATTCCCGCCGCAGACGGATTCACCGTCACTGTGAATGTGCAGGTATTTGTGTTGCCGGATGCATCTGTTGCCGTGCAGGTCACGGTGGTAACCCCAACCGGGAAGCTGGAGCCCGATGCGGGAACGCAAGTGGTGGTGACCCCTGGACAATTGTCGGTGGCGGTTGGCGAATAACCAACCACGGCGGGGGTTTGGCCGAACGGCGAGCTAACCACGGCATTGCCAGGGCAGATTATCGTCGGCTTTTCGGTGTCGTTTACGGTAACGGTGAACGTGCATGTGCTCGAATTGCCGTTGCCATCCGTGGCAGTGGCAGTGACCGTGGTAACGCCTTTCGGAAAGGTTGAACCCGAGGCGGGGTCGTAGCTAATGCTTACCCCGGGGGAACAATTATCCGCGGCAGTGGCAGTGAACGTGATGTTCGAGGCTGAGCATTGGCCTGGATCGGTCGAGCGAACGATATTCGCCGGACACGTAATCGCGGGCGGAGTTTGATCGCGCACCACGACCAATTGCTGGCAGGTGGCGGTATTGCCGCTGGTGTCCACCACAGTCCAGGTCACTGAATTCGTTCCGGCCGGGAAGCTGGCAGGCGCATTATTTGTAACGCTGGCAACACCACAATTGTCAGATGTTACCGGAGTGCCGAGGGCCACATTGGTGGCACTGCAACCGGAGTTGGCGCTGACGACTAAGTTCGAAGGGCAGGTAATGGTGGGCGAAACCTGATCTCGGACCACTACCAGTTGCTGGCAAGTGGCAGTATTGCCGCTGTTGTCCAC
>WNFL01395509.1_pt2 | contig 11357 bp, 9 predicted proteins | sample 5400361 | NCBI WGS metagenome assembly WNFL01 (sample SAMN13153351, study PRJNA577476) | soil metagenome | isolation source: 40 cm soil on Douglas fir-dominated hillslope | place: USA:California | collected 2013-09-17
GCAGGCGCTCCAGCCCGCCTCTTTGGGACCCAAGCCCGCCGAGATCGAAAAAATGTTCGACGCGACCAAAATCATTTTTGAAAAAATGCTGAAGCTCCTGAAGCCCGGCCTCGCGTTCGGCGAGGTCGTGGCCTTTTACCAGGACGAAGTCGCCGCGGCGGGCTACGAGCCGGGCGACGCGCTCATGCACGGGCGCGGGCTGGGCGAGGACGCGCCGATGCTCTTCGGCGGCGTGAGAGACTTTCCCGAGAAGGAACAGAGATTGAAGGAAGGCCACGTCTTCATCCTCAAGCCGGCGGCGAAGAAGGGGATGATGCGCGACTCGATCCGCGCCGGCGACACCGTGGCGATCGAGCAGGGCGGCGCGCGCCGGCTGGGCAAGCGGCCGCTGGAGTTTTTAACCTTATAGTTTCCTCCTTCTATTGAACGCCCGCTTGCACATACCGCCGTCGCCTCGCGGCGCGAGTTTTCGGCCGCGGCCGATAGACCGGAGAGCCGGCGTCCGGTCGAAGAGCCCGCGCATCCGGCGCCGGCGGCGGGAATAAGCGCGGACCCATGGCGCGGGCTCGGAGAGCGGGCGGCGGCTTGAAGGTCGACGGGGGAAGAAGAAATTGATGTCCCGGCTCAAGCTCCGCCTCGACGCCCGCTTTTTCCTCCTCCTCGCCGTCGCCGCGGTCGTGGTCTACCTGACGCTCGTCCCCATCCTGATGATCGTCTACGGCAGCTTCCGCGACGCGCCGCCGGGCGCGCCGGGCGGCTTCACGCTAAAAAACTACGTCCAGGCGTTCGGCAACGCCCATCTCTACCGCTCGTTTTTAAATTCCCTCGTCTTCGCGCTCGGCGGCGGCAGCCTCGCCTTCGCCATCGGCTCTTTCCTCGCCTGGACCACCGAGCGGACCAACACGCCGTGGAAGGCGCTCGTCTACGCCGCGGTGTTCGTCGAGATCATGATTCCGGGCGTGCTGGAGAGCATCTCGCTCGTGCTGCTGTTCAGCCCGACGATCGGCCTGGTCAACCTCTACGCGATGGGGATTTTCGGCCTCGCCGCGCCGCCGTTCAACGTCTACAGCATGGGCGGGATGATCTGGGCCTTCGGCGTCAGCAGCTTCGCCACGCCGTTTTTATTGATGGCCGCGGCGTTCCGCGCCATGGACCCGGCGCTGGAGGAGGCGGCGATCGTCTCCGGCTCGGGCCTGTTCCGCACCGCCGGTAACGTCACGCTCCGGCTCGTGCTTCCCGCCATGCTGGCGGCCTGGCTGCTGCTCTTCATCCGCGGCCTGGAGACTTTCGAGGAGCCGACCGTGCTGGGGCTCCCGGCGGGGATCACCGTGCTCGCGACCGAGATCTATCTCGCCGCGCGCGAGGTGCCGACCAACTACAACCTCGCGGCGGCGTTCTCGATGCTCTACCTGCTGCTCGCGATCGGCGGCCTCGGGGTCTATTTCGCCGCCACGCGCGCGGCGGAGAAGTACGCCGTCATCACCGGCAAGGGCTTCCGCCCCTTCGTCATCGATCTCGGCCGGTGGCGCTACGCGACGCTCGCGCTGGCGCTCGCGCTCCTCGCGCTCGTCCTTTTCATGCCGCTGGCGGTCGTCCTCTACGCGTCGTTTCTACCCTGGTACGCGCCGCCGTCGGCCCAGATGTTCGGCCTCATGTCGCTCGACAACTACCGCTGGCTGCTGCACTACGAGTCGATCCTCGAGGCCTTCCGCAACAACCTGGTCGTCGGCCTCGGCAGCGCGACGCTGGCGGGCTCGCTCACCGCCGTGGTCTCCTGGATCGCGCTCCGCACGCGGATCCCGGGGCGCAGGGTGCTCGACGCGCTCGCCTTTTCGCCCATCGCCTACCCGGGCATCGTCTTCGGCCTGGCGCTCATGTGGGTCTACCTGACGCTGCCGCTCCCCGTCTACGGCACGCTGTGGATTCTCGTGATCGGCTATGTTACCAAGTACATGCCCATCTGCATGCGCGCCTGCAGCGCTGCGCTGACGCAGGTCCATAGAGAGCTGGAGGACGCTTCCGAGGTAAGCGGCGCTTCATGGTGGTTCACCTTTTCGCGGGTCCTGGCGCCGCTCATCCTGCCGGGCATGTTCGTCGGCTGGGTCTACGTGCTCACGCTGACGTTCAAGGTCCTCTCCCTCCCCGTGCTGCTGGGCCACGCGGGCACCGAGATGATCCCGGTCTTGATCTTCGATCTCTACGAGGGCGGGCAGTATACGAAGCTGAACGCGCTCGGCGTCGTGGTCGTCGTCCTGGTGACGATTATAAGTTTGATTGCGAGACGGGTCACCCGAGGCTTCGGCCTGGAGCAGGCTTGATATGATTCGAGTGAAAAATCTTCGCAAAGCCTTCAAGACGCAGGAGGGCGGGGTGGCGGCGCTCGCCGGCATCGACTTCGAGGTCAAGCCGGGGAGCTTCTTCACCCTGCTGGGGCCGTCGGGCTGCGGCAAGACGACGACGCTCAGAAGCGTCGCCGGCCTGGAGCGGCCCGAAGAGGGCGAGATCACGATCGGCGACCGCAAGGTCTTCTCCTCGGCAGAGGGGATCTTCGTCCCGGGCAACAAGCGCGAGATCGGCATGGTCTTCCAGTCCTACGCGATCTGGCCGCACATGACGGTTTTTAAAAACGTCGCCTATCCCCTGAAAGCCAAATACCGGCCGCGCGCCGAGATCAAGGAAAAGGTCGACAAGGCGCTGAAGCTCGTCGGCCTCGAAGATCTCGGCGACCGCCTGGCGCCGCGCCTCTCCGGCGGGCAGCAGCAGCGCGTCGCGCTCGCGCGCGCGCTCGTCGGCGAGCCCAGCGTGCTTTTGCTCGACGAGCCGCTGTCGAATCTCGACGCCAAGCTCAGAAACCAGATGCGCTGGGAATTGAAAGAATTGCAGCGCCGCCTCGGGACCACGACGCTCTACGTGACGCACGACCAGATCGAGGCGCTGGCGATCTCCGACGAGATCGCGCTCATGAACCGGGGGCGGATCGTCCAGATCGGCACGCCGCGCGAGATCTACGCCAGCCCGGTGAACGAGTTCGCCGCCGATTTCATCGGCGCGGCCAACATCGTCCGCGGCCGGCTCGCGGGCCCGCCGGACGAGCGCGGCCGGGCGCGCGTCGAGACGCCGCTCGGGACGCTCGTGGCGACCGAGAAATGGCGCGGCGGCGCGACCGGAAAAGACGGGCCGGACGTGCTGGTCGCCTTCCGGCCCGAGCAGGTGGCGATCTTCACCGAGGGCGCGCCCGCCGCGAGCGAAAACGTCCTCAAAGGCGAACTCCAGGGCTTCACCTATCTCGGCGAGTCGACCGAGCTGCACGTGCTCGTCGGCGGCCAGAAGATCCAGGCGAAGGGCGAGCCCAACATGGCGCTCGAGCGCGGCGCCGCACTGTACCTCCACATTCCCATAGAAGACTGCCTTATCATCCGCGGCGGCGACTAGGCCGGTCCCGCCGAATTTACTCATTTTCCTTCGCGCATGGCTCCGCGCATATTCCCTCATGGATACCCTGTGGTAAGATAGCCTGACCATGGGCTCGGTTTATCTCGCCGGCGCCGGCATGACGAAATTCGGCAAGAGCGCGGACACGCTGGTCGAGCTTTTCGCGGCGGCGGCCCTCGCCGCGCTCTCGGCGTCGCCGGTCGAGGAGGTGGACGCGCTTTACCTCGGCGCGATGAACCCGGAGGAGTTCACCGGGGAGAGCAACATCGCGGCGCAGGTCGTCGAGGCGCTGGGCGTCTCGGGGGTGCCGGCGCTCCGGGTCGAGACCGCCTCTTCCGCCGGCGCGGCGGCGGTGCACGCCGCCTGCCAGGCCGTGGCCTCGGGCTATTACCGCAGCGTGCTCGTGCTGGGCGGCGAGAAGATGACCCATCTCAGCACCAGCGCCGCCACGCGCATCCTGGCGGAGGTCATCGAGCAGCAGGAGCGCCGCTGCGGCGCGACGATGCCGGCCCTGGCGGCGATGATCACCGAGCGCTACCGCCAGCGCTACCGCCTCTCGCGCGCCGAGCTCGAGCGCGCGCTCTGCCGCGTGGCGATGAAAAATCACCTGAACGGCGCGCACAACCCGTTCGCCCAGTTTCAAAAGCCGATCACCAGGGAAATGTACCTGGCGAGCAAGCTTGTTTCGACGCCGCTCCGGCTCTATGATTGCTCGCCCATGACGGACGGCGCGGCGGCGGTGATTTTGACGGCGGAGAAGACGGACCTGGTCGTATCCGGCCTCGGCCAGGGGACCGGCCCCGCGGGCCTGAGGGAAAGAAAATCCTTTACCTCGTTCGACGCCACGCGGATCGCGGCCGAGCGCGCCTACCGCATGGCCGGCCTGCTGCCCAAACAGATCGACTTCGCCGAAGTCCACGACGCCTTCACGCCGTTCGAGATCATCAGCACCGAAGACCTGGGCTTTTTCCCCGCGGGCAAAGGCTGGCAGGCGGCGGAGGCGGGGAAGACCGCCGCCGACGGCGAGCTGCCGGTCAACCCTTCGGGCGGCCTCAAGGCGCGCGGCCACCCGGTCGGGGCGAGCGGCGTGGCGCAGATCGTCGAGGTGGCCGGGCGGCTCCGGGGCGGCGGCGGGATCAAGCTCAAGCGCGAGCCCCGGCGCGCGCTGGCGCAGAGCACCGGCGGGCTCGGCGCGAACAATCTCGTCACCATCGTCGAGCGCGCGGACGCGGCCAGGACGCAAAACGGCTGGGCGCCGCCGCCGCCCGCCCGCGCCAAGCCGCGCCGGCAAAAAACCGCCCCCGCCGACGCGGGCGGGGAGGGCACGATCGAGACCTTCACCGTCCTCTACGTCACGCCCGACGGCTTTCTCCCGCCGCTGGCGCTGGCGCTCGTCCGCAGCCGCGCCGGCGACCTCGTCATGGCGCAGGGCGAGGACGTCGCCCATTTGAAAATCGGCCGCGAGGTCTATCTGCGCCGGCTCGACGGCGGCTACGTCTTTACGGTAAAAAGCCACCTGCGCCAGGTGCAGGAGGCGCTGAAAGAGCTGGTGCGCGGGCTGCCCGCGCTGGCCCATAAAACGCGCCGCCGCAAGGAGGAGGTCCGGTGATCGGCAGGGGAGAAGAGCGGGCCGAAAAGCGCTTCCGCTCGCTCACGCGGCTCATCGCCGAGGAGCTGAAGCGGGCGATCTCCGCCGGCAAGTTGAAGCCGGGGGAGAGACTCGCCGAAGAGTCGCTGATGGCCTCGCTCAGCGTGAGCCGCGTGCCGCTGCGCGAGGCGCTCCGGCGCCTGGAGTCCGAGGGCTACGTGACTTTTTTGCCCGACGAGCAGGTGGCCGTCAGCAAGCCGACCGTGGAGGAGATCCAGGACTATTATTCGATCGCCAGCGTGCTCGAAGGCTTGGCGGCCAAGCTCGCGGTCGCGCGCGCCCGGCCGGAGGAGATCGACCGGCTCCGCGAGCTGCACCAGCTGCTGCGCCAGGCCACCAGGGAAAAAGACGCCGAGCGCTACTTCGAGGCGAACAGCCGCTTTCACCGCTTTATCGCCGAGCTGGCCGGCAACGAGCGGCTTTACCGGCTGATCGACCAGATGCGCCGCGAGATCCGGCGCACCCGCACGCTGGCGCTCCACCTGCCCGGGCGGCTCGAATACTCGATGCGCGAGCACGACCAGATCCTCGACGCCTTTCTCAAAAAAAATCCCGAGCTGGCGGAGGCGACGGTCATCAAGCATCTCCACAACCACATGGAGGCGCTCAAGGGCATGCTCGGCGCGACCGGCGCGCCGGACCGGGGAGAGCCGCCAGCGCCGCGAGGATCACCGCCCCCGCGAGGATCAAAAACCGATGGGTGATCTGCTCGAAGTGCGCGGCCTCAAGACTTACCTCGACACCTCGATGGGCGTGGTCAAGGCGGTGGACGGCGTTTCGTTCGACATCAAAGAAGGCGAGACGGTGGCGCTGGTGGGCGAGAGCGGCTGCGGCAAGACGATGACCGCGCTCTCGATCATGCGCCTCATCCCGCGGCCGCAGGCCGCCATCGAGGGCGGCGCGGTCCGCTTTCAGGGGCGCGACCTGCTCAAGCTCGACGACGAGGAGATGCGCCGCATCCGCGGCGCCGAGATCGCGATGATCTTTCAGGAGCCGATGACGTCGCTCAACCCGGTGCTCACGATCGAGCGGCAGCTGACCGAGACGCTGGAGGCGCACGGCGAGATCTCCCGCGCGGCGGCGCGCGCCCGCGCGCTCGAGCTGCTCGAGCTGGTCGGCATCCCCGACCCGGTCCGCCGCCTGGGCGAGTATCCGCATCAGTCGAGCGGCGGCATGCGCCAGCGCGTGATGATCGCGATCGCGCTGGCCTGCCGGCCGAGGCTCATCCTGGCGGACGAGCCGACCACGGCGCTCGACGTGACCATCCAGGCGCAGCTCCTCGAATTGATGCGGGGCTTGAGCCGGCAGTTCGGCGTCGCGCTGCTCATCATCACGCACAACTTGGGCGTCGTGGCGCGCTACGCCGACCGCGTCAACGTGATGTACGCGGGGAAGATCATCGAGAGCGGCCCGGCGGCGGAGATTTACCGCGACCCGCGCCATCCCTACACGATCGGCCTGCTCCACTCGGTGCCGCGCCTCGACCAGCCGCGGAAGTCCCGGCTCGATCCGATCGAGGGCCATCCGCCCGACCTGTGGGACCTGCCGCCCGGCTGCAGCTTCCGGCCGCGCTGCAAGCTCGCCGTCGAGCGCTGCGCCCGCGAGGTCCCGCCGCTCGAACGGATTCAAGACGGCCATCAAGCCGCCTGCTGGGTCGCGGAAAGCTTGCAAAACAGGAGTCTCTAGTTTCAAGTCTCTGGTTTCAAGTTATGAATACCGAGTCGACTGCCCGAAACCCGAAACCCGAGACTCGAAACGCATTGGTCGAGGTGCGCGGCCTCAAGAAATATTTCCCGATCCTGAGCGGCGGCCTGCTCGCGCAGCGCGTGACCGGCTGGGTGAAGGCGGTCGACGGCGTCGACTTCTCGATCCGGCGCGGCGAGACGCTCGGCCTGGTCGGCGAGTCCGGCTGCGGCAAGACGACCGCCGGGCGCGCGGTGATCCAGCTCGACCGGCCGACTGCCGGCAGCGTGCTCTTCGAAGGGCGCGACCTCGCGCGCCTGAGCGAGGCGGAGCTGCGCCCGCTCCGCCGCGAGATGCAGATCGTCTTTCAGGACCCCTACAGCTCGCTCAACCCGCGTATGACCATCGGCCAGATCATCGCCGAGCCGATCCGCGTGCACTGTTTGGCGCAAAACGGCGTCAAGCCGAGCGAACGGGTCGCCGAGCTGCTCCACGTCGTCGGCCTCAGCCCGGTCATGGCGCGGCGCTATCCGCACGAATTGAGCGGCGGCCAGCGGCAGCGGGTCGGCATCGCGCGCGCGCTGGCCCTCGAGCCCAAATTCATCGTCTGCGACGAGCCGGTCTCGGCGCTCGACGTGTCGATCCAGGCGCAGATCATCAACCTGCTGGAAGAGCTGCAGGAGAAGTTCCGTTTAACTTATCTATTCATCGCCCACGATCTCTCGGTGGTGCGCCACATCAGCGACCGCATCGCGGTGATGTATCTGGGGAAGGTGGCCGAGATCGCCGACCGCGGGGAGCTCTACGAAAACCCGCTGCACCCCTATACCAAGGCGCTGCTCTCGGCGGTGCCGGTGCCCGATCCGGCTGTCGAGGCGACGCGCGAGGCGAGGTGCCGAGCCCGTCGAGCCCGCCGCCGGGCTGCGTCTTTCACACCCGCTGCCCGAGCGCGATCGACGACTGCCGCGGCGCCGTGCCGGAGTTGAGGGAAGTCCGGCCGGACCACTGGGTGGCGTGCATCCGGGCCTAGGGCAGATCGCCGGTCGTCGCAATCATATTCACCTCGGTATCGGCGCCGCCGGTCTGCTGTTCATCGGCCCCGCTCATCGAGGCTTTTCCCAGCGTCAGGGGCAATTTTCCCAGCTTGAGCTTGCCGAAGACGCTGCGCAGGATGCCCTCGCCCGGCGCCGCCGGCGCGCCGGTGTCTTTATCGATCTTCAATTCTTCGACCGCCAGGCCGATCTGGCCGCTCAAGCCGACCAGGACTTCGCCCCGGGTCACGTAGCCCGCGCCGGCGCCCTCCAGGGCGTAAAGGTTTTTAACCGGCTCGGCCCCGGGCGTCTGGCAGGTATCGGGATCGGGATCGTTCTCGGCGTCGTCGAGGCAGCGCACGAACGGCGTCAACTGGAAGAACTCGATAAACCGGGCGCCGTTTTTCATGACTTCCGCGTTCCACGAAGTCGGCCGGTCCAGGCCGGGCACGACGGAGATGGTGACCGGATTTCCCTTGATCTGCATGGAGCCGTTGCTGCCGGTTGCCTTGATGGAGATCGCGGTGGTTTTTTTGGTCACCTTGACCGTCGCGAAAAACGACATGTCGATGGGAGCGCCTCCGGACCCGCCGGTGAAAAAACCGATCACGTTGTCGGCGCCGTCGAGGGCCCATGCGCCTTCGATGAAAGTGAAGCCATGCCGGACGATGGGAGGAAGGTTCGCCGGCTTTACCTTCGGCGTGGGTTTGACGATGAAGTGGCCCGCCAGAGTGCCGTCGCCGAGGAAGGTGATGTACCCCAGCCCCGTCGTGGTGGCGCCGATATTCACGCCCCACGTGTCGATGACCGGGTGGAGCTGGGCCCGGACATCGGCCGCGAGCGCCCACAGCGCGGCGGCCGCGATCCCCGCGCCCAGAAGCCCGCCGCTTGTTTTTGTTTTCATTCCGTCTTCGCCCCGGGCCGGAGCCCTCCGGGTAGGCGGTACGCAAACCGCGTGCCGGGTTTGGATGCGTCACGGCAGGAGAAATCGCCGCATTCTTCCCGTCCGGCGGCAATTTTTTCCCGGGGAATGAGACGGCAGGGGAACGAATCGGCAGGCCGCGCGTCGTATCACCGCGCCTTCTTTACCCAGCGCGGGATGCGCGGAAGCGGGCCGCGGCCGTCCGACTCTGGAATTGCGGCTCTCGGTACTGTCCCATCGGTCGCGGCCCGAAAACTCGCGTCCCGAAGCGACAACTCAGCGCCCCAGCTCTTTGATCGCCGCGCGGAGCGGCGTGAAGTCGTAGACCTGCTCGGGAGCGACCTCGCGCTCGATCTTCAAGGTCTTTCTCTGCTGCGCGATCATTTTTTCCTGGAGCGCGCGGGGGATCGTGCCGTCGGCCGACATCGTCCGGCGCGTCGCCTGGTAGACCTCGGCCGCCTCGCGCGCGGAGATCTTCATCGACCGCGCCAGCCGCCCGACCGCTTCGGCTTCGCTCGACTTGAACCAGTAGAGACTTTTCAGCGTGCCGCGGAGAAAGCGGCCGAGGAAGTCCGGCCGCTCGGCGATGGTCTTTTCGGCCACGACCGCGCCGGCGGCGACGAACTCGAGCTCGGCGCCGTAGAAGAGCAGCTCCGTGAGGCCGTTCTTTTTCGCGATCAAAGCGTCCATCTGGTTCAGCACCGCCGCGTCCACCGCGCCGGTCATCAGCGCCGCCAGGCGCGTCGGCGTGGGCTCCAGCGCGCGTAAAATCACGTCGCGCTGCGGATCGAGGCCGTTTTTGGCCAATAGCTCGCGCGTCATCTGATCGAGCGCGGCGCCGAAGCTCGACACCGCGATCTGTTTGCCCCTGAGCTCGCGCAGCGATTTGATGTTCCTATTGGCGTAGAGCCAGTTGAGCGGCCGGGTGTCGAAGACCATGACGATCTTGAGCGGCAGGCCGCGGAGAATCGCCCCGGCGCCCTGGCCGAGGATCTGGCTCGCGTCGAAGCTGCCGGCGGCTAATCCTTGGATGCCGGGCAGCATGCCCGCCTGCACCGGCAATACCTCTAGCCCTTCCTCGGCGTAAAAGCCCTTGTCGATCGCGTAGCGGTAGAGCAGCGTGTTGGGGCTGAGGCCGACCGATATGTGGAGGTGCGCCCGGTCCAATGCCGCCGCGCCGCCGCAAAGCGCCGGAGCGAATTGCAAGACCGCCGCGAGTATCCCAACCAGTGCCGGACGGCGCATCTATTTCTCAGAAGCCGTATTTTTCCACCGCCGCCAGCGCCGTCGCGAGCGCCGGCCGCAATTCCGGGCGCGCGCTCACCTCGCGGTAGGCCGCGGCGACGGGGCCGTCGCGGAGGACCTCGCCGGCCGCGAGCGCGCGCTCGAGCTTGCCGCCCGCCGCCATCTCGGCGGCGATGCGCGCGATCGCCTCGGGCGCCGCGCCGCCGTCGACCGGCAGCGCCCAGCTGTCGAGCCGGTCGGGCGAAGTAATAATGGACAGGCGGCGCTCGTCCTCGTTGTGCGTGTTGGTTTTTCTGAGCCGCGCCTCGAGGTCCTTCAAATATGCGAAATTCCCGACGTCGCGCATGAACCAGAAGCTTCTTATGATCGCGCGAAAATAGGCCGTCAGCTCGGCGCCGCGCTCTTCGATCGTCCGCCGCGTCGCGACGGTGATTTTCCCCGGCCGGCGGGGAAAGATTTTATTGGGATCGAGGATCATCGGAAAGCCCTCGCGCTCCAACTCTTCGGCGTAGGGCGTCTGGGAGGTGATCGCGTCGATTTTACCGGCGCGGAGGATGTCCGCGTGGGCCGGGCTGTTGCGGTAGCCGAAGACCGGATCGTAGACCCACTCGACCTGGGTCTCGGGGTCGACGCCGGCCGCTCTCAGCGCGTCCTGGACGAAGACCTGGACCAGGCCGCCTTTCTCGCGCATGCCGATCCGGCCGCCGCGGAGCGCGCCCATGCCGGTGACGCGCTTGGCGCCGTACCATTTGAGAAACGGCGTGTAGCGCCAGCCGCCGACGATGTACACCTCGGCGCCGCGCGCGCGCTGGACGATCGCCGCCTCGACGTCGACCGCCGTGGCGATGTCCACGCCGCGGTTTTTCATCGCCAGCGCCAGGCCGTCCTTTTCCAGCGGCCCGGGGATGAGCCCGCCGGATTCGTAGTCGAAGGCGTCCAGTTTTTCTGCGCGGAAATAGCCCTGCTCGCGGGCGACGGCGAGCGCGATCTGGTGGCCCACGTGGTAGTTGCTGTTGGCGATGAGAAGCGGCTGGTCGAGCGTGCTCATGAAGGCGCGATCATAGTATCGCGCCGGAGCGGGGTCAAGTTGAGGGCGGCGCCCGGACTCAAAAAGAGATACGGGCGCCGGCCGAGTCTCGAAAGCTATGGTAAGAGATCGGGCGAAAACGCGCTCATCTTGACGTTGGTATGAGTGTCATCGGCGCCGGTCATAAAAGAGGTCTTGCCTGATTGATATCTACCGGTGACGGCGCGAACGATGCCGTCTTCCGCCGGGTCGCCGGTGTCTTTATCGACCAGATGTTCTTTGAGCGCGAAGGCGATGCGGCCGCCGTTGCCGACCATAACGGTGCCCGAGGTTAGATAGCCGGGGCCGGTTCCGTTTGTTATCGTGTAC
>WNFL01429989.1_pt3 | contig 11357 bp, 12 predicted proteins | sample 5400361 | NCBI WGS metagenome assembly WNFL01 (sample SAMN13153351, study PRJNA577476) | soil metagenome | isolation source: 40 cm soil on Douglas fir-dominated hillslope | place: USA:California | collected 2013-09-17
GCTCATACTAACCAACGACGCAAGCGTTTCGATATCGTTTTCATGGGAAAGATTATCAATAAGGTAATCCTGCACTTTATGCACCTGGGGATTAATGTGATTTCTATAATCAAGGTAAATGCTTTCCTGATTATGTTTACCGCTTCTCCTGTGATAAACAACAAGTCCTCTTGCCACCTTATGCGTAAATAGCGGACCTTTTAGATCTTCAAGGATTGCTAAGGCCAGGTCTATACCTGCACTAATACCAGCACTGGTATACACGTTGTTACTTTTGATATATAAAACATCCGCTACTACTTTGGCCAGTGGAAATTGCAATTGCAAGTCATTTACACGTCTCCAATGAGTGGTACACTCTGTATCTTTCAACAAGCCTGCATGTCCCAAAGCGAATGCACCGTTACAAATAGAACAAACAGTAACTTTTTTATCTGAACATTCTTTTAACCATTTAAAAAATTCTCTTTCTGCCTTGAAAGAAATGCTGTTGACATATTCAAAATTCATACCCGGTACAAATACAAAATCTCCTTCCGTTAATTTAGCCTTACTAAAATCCAATACTTTTCCAAATCCAAGTCCGGCCGTACTTACTGGCAAGTCCTTGAATTGATAAAATTGAATAGCTGTTTCAAATCCATAAAATTTCGCTTCCGTAAATACCTGCACTGGTCCGGCAAGATCAAGTAATTCAACATTTGGAGGAATAATAAAGGCGACTTTTTGCATCGTTTGTTGTTTATTAAATTCTTTAAATAAAGGTAAACCGAAGTGTAACTTTTAAGCCAGGCAGTGCGATTTTAAGTATACTGAGCAAAAAAGACATTATCTTTTAATTAGTCCGAAATTCCGCTTTTATCTACTTGTTTATTTAAATCGTTTACAGAGAATTTTCTATTAAAAACCAGTATGTAAGCAGCGATAGTGAAATCAAGAGATGAACAGAACAAATCGTAATGGGATGGAATTAATCCAGAGTCTCCAAATAAATTGTACGCAAGATCCCAGCATCCATGCAGAAAATAGCCGGCTGCAAGAATATAGATGCTTTTCTTAATCCCATAATATGCAAATGTCAGGAATGCGATGGCCTGGACTGAATTTATGACTAATGCCTGCAAATCTGTCCAGGCAAAACCAACATAGAGGAATCCGATTCCTGAAAGTATCAACCCGTAAATCGCCTTCTTGTCAAAGTGTCTCAAAATAACAAACAGCAATACTATAAAAAGCCCTGAGGAAATTCCTATAACGATTGAAATCATTGTTCACGTTTTTATTTTATGATTCTAATTGATGCGCGACTGGACGGGGTGTCGTTCATTTTAAAAGACGTTAAATAAACTATGCTCTATCCGGGGGAAAAAATTACTGAAAATGCAATTGCAACAAACAAGAGGATATTTTTCATTATAATGGTTTTATTATTTAGTTATTAATATGCTTTGTTTGTCTTCGGAATTTGCAGCAATCAGTGCGATTGTTTTTTCAACTTTTTCTTTAACAATCGAATGGATATTATTTACAGAAAACGTGCCTGTTCCATGATTCATTTCAAGAATCACGAATATTGGAACCATGGCCATTAATCCGAAAACTTGTACCGTGAACGCGAACTTTTTCATTTGAATTTATTTATTTGTTTGTTATTTGATGATGTAAAGTTATAGGAGCTTTTAAAGCCTGAGGGGACGCTATGATGTCAAAAACGGACAATCACTAATGATAGGATTTAGTCATTATTTGCACGGGTTATACTTTCCTGCTGAAGGTCGGATAACAGAAATTCCTTCTTGAATGCAAAATGATAAATCACAGTTCCCCCCATGGCGACGGGATATGCATTAACAAATATCCATCCGTCTTTGCCCATATAATTCAGGGCATCAATAACAGTATTAAATTTTCTTAATTTGCCATCATAGGTTTTCAAGCGACTGTCTCTCCAAATACTTTTTTCTTCACCAAAGTCAATATCAATAGTCACTTTATTACTAAGTAACCTGGGTGTTGCAATGATTTGGCAATACTGTTCAACTTTAGGGCTGTTAACCTGAGCAAATGCCGATCGGCTACTAAAAAGAACAAGGCTGATGATGAATATCTTTTTCATGATTTTATTTGAGTTTTTGAGATGATTCAAATAAGCCACCCATCTTGCGGGTAGCTTATTTAACGAAAGGCTTACTGTGAATTATTTCCCGCAATTGTTGCATGTGCAATTGTCGCCACAATCACAATTTTCGCAAGTACAATTGGGGTTATCACATTCTCGGTTCGGCGTTTTTTGATTCGATGCTGATCCTGATTTCATAAATTTTGTTTTAATTATTTAATAGAACAAAAGTAGAAGGAGATCAGGGTAGCACCATTACACCATCTTGTGATAAGGTTACATAATTTTGGGTTATATCTGATCAAGCATTTTACGCTTTGCAGATCCGACTGCTTTGAAATGAGAGGGAGTTAAACCGGTAATCTTTTTGAACTGATTAGAAAGGTGAGCGACGCTGCTGTACTCCAGTTCATAATGTATTTCATTCAACGTCATTTTATCATAGACAAGCAGTTCTTTAACTTTTTCAATTCTCTGTTCGATAAAATAGTTTTCTATTGTGCGTCCTTCTATGGATGAAAAGAAACTACTGAGATAGGTATATTCATAATGCAGGTTTTGTGAGAGATAAACAGAGAGTTTCATTTTATTTTCTTTTTTGTCCACTTCATTCCTGGCTTTTTTAAGTACCAGTTGTTTTATTTTCTCAATCATTCCGCTCATTCGATTATCAATCAGCTCAAGTCCAATTGAGGCCAGGCCGGTTGTTAATAGTTCAACTTGCTGCTTGGCTATTTTTTCAGACAAATGGATCTCACCAGTAATCACTTTATTGAAAGGGATGGCTGACCTTTTCAGCACCTCTTCAACAGCCAGGAGGCAGCGATGGCAAACCATATTTTTTACAAGTAATATTTCCGGCACGTTGCGGGCATTATTGGTTAAATGAACTACATCAATTAAGGTTCACTATTGATTTTGTTTCGTCAAAGAATGTTTGTATCCTCTTGTATAAATTTCCAGGCATTCCGAGGAGCAAAAATATTGATCGCCTTCATTTGGATGAGGTATTGCATTTTTGAGGTCCAGTATCAGCATACGGCAAACGGGATCAATATAAAATGGCATTCTATCTTCATTACACGATTCAAACACTTCCTTTCCCTCAGTTATATTTTTAAATAAGTGAATTCCTTTTGACGTAAATGTAAACATAGTTTTATCTGACAATGCATTTACAAACTCGTCAGAGCACCAGTATGTTCCGGCATTTGCTTTGGCAGCAATTCTGGACGTTAGGTTAAGTGCAGATCCAAAATAACTGTCGCCTCTCTTTAATACTTTCCCATAATGCAATCCTCCATGCACCTGGAGAAAATTCTCCTCATTTGATGTTTTGTTTTCGATCATTAGCGCAGTTGCAAGTAAAAAGTCCGGAGACGAAGAAACAATCATGATTTCATCACCGGTACGTTCATGGATCTGGCTATCGCCAACAAGGCAAGTTTTTACTATTACAATATATTTATCAATTAAATCTGCCGCTGCAGCAGAGCCATGAGCTTCTGTAAGAGCCGTATAACCTGACAAGTCGGCTATTAGAATTGCAATATTCTTTTCCATTTTATAACCTGTTTATGCTGAGCAAAACTATAATCAAAGACTTTCAAGACCTGGCGGTATAACCTGCATTACTTCATAACATCCTGAAATTTGAGCATGGCTACCCGAAAATTCTATCCAAGAGCTGGTTGAAAGCACAAATTTGGGATAATTAAGAGTTTACCGGAGGACAAGTATCTGTCAGAAACGGCCAAGGCTTTAACCATTTATGGCAATCGCAAGTTATTCAATTTGGAAATATTATTGCAATTCCTGGTGGTGTCTCAGTCTGAAAATAATTCCAATAAGCACCCAAATGTTCGCCACGGATGCACTGAAAAACATTGAACAAGAATTGGCATTCCGTGTATCCGTGGCAAAAAAAATTAAATTGATACACCACCCAATTCTTTGAATAAAATAAAGACGGAAAGATTAAGAATCTTTCCGTCTCAAGTTGACCCAATAGAAGAATTTTCGAACCATTTTATTGATGAATTACGGGCATTGGCTGCACTGATTGCCCGGACACTTAATTGTATTTTATAAAATAATGTTTTGGAATAATTGAAGGACGGAAAGGGAAATATTACAACTCTGAATAATTAATCTTGTAACGGAGTCTTTGAATCAACCTTATATCAGTTACTGTTTTCTTTTTATCGGTTGCTACAAAAAATCTAACTTTAACGGTCTACTATTCATATGTTCGAGGCCCTTATCAGATACATAAACTCCTATATTTCTATCCCACTGACTACAGACCAGGCCAGCCTGATCGAACAGTCTCTCACACCCAGAAAATTCAGGAAAAAGCAATACCTCCTGCAGGAAGGCGATGTCTCAAAATTCGCGGCCTTTATCGTAAAGGGCGCCATGCGGCAGTACACGGTGGATGATAAGGGCGCGGAGCACATTGTGCAATTATATGTCGAGAACTGGTGGGCAGCCGACCGCGAAAGTTTTACTATGCTGACGCCTTCCATTTACAATATCGATGCCTGGGAGGATACGGATACATTGCTCCTCACCAATGCGGACAATCTTTTTCTTTCCAAAGAGATTCCTGCGATGAATGAATTGTCCAGGCGCCTGGATGACAGAAAAGGTTGAACGCATCTTTAAACTTTTCCGCTGAACAGCGTTATGCTGACCTCGAAAAGGCTCACCCCGAATTCCTTCAGCGGTTCCCACAACACATAATTGCTTCCTATCTCGGCATCACGGCGGAAACCCTTAGCCGGGTTCGCAAGGCTGCACTGAAAAAGTAACTACCTGCGGGTCTTGATATTTATCAAGACTATTTCTTAGCAAACCTCATCGTTTTTACCCTTCCGCAAGACGCATCTTGCAGCTGTAATTCAAGAATAAAAATCAAAAATAAAAGGAGCACTTATGAAAAAGGGTATTAGTTTCTCAACCAAAGGTCGCAGGGCTGATATAGGTTCCTTTGTGATCGAAAGGATCTTGCCCAGCCGATACGCCGATGCGGTAGGTCCATTTGTATTCCTGGATCATATCGGTCCAGGTAACCACGAACCCAATGAACCCATACAAAACGCATCGCGGCATCGCAACACTCACCTACATTTTGAATGGGGAAGAAGAACATTTCGACAGTAAAGGCAATTATGGTAAGATCAATTCCGGCGGCGTGCAATGGATGAAGGCCGGCAACGGGATCATACACGACGGTAATTTCAATGTGGATCCGCAAACGGGTGATCATTTAACACATGGCTTCCAGTTCTGGATCAACCTTCCCGCAAAGAACAAAATTGAACCTGCTATGCATATTGCGATACAGGCAGCGGATGTGCCTAAAAAAATGCTGCCTGGTAATAAAGGATGGATCAAAGTTATCACAGGCGAATATGAAGAGCTGAAGTCGGTAATTCCCGCCTATTCAAAGCAGTTCATTTATCATATCCAACTGAAGTCAGGCAAGCAATTTTCGATTCAGACCGAACCCGGTCTTGAATACGGAGTTTTCCTTCCGCTACAGGGGGCAGTAATCAATGACTCGCCATTTGAAGCAGGCGAGTTTATCGAATTCGACCGCAATTCCGGAACGATTGATATCAGCAGCAAAGAAACAGCTACCGACATTATCATCTTCGGTGGCGAAAAATACACTGAGCCGATCGTGGCGCAGGGACCCTTTGTAATGAACACGCAGGAAGAGATCATCCAGGCTTACCGGGATTTCCATGCCGGCAAATATGGAAAGATGCGGATGAAACTGGCACAATAAATTAAATATAAAATCAAAAATTATGAAAAAGATAAAATGGATATTGGATCCGACGCATAGTGAGATCTTGTTTAAAGTAAAACATCTTATGATCACCACTGTTACTGGTCATTTCGGAATATTCAAAGCGGAAGCTACGACCGGCGACGATAACTTCAACCACACTACGGAAATCAGTTTTACCGCGGATGTACATTCAGTATATACTAATAATGTGCAGCGTGATGAACACCTGAAGTCGCCAGATTTTTTTAACGCGGAAGTCTACCAGCAAATTAAATTCTCCGCCAAAGACTATGATGCTGCCAAAGCTGAGCTTAACGGTGACCTGACAATCCGTGGTATCACCAAGCCTATCACGCTCCGGGCGGAATTCATGGGCACTACGAAGGATCCTATGGGACAGACCAGGGCAGGTTTTTCGCTCAAAGGAAAAGTCAGCCGCAAGGATTTCGGACTGCATTGGAATGTACTCACCGAAGCCGGGGGCGTAATTGTAGGGGATGAAGTAGGTATTTATGCCGAGATACAGTTAATAAAAGAACAGGCGAAAACAGAAGAACCGGTAACAGAGAAAATGGCGGAAGAACAGGCCAGTGTTTAATCTTTAAGGGAAATCTTGTTCATTGTAGACGATGGCAAGATTATATTGATAATTAAAAGGAGGAGAGGGAAATGATTCCTTTTCCTCCTTCCTGCAATAAAAACTTTTGAAAAGCAGCGGGCCGAAAAAGTGGTTTGAATTCTGATAAGTTTCCTGAAAATTGATCGAACCCTTCGCCCTTTTTTTGAGAAGGTTTTAAATGCAGGGCAGACGAATGTTTAATTGAAAAAAAGTAGGAGAAGCCAGCATTCATACTGACTTGTCCTATTGGGTTGACCGGATAGGAGAGTTTTCGAACCATTTTGTCACGGACCTTAGGCCCCTTGCAAACTTAATAGTTTGATATGCGGCCTAGCCTAGAAATCGAATACTGACGGGCTTCGCCACATAGGGTTTGTAAAGTCGTCTTGCCAGAATTATTTAGTCTTGACTTCGGGGTCCTTTTTGCGTTTCGATGATAAAAAGAATGGGTTTTCAGAGAAGAATTGTGAGGAAAGAGATTTTCCCACAGGGATTAGTAAACCTGTGCAAAAAAATTTAGCAAATATCAATAAAAAGTGCTATACTTTTGAAGTTAAACCTAAAAGTTGTCGCTATGAAAAAGCTCACCATTAAGAAGCTAATTGAGTTTAGAGATAAACAAGATAAGGGTAAGAAGAATTTTGCAACTGTTATAAAACAAAACAGGCCTGAACCTAAAACAGAAGGAGGGGGAGATTATTGGATAAGTGCAGTAAGTGCAATTGCGAGAGCTTACAAAGAAAGAGATCCACAATTGATTACACTAAAGATTAAAGAACTGGGAGAGAAGATTGAAACTACCAAAAATTCCCAAGTGAAGGCCCAGTATAGAAGGAATATCGAGATTTTGCGTAAATATGAAAACTTCGATTTCAAAAAATGGGCACCACCAGGTAAAACCCAACTTCTAAAAAATCATAAAGCGGTATTGACGATTAAGGAACTATCGGTTGAAACAAGTCCAAGTGTTGTTTTTAGTTTCGGAAAAGGTAAACAGGATGAAGTCGGAGCAATATGGCTCGTTGCAAAAAAGCAGGGTTTTAGAAAAGATGAAATGGGCATGTTTACAGACATTCTGGCTCGCTATTTAAGAAACCAGTATGGCAAAAAGTATGCTCCAAATCCCAAGTATTGCCTCGCCGTAGATGTTGTAAGTAAGTACGACATAAGCTACTCCCAATTGCAAAACGCCGAAATCCCTTACCTACTAAATAAGACTATTGACGAATTAAAGAGGTTAATGTGAGCTATGGTGGATTTGATTTAAATGATTTATCATTTTTGACAAGCCAACGTATGAAGCGGAGCGATGCTGAGAAACATCTCAAAAAAGTATTTCAACTTGAGTCATTTTATGATGAGCAATGGCTTGCTATTGAAAAAACTCTAAAGGGAGAAAGAGTACTTTTAATTGAAAAAACTGGCTTTGGTAAATCTCTTTGTTATCAATTTCCCGCAACGCTTTTTGAAGGAATAACTGTGATATTTTCTCCATTAATTGCATTAATGAGAGATCAAGTCAAGAAACTTACTGGTCTGGGAATTTCGGCAAGATGTGTTAATAGCGAACAGGCAACTGAACAAAACGAAATAATTATTAGAGATGCCATAGAGGGGAAAATTAAAATTCTTTACATCGCGCCTGAAAGACAGGATAACAGTTTGTGGATTGATGCAGTTCGCAGAATGAAATTAGCGATGATTGTGGTTGATGAAGCGCATTGTATCTCGCAATGGGGGCACGATTTTAGACCAGCCTTCCGAAGAATTGTCAATCTTGTTAAACTACTTCCTAAACATTTACCTGTATTGGCAACAACCGCTACAGCTACGTTGAAAGTTCAAAAAGATATTGAATTGCAAATGGGTGGAGAGCTTACCTTAATTAGAGGTAACTTAATGAGAGATAATTTTCAACTGTACGTAATAAAGGTTAATAGCGATGAAGAAAAGATGGCGTGGCTTGGCGAAAATTTGAATACGTTTGAGGGTTCAGGAGTTTTATACGTCGGTACAAGAGCAGATACAGAAATTTATTCACGCTGGCTGGATTTTTTAAAAATTTCCAGTGTTGGTTATAATGCCGCTTTAGATGCAGATTCAAGAATTGAGATTGAAGAAGGTCTTATGAGTAACAGATGGAAATGTATTATATCGACTAATGCGCTCGGCATGGGTATAGATAAACCTGATATAAGATTTATTATTCATACTCAAACTCCACAATCACCAGTTCATTATTATCAAGAGATCGGTCGAGCAGGAAGGGACGGTAAGCCAACAACCATTGTTTTATTTTACGGTCCCAAAGACCGGGAACTGCCAGAAGCTTTTATTGAAGGAGGAAGACCAGGGATAAAAAAGTATGAGAAGATTATAGAGGTAATTAAAAGCGAATTATTAGGCGAAAAAGGGATTATCAAAAAAGCAAATCTCAAAACAAATCAATTCCGTGTTATAAAAGCTGACTTAATAGAACAGGGGATTATAAGGGAAACAAGAAGTGGCAGCAGCAAAAAGTATGAATATATTTTTGGAGCTCCTCCTTTAAATACCCAAGCTTTTGCCGACCTGAGAAAAATAAAAAAATATGACTTGGATAGTATGATTGGATATATTAATACAACTGGCTCAAGAATGAAATTTTTGTGTGATTTTCTCGGTGATACTGCAAATAGCGATTATTCGAACTGTGACAATACTTCTTTAAAGAAATTGGGTAGTAAGTTGACGTCAGAATGGGAAGCAAAGATTCAGGAATTCAGAGAAAACTATTTTCCAACGCTGGAAATAGCAATGGGAAATATGGTTGAGGGAGTTGCTGCTTCATACTACGGAATTTCTACTGTTGGTGACACAATTCATAGATGTAAGTATGAAAATGGGGGAGACTATCCTGATTATTTGTTGAAGCTGACTTTAAAAGCATTCAGAAAAAAATACGGGCAAGAAAAATTTGATTTGGTTGTTTATGTGCCACCAACGAAATCTGGTAATCTCGTTCAAAATTTTGCCGAAAAAATTGCGAGTGTATTGAAGTTTCCAATCTCACACAATCTTATTAAAACGAGGACTACATCACAACAAAAGGTATTTGAAAATTCATACTCCAAAAAAGATAATGTTAAAGATGCATTTAAGTATGGAATTCCTGCCGAGGTTCAGGGAAAAAGTATTTTACTAATTGATGATATATGTGATAGTGGTGCTACTTTAAAAGAAATAGGATCGCTTTTTAGTAATTTAGGGGCATCAAAAATAGCACCATTGGTTATCGCAAAAACAGTTGGAGGCGATTTAATTTAATATGGAAATGAAAGAAACATCATATTGGATTGCACTTGCACATTTACCTAGATGGGGAGCAGCGAAAATTAATTCATTGACAATTAAATTCCTTCATGATGAAAAAATTTCAATAGATCATTTTTTTCATTTGGATGTAGAGGCCTGGAAAAGTAAATATGGATTAGTAACCCAGGATGTAAGCGATTTGTTAAAAGCAAGATCAGATTTACCTAACTTGGCTTTTCTTGCAGAGCAATTATTTAATGAAGGCTTTGAAATTATTCCACTTAATTCATTTGATTATTCTCCAACATTAAAAACGAATTTGAAAGCAACTTATTCTCCTGTTATTTTATATACCAAGGGAAATAAGCAGTTGATGAAAGAAAAGTCAATTGCAATTGTTGGTTCAAGAGAAGCATCTGAAATTTCACTAGAATTTGCCGATAATATTGCGAAAACAGCTTCAACGGAATATAAAGTTGTTGTAAGTGGATTTGCGAAAGGAATCGATAAGCAAGCTTTGGACTCTGCAATAAAGTATAAGGGTCAAAGTATTATAGTATTGCCTCAAGGTATACTGACTTTTGCTTCAGGATTTAAGAAATATTATAAACAAATAGTCGAAGGCGATGTATTAATCCTTAGTACATTTTTTCCGAAAGCTCCCTGGAAAACGGAACTCGCGATGGCGCGAAACCCAATCATATATGGATTGGCGGAAGAAATTTATGTTGCGGAATCAAGTGAAAAAGGAGGGACATGGTCAGGTGTTATTAACGGATTGAAAAGGAAAAGAAAGATTTTTGTTCGAAAACCTACACCAAATGAAAAGAATGCAAACAATCTTCTAATTAAAAAAGGTGCTATTGCCGTCGATTATTATGGCAAAGAAGTATTAACAGCTTATTCAGAAATAGATTTATTTGAAAATCCCCCATCAATCGTAAGCGAGCCAACTCAACTTGAGAAAGAGGAGAGCAATGAAAAAGAGTCTTTAGAGTCAAAAATATGTTTTTTATTAAGTCAGACACCTCTAACTGCAAAAGAGCTAATTGCTAAACTGAAAATTAAGTGGACCACTCGCAAATTAACAAACCTCTTAAAGAAAAACCCACGAATTGAAATCAACAAGTTAAAAAAATCTAATCTATTTAAATTAAGAGAAACGAGTTTGCAAAAACAAAAAACACTGTTTGATTAGAGATGTTTTTAAAACTAAGTAGGAGGACAAAATTCTCTTTACATTAAAGTTTCAATTTAATTCAATAGGTGCCTAAAACACTATGGCACTCAAGAAAAACTATGTCAATCAAGTTACTCCTGAACAAGTCATTAAAAACTACGCTGAACATGGGCAGGTGATCATCGAGGATCAGGCCAAGCAAATCCTCGAATTCATGTATATGGTCGCGGATATTGCTCTTGATATTGCTGAAAAGGAGCTGCGTGAAGAAAAATTGAGACGTTCGAATCCTAATGGGGTCAAAACGGGCTCTGAAGGAAATTTAGATGGGGAGACTCGCTAA
>WNFL01029544.1_pt1 | contig 11354 bp, 13 predicted proteins | sample 5400361 | NCBI WGS metagenome assembly WNFL01 (sample SAMN13153351, study PRJNA577476) | soil metagenome | isolation source: 40 cm soil on Douglas fir-dominated hillslope | place: USA:California | collected 2013-09-17
GTCAATGCGGGCGGGCGCTTTCAGGGTGCGCAAGTAACCGAAGTCCGGAACAAGGAGGATCCCTATGACACGATTCGCCATAATCCCATCGGGCCGTGCCCGGCGCGGTCTATGGCCGGTGGCGGCGGTCGCTACGACGCTTGCCACCTTGGCATTCGGCGTGGCGCCTGCCAGCGCCCACGCTGGGGGCGGCTATCGCCAGATCAATCTCGTATCCGACCAGCACGGCAAGGCCAGCCTGACCGACCACGACCTGGTGAACGCATGGGGCCTGGCCGCTTCGCCTGGCACGAACGCCCACCCCGGCTCACCGCTGTGGGTGGCAGACAACGGCTCTGACAAGGCGACGCTGTACATGGGCAAGACGCCGACGTCGGTCAGCAAGGTCGGGCTCGTGGTGCACGTCACCGGCGCGGCCCCGACGGGGCAGGTATTCAACGCCGACCCGTCCGCGTTCATCGTCCGCGACAAGAACGGCCATGCCGGTGCGTCGGCATTCCTGTTCGACACCGAGAACGGCACGATCGACGGCTGGAGCCCGGCCGTCGGCGCCACGGGCGGTATGCCCTCGATGGTGACCGAGGTGGCCAGGAACAACGGCGCCAATGCCGTCTACAAGGGCCTCGCCATCGCTCAGATCCACGGCACGTCGTTCTTGTACGCGACCAACTTCAGGTCGGGCCGGGTCGAGGCCTACAACTCCAGGTTCAAGCCGGTCGAACTTCCCGGCGGACTCTTCGTGGATCCGCGGCTTCCGGCCGGCTACGGACCTTTCGGCATCGCCGAGATCATGGGAAAGCTCTACGTGACGTTCGCGAAGCAGGACGCGACCCTGCATGATGACCTGGCCGGCCGCGGCCACGGGTTCGTGGACGTCTTCACCAACGACGGCAAGTTCGTCCGCCGCCTCGTCACCCGCGGCGCGCTCGACTCGCCGTGGGGGCTGGCCCTGGCGCCTGCCACGTTCGGCCGGTTCGGCGGGGACCTGCTCGTCGGCAACTTCGGCAACGGCCACATCAACGCCTACAACCCGGCAACAGGGATTCACGAGGGCCAGCTGAGCGGTCCGACCGGCACGCCGATTGTCATCGACGGGCTCTGGGGCCTGCGTTTCGGCAACGGCAACGCCGCTAAGACGAACGAGCTGATCTTCTCGGCCGGACCCGACCATGAGTCCCACGGCCTGCTCGGGAAGATCGTCGCCACCCCCTGATTAGCACCAACTCCGCTGATGGCCCGCCGGGTGCCGATGGCTTCACCCGGCGGGCCAGCGTCATGACCGGCGCCCGGGCACCGCGGGCGCGGCCGATCGCTACAGGATGTGGTTCTGCCTGCGCGTCGGTGATGATCCCCGCTCGGTGAACCATTCCTTGCCGGGCAACGGGCCGAAAGATGGGGACGGGAATCCGGGCCAGCAGCCAGTACAACCGAGCCGCTCGCCCGGCCGAGAAAGGCCGTGCCTGCGAAGCGTGAGCCAGCGCGGACCTCTTCTGCGCGGCGTAACTGCGCACATCCGGCTGGTGGGTGATCTGCGAAAGCGGAATGTAGAAGGTGCGCGCGGTCGCGGTAGATCCGGACTTGCTCGCGCGGGCGCGTGGCTTTGGACGGCTCGGAGATCGTCATGTGCACTGCGAAGAACGCCCCGAAGCTCCCGGGTCGACTGGGAGGCGGAGCTGCGTTCGCTCTACGACGGCACGGTCCGGATCGTCGTGACCCCGACGTGGGCGAAGCTGATCGACTTCGAGACGACTCTGCCGAGCGCGGTCGGGGAGCTGGCCCGGCAGCGGGACGAGCGTCAGCGCGCCTGAGCGCCGCGCGGTCGCCCGCGTTGGGTGGATCGCCCACGCCTCAACCCCACCGCGGTGCCCGGACAAGGCCTGCCCCTGCCGGCCGCACCGGGTGCCGGTCGAGAAGCGGCGATCCGACGCGGCTGGGTCTGGCTCACCACCGTGCCCTTCGCGCCTCGGACGCGAAGCGGCTCCCTGTGGCCCATCTGTGGCGCCTCGGAGTGCGCGGAGTCTTTGAAGTCCGCCAGGAAATGTCGCGGTAGGACGTCGAGAACTCGCGCGCGGCTTCGTCCCCAGAGTGAACACGGCCACAATGGGCCGTACCGCGCTAAGGAGAACATGATGGCCAAGTACCTGCTGCTCAAGCACTACCGGGGCGCGCCTGCATCGGTCAACGACGTGCCGATGGACCAGTGGACGCCGGAAGAGCTTTCGGCCCACATACAGTACATGCAGGACTTCGCCGCTCGGCTCGAGGGCACCGGCGAGTTCGTCGACGGTCAGGCGCTCTCCCCGGAGGGCACGTTCGTCCGCTACGACGGCGAGGGGCGGCCGCCGGTCACCGACGGCCCGTTCGCGGAGACCAAGGACCTGATCGCCGGCTGGATGGTCATCGACGTCGAGACCTACGAGCGGGCGCTCGAGCTGGCCGGCGAATTGTCCGCGGCTCCGGGTGCGGCCGGAAAGCCGATCCACGAGTGGCTCGAGGTGCGCCCGTTCCTGGCCGCGGCCCCGACCATCACGGAGTGACGCACGGTGGACGAGGCCCTGCAGCGGACCCTCACCCCCACCGTGATCGGCATCCTCGTCCGTCGCGGAGCCCACTTCGCGGCGGCCGAGGATGCCGTGCAGGACGCCCTGGTCGAGGCCGTGCGCGCGTGGCCGGACGACCCGCCGCGGGACCCCAAGGGCTGGCTGGTCACCGTGGCCTGGCGTAAGTTCCTCGACGCCGCCCGCGCCGATACCTCCCGACGGCACCGCGAGGTACGCGTCGAGGGCGAGCCCATGCCCGGCCCGGGCGAGGTGGTGGACGACACGCTCCAGCTGTACTTCCTGTGCGCGCACCCGTCCCTGACACCGGCTTCGGCCGTCGCGCTCACGCTGCGCGCGGTCGGCGGCCTGACCACGCGTCAGATCGCGCAGGCCTACCTCGTGCCGGAGGCGACCATGGCCCAGCGGATCAGCAGGGCCAAGCGGACCGTCTCGGGCGTCCGGTTCAACCAGCCCGGTGACGTCGCCACGGTGCTGCGCGTGCTCTACCTGGTCTTCAACGAGGGCTACTCCGGCGACGTCGACCTCGCCGGCGAGGCGATCCGGCTCACTCGCCAGCTGGCGGCCAAGACCAACCATGAGGAGATCGCGGGCCTGCTCGCGCTCATGCTGCTCCACCACGCACGGCGCCCGGCACGGACCGGCCCCGACGGCAGGCTCGTGCCTCTTGCCGAGCAGGACCGCAGCCTGTGGAACACCCGCCTGATCACCGAGGGCGTTGACGTGCTCCAGACAGCCCTCACCCGCGACCGCCTGGGCGAGTTCCAGGCCCAAGCCGCCATCGCCGCGCTCCACGCCGACGCCCGGACGGCCGAGGAGACCGACTGGGTGCAGATCGTCGAGTGGTACGACGAACTGGTGCGCCTCACCGACAGCCCGGTGGCCCGCCTCAACCGGGCCGTCGCGGTCGGCGAGGCCGACGGCCCGCGGGCCGGCCTGGCCGCCCTGGCGGGGCTCGACCCCGCCCTGCCCCGCCACCCCGCCGTCGCGGCGTACCTACACGAGCGTGACGGTGACCCAGTCACCGCAGCACGGCTCTACGCCGAAGCCGCCCGATCAGCGCCCAACCTTCCCGAACGCGACCACCTCACGCGACAGGCCGCACGGCTCAAAGCGGAACTGCGCAGCTGAGCGGCGGGCGGCAGGCATTCACCGACCCGACAGGGACGGTCTGCTCACCCTGTTGGCTGGCCGGATCGCGTCACTTGACCGTCACGAGCCCGAAGATCCCGTGCTCCTGGCCCCCGCCCGGCGTCTCCACCTCCGGGATCTGCTTCCTCCCGCACAAGTGAGCGGCCCGCGCCGCAATCGTCTGGCCGTCGAGCGGGTCTAAATGTCTGAAAGAAGGAAAGGAACCCGAACATGCGCAAGTACCGCACCAGCGACCCGGCGGCCGCCCGTCCGGTCACCAAGACAGACGAGCAGTGGCGGACGGAGCTGACCCCGCTTCAGTACCGCGTCCTGCGCCAGGCGCACACCGAGAGGCCGTTCACCGGCGAGTACGTGCACGATCACGAGGACGGTTACTACCGGTGCGCCGGCTGCGGCAGCAGGCTGTTCGCCTCTGACGCGAAGTTCGACTCCGGCACCGGATGGCCGAGCTTCTACGAGCCCGCCGTGGCCGAGGCCGTGGAGCTGCGGCCGGACCACAGCCTGTTCATGCGGCGCACCGAGGTCGTCTGCCGGGAGTGCGGCGGCCATCTGGGTCACGTCTTCGACGACGGGCCCGCGCCGACCGGAGACAGGTACTGCATCAACTCCTGCTCGCTGGCGTTCGAGTCCGCGGCGGGGACCGGCGTCGAGTGATGCCGGACGATCATCGGTGGGCTCAGCTGCACCTGTCGCACTACGTCGACGGTGAACTGAGCCCGCGTGGCCGGCGCCGCCTCGAGCGGCACGCGCGAGACTGCCCCGACTGCGGCCGCGCCATCCGCGCCATGCGGGCCCTGGTCTATGCGATCCAGGGTCTGGGCGGGCCCGCGGGCGTCCGCGCTCCCGCGACGATCTTCGACCGGGTCCGGCTGGCAGGCGGGGCCCGATCCGGACCGCCCGAGCGCGTATGAAGCGCGTATGATCCGCCCGCTGGCGGGCCAGCGCGCCGGCGACCAGCAAGACAACGAGGCGAGGCTGATAGCCAGGGCAAAGGCCGGCGACGCCGCTGCCTTCGAGCGGCTGTCTGGCGCCTACGCCGATCGCCTGTTCATGCTCCTGCTCAGGCTGCTCGGTGACCGCGGCGAGGCCGAGGACGTCGCCCAGGAGGTCATGCTCAGGGCCTGGCGTGCCATCGGCAGCTTCAAAAGCAGGTCCAGCTACTTCACCTGGCTCTACCGGATCGCCGTCAACGAGGCCAATCGCGCGCTCGAGCGCCGGGCCAGGCGGCCAGCCAGCGTCCCGATCGGACCCGACACCCTGCAGCTGCCCGCGGCGAGCAGCGACGAGCCCGCGAACCGGGCGGAGAACCGCGAGCTGCGCGCGGCCCTCGTCCGCGCCCTGGACGAACTGCCGCCCGACCTGCGAATCGCCGTGGTGCTGCGCGATGTCGAGGGGCTCTCCACCCAGGACGCGGCGGACGTCGTCGGCGTGAGTCAGGCCGCGTTCAAGAGCCGGCTGCACCAAGCCAGGCTGCGCGTTCGCGCTGCAGTCGGCGACGCCGCGCTGGCCGGCAGCGGCGCCTGAAACAGACCCGCGGCTGGCTCAGCGGCGGCGCAGGTGCGGTTCGGGGGTGGTGCATCTTGGGTCGTCGTCGCAGGTGTAGTCGACTGCATAGAGTGTCCGCCTCCCTGTGTGAGCATTGAGCACGGGCCCTTCGGAGGACGGACCAGACACCCGTCAGGCTCGAAGGAGTCCCGCCTCATCCGGCGGACATCAATGCCGACACGCCGGGCTCAGGTGGGGAATTCAGTGATCGAAGGTGGGGAGATCTCGCTGATCTCTGGCAGCGTGAACTGCTGGAACGCCTCGGAGTCTTCCGGGCGAGAAGTGCCGCAGTCATGAGCGCCGTCAGTGAGCTGAAGGTCTACCGGCCTCCCCTTCTCTGCCTGGCGCTCGGATGGGTGGTTTTTGCGGCCTTTTTCGTCGTCGGCATGAGCATGGTGACTATTGGCCCGAGCCACCGCGGCGGGGCGTCCGCCGCGGTCGTCGGGGCATTGGTGCTGTTGTTGTCTCTCGGATCGGGGCGGCTCTGGCGACTAACCGGCTCATCGTCACTCCGGCTGGCCTGGTGTACAGCTTCAGGCTGCGTCGAAGGGCTGTGAGCTGGGCTGAGAAGATCCAGTCTTTCGGCGTGGGCGCGAGCCGCGGCATGCTGCGGTGGCCGACGCTGGTGATCGGCCGGAACGACGCTTCGGTCTTGGTCAAGACCGACGTCTGGCTGCTCGGCTCCAGCAGCGCAAGGGGCAGCCGGTCAACGGTTCTGCGGCATTGAAACGGCAGCGGCTGGAAGAGCTACGCCCTGCCGGTCCTGTCCGGCGCGATGAACATCGTCGGCACGTCCGACCGCAATCTGCGTCTGCGGGGATGACCGGGATGGGTGCTGCCGCCGTCGGCCGGCTGGCCCTGTACCGGTGGAACGGCCACGCCTGGAAGCCTTCCCGGGGGCCCCGCGTCTACCTGACTAGCGCGCCCGCCTGGCCATGTCCACCTCCGGCGAAGCCTAGGTCGCCGGTTACGGCACCAAGGCCCTCGGCCCGGAGTCCGTCATCTACTACCGCACCGCCGGCAATGTGGCACGGCTCCCCGACCGGCTGCTGCCCATCGATCCCCCGCAAGTCGTTTACCCGCCCATGCCGGAGCCGCAACGGCATCTGGTTCGGCTTTACCTCTGCTGGAAGAGCAAGGCCACCGAATCCAACAGCTCTGGCCGCCGGGATCCCCCGCGCGCCTGCAGATCATCGAGCATGCGGGCCATAACCCGCACGCCGAACAGCCCACCGAGGTCATGCAGGCCGTCAGGGACTTCATCTCCGAATAGCTGACGCGACCCGGGCTCCCACCGCGACATGGCCCCCAAGTCCACCTTCCACCCGATCCGTGACCGCTCTGACCGGACAACCGCGAGGGATGCCTTCATACGTCGGCCATGACGCGGCCAGCCCGCGGCCGTTACATAGCTGCGCTTGCCGACGCCGAGCTCCGATGCGGCCGGCGCCATCGAGCGGCCGCTGGGACAATCAGCCCGTGACGGGAGATGTCTTCCGGGCAGGCTCCTCTTCGCGATCCGCCTTAACTTGCAGGAACGACGTAGAGGAATTCGCCCCCGATGGTTCCCGAGGGCACGCAGCCGCCGGGCGGTCCGAAGATGAACCCGGTAACGACCAGGACAGGCCTCCCTTCAGGATTGTTCACAGCAGCCATTTTCGGGTTGCCGTGGCACGCGGCGACGGCGCCATTCACTGTTTCCACGCTCGCGGGTACCGTAACGGGGTATGCTTGCTGGTTCGAGTAGTCATACATGACATAGCGCCAGCTCGTGTAACCATAGGCTTTAACGCTGGCCGCACAACCGGCCGTGATTAGCGAGCCGCACTGCGCCTCTTGGATGCTGAACCGCCAGTCGTGCCACGTGATATCGTCGCGGCCACCGCGGCTTCCGGTGTAGCCAATGTCGGCAACCGCATTGTCGCGAGGAGTGTCTGGCGTCGCCGACCAGCTGGCTGTCGCCTGTCCTGTGGAGGACTCGATGCTCGTGACCTGGAATGTGCCGTGGCCTTCCCGGTCGGGTCCCGGGGCCCCGCAGTGCGCGTTGTAGTGGAATCCGAAGCTGACTACAACAAATCCGCGGCCAACCGAGCTTATTCCATGAATGTCTGGCGTGCCTTCGCTGCACAACGAGTAGAACCTGTCGCCGCGCCGAGACTGGTTCGAAGGCGGGATGGCAAACCAGTCGGAATTCCCGGCAAGCAGAGCACTTAGGTTACTGTAGTGGATGAAATACAGATGACTCGACCCAGAGGTGACCCCATTGGTATCGTATTTCTCGTCCGCCAACATGTAGGAACCGTTTGGCCCTTGGGCAATGTAGGGCTGAGTGGCGGAGGTATCCAGGTCTGTGACGTAATGCCAGTTCACCAGGTCGGTCGAGGTGGCGAGCTTGATCACGATGCCGGTGGCGTACACGGCTAGGTAGCTGCCCGGGCTTGCCTGAATTACCTTGGCCGTATCCATCGTGTTGCCGACTGCGTCATGCAGGCTGTTCCGGACGGCCAGCGGGGTTGCGGCCAGATGTTTGAGCAGGTCATTTCGAGCGTCTGTCTCACTCCATGGAGTGGTAGCGCAGGTCCGTTGGGACCAGCCTGAGGTAGCGTCTGCACCTTCGGCCAGGACCGCTAGGCACCTGTGCGTATGTGACGTCAGACCGGCAGCCGCGGGGCGGCTAGTGGTATCACCTGGCAGCGTGTGCTCCGCACCAATGGCAAGCGCTATCAGTGCGGTTGCGGCAATGATGCTCGGGAACCGGTTCCTACACCTCGACGGCCGCACGGCGCATGCTCCATTCCGATCCCAGTGCGTTGACTGGCACTGCCGCAGCCGAGGGCGCGATCGTCACCGGTTCCTTTGACAACGGCTCTCTAGCTGGCGTCTAGCCCTGGCAAGTTGCGACGACGTGGGGCCTCTCGCGCGTCAAGTTGGCTTGGCTAGCCGAGACGTAGCCAGGACTGGTCGGCGATTACCCTGTCCAGCAAGATAGCGTGCGCTGGATGACTTGTAAGGAAGAATATGGATAAAGCTTTCGATAACCTGACACCTGACACAACGGCGGAACCATCGTGGCACGGCCGGAGAGAAGGAAGCGCAGACAAGGGGCCTCAGAGTGACCTGGCCCGCAGGGCGGCCGGCTCGGGCTTCAAGGGCCTGATCTACTCTCTGTTACCGCTGAGGAACTCGAGGTCGGTAACGATCTTGCGTGCGTGGTCTACGACCATCGCGATCGCGCGCTACAGCCTGAAACTGGCAGGCGTGCAAGCAGGTAAACCGGAGACGGATTCCGCGCGTGAGTGACCTCCGTGCCGAGCATGGAAGTCCTTCGGGTAACGACGGAGCTCGCTGCGCAACTCTTTGCGGATTGGCTGCTGGGCGACGGGCTTAACCCGTATTTGTGCTCCTGCTTCACGTGCGGCCGCGAGGATAGCCTCGACAACGTCGTCCGCGCGGGTACGCCAATGAAACCAGCTGGCTAGGTTTGTCTTTTGCACTGCCCAAGCACCGACTCGGGTGCGGTCAGCCCGCGTGATCGTGACACCCCCGTACCCCGCGCTGACATCTACGACCCCTTGCAGCGGAATCCGAACAACCTCCAAAGGATTGCAGACGATAACTTCGGTCGAGGTCAGCCGCAGCCAGGAGCCGACAGAGGACTTCCACGCCAGCACCGCCATGATCGGGAAGACGGCAAGACCGAGAACGAGCTCAAGACCCTCGCCGTGGACCAGGGCGTTCGCGGTGACCACAGTCATGCAGCACATGAAGGCGACCGGGAAAACACCGAACACTCGGGCCGGGAGAACCGGACCCCAGGTGACGGGAGGCTGGACCACACCGCAAGTTTTGATGGCGACAGTGACGCCGCGCCAGAGCAGGAACCAGGCCAGCTCACGCCACACGCTCACGGCGTGCCCGTCGCGTGCCCTATCGAGCAGCCGGAGACGGGCAATCGTGGCCACTCACGGCTAACAAGCAAGCCTTCCGACCTGGGAGTCGGCTGTTCAGAGCCGTGGCAGTCGTAGCCTTCCAAGCCGTTGATATTCCTGCGCGGACGCCGGTTCCGGTTGGGAAGATCGGGGTGGCCGCCGTCCGCTGACGCCGAACCAGCTTGATCGTCAAGGTCGTTTCCAAGCCGGGCGCCAGCCTGAAAGTGTCGCTCCAAACAGTGCTCGCAGGACTTGCTCCGTGGTCGAGCGTGGCCATCGCCGAGTCAGTTTGTGCCCATTCTAGACGAGTTTCCTGCTCGCTCACCGGGAGCCTGTCGACCAAGATCGGCGGGAGAGTGGAGGTCGAGCGGGTATAGAGACGCAAGCCGCGTCGCTTCGAGCGCGTCGCTGAAGCGGCGCCTGCTCAACCGCCGACGAGATGGCACCACCGCATGCTCGCCCACGTGCGGCGAGCATGGCGATCAGTTCGGCCTCGTACACCCGTGGGATGAACGTGAGACGCGATGAACACATCAGGAGGCACCTCATGTTGACCGCCGACATGAAAGCGATCGTTGACAGCAGCAAGCTCGGCTTCGTCGCGACCGTCTGCGCGGACGGATCGCCCAATCTCTCGCCGAAAGGCTCCATCCGCGTCTACGACGAGGACCATCTCGTGTTCGCGGACATCGCCTCACCAGCCACGGTCGAGAACCTGCGGGGGGATCCGCGGATCGAAATCAACTGCGTGGATTTCCTGCGCAGGCGCGGGTACCGGTTCAAGGGCACCGCGCAGGTCATCGAACCGGGAGACAACCCGGTGTACCGGGAGATCGCCGGATGGCTGCGGGAGACGCATGGTCCCGACGTACCGGCGCATCATGCAGTGCTCGTGCGTGTCGAGCAGGCGCGGCCAGTCGATTCGCCGGCTTACACGATCCTCGGCGCCCACGAGGAGGATCTCGTCCGGGCCTGGACCAGCAAGTACATGCACGCGGGCGCGGCCGCCGAGTCGCGTAGTCGCACATCAATGTGACCGAAAAAGGAGAACGAAATGCAGGTGGCAGGAATCCGCGCGCCGGGCGGTCCGGTCGAGGTGCTCGACGTGCCGGATCCTCGGCGCCGCTGAAGCGCATCTACCTGACGAACGCGGTGCGCACCTCGCGCGGCAACGGCCCCGGCGGGCTGGAGCTGCCCGTGCCCGACGCGAACGCGCTGCTGGCCTGGCGGACGCGCCCACCACATGCGCGGCAAGCCACGTACGTTTCCGCTGCCTCCACCGCCGGGGCTACGCGAGCTCGGCCGGGCTGTCCAGCGCCATTAGGCTTAGGAGGCCCGGTAGCTCGCCGTCCATGTCACCGACCCATGATCGTGACTAGGCAGCAGCGACGCACTACCCGGACCGACTTTGCCTACACAGGCTTGATCTTCTGCGCCAGGCCGGCGTCCGCGATTCGCGCTCAGATTTGTGTCAGATTCGGCAACACGGGAACACCTGCGCGCCTGATCCTGCGCAGTGGTGGCCTGGCGTGGTCGATGTGGTCGTCGGTCTCTAATGCCGCTGCACGCCCGAGATGACGATCCTGCAGAACCGATCATGGACCGTTGCGGCGACAGCCAAGGAGCGGAGTCGCTGGCGAACTCAATCCGAAGGGCTGCCAGCGCCCGCGAGGCGTAGCCACGAACGGTTGCCGGCGCCACGCCGAGCAGGCCCGCGATCTCAGAGTCGGAGAGCCCTTGGTAATACCGCAGAACAAGAACGGCGCGCTGCTGAGCGGGCAGCTTCGCGATCTCGTTCAGCAGGACATGCCGATCTGCGGGAATCCTCATAGACACCCTCGGCGATAGGATCAGCCCGTCGGCGCGCTCGCAGTTCGACGGGAAGGCCTGGCACGGTGGATCACGACCTTGAAGTCTTTCCCGATCCTGCCGCAGTGGCTGCCCGCACCGCCGGTTACGTCGCCGGCATGGCCAGCGCCGCGGTGGCGGCGGGCAGCCGGTTCAGCTTGGCGGTCAGCGGGGGGCAGACGCGTTTCGCGATGTTCGGCGCTCTCGCGGCGGCGGACATGCCGTGGCCGAGCACCGAGCTGTTCCAGGTGGACGAACGGGTGGCCCCCGCCGGTGAAACCCGACCGCAACCTGACCCATCTGCCGAAAGCCGCGGCGCCGC
>WNFL01277698.1_pt6 | contig 11354 bp, 11 predicted proteins | sample 5400361 | NCBI WGS metagenome assembly WNFL01 (sample SAMN13153351, study PRJNA577476) | soil metagenome | isolation source: 40 cm soil on Douglas fir-dominated hillslope | place: USA:California | collected 2013-09-17
CTAAAGGAGTCGATGCGCAAGGTGGCGCTGCTCGAGCAGGTCAAGGGCGAACTCTCGAAATTCGTCCCCGAGGCCGTCACCAAGCTCCTGGAGAAAAACCCCGACGCGCGCGAGCTGGAGAAGCGCGAGGCGGACGTCTCGGTCCTGTTTCTCGACGTGGAAGGCTACACGCGGCTCTCGGAAGAGCTTCCCGCGCAGCGGCTGAACCGCATGATCCAGGACTATTTTTCCAGCTTTCTCGAAATCATTCGCGCGCACCACGGCGACGTCAACGAGACCGCCGGCGACGGCCTGATGGTGATCTTCCAGAGCGAGGGCAACCCGGCGGGCCACGCCCGGAACGCCGCCGGGACGGCCTTCCAGCTGCTGGCGAAAGTGGCGGGCCTCAACAAGGAGTTCGTCGGCATCTACCCGGCGGTGGCGATCCACGTCGGCATCAACAGCGGCCCGGCGCTGGTCGGCGCGACCAAGCTGGACGCGGCGGGCGGCGGGCGCTGGACGTTCACCGCCTCCGGCCCGACGACCAATCTCGCCGCGCGCGTCGCCGGCCTCACCAAGGGCGGTGAGGTCATGGTCGGCCCGGAGACGGCGGAGCGCATCAAGGACCACTACGTGCTGCAGGACGCGGGCGAGCACAAGCTCAAAAACGTCTCGGCGGCCGTGCGCGTCTTTCGCTTGGTGCCGCCGGGCGTGTATATAAAGATCGAGGGGATCATTTAGCATCGGAACCCACATGTATTATTATTTTGAGGAGGGCATATGATTTTCGAAATGCGGACGTATTTACTGAAGCCGGGCGCCACGCCGGGCTTCATGCAGCGCTTCGCCGAGGGGCTCGACGCGCGGACGAAGATTTCGCCGCTGGGCGGCATCTGGCACTCGGAGGTAGGCACGCTGAACCAGGTGGTCCACATCTGGCCCTATGAGAGTTTCGAGGCGCGCGAGCATATCGCCCAGGAGGCGAGAAAGACCGGCAAGTGGCCGCCCAAGACGCAGGAGTTCATCCTCTTCCAGGAGAGCAAGATCCTCCTGGCGGCGCCGTTCTCGCCGCCGCTGGGCGAAAAAAAGCTCGGCAATATTTACGAGTTCCGCACCTACACGTATCAGCCGGGCACGATGCCGACGGTGCTCGAGCGCTTCGGCAAGGTGATCCCGGCGCGCGTGAAGCTCTCGCCGCTGGCGGGCGCGTGGCACACCGCGTTCGGCCCGCTGAACCAGTACATCCACGTCTGGGCCTACCAGGACGCGGGCGAGCGCGAGCGGCTCCGCGCCGAGTCGATGAAGATCCCCGGCTGGCCGCCGGAGACCAAAGAGTTCATGCTCAAGCAGGAGAACGCGCTGATGGTGCCCGCGCCCTTCTCGCCGCTGCGCTGATGGAAAATCCTCCGGCACCCATGGCCAGTTTCTATAAAAACATCGTGCGCCCCCTCATGTTTTACCGGGACGCGGAAAAAACCCACGAGCAGACGCTCGCCCTGCTCGGCCGCCTGGGCTTTCTCGCGGGGGCTTTGGAAAGCTTTTACGCGGTGGACGACCCCCGCCTGGCGACCCGCGTCGGCCCGCTCGCGCTCTCGAATCCGGTCGGCCTGGCGGCCGGCTTCGACAAGAACGGCCTCGCGATCCGGACCTGGCCGGGCTTCGGCTTCGGCTTTATCGAGATCGGCGCGGTCACGGCGCAGGCGCAGCCGGGCCAGCCCAAGCCGCGGCTTTTCCGCCTGCCCGCCGACGACGCGCTGATCAACCGGCTCGGCTTCAACAACGAGGGGGCGGAGGCGATCGGCGCCAAGCTCGCGGCGCTCCGGTCGAACGGCCGGCCGCTCCGGATCCCCCTCGGCGTCAACATCGGCCGGACCAAGGTGGTCGCGACCCGGGACGCCGCGGCGGATTACCTCTTCACGTTCGAAAGGCTCTTTCCCTACGGCGACTACTTCACGCTGAACGTGAGCTCGCCCAACACGCCGGAGCTGCGCGACTTGCAGCAAAAAGACCGCCTGGCGAAGCTCATGGAGACGATCCAGACGAAAAACCGCGAGCTCGCCGCGCGCGCCCGAATCGAGCCCAAGCCGGTGTTCGTCAAGATCGATCCCGACATGGACTTCGCCCAGGCGGACGAGGTCGCCGCCGTCGCCGCGGCCGAGAAAATCTCCGGCATCGTCGCGACCAACGCCAGCGCCGTCCTGCGCGAGCAGCTGACCGTGCCGGTAAATCAGCCGGGCGGCCTCAGCGGCAAGCCGCTCCGGGCGCGGGCGACGGAGTTTATCCGCCATCTCCATCGGGCGACGCGCGGGGAGCTGCCGATCATCGGCGCGGGCGGCGTCTTCACCGCCGAGGACGCGTACGAGAAGATCCGGGCCGGCGCGAGCGCCGTGCAGATCCTCACGGGATTCGTCTACGAAGGGCCGGGCGCGGTGAAGCGGATCAATCGCGGGCTTTTGCGGCTGCTGGAGCGGGACGGATTTAAAAATATCGGCGCGGCGGTCGGCAGCGGAGCGTGAGCCGGGTCAGTTGGTGATCGTCAGTGAAAGCGTTTTCTCCGCCGTCACGTTCAGACCGTCCGTGACCTGAAAAGTGAGATTTCCGCTCGACGGCCCGGCGGGCACGCCGGTGATGGCGCCTGAAGAGCTCAAAGAAAGTCCGCTAGGCAGCGCGCCGCCGCTCTTCAGCGTCCACGTGTAAGGCGCCTTTCCTCCCGCGGCCTTCAACGTCCCCTTGTAGGTCCTGCCGGCCTTGCCGTTCTTCAAAGACTGCGTCGAGACCGCCAGCGCCTTCAGCACGCGGATGCTGAACGGCCGGCTGACGGTCGCTCCGTCGTCGTCCGTCACCCGCAAGGTAAACTTGAAAGTCTTCGCCGCGTTCGGCGTGCCGCTGAGGTGGTGCGAATTCGGCGCAATGCCGCCCGGAAGCGAGCCGCCGATTGGCGCAATGGAGTAAGGGGCCGTTCCGCCGCTGATCTGCAAGTCCACGTCGTAGGGCGCGCCCGCCTCCGCGTCGGGGAGCGAGGTCTTGCCGAACGCAAGCGCGGGGGCGGCCGGCGCGATGCGGTAGATCGCCCCGTCGCCGAAAGACGCTACGTAGAGGAGCCCGTCCGGGCCGACTTTCAAATCCGTGATGCCGCCGAACCCCGTGCCGAAAAGAACCGGGCGCAACTGCGCGGCGCTGTCGGCCACGCGGTCCGATAAATTTCCGCTTAAAACGAAGCCGTCGCGATTCGCGTTGGGGACGAAGTGGTAGAGGTTGCCGTTGGAAGACGTCGTTCTCGTACCCGGCGCCCAGCCCGCCGGAGTCGAGAAAGGCGATGCCCGTCGGCCCGACCGTGGCGAGCCAGGAGAATTTCGGGTCGGCGTAGTGCGAGCCGGCAAAGGAAACGAGGTCGCCGAGATCGTTCGAGTTGCGGCTGAGCGGGCCCATGAGGGATTCCCAGCCGCTGTTGAAGCCCGGCTCGACCAGATTGATCTCGTCGAAAGAGTTCGGCCCGTTTTCGGTGTCCCACAGCTTGTCCGTTACAGGATCGAAGGCCATGCCGAAGGAGTTGCGGATGCCGTAGGCGTAATATTTGCTCATCGGGTCTCCCAGCGCAAAGAAAGGATTATCGCCGGGAACCGTGCCGTCGTCGTTGAGCCGATGGATCACCGAGGTGCCGTCCGGGGCCGGACCGCCGGAAAAGTTCTGCAGCTTCCCGTTCCGGTTGAGGTCGCCGTTGACGACGTAGAGCTTCCCGTCGGGGCCGAAAAGAATGATGCCGCCGTTGTGATTGGGCCCGGGCGCGACCGGCAGATCGAGAATGGGCGATACTTGAGCGAGGGTAAGCGCGCCGGCAACGTCGTTCCACAAATATTTATAGACGCGGTTGCCGAGCGGGGAGCCGTTGTCGTTCGCGGAGCTGCCTTCCGTATAAAAAAGATAAACGAAATGATTGGATGCGAAGCCCGGATGGAGCGCGATGCCCAGAAGCCCGCGCTCGTTCGTGGAATCGACGGCCACGTCCAAAACCTCGGCGGCGACGCCGTCGAGGACGCGGAACACTTTGCCGTCGTTTTTCTGCAATACGAGGATGTCGTTGTCGCCGATGAACGCCATCGTCGTCGGCGAGTCCAGGCCGGAGACGACCGGCGCGACCGAGAGATTCGGGTCGATGAGCGCGGGCGCGGCGAAACAGGGCGCCGCGGAGAAGCACGCGGCCAGCAAAAAATAGAGGGCTTTCATGGCGCGAGCGGGTCGAGTATACCGCCGCGCGGGAAAATTCTCCAGAAAAAAACGGCGAATTTATCTTCGCCTATGCCAACGAACGACACGGCGTGAAACGCGCCGCTCCGGCGCGCCACCTCTTGCCTAATCGGCGCTTGTAGGCTACCGTTTCCGCATGCCGCGCCGGTTCACGATCGAGGTCGAGAAGGATTATTTCAATTTCGCCTCGGCCCATTTCCTGGTGTTCGCCGACGGCAGGCGCGAGGCGCTGCACGGCCACAACTACCAGGTCTCGGTCGCCGTCGAGGGCGATCTCGACCGCGCCGGCGTCGTGCTCGACTTCATCGCGTTCAAGCCGCTCGTCAAGCGGATCTGCGACGACCTCGACCACCGCACGCTCATCCAGCGCGACTGCGGCGCGCTGAAAATCCGCCGCGGCGGCGGCCACGTCACCGTGGCCTACCGCGACCAGCGGATCGTGCTGCCGCGGCGCGACGCGCTGCTGCTGCCGATCGCCAACACCAGCACGGAGCTGTTGGCGGAGTATATCGCCGGCCAGATCCGCCGCAGCGTGCGCCGCCATTTCCCCGGCGCGAAGCTGCACGACATCGAAGTCGGCGTGGAAGAGGCGCGCGGGCAGCGCGGGTTTTATCAAGGGGAGTTCTAACGATCGCTTGCGGCGCCGGTCCGGTCGGGCAGGAAAGCGCCGTCGTCACCATCCGCTTCGGTTCACCGCAACGGCTGGATTTGCCTTACCGAAGAACCTCCTGGGATACCTCTTTGAAATTGGAAAATTCGGGATCTTTGTGAATCAGGGTGGCGTCCCGGACCACAGCGGTCGCGCCAATCCAGCTATCCGCCACGGAAAGTCCGGCGCGGGCCTTTAAACGAGAGGCCACGTCAAGAATGGCGGGCTCGCAAGAAACCCACTCAACGGGAAAAGATTGCACAAGCCGCAGCGCTTCGCGCGCCGCCTCTTCTGCTTCGTCGCGCCAGACACGGCAAAGAACCTCCATGCGAGTCATGAAAGAGATCAACAGGCGGCATTGGCCCTTTTTACCCTGAGCCAGCAAGGCTTCCACGCGACCTGCGCCGATCTCATCGCCCCTGAGAGCGAGAAGCGCCGACGTATCGAGGACAAAAGAATTTCTAACGGGCATTTTCACGCCGCCGGTCTCTCCGCCTGTCCTGCAACAGCCGCTTGACAGCGCCTTTCTTGCCGGAGCCGCGAAAGGCTCTCACAGGGTCAGGCGGAAGCGGAATCACCCTGGCCGTATTGCCTTCCACCGCCCACTCCAGAGTGGTGTCGGGACCGATGTGGAGTTTTTTTCTGACTTCCGACGGAACGGAAACCTGGCCGCGCTTCGTCACTTTGGTACGCATGATTCCACTCTACAAGAAAGAAGGATCGTCTCAAGTAGACTCGTAGGTAATCATGTAATCGGGTTATCCGACGTGTTTCTTCTCCCGCCATCCCACGACCAGGAAAAGCGCGAACAGCATCAGGTAGCTCACGGCGAATTCCGGCGCGGCCCAGAGGCCGAAGCGGCTGACGACGCCGCCGGGCGTCAGCTCGTAGGCGTGAATGACGCCGGCGGCGGAGAGGGCCGCCGCCGCCAGCGACCACCAGGCGGCGCGGAGAAACTGCCGCTCGATCAGGAAGACCCCGATCGCCGCCAGGATCATCGAGCTGAAGATGAATCCCCGCTCGAGCGAGATCATGCCGTGGATCGCCACGCTCTGGGCGAAGGCGGGGAGCCCCGCCTCGTAAAGCGTTTTTCCCGCCGCCCGGAGCCCGGTCTCGACCATGAGCAGCCCCCAGGCGGCGAGCGCCGGAAAGAGCCCGAGCGCGACCGCGAGCGCGTGCTCTTTCGGCGTCTCCTGGAACGCCTGCGCGGTGATGATGATGCCGATGTAGAGGAGGATGCCGATGCCGGCTTCAAGCGGGACGAAGTTGAGCACGCCCTGGATCGTGCCGGTGAGGCAGAGAAAGGCGATGAAGATCCCGTTCAGCGCCGAATAGCCCGAGCGCGCGCCGAGCCGCTTCCAGCCCGGGTGGCCGATGTAAATCGTCGTCGGAAAGGCGCTGCCGAAGAGCGCGGCGGCGACCGAGCCGACGCCGTTCGCCATCAGCGAGGGAAAAGTCTCGTACCGGTCGCCCGCCGCCTCGGCGCTCTCGATGTTTTGCAGCGAGCCGACCACGTTGAAGATCCCCATGGGGAAGATCACCGACATGTACTTGAGGAATTCGGGATTCCACAGCGCCTCCCACAGCTCGCCGCCGGCGAATGCGGGCGGCGCGAGGGCGAAGCCCGCCGACCAGGATCGGCCCGACATCGCGCCGAGCCCCCAGGCGAGCCCGGCGCCGGCGAGGATCGCGACCAGCCCGCCCGGCAGGGCGAGCGGGAATCTCTGGTGCGCGAAGTAGGAGACCAGGATAATCGCCAACGGGAGCAGCGCGATCAGCGGCTTGTCGAAGATCCGGAAGCTGAAGTCCATCGAGATGAACGTGATGGCGATGCCCGCCAGCGCGGCGAGCAGCGCGGCGCGCGGCGTCATGCGGCGCACGCGCTCGGCGACGAAGGCGCCGGCGATCTCGATGAGCCCGTTCAGGAAGCAGGCGACGAGCCCGACTTTCCACGCCCACACCGGGTCTTTGGTCTCCTGGTAGATCGGCAGCATGATGAAAAAGACGTAGGCGAACAGGCTCACGGTGTTGATGCCGTAGGGGAGCGCGGTCACGTCCTCGCGGCCGCTCGCGCGCGCCAGCCGGCGCGCCTGCCAGGCGTAGAAAAAATTCCCGACCAGGATCGAGATCGCCGCGCCGGGAAGAATGCGGCCGAAGATATAGGCGTCCGGCAGATGGACGAGCTCGCGGCAGAGGCTGACGATCAGGATCAACTGGATCAGGTTGTCGATCATCAGGCCGAAAAAGCCGTCGAGGTCCTTCTGCACGAACCAGGGAGGGTTGGAAGCGGTCATGGATAGCCGCGAATGTACCGGTGCGGGCGATCGGCTGTCAAATGAAGATCGTTGAAGACTATAAAAGACTGGACCGTCTTCTAAAATCTTTCACTCTTTAAACCCGGGAACGCTTTAGAACCGGAAGTTCCACTCGTCCCGGGAGTAACGGTCTTTTACCAGCGTTTCGATTCCGTCGAGCGGCGCGGTCGCGAGCTCTCCCTCCGCGCCCCATGCTTCGATAAGCGCCGCCTTGACCGCCGCGGCGGGGAGATGGAGATTGGTCAGGAATTCCCCGTGCGGGCGCTTTTGCCGGTAGGCGGGCTGCCTGGGGGGAGAGAGCACGAATTCTTCGATCAGCGGGATGTCGAAGTCGAGCAGGATGCTGCCGTGAAACAGCAGCGCCCGGCGCTTGCGGTACTGCGCGTTGCCGGAAAATTTTCTCGTCCCGAGGACGAGGTCGGTGAAGCCCTGGACGGTGATGGGAGATTCGACCAGGGGCGCCAGCGCGCGCCGGAGCCGCGCCATGACGAACGCGTTGGTCGCCGGGACGTCGCGGAGCGCGGGGCGGCGCCGAAGCTTTAAAACCAGGGCGTAGTTCAGGCAGCCGGGGCCCTGCAGGACCGCGGCGCCGCCGCTTAAGCGCCGCAGCACGGGAACCCGGCGCTCGCGGCAGGCGGCGAGGGCGACTTCGGCGCCGCTCCGGCTCGCGTGGCCCACGACCGCGAAGTAGCGGCGCGGCTCCCAGAGCCTGAGAACTTCCTCGCCGCCGCGCTCCTCCGCGGCGAGCAGCAGCGCCTCGTCGCAGGCCAGGTTTTGGGCCGCGCCGGGCAGGGTAAGCTCTAGGTATTTCACGCGATCCCTGATATGAAAGGATTTGAATCGGCCGGGCGAATTCTATAGATTGATTCTCGATCCGATCGATTCATTCGATCACCCGAAGAGGCGGAAATGGAAGCTGAAAAGAAAGAGCCCGGCGACGTATCCGGGGCCAATTATAGCCGCAAGGACGCCGCGGGTCCACAAGCCGGCAACAGCCACGGCGCCACGCAGAAGTGGCTGGACTCCATCGAATACGTCCTGGAATACGTCCTCAAGAACAGAAATTCCGAAGCGCCGCTTCTGGTGGAGCGGTTGATCGAGAGGCTCAGGGAGTCCGGTCTCCAGGTGCCCTCGATCGTCAACACGCCCTACATCAATACGATCCCCGAGGAAAAGCAAACGCCCTATCCGGGCGACCGCGAGATCGAGCGGCGCATCAAGAGCTACGTGCGCTGGAACGCCATGGCGATGGTGGTCAAGGCGAACCGCATCCACCACGGCCTCGGCGGCCACATCTCGACCTTCGCCTCGAGCGCGACGCTCTACGACGTCGCCTTCAACCATTTCTTTCGCGGCGGCGACAACGGGCGGCTCGGCGACCTGATCTATTTCCAGGGGCACGCCTCGCCGGGCAACTACTCGCGCGCCTACGTCGAGTGGCGCATCGAGGCCAAGCGGCTGCACCACTTCCGCCAGGAGCTGGCCGAAGTCCCCGGCCTGCCGTCCTATCCCCATCCGTATCTGATGCCGGAGTTCTGGCAGTTCCCCTCGGTCTCGATGGGCCTCGCGCCGATCATGTCGATCTACCAGGCGCGCTTTCTCCGCTATCTCAAAGCGCGCGGCTTTTTGCAGGATCAGGACCCGCGCGTCTGGTGCTTCGCCGGCGACGGCGAGATGGACGAGCCCGAATCCACCGGCTCGCTGAGCCTCGCGTCGAGGGAAAACCTCGACAATCTGATCTTCGTCGTCAACTGTAACCTGCAGCGCCTCGACGGCCCGGTGCGCGGCAACGGCAAGATCATCCAGGAGCTGGAGGCGCTGTTTCGCGGCGCCGGCTGGAACGTGATCAAGGTCATCTGGGGCTCGGACTGGGACCGGATGCTGAGAAGCGAGCATCGCGATCTGTTGATCAAGCGGATGGAAGAGGCGGTCGACGGCGACTACCAGAAATATTCCGTCGAGCCCGGCAGCTACACGCGCAAGCACTTCTTCGGCAAATATCCCGAGCTGCTCGAGCTGGTCAACGACATGACCGACGACCAGATCCACAAGCTGCTGCGCGGCGGGCACGACCCGCTGAAGGTGTACGCCGCCTATAAAGCCGCGGTCGAGCACAAGGGCTCGCCCACGGTGATCCTGGCGAAAACGGTCAAGGGCTACGGCATGGGCGAGGCCGGCGAGGGGCGGAACATCACCCACCAGCAAAAGCAGCTGAACGAAAAAGAGCTGCGCGAGTTCCGCACCCGCTTCGATATTCCGCTGAAAGACGAAGAGGTCGTCGAGACCCCCTTCTACCGCCCGCCGCAGGACAGCAAAGAAACGAAATATTTATTGGAGCGGCGGAAAAGTCTCGGCGGCTTCGTGCCCCGGCGCCGCACCAAGTCCGAGCCGCTGGAGGCGCCGCAGCCGGACTTTTTCGAAGAGTTTTTAAAAGACTCCGGCCAGCTCGAAGCCTCGACCACGATGTCGTTCGTGCGCCTGCTGGCCAAGCTGTTGCGCCAGCCCGCGATCGGCAAGCGCGTCGTGCCGATCATTCCCGACGAGGCGCGCACCTTCGGCATGGACGCCCTGTTCCGCCAGGTCGGCATTTACTCTCCCAAGGGCCAGCTCTACGAGCCGGTCGACCGCGAGACGCTGCTCTACTATCAGGAGGCGAAGGACGGCCAGATCCTCGAAGAGGGCATCACCGAGGCGGGCTCGATGTGCTCGTTCATCGCCGCGGGCACGAGCTACGCCAACCTGGGCTTTTCGCTGCTGCCGTTTTACATTTTCTATTCCATGTTCGGCTTCCAGCGCGTCGGCGACCTGATCTGGGCCGCCGCCGACAGCAAGGTCAGGGGATTCCTCCTGGGCGCCACCGCGGGAAGGACCACGCTCAACGGCGAGGGCTTGCAGCACCAGGACGGGCAGAGCCACATTCTGGCGAGCGCCGTTCCCACGCTGCTCGCCTACGACCCGGCCTTCGGCTACGAGATCGCCGTGATCGTGCGCGACGGCATGCGCCGCATGTACCAGAAGCACGAAGACATTTTTTACTATCTCACGCTCTACAACGAGAACTACGCGATGCCGCCGATGCCCGAGGGCGCCGAGGAAGGAATTTTAAAAGGCCTCTACAAATTCCGCGCCGGCAAGGAGCGGGCGAAGCACAAGGCGCACATCCTGGGCAGCGGGCCGATCCTCCGCGAGGCGCTGAGAGCGCAGGAGATCCTGGCCGAGAAGTACGACGTCTCGGCCGACGTCTGGAGCGCGACGAGCTACAAGCTGCTGAGAGGCGAGGCGCTCCAGGCGAAGCGCTGGAACATGCTCCATCCCAAGGAGACGCCGAAAAAGTCTTACCTGGAACGCCTGCTGGAAAACGAGCAGGGCGCCTTTATCGCCGTGTCGGACTACATGAAGATCGTGCCCGACCAGATCGCCCCCTGGGTCCCGGGCGGCCTCATGACGCTCGGCACCGACGGCTTCGGCCGGAGCGACACCCGGCCGCGGCTCAGGCGCTATTTCGGCGTCGACGCGGAGATGACGGTCCTCGCCACGCTTTACGCGCTGTACGAAAAGGGCGCCGTATCCGGCGATGGGGTGGAGCGGGCGATCAAGGATCTGGGCGTGGACCCGGAGAAGGCCGCTCCCTTTTTTCTTTAATCAACAACCATGGACGTAAGAGTTCCCCGCCTGGCCGAAGGCGTCGAATCGGCCACCGTCGCCAACATCCTCGTCGCGCGCGGGGACCGGATCGAGAAGGACCAGGTCATCCTGGAGCTCGAGACGGAAAAGGCCGTCGGCCCGATCCCCTCGCCCGCCGCCGGAGAGGTGGCGAAGATCCACGTCAAGCCGGGCGACGAAGTGAACGTCGGCCAGCCGCTGATCACTCTCACGCAGGAAGGCGCCGCCGACAAGGCGCCGCCTAAAGCCGCGCCGGCCGAGAAGAAAGCCGAGGCCGCGCCCGAACCCAGCGCGCCGCGCCCGGCCGCTCAACCGCAAGCGCAGCCCCAGGGGCAAACCTCCGAGTACCGCTACGAGTCCGCGAGCGGCGCGCCGCCGCCGGCTTCGCCGTCGGTCAGAAAAATCGCCGGCGAGCTGGGCATCGATCTCGCGCGCGTCAAGGGCGGCGAGCGCGGCGGCCGGATCACGCTCGCGGATCTGAGAAATTATATCGAGGGGCTGCA
>WNFL01293865.1_pt1 | contig 11354 bp, 16 predicted proteins | sample 5400361 | NCBI WGS metagenome assembly WNFL01 (sample SAMN13153351, study PRJNA577476) | soil metagenome | isolation source: 40 cm soil on Douglas fir-dominated hillslope | place: USA:California | collected 2013-09-17
TGAAGAACCACTTGGAGACTAGGAGAGAAAAAGAAATAATTCTTGTCAGTTTGTACTCGACAAAATGGGGGAGGGTGAGTAGGGAATGGGTAAACGGCATAGGTGAGAACAACACCTCTCCGTGGTCACAGGAGAACACATAGGCAACCCAAAGGATACTGGACACTCACTGCTAGCATCGATGGGCTTAGGAGGATCCCTAGTAGCCTTGGGAATGCCGGTATAAAGCGGATGGTCAGTCGGGACGTGACCAGGAGAGCCTTGGACGGTGACGTTGGCAATAGATAGGTCGTACGAGGCCGTCTTGGCGGGTACTTCACCGGTGATGAGGCGGCGCCAAGCTTCGTGGCATTCGTGGATGATCTCCGTCGCGTATTTCTTATTCTTGGCTTCGCCTGAGAAGGCAAAAGCGTTTTCGGGCTTTCCATCAGCTGCACAGAACGAATATAAGTAAATATATCATATGAGATTGAGTGGGAGAACGGATGGAGGACTACCTACGGATTTTGTAGATCCTGAACCACTCATTTGTGGCTCTGATTAGACCAGGGAGGTGCCTTTCGACATCCTCAATGTCGTTTAACTTCGGGGCCAGGGGGTCATTGATGTCGACGACAATGACCTTCCAGTCGGTCTCGCCTTCGTCAAGGAGGGCCATGATGCCAAGCACCTTAACTTGCTTGATCTGACCAACGTAACCGAGTTGCTCGCCGATCTCGCAGACGTCTAGGGGGTCGTTGTCACCCCGGGCCTTGGTCTCGGCGTGTGTCTGATTGGGGTCTTCCCAGGTCTGCGAAGAGAGGTCAGCATAGTTTAATCTCTTTCCGCGGCCTCTCACTAATCAACAGGGGAGAGATCTCATGTTGATTAGAAGAGTCCTCACGCTGATTAGAAGAGTCGGAGGCGGGCGGCCGCACTCACTTGAGGGAAAGCACCATAGTTCCAGATGTAGCCATGATGGGGGAAGCAGTTGCGAACGTAACGCAGTCTACCCTTCTTGATATCCTGCTTGATGGGGTTGAAGGCCTCTTCTTTCGAGATCTCCATTTTAGCGTTAGTCCAGCGAGGAATTTCGACGATCATGTTGAGGATGCCGTTGTTCTGGTCAGCGAAGAGGGGAATGTCGTGCCATGGGCTGACGGGGGCCTGGGTCCCGGCCGCTTCGAGGTAGGTGCGGTGCTCTGGGAAAGGTCAAATGGCGTGATGCGACGAACGTTGATTAGCGTGATACGCGTCATGAAGTGTAGAGAGGGGAAGCACAGGCCATCATTAAGATCGTCGACGAGGACAGGTCCGATCGGGACAAGTGCGCAAGCATCGGACGGTAGGATGCGGGTGGTAGTGAGCAGACGCGGTTGTCATAAAAAGACGAACATTATTGGTCAGTGGTGAAGTCCAGATCGCGACCGACGGTGACCGAGAAGGGAATAAAAAAAATATGGAAATTTTAGCATAAGGTCACAGGAGGCCGTGGATGACGAATGACTCACCGAGGCTGTAGGCAGGTCCTACAGGACGCGGATAGTACTCTGGGGGTGCTCTCTGGCCAGCGGTTTCTGCAGCGGCAAGCGTGACAAGGGGGCATGTGTAGGAAACGTCGAAGAGGCTTACGGTGAGACATGTTTGCTGCGAAAGACGATGCAGCCGCTAGATAACGCGTCGGCGGGGTTGCAGTAGTATTTGCACCAGACGGGTTGTCGCTTTGTATGCGGGCGAAGTCATTGGGTCAGGATGCCGGGCATGCGACCCTGACCTTTTGCCCTGGTCCCAAACGTTCCCGAAGTGTCACCACAGTTCAACCTCGCCCTACAAGACCTAATACCAGAGCAAATACATAAGAGGAATCCACGAAATTTCTGAGAATCCGAGTTATTTCTGGATTTTAGAATTCGAGAAGTAGTAGCAGTATAAAACCCCTTGTTGAATTTGCATACGTGAATATTGGAGTAACAGATAACCAGTGCCATGTGAATCGAACACAACCACACGACCACCCAGCCTCCCACACACGCTCGGATCGGGAAGAAATGCGGGACCCCGTCTCCCGGACGCGAAACAGAGTGGCGACCGTCTCAGAATGCTAGTGGGTGTCTATGACCTCTAGTTAGGAAAGCCTGTACGCCGCTACTATGTCTCCTCCTAGCATCTCCGTTTTGATGTGTTTAAGATGTTTCGTCTGGAGGTGTGGTGTCAACACAGGCCAGGTATACTCAAAGGGGAAAAACTAAAGAATCCTAGAAGGAGAACTCTGACCTCTGAGTCACTGGAGGTCACTCCTACCCCATTCGAACCAACGATACAAGGCGCGATGGTGATAATCACGCTCTGTACGACGGGCGGCTGATGAGTAAGGAACGATGAAATGACCCTCTGACCTCCCTCTACCATAAGAGATCGTATTTGATATGTTCCAAGCGCCTGTATGAGAGACGGCAGCGGAATCCGCCCTCCATTCGCGATTGTAGTGAGTCAATTGAAATCGACGCTGCATGAAGGGTCGTACCATCATCCCCGAGCTCTACGTAATGCAGGTCCGCAGACGCCCTCAGCGAACTTTCTGCCTCGGCCGAAGCGCGCGCGCAAATTATCAACGGCCGTCGACCAGTCCCAGCACGCGCATTTGCAAAAAGTTTGCACTTGTCCTTGAAATCCAAAATCTGGAGCCGAGGATCAAGTATCACGGGCAAGGGTTGTGCATACGGCTCTTCCCTTGGAGGGAGGTAGCGAGCTGGAGTGACCAGATGTTGTTCAGTCTTGTGGTGGATATATACAGACGACCATACGGACTATTGAGTTGCGGATTATCGTTTAACACGGTGTTGATGCCCACGAGGATCCCGTCGTGCATTGTGCGTATCCTAACATGTGCGAGGCTTAATCGTGGTTCTAAACGTCTCTAAAACATTCCCAGCCTACCAGTGAGTCATGAGCATACTCTCTTTTCCACTCAGGATCAGTTGTTTTCCTCCAACACCGGCGATCTTGCCATCGAGTGATTGGGCAAACGTGAGGGTTATATGGACGTCGTTCGACGAGTGGCTCTTGTCCCAGACGCATCGAGGAAGCACCTCATGCAGAAACTCGAGTCCCTTACTACTCATCACTGATATTTGGAAGATAGGGAGGGGATCAAGATAGAGCAGCTCAGCAACGATAGGACATGGTATGTAAACCACGTCCTGAGGGCCCAAGTAAAGATAATACGGGGTTTATGCAATCCTTGACTACGAACTAACCGGCAGCCTGCGCTCTTTCCAACCGCTTATTGACAACTCTCCCTCCAGCGGCCATGGAACCACCGGCTCTGGTAGCGGGACTGACCATTGACGTCCTCTCTGCCGTGAGTACCTCCCTTTCCTTCCTCTCTGCCGTGAGTACCTCCCTTTCCTTCCTCTCCCGCATCTGAACCACGAGCTCTGCCATCTGTTTCGCCCTATACTTCTCCGGGGCACCATTACTGCTTTCGAACTCTCCATCCACGGAGTCGCCAGGCGTCTGGTCCCCCCTTCCTCTCACTGCCCTAGATGCATGGTGACTAACCGGTGTCGGATTGGACAAGCCGCTCCCGCTATCGTCTGAGTACCGGCTCCAGAGGCTGTAGAGGGATATCATCTCCTGGGCGATTGAGGCAACGCTGGTCATTGACACGTTTAATCTGGCCAGGAAGGTAACTGGGTCTGGTCCGGACGAGCCAGGGTTGGATGTTCGTCGTGTAGCTCGGATGTTCACAAGAGGGGTCGTGGCGAAGGGGCTGGAATGTGAGCAGCAGTCGTGGTTCACCAAGGCGAGATAGATTGCTGCGATCGCGATCACGAACGGTGGGTATTTCAGACACACATCCGTTCGGTACGTATCATTGATAATTAGCCTGCGAAAACCCAAACCTGATGAGTGGACTTTCGTGTAGTGAGAGTGAAGACAAAAACCAACCAAGCGAGTTGCAAAGTCTTGTCATCTAGTAGCAGCTTTCCCTGCCCAGATCCCCAATACCGTTTTACCCCATTTCCTTCCCATACTTCCCCGGGACCAGCAGGGACGAGTTCTATCCAGCCTGCTCCTAGCTCACCGGCTTCTATCACCATGGCAGCGGTGCCGTCGTCTTTACCGCACAGTGTCATCAGAGTCCGGTACGGATGGAACACGACTAGATCGCATTCCAATTCATCGACGAGGTAGAACTCCATTTCCGCGAGTTTGTGGTTATCCGCTGTAAAATGGTAGATACCGTGATCGGCTGCGGAGAGCCAGTATCACTCAGTTATTGTATGACACAGCCAGTTGTACTCGGACTGGGGCTCACCGAAGACAGACTTTCCCTCCTGAATGACCGTCTTGATGTGCACTGGCAGCTCCTCCGCCTTTCCAGCAACATAACAACACGCAGTGGCAACTATGAACGGATCGGTATCGCAATACGCATTCTTTAGGTAGAATCGTTTGAAGAAAACGGTTGCGGTGGCGATCACTCGCTGACGGTAGGCAAGCTTCTTACCGAGTTTTGATATCACTTCAAGTAGAATAGAGTTAGGAGGTAAGTGGACGTGTGAAGAGAGTATGGCGCACAGTTGGCGAAAAACAAGTCGATGAACGCGAGTTGTTCGTGGTCCGCGAAGCGGAGATCTTCCGTTTGCGCAGTCTGAATGGCAATATTATCGATTATCCACCGTTTGCTGCAGGTCGGACGGAAGCTATATATCAATATCTGACCACAATGAAAGGGAACACGCTCCGCGAAGCTCACTGACTAGTGCGTCGAGCTCCAGAAGTCTGTAGCCATCCTTTACTGCACTAGAGTCACCTGCGGCAGTATTCAAGAGGCTAGCTCAGAGGCGGTGAAAACGCGAGGACAGTTACACAAGACAAAGCCATCGTCGATTTGTACCCAGCTTTTTCAACATGTCAAGCGAAGAATCCGCGAAGCCTCGTAACGTACAACCGAAACCAGAGCCCAGATCCTTGGATGGGAGTATAGCCTCGGATGTTGCACACATCGCAGGTTTACTGGGACCTGAAGATTTTGAGCCACCAGTCGCTCTGTCTCCGCGACCCGCTGGGATACGGGAAGATGTGAGGGTGCTCGCAGTGACACTTTTTGAGTCTGCCAAAGCAGAGACGGTCCGTCCCTCAATGAAAACAAGAACTCTAAGACCTGAGACGGGGTTTGACAGGAGGCAGTCACTAGTGCAACTCCTGCGCAAGGGACAAGATTAAAAGACTCCCCTGTGGCTCCTGCAGTTGATATACTCCCTGCGATCGACGAATCTCTGCCTGGGTTGGAGGAAGTGAGAATGCAAGAACAACTGATTGAGAAGACCACCATCAGTCCAATATCCAAAGATGACTTGACACTTGCTACCACGAGGGAGGAGCCTATTATTGCCGAGCCTCTGCCCGGTCTAGAAGAGGACGTAAAAATGCAGGAACAGTCCGTTGTCAATGTGTCGACACTCTCAAAGTCTGTTTCATCACCCTTTTATTCTCAAACGAGGAATAATTTGATATCTTTCCCTCAGAGGAGTTGAAATTCCAACAAGGTTGCTCCACCATGGCACCTCGACCGAGCATCAGCTGCGGCTCACCTCTTCACAAGAACCAAAAGAAATAAAGTATGGATACGGTATCTATGACATCCTCGTGGTTGACCTGACATTGTCCCAGAACGGGAACTACTGCAAAGACACTGAATTTCGGCACACAATTGGAGATACCGCCTCAACAACCTCAAATAAACGCGTCGATAGGGGCAACGTGCGTGAAAAGTGTCCTGTCACCTGTTGATACTCATCACATCGTACGCGTGTATTGGAACAGAGCACCAACTCAATTTCTGCCTGCAATAACCACCGACGCCTCACAGGAAAGGGCCTTATCATCAGAAGACGATTCGGAGGATTCGTCGGACTCGTCCACAGATACTTCTTCATCCTCAGAATCTTCAGACTCGTCCTCAGACTCCCCTACACCTGACCTCGGTGCGATCCTCGCCCAAATTTCCGAGGGCGACTCGGACAATGACTCTGCCGTGAACCGTAAAACCCGCAAAACAGGCGAGATCCCAGCTACGGTACATGAAATCCTAGCCCCACAAGTTACCTTGCCCTCTATTACCTCTGTCGAGTCGAGCGAGACGATCGAGTTGATTGGGGAGGTGCTGAGTATCATTGACTCGGTCGTGGTGGTGAAGAGCTATGAGCATGGACAGTACAAGGTGCTCGATACGGATAGTTTGTTCGTGTTAGAGGATCGTAAGGTTCTTGGATTGGTACGTCGCGCTCCCCGTTCTCTTGTCAAGGATTCCAGAGTGACCCATCTATGCTCATGTTTTAGGTGTTTGAAACCTTTGGCCCCCTGACTCAACCCCTCTACTCCCTCCGCTTCCCTTCTGCCCCCGATCTGCGTGCACGACATCCTGATATCAACCCCGGAACGAAGGTTTATTACTGTCCCAGCAGGAGTACGTTTGCGTACACAAGTGCAATAAGGTTGCAGAAGGGGAACGATGCGAGCAATATTTACGACGAAGAGGTCGGCGAGGACGAGCTTGACTTTTCGGATGATGAGAAAGAGGCAGAATGGAAGAGACGAAAAGGGAAGGGGTAAGTGCCGCCACGTCTTCATTTACTGCGTACCCCGGGAAGGAGCCTCAGTGACCGACCATGGTATTATTGCAGGCGTGGTCGAACTTCGAGCGTCGCTTCTTCTTCACGAGGGATAACCCCTCTCCCTTTAATGCGAGAGGGGAACGATGACATATCTGTCCAGGAAATGTATGGTGCATCCCCGTACGATGAGCCACAAGCTGGGAGAACATTGGTAGATTATCGCGATCCTTATGCGGACGACACGACGGACGACGGCGCCTCCGAATCAGGGAGAACAATGAACGTAGATCCATCTCATGCGCCAAGAGGTCGACGAGGCCGCGGTCGAGGGCGGGGCCGGGGACGAGATCATCGCTTGCATGGGTCAGGAAACCACTCCACACGGCGTCCTTATGGCTCAATGGCTGCTCCTAACGCACCGCCACCGCGACCACTGTCGCCTACATCGCTGCACATCGCTCGTGTGACGGCCAGTGCTCCAAACCAAACTCAATTTGGGTATCAACCGCATTACCCACAGTACCAATCGCAGCAGCAGCAATACGACCCTCGAATGTATATGGAGAGCGGCGGTGAGACGTCTGTGGGTATGGTGCCTGCGCCGTTCAACTTTAACTTTGGAGGATCTGCACCGATTTGGGCGCCTACGCCAGTGCAGAGTAGTGGGGATGGTAACGGGCATATCAATCCTCGATTCTTTGGGCAGTTTGGTGATGAAAACCCAGGGTCCGGGTTTTTTGGAGGAGCACCGAGCGGTGGGCACCAACAGTGACACTCTGGCTATGGGCTGAGTTTTTGGATTATGAGTCGTGAACAGTGCGGATATGAAATTTTATGTGTCATTTGCGGTGGCGGCAGCGGCAGGTTGTCGTCACTATGAAACTACTCCATTGGTTGTTCTTTGGACTTGAACATATTTGTGCTGTAAACGTAGAATAATCGCGCGCCGCCGTCGTGGACAACAACTACGAACTCGAAAGTCGCATTGCGTCTGCCTCTCGTCCTGCCCTCGTTCCCTCCGCCGCCGTCGCCGCAGACGCTCCTCCCAGTACTTCTGCTCCCGTTAACGACCTGCACGCAATGGCCCGAGGAGACGGACCTGACTTTACACCCATTGTAACCCACTATATCTTCCTGGTGACCTTCGTCCTCGCCATTGTGAGTGATATTTTCCGTTGCGCGGTGGCTCCGCCGCCCGTCGAGTTGACACAATTTTCACAATCAAACAGGCGGGATGGATCACTGCCTTCATAGGTCAAGTCGTTGTTGAAGCCATAACCACGATCAGTACGCCCTTTCTCGCCGTTGAGCCCGCTGGCTTAAGCTCACATATAACGCAGATCCCCCCACAGCGGGCACGCTTTGGTTCGGTATTTTGTGCGCATTTACAAACGTGAATACCCTTGCCTCACTCGCTGACGATGTTGCTTTGCGTTCTAGCCTTCACGCGGCAGTCATCGGTGGCGTCGCTTGGACTCTTGCTACGGATTCTATTGCCCTCAATCGATTACAGGTATGCATTTCCCCAACAAACACGGTGGATCGTAAGCTGCCATCTTGCACGTCTCGATTTTTCCCTTTGCCGTGATCCCGCGATTTCGGTAATTCTGTCCAGCGCAGCAAGCGCTTCTGTCGGCCAGCCACACCTACGGCCACACACTTACACTAACCCGTGGCTGTCCATCTTTGTGCCAGCCTGGTGACGAAAATGACCTACTTGCTAATGGCTGGTGTGCATCTGAGACAGAGAAGGGCCTTGGGCCGGGTGTTATCGCAGAGGATGTCACAGCTCGGAACCTGGTAGCATGCCGACTTCCCCAAACCCCCAAGCTGACGCTCTTGGCAGATTTCGGTTTTTGCAGGTCTCTCCATTTACTATGCTGTTGAAGGAGCACACCTAGGGCTATATTCCCCTTTCCGTTCAGCGCAAGCAATGGGCGCAGGTTATCTTTTGTTGGCACTTGTTTTTGTATGGGTTTCAACTTCCATTTAAGCGTCAAAGCACTCACATCCCATTTCAGATTGTTTGGACTCTCTACTTCACAGCCGAGGAGGGCTCGCTCACCCTGGACATCATGAATACATTCGGGACCGGTGGACTCACAGGTCCCGGCCGACGCCGCACCGTTGTCGGGGGTGGCGGAATCGCCCGCTCTCCCTCAAACGGTTACATCGGGGGTGGAATCGGGGGTGGCATGGGGGGTGGCATGGGCGCAGTGCCGTACTCACCCCCTGCCGCTCAATCCTATGGTGGCGGAGGGGGTGGGTTCGGAAACATGGGCATGGGGCTTGGCAACCAGGCCCTTAACCAAGAGAACAAGAGCCAGTACTCAGTCGCCCATGCTTCTAACAGACCCGCAGACGCTAGGAGTCTCGGGGGTCAGTCCATTGGTGGACAGAGCGGCCCGCAAACCGAGAAACGGCTTGGAAGTCCCACAAGTGGTGTTGGCGGTGGTGGGATGAGTGGTGGCGGTGCTGATATTCCTAGTAATACGTTGATGCCCGTGCCTCAGCCGGTCAGTCCGCCCACTGACGCTGGCAATACGGAGGTGTCGCAGTATCGTGCGCGAGCGCTTTATGGCTGTGGGTAAAAGGTTAACCGCTAGATTCATTCCGATGCTGATGCTGATTCAGACACCGCATCCCCGGACGATCCGAACGAAATCTCATTCGCCAAGAACGATTTACTTGACGTTATCGATAATTCTGGGAAGTGGTGGCAGGCCAGGAAGGCAGACGGAACAACGGGCATTGCGCCGTCGAGTGCGTATTCCTCATTCCTGTCGCCTTCTGCTTTAGATGTCTGAAATAACTCTGTCCCGCAGACTATCTACAACTCCTATGAGGCCAGAGGACGCATACACGTGTCTTCAGCAAACGCAAATCGACACGAACCCACTTCCCCTCTGCACAGTCTTCTCCCTCTCTCCTCCTCATACATAGTACGCCTGATTATGCCCGTGTTCCGATGACCGTAACCAGTATTTTTATACCTCCGACAACCTACCCGAAAACCTCCCTGTTGGCGAGGCAGAGCCAGTTGCACACTCCTTTGAATTTCCAAGACTCGAGGCGGAGCGCGACTGGCTCGCCAAACCACTTTCCTTTCCTACCTATCGCATACCGAGCACTTTATTCTGGATCAATCGGCAGAGTATTCAGGTTATACATGATTTGGCTTTTTTCCGTCTAATTTGTGTGCTCTTTCTGAAGTGCTCGCGCCCTTAGATCATATCGAACCAATGAGGCTTCTATTCGCGTGATCGCCAAGTGACACCAACGTTTCAACATTACAACCGTTTCTGTGCCTTCTCACTTCCCCAAATCCAACACTTGTGGCTCTCGCTATCTTCGCCATCACCCTGGAATATCTTCCAAAGATAGTGGATGGAGCAACCGACGACTCCAATCAGAGCTCCAATGGCTGCAAGCAACGACGGAGCTGTACCCAATGATTGCAAGGTGGCGAAAATGCTCCCTGCAACCACATTTCCTATGGAAGCGTGCCATGCAGCTGCCAGTGAGCCTTCCGAAGGTTTTTTCAATAATACTTGAGGGTCAGCGAAACGAGAGAGCGCACCTGCCGCAATGACAGGAGTAAAGCCAATCAAGTAGAAAATGATCGGCACCAGAGCCGCACAGCCAAAGATAACCACGATGTAGGTCTTCTCCCCTATGGGAAGCCATCAGTAATCCGATCTCCAATGCTGACTGAGGATGAACTGACGCTTCGGTATCCTCTCTATGAAAGCTGTGGTCTTATGAACAAAGTTTTTAATCTTGCTAGGTAATCCACCCATGTTTCTTCGAATAGGAGCGAAATGGTAGAAGGCGAGAGATGGTATTCGAATGGGGCCATTTATTGCCCGCTAGGCGCCTGTTAGGTTCTGCGGGGGTGTGGCGTGTTGCTCATCTCAACGAGGTTGATCAGGCTCTGGTGGTAATCCCTCCAGTCGAACCCACATGAGCGGACCACGCGTAATAAGAAAGTGAAAGGACATGTATCGACTGATAATGAGCCTACAAGCACCTCCAACCACACCAGATAACGAATGCTATGGACATCCACCGCGTCATTAAGTTGCGTTTGTAGACTGGGCAGCAAGCTCCACATAGCAGGTAGACTACTCAAGTGGGATTCAATTTACACTCCCAGGTCATGATTGAGAAGTTATAGACGATAGTGCATTTAGAAAGTGTGGTAGTTTAGAAGCCGAGCGATATGATGTCCGGTTCCCTGAACCGGACGCTACATTACGGATGAATCGACATGAGAGGTCAAATTGATAAAGAGCCTCAGCGCCAACGGAAGTATCTGGCCGCGTACGTGACAACAACCCCCCCGGCAGCACTAGCACCACCCACCAAACCAGTGACAAGTGGCGCAGTTCCAGCAGACTGCAGAACTGCGAAGAGAGTCCCAGCCGCAACGTTTCCTATCAAACTCCTCAGTCAGCTCGTGCAGGGTAATCTGGATATCAAAGCACCTATTCCACTATGAATCCCCGCAGCAATGGAACCTGTACATGTTTTCATGAGGGAAGGTTAAAGAGAGGAACGTGTGAGGTACTTGCCAGCAGCGATTCCCGCAGGAGCGAACCCAACTATGGCCAGGGTTGCGGGAACAGCGACGGCACCAGCGACGACAGCACCAGCGACCACGATAGCGGCTTTCTTGTAAGGGTCTAATAACTAGTGTAAGATAGGCATCAGTGACGGTAGGTTCCATTTCTTACTCTGGGCCATGGTGAT
>WNFL01182222.1_pt1 | contig 11349 bp, 8 predicted proteins | sample 5400361 | NCBI WGS metagenome assembly WNFL01 (sample SAMN13153351, study PRJNA577476) | soil metagenome | isolation source: 40 cm soil on Douglas fir-dominated hillslope | place: USA:California | collected 2013-09-17
TTGCTTTCTGTCTTCTTGAGCGCCGCGAAGCAAGCGGCGACAAGCTCAAGAATTGTCCGGCATACACACGCGAGTGGATCTTGCGGGAACAGAAGAGAAGGCCCAGCGAATAGTCGGGAGGAACGAACATGACTTGGGGAAACGGGGTTCTTTCTGAAAATCAAAGTGACGTCGAGGGCTGTCTCACCGGGCGAGAATATGAGGACGACATTCCCGCGCGTGCGACTGCAGGGCCCACTTCCTCGGCATTGTTTTCAACTGTCGCTTTCAGACGACCTCATGCACTGAGGAGTAAAGGTTCGAACGACTGCTTTGAGGACATCATCGGGTCAAGCGGGGCTCTCAGTGAAGTATTGGACCTCGTTCGCATGGTCGCGCCCACTAATTCCACGGCTCTGATCGAAGGAGAAACCGGGACAGGGAAGGAACTCATCGCCCGCGCCATTCACGGACACAGCACACGCCGGGAACGGCCCTTCGTAAAGCTGAACTGTGCAGCCATTCCTCTTGGACTATTGGAGAGCGAGCTCTTCGGCCACGAAAGAGGAGCCTTTACGGGGGCGGTGATACGCAAAGTGGGCCGTTTCGAGGCCGCTGACCGTGGCACTCTGTTTCTGGACGAGATCGGAGACATCCCGCTCGAACTGCAAGCGAAACTACTTCGGGTCCTCCAGGAGGGAGAGTTCGAACGGTTGGGTAGCACACAAACCCTGCGTGCGAACGTACGACTGGTCGCTGCCACCAATCGCGATCTAGCTGCATTAGTCTCCAAGAAACGGTTTCGCAGTGACCTTTATTATCGGCTCAACGTATTCCCGATCACCCTCCCACCGCTGCGCAATCGTTTAGAGGACATTCCGCCGCTTGTCCTGCATTTTGTGAGGACATATGCGGACCAAATGGGCAAGCAAATCGACGAAGTCCCTGCTGGAGTCATGGAGGCTCTTGTCAATCATTTCTGGCCGGGGAATATTCGAGAGCTAAAGAATTTCATCGAGCGCAGCGTCATCCTCACCTCCGGAAAGGTCTTGCGTCCCCCTCTCGATAGCTTAAAGCGCACCGCGGAGACAGAATCCCCGGGGGCAATTACCCTGGCGGACGCGGAGCGGGAACACATCCGTAAAACTCTAGAACAGACCCGCTGGGTCGTCGCCGGCGACGATGGGGCTGCCGCACGTTTGGGAATCAAGAGGTCCACCCTCTACTCCCGCATGCAAAAGCTAGGCATCTCACGTTCTGACAGGCAGCCGATTCCGGCGTAGCAGAGTGGCAGGATGCTAGGACCGGCCCTCAATCGATTGACATTATCCATCGCGGAACTGCGACAAGGGGTCGGCCGTACAACGGTCTAGGGAACGGGCGTGTCCTTGCTACACTTGGCGCCGACGTGGCACGTAAGGGTCCTGCAGTCCGCCACGCCGTCACCGAGGGTCTCCGACCCTTTATCGAGTTATTGACACGAACTGTCCCCGGGCGTTCCAGAGTTGTTCGCCGTAGAAGAGCGCTCGCCATATACGCGAGTCTTATCGGCGCGATCGTCTTGGCTCGGGCCGTAGACGATCCTGCGCTATCCAAACAAATACTTCAGGCTGTGGCGGCATCACTGTAAGCGAGGTCTTTTTCAAAAAGGATAGATCCCTCTCATACGCTTTCGACTCGTGAAAAGATCGGGGTTCCCCATCAACGCAAATAAAAAACCTTCGCATGGCGCCCCCCGATCGAGTGTCCCTGGCTAGGCGCTCATGCACACTTTTGTCGCATCGCTTGACACTCGCCGGGCGCGCCAAGAGTTCGAATTCATAGCTAGCGGCGCATCAAGTGCTTCGACCGATTTGCATTCCCCCTTGATTCAATAACTTGCAATTCAAAATCTTCGGGTCGTGAATCCGCTTTCTTCGTGGCAGTACAGTTGCACTCTCATCATGCGAGAAGCTGAGGTCGGGCTGGCAAGCAAGAGTGCTGCTTGGTGCGGGAAATCCAAATCACGGGGGATCGCATTGCGTTCGATAAAGTGAGACACGACAAAGAACTTAGAACAGGGCGTTCGCGTCCCACGCACTGGCATTCTCATTTTGATGATCTAACTCGACACGCTCTTCGACACAAGGAATAACGTCACTCAGCCTGTCGACATTAAGACATTGTGTCGGGACGAGCGGACATCTTGCTTTGCGCTATCGGTGGTAGGCCCATTCTATTTTCAGTTACTTACACAGAACACGTCTCTGGCAGTCGTGTTGCATCTTCCAGTCGTGTCGCTCGACGCACCGACGCTTTTTCTCGACGACACAAACGAGGAGAAATCGTTATGTCCGTTGAGCGCGGGAAGAATCGAGAAGCCACTGCTTCGTTGACTTACCAGAAGGTTGTCTTTTGAAGGCGCTGCGAAATCCAACGAATTCGAATGGGAGGGAACGCAATATGCCAGAAGGCGCCCACCACACGTTATATCAGGTGTCGACGGCGACGGCGCTCGTCGAGGGGATTTACGAGGGCGCGGTGCGAGTCGGCACCCTGCGGAAGCACGGCGATCTGGGATTGGGGACCTTTGAGGACCTCGACGGCGAGATGGTGATCGTCGATGGGAACTTTTTTCAGGTGCGATCCGACGGATCCGTGCGGGAGGTTGAGGACAATACGCCCAGTCCGTTCGCGGCCATCACAGCGTTTTCCCCGGATGATGTAGTCACGCTGGATAATTGCCCGGATTTGGCGCATTTGACGGCACGATTCGACGCGCTCCGCCTGTCGGACAATGTTTTCTTCGCGCTCAGAGTAGATGGAAACTTCGAGTACATCCACACGAGGGCCATGCGGCGAACTGCAGAAGGGATCCCCTTGGTTCAGGCGGCGGCCGTTCAACCGGAGTTCGAATTTCACGACATTTCGGGAACACTCGTGGGCTTTTGGACCCCTGAATACGCAAAAACATTGAATGTGCCGGGCTATCATCTGCACTTCATCTCTTCGGACCGGACCCGCGGCGGACATCTCCTGCAGTGCCGCGGAAAAGACTTGCGCCTGCAGATTCAGCAGGAGGGCGACTACCACATCGCGCTGCCGGAAACCGAGGACTTTTTGAAAGCAAATCTACGACGGGATCCGACGGCGGCTCTTGCGCAAGCGGAAGGGGAGAAGAAATGAGCACGACGGTTACAAAACCGGTCCCCCAGACGGGGGCCGGGTTGTTGGTGAAGAGTCTGGAGGCGCAAGGAGTCGAATATGTATTTGGCGTACCAGGAGCAAAGGTCGACAAGGTTTTCGACACATTGGTGGATTCCAAAATCCAAACCGTAGTCTGCCGGCATGAACAAAACGCCGCGTTCATGGCCGCGGGGATTGGCCGCATGACCGGAAAGGCGGGCGTGGCATTGGTAACTTCCGGCCCGGGCTGCTCCAATCTGGTCACCGGATTCGCCACGGCGACCTCGGAAGGAGATCCCGTCGTTGGCATCGGAGGCGCGGTGCCCGTTCCCGATCGATTGAAGCAGCTCCATCAGAGCATGGATACGGTGAACCTTTTCAGACCGATCACCAAATTCAGCGCGGAAATCGACTCTGCAAGTTCGGTGTCAGAAGTAGTCGCAAACGCCTTCCGAGCTGCCGAGTCGGGTCGGCCAGGGGCGGCGTTCATCAGCGCTCCGAAGGACATCATGATGGGAGAAGCAGACGGCGAAGTCTTGACTCCGACGCAACCTGAAACCTTCGGAGCGGCAGACCCGGATGCGATCGCGGCCGCTGCCGGCCTTATCAACAAAGCCAGAAATCCCGTGCTGATGCTGGGCTTGCTTGCAAGTGGGGAAGACGCCGCCGAGGGTGTGCGCGGGCTGATCGCCAAAACGAACATGCCAATTGTGTGCACCTACCAGGGTGCGGGAGTCGTACCGCGGGAGTATTTCGATCGCTTCGGTGGGCGAGTGGGACTTTTTCGCACGCAGCCAGCCGACAGAATTCTCGATGCGGCTGATTTGGTGGTTACGGTTGGCTACGATCCAATCGAGTACGAACCCACTCTCTGGAATCAGGGCAAGAGACGGAATCTCATTCATGTCGACGCGGTTCCCGGGGATATCGACAAGGACTATCGGCCACAGATTGAATTGACCGGAAACATTGCGGCAACTGTTCGAGAGCTTGGCGGGCAAGTAGAAGCCACAACTCCTACAACCGGCGCAGAGCTTCTGCGTGAAGCCGCGCGGGACCGGGCCAAGTTTGCCGAGGAAGCCGCCGCCCTGAACGGAGCGCCGGTCCATCCCCTGCGGCTCGCGCACGAGCTTCAACCATTGCTGAGCGATGACATGACATTGTGCCTGGATATGGGATCGTTCCACATCTGGTTGGCACGGCATCTTTACAGCTTTCGCGCCCGGCAGATTCTGATGACGAATGGGCAACAAACCCTCGGCGTGGCTCTGCCCTGGGGGATTGCGGCGTGCCTCGTTCGTCCCCGCGAAAAAGTGATTTCCATCTCCGGCGATGGAGGCTTCCTATTTTCCGCGATGGAGCTTGAGACCGCGGTTCGACTGAAGTGCAACTTAGTCCACTTGGTTTGGATCGACGGCTTTTACAACATGGTTGGTATTCAAGAGATGGCGAAATATGGGCGGCTGTCTGGCGTAGCGCTTGGTCCCGTCGACGTTGTCCGCTTTGCCGAAGCCTTCGGAGCGAAAGGACTACGGATCGAACAACCAGACCAGATCTCTTCCACGATCAAGAAAGCTCTGGAGATGCAAGGGCCCGTGCTCGTCGGCGTGCCCGTGGACTACAGAGATAACCACCGGCTTATGGAGATGGCTCAGCCCGAGGCGTTCAACTGAGCCAGAACCAAGTTCATCGGCATGGCAGAGAAATTCAAAGAGGAGAAAGGAAAACCAAATGAGTGCAATCACAGGCGCACAACAAGGAGGCTTTCGCACGGAGAGCGACAGCCTTGGCGAAGTGAAAGTCCCCAGCGCCATGCTCTGGGGCGCGCAAACGCAACGCTCGCTCGAACATTTCAGCATCGGGCACGATTTGATGCCGCGAGAGATGATCACGGCTTACGCGACGCTAAAGAAAGCCGCCGCCAATGCAAACCACGCGGGCAAGCGGCTGGACGACAACAAGCACAAACTCATTGTTGAGACGTGTGACGAAATCCTCGCCGGCCAGCATGCGGATATGTTCCCCCTGCACGTGTGGATGACCGGAAGCGGTACACAGTTCAACATGAACGTAAACGAAGTCATCTCCAATCGCTGCTGCCAGCTCGCCGGCACCCCAATTGGCGGCAAGACGCCCGTTCATCCCAACGACCACGTCAACATGTCGCAGTCGTCCAACGATTCCTTCCCGACAGCGATGAACATCGCGGCGGCAGTGAATGTAAAAGGGCGACTGATTCCGGCCGTGAAAGCGCTGTGCGACGCAATTACGGCAAGAGCTACCGAGTGGCAAAACATCGTCAAAATCGGTCGCACGCACATGCAGGATGCCACGCCACTGACGCTCGGGCAGGAATGGTCGGGCTATGCGGATATGCTCGGTGACGATGTCGAGCGCATCGAGGACGCGTTGAAGGGTGTCTACCGCCTGGCGCTTGGCGGCACCGCGGTAGGAACCGGCATCAATGCCGCTCCGGGATTCGGTGAAGCTGCCGCCGCGGAGATAGCGAAACTTACGAGCCTGCCCTTCGTGAGCGCGCCAAATAAGTTCACGGTGCAGGGCGCTCACGATGCGCTCGTTCAGCTCTCCGGTGCACTACGGACGCTCGCGGTCTCGCTGTACAAGATCGCGAATGACATTCGCCTGATGTCGTGCGGGCCTCGTGCTGGTTTCGCTGAACTCGTAATCCCGTCAAACGAACCCGGCTCCTCGATCATGCCGGGCAAGGTGAATCCGACACAGGCCGAGGCGCTGACCATGATTGCGGTGCAAGTGATGGCCAACGACGTCGCCGTCGGATTCGGCGGCGCTGGGGGCTATCTGGAGATGAATGTCTATAAGCCTCTCATCATCTTCAACGTCACCCATTCGATCACGATCATGGCCGATGGGTGCACGAACTTCCGGAGATTCCTGGTGGAAGGCACTAAGCCGAATTTGAAGAAGATCAAGGAATACGTGGACCGGTCGCTGATGCTGGTGACTGCACTTTCGCCGGTCATTGGCTATGACAAAGCGTCGAAGATGGCGCACTACGCGCTGGACAACGACCTCACGCTCAAGGAAGCCGCGCTGAAACTGGGATTTGTAACGGAAGACGAGTTCGACCGCGTCGTCGATCCGGCGAAGATGGTCCACCCGTACGTTGCAAAAGCCAGCTGATGGAAATCAAAGCTGGGTGACTCGATAGAACACAAATCGGAAAGTTTGAATCGGAAAGGAAAAGAAAGATATGGCAACGAATCAGCAAGGAATTGAATCGCTTCGGAATCCTTCACTCAACAAGACAACTGCATTCACTGAGGCCGAAAAACAATCACTCGGTATCGTCGGACTCGTACCGGACGTGACCGAGTCGATCGAGACTCAGCTCTCTCGCGTCATGTTGCAACTCAAGAAGAAGGCTACAGACCTGGACCGCTACATCTACCTGATGAATCTTCTGGAGATCAACGAGACCCTGTTCTATCACACGCTGATGTCCGACCCTGCCCGTTTCCTTGAGATCGTTTACGACCCGACGATCGCCGAGGCCTGCCTGAAGTTTGACCATATTCTCCGTCGAGTTCGGGGAATGTATCTGTCGATCACCCGCAAAGGTCATGTCAAGGAAGTGATTCGCAATTGGCCCGTCAAAGATGTGCGATTCATCTGCGTGACCGACGCGGGACGCATCCTTGGTCTCGGCGACCTTGGAGCCAACGGCATCGGCATTCCCATTGGAAAGCTGCAGCTCTACACCGCCGCAGCAGGTGTGCCGCCGCAGGGTCTGCTGCCGATGTACCTGGATGCCGGCACAAATAATGAAGGATATCTTAAGGATCCCCTATATGTCGGCTTGCGCAAGCATCGCCCATCGACCGAGGAACTCTACGCTTTCGTCGACGAGTTCGTCGATGCGGTGCAAGAAGTCTTTCCAAACTGCTGCATCCATTTCGAGGACTGGACCGGTACCGATGCCATCGCGTTGCTGGCCCGCTATCGGAACAAGGTTTCTTGCTACAACGATGACATCCAGGGCACAGCGGGCGTAACCCTCGCAGGTCTGATCAATGCGATCAAGATCGCCGGAGGTCAACTGAAGGATCAACGGATCCTATTTCTGGGGTCGGGGTCCGCGGCCATTGGTCTAGCGAACCTTATTGTCTCGGCACTAGTCCAGCAAGGAGTTGCGGAGGACGCAGCTCGCCAGCAAATTCGACTGTTTGACACGAAGGGGCTTGTCGTGGCCGGACGTCCGGGCTTGCCGGCATCCAAAGCGCCCTACGCCCATAAATTAGCGCCCAGCAAGCCGTTCAATCATCTCGATCTAGCCACCGAGTATCCGCAGATCCTCGCGGCTATCGAGGACTTTAAGCCCACCATCCTCATTGGCGTAAGCACTGTCGGCAAGCTCTTCTCGCGGGAGATTGTCGAAGCAATGTCCCGGCATAACGCACGACCGATTATTTTTGCCCTGTCCAACCCGATCGATAGACACGAGTGCTTGCCGGAAGACGCCTATGCTTGGTCGAAAGGCAAGGCGGTTTACGCGGGTGGCGTGCAATTCCCTCCGGTTCACATCGGCGACCAGACTTTCTTACCTTCTCAAGCCAACAACCTCTATATTTTCCCCGCTGTCGGCATGGCCATTTACGCAACGAACGCTAAGCGAGTGACCGACGAAATGTTCATCGAAGCGGCCCACGCTGTCGCCGACCAGGTTAGCCCTGATCAGTTGAAGCTCGGCATGCTTTATCCGCCACAGTCAAACATCCTCGAAGTCGAGCTTCAGACCGCGGCGCGAGTCGCCAAACTCGTCTTCGATAGCGGACTGGCAAGAGTTGAGCGCCCAACCGACATGGTGGCGTTTATTCGCAAGCACATCTACAAGCCCGAATATTCAGCAGAACCTACCGGGGCCACGAAAGCGGCGAAGAGTGCCTAGCATCGACCAGTTACGGCAGGGCGTGGGCTGTCTCGTCTTCGTGATGGAAAGGCTCACGCCCTGCTGAACTCAACCATTGTGGTATCTGAGCAGCAAGTGCCAGGAAATAGGAGCAACGCTGTGACGCCAACGACAGAACAGAACCGCGAGACAACATGGCGCGAGCTCTCGCGCACCGGCCAGTCCGTCAGCCACGGCGTTCTGTTGTCGATTTGCTGCCTGCTTAGCTACCAGATAATCATGGATCTTCTCGTTTTCACACGGTTTGTGCCACGCGACGACGAACTTCTTGGCGGGATGTGGGCGGTCGTCGCAACCATTTTTGTCTTCCGTTACAGCCACGAGGAGAGTGTGAGTGCAGCTTTATCCCGGATATCAGCAACGCTGCTCAGTTTCGCACTTTGTTTCGTTTACCTTCTGATCTTTCCGTTTAGACCGTGGGGCATGGCCGTGCTGATCGGGATCGGTGCCATTGTGCTGGCCCTGATTCGACGGTCCGGAGACATCATCACTGCAGGCATCACCATAACGGTCGTGATGGTCGTTGCAGGCATCAGCCCCGAGCACGCATGGAAGCAACCGATCCTGCGTTTGATTGACACTATCGTTGGGATTCTGGTCGGTATAGTGGGCGCCTGGATCACCACGACATTGGATCGACACATTCCGAGTCGATCGCCTGCCGACTTAGGACAAAGGCACGAGGCGAACATTTCTTGATGAAAGTTACGATGGCCGGACCGGACTCAACACGGGGCGGGCAAGACCAGGTTTGTAGTAACACCGTCCGAGGATCGCGGGAGACTCCATGAACTCCGATATCCATCCACCGGACAAGTGGCTTACCTTAGGGTTTGCCCTCATTGGGGGGTATGGTGACGCGGCCGGATTTGTTCTTGCTAAGACGTTCACGGGACACGTAACCGGCAGTTTGGTGCTGGCCGCAATCGCCCTGGTGGCTCAAGATTGGCGAGGTGTCTTCACACACTTTTCGGCTGTTGCGTGTTTTTTGTCTGGGATTCCCCTCAGTGTGCTGATCACTCGGCTGTCGGCGGAGTGGGCATTCTGGCCAACGCTCACTACCGTCATGGCAATAGAAGTGATTCTGATTGTAGCCGGCTACTTGGCGTTGGCAGTTCACGCGCCCGCAGCAGTTGAAATCCTTGTGATCTGCTTGTCTCTGGCGTTGGGCTTGCAAAACGGAGCATTTCGCCGCACTGGCGGTATCAGTGTGCACACGACTTATCTCACAGGAACGATTACAGGGTTGATCGCTACCGAAACCGAAAAATTGGCTCTTCGAGGTACTTCTGTCCCCGCAACTTCACCCGACCCAAAATTCGGGCTTCTATGGGGAATATGGGCTGTCTTTGTTCTCGGGGCAGCAATAGGAGCGGCCGCGGCGTTTCATTTTAAGGAACGCGGGATTTTAGGGTCAGCGTTGATCTTGTTTGCCATCATCGTTCGCAATTTCAGAGTTGTATTGCGGTCGAGTCCAGGCAGTTGAGCAGAGGATTTCTACAGCTTCTAGGCGTATCTGCTCTTTCGCGTCTTCAAAGGACGACGCGCAACCGCATCGGGCTTGGAGTCGAACTAATAAGAGGATTCTTTCCAAGTTTCCGGACCTGAGGAAAGGAGAAACGCAAATGATCACGCAAGCCGAAACGGCACTTCAAAGGATGCTCCCTGAGAACATGAGAATCGGCCTGTTCATACCTTGCTACATCGATCTCATCTATCCGGAGGTTGGAATAGCCACACTAGAGCTTCTGGAGAGATTCGGACTTAATGTTGGTTACCCGCTCAACCAAACTTGTTGCGGGCAGCCGATGTCCAATAGCGGCGACGAAAAGAATGCTCAACCTGCCGAACATCTCTTCGTCGAAAACTTCAAGGAATTTGACTGCATTGTTGGACCCGCCGGAAGCTGCGTAAAACAGGTCCGCTGTCACTTTGACGGACTCGAACAAACGGAAGATGTGAAGCACGTTCGTCAAGACACCTATGAGTTGGTGGAATTCCTCCACGATATTCTAAAAGTTGAGTCTTTTCCCTGGACAGAATTTCACCACTCGGTGGCCATCCACAATAGCTGCAGCTCCATTCGGGGCCTCGGTATCGCGAAACCTTCAGAGATAATGGGAGTCCCATTTGACAAGACAGCAAACCTGCTCTCCAAAGTGAAAGGTATCGTCGTTGTTCCGGTGGATCGACCGGATGATTGTTGCGGGTTCGGCGGAACCTTCTGCGTAACGGACGAAGCGGTCTCGGCGCGCATGGGCATTGAAAAAGCACACGACCATATTCGTCACGGGGCCGAATACGTGGTGTCGCCAGATATGTCCTGCCTGATGCATCAACACGGCATCGCCCAGCGAGCCGGCTTGGATTTGAAATACATCCATGTAGCGCAGGTTTTGAACGGCGGGCCTTACTGAGGGAAGGAGAATTCGGTCATGAGCACGGCAAAGCAAGTTAATCCAGCGGCGGCAGCGGAACTCTTCATCCTTCAAGATCAAATTCACGAGCCGATGCACGACCGATTTTTGTGGGCGACGATGCAGCGGCGGCACGCAGAAGCAGCGGCCATGCCGGAATGGGAGGAATTGCGCGAAATCGCCTCCAAGATTAAAGAGCATACGCTCACTCATCTCGATCACTATCTCGAAGAATTCGAGGCCAACGCCACAAAGCGCGGCGCGCACGTCCACTGGGCACTCGATGCCAGCGACCACAACCAAATCGTTTATTCCATTCTCCAGGATCACGGTGTGACCGAGCTGATCAAAAGCAAATCCATGCTCCAGGAAGAGTGTCAGATGACCCCCTTCCTTCAACAAAGAGGAATCAAGGTCATCGAGTCGGATTTAGGCGAGCGAATCCAGCAATTAGATGGACAGCCGCCCAGTCACATTGTGTTCCCCTGCATTCACAAAACCCGCAAGGACGTGGCCCAGCTGTTCGCTCGCACGATTGGCACGGATCCGAATAATGAGGACCCGCACTTTCTGACGGAAGAGATGCGAAACAACGCGCGTCCCCGGTTCTTGTCGGCCGGCGCGGGAATGACAGGCGGCAATTTCGCGATTGCCGAAACCGGGACCTTCATGGTCTGCACCAACGAAGGAAATGCTGATATCGGAGCTGCGGTGCCACCGCTTCACATTGCAAGCATCGGCATTGAGAAGATGATCCCGCGCGTCGAGGACATTGGTGTCTTTCTGCGGTTGCTGGCTCGAAGCGCGGAAGGATCGCCCCTCACACAATATTCCTCCCAC
>WNFL01044159.1_pt2 | contig 11347 bp, 10 predicted proteins | sample 5400361 | NCBI WGS metagenome assembly WNFL01 (sample SAMN13153351, study PRJNA577476) | soil metagenome | isolation source: 40 cm soil on Douglas fir-dominated hillslope | place: USA:California | collected 2013-09-17
CAGCCAGATGAGCCCGATGATGGCAAGGAAGACGTGGATCGCGGTGCGGTTCAGGGTGGCGACTGCGCGTCCGGCGGGTGTCCGCGGGCGCGACCCGGCCATTCCTTCGGCGAGGACGCTCACGTGACCGACCCGGCGCGGAAGCGCCGCACATTGAAGATCATGATCGGCGTGAGCAGGATGAGCATGATGACCGCGACCGCGGATCCGTAGCCGTACTGTCCCGCTTCGAACGCCGGCTGGAACATCGTGAACGCGATCACCTGACTGGCTTTGCCAGGCCCGCCGCCGGTCATCACGAAGATGAGGTCGAAGAGCTTGATGACGTTGACGACGAGCGTGACCGCCAGCACCGAGATGGGCAGGCTCACCATCGGCAGGATCATCCGGAAGAAGATCTGCCGCTCGTTCGCGCCTTCCACCCGTGCCGATTCGATGACCTCTGCCGGGATGCTCTTCACCGCAGCTGAAAGGATGACGGGGGCGAACCCGACCGAGCCCCAGATCCCAACCGCGATGAGCGCGAAGTTGACGATGTTCTGGTCGCCCAACCAAGAAACTGGGGCTATGCCAAAGGCCCCGAGGATCGCGTTCAGGAGACCGATGTTCGAGTCGGGTGAATAGACGAACTTCCAGATGACGGCGAGCGCGGTTGCCGCGATCGCCATCGGGATGAAGACGATCGCCTTGAGGACAGCCTCGTACCGGACGCGAGCCGCGACCACCGCGAGGATTAGCCCAAAGAAGATGACGATGCTGACGTACAAGACGAGCCACAGAACGTTGTTCCAGAGCGCGCCTGAGGGCGGGAACGTCGAGAGGTTGAGGAAGTCCTGATCGGCGAAGAGCCGGGCGTAGTTATCGAGGCCGACCCACTCGTTGAAGACGCCGTTACGGCCGCGGTTAAAGCTCAGGAACACCGTGTAGATAGCTGGATAGATCAGAAAAACGATCAGCAGAAGGCTCGCGGGCGCGAGGAAAAGTATCGTCGCCCCCCACTTCGGCTTTTCGGGGTCGCGCGCGCGACGCGCGGCTTCCAGACCCGCTCGTGCGGGCAGTTCGCGAGTCGGTACTACCGGTGTCGGCGCGAGCCCCATCTGTCTCCGTTTCGTTATGGAGCGGGCGGGCTGTGCCGCCCGCCCGCTCCGTGGATTCAGTCCGAGCGGCTTACTTCTCCGCTTTCCACTTGGTCTGCATTGCCGATTCGAAGGCCGCCCAGTCGACGGTCTTGCCCTGGATCGCGGTTTGGAGCGCCGCGCCGAGGTTGTCTCCGCCACCCGACGGCAATAGGTCGGAGCCGTCGAAGCGCACCGCGCTGGCGTTCGCGACCTGTGCCGCCTCGCGCTTCGCGAGATCGTTCGGATACGCGCTTGCGGGGACCGACTTGATGGGCGAGATGATCGCGCCCGTGCCGGCCCATACGGATCCGGAGTCTGCGGAGGTCATGTAGTTGAGGAACTCTTTGACTCCAGGCTTGTTCGTAAATGCGGCAATGACGTCGCCGCCGATGGTCACGGTCTTCCCGCTTCCGACGGCCGGGAAGTCAAACCAGTCGATCGTCTCGCCGACCTTGAGCGCGGTGTTCGTCTGACCTGTCGCGATGCCCCCGACGAAACCGCCCTCGTAGTAGATGACGGCTGGAGCGTTCGCGGCGAAGGTCTGGCCGATGGCGTCGGTGAAGCTGCGGCCGAGAGCCGCGGTGATGCCGCCAGCGACGTAGTCGTCCTTGACCGCTTGCTTCATCGTGTCGACCGCCGTCGCGACGGATGCGTCGGTCCAGGGCAGCTTGCCGCTGAAGAGCTGGTCGTACTTGTCGGGACCGGCCTGTTTCGCGTAGATGTTCTCGAACCAGTCGGTCAGCGTCCACGAGTCGGCGGCGCCGAGACCCATCGGCGCGGTGCCCTTGGCCTTGATGTCGCCGAGCAGCTTTGTGAAGCCGGCGTAATCCGTGGGTGCCGTGACGCCGAGCGTCTTGAACTTGTCGGGCCGGAACCACACGGTGCTCTTGCTGTTGAACTTCACCATGATCGCGTACTGCGTCCCGTCAACCTGACCGATCTCAAGAATCCCCGGTGGGTAGTTGCCCTTGATCGCGTTCAGGTCCACGCCGACGTCAGCCACTTTCTTGAGAGACCCCTGTCGCGCGAACTGGCGAAGAAAGCCGATCCCCGGGATGATCGCGATGTCCGGCGGGTTGCCGCCGGAGATGCGTGTCTGAAGGACCGTCGAGTAGTTCGTCCTTTGCGAGTCGAAGTTCGCGGTCACGCCGGTCTTCGCCTTGAAGGCGTCGAGCACCTTTTGGAAGGAGTCCTGCTCGCTGCCGCCCCAGAGCGACATAACGGTGATCACGCTTCCGGGAGGTGCCGTCCCTGACGACCCTCCCGTCCCTGTCGAAGAACACGCGGTCGCTACGAGTAGAGCGACGAGCGCAACGATGGAGAAAGATCTCGTGGATCGCGCCATTGACGCACCTCCCCGTGAGGCCTCCTACAGTACTGCGGCTGCTCCCTGGAGGCGCGTGCGAGCCTCGCTGGCTAGGACCCGCGCCTTCGGCGAGAGTACGTAACGATGGGCACCTTCGTCCTCGCGCTCCATTCGCACCTGCCGTACTGCCGCGGCGCGGGGCGGTGGCCGCACGGCGAGGAGTGGATCCACGAGGCGGTGCTCGGCACGTACCTGCCGTTGCTCGTCCTCTTGCACGATCTACACGACTCGGGTGTTCCGTATCGCATCGTCATCGGGCTCACGCCGATCCTCATCGAACAGCTCGCCGACCGCGACATCAACGTTCGCACCCTCGAGTACATCGACGATCAGATCCTGCGCGCGGAGAAGGATGCTCGGCGCTTCACCGACGCGCCCGACCAGGGTCGCGCCGAGCTCGCCAATTTCTATGTCGGTTCGTATCGGCGATTGCGCGAGGCGTACCGAACGCGTTTCGGCCGTGACCTCGTCGGCGCGTTCGCCGATCTCGCGAAGACCGGTCACGTGGAGATCCTGACCTCGGCCGCGACCCACGGCTATCTGCCGCTCCTCGATCGACCGTCGGTCGTGGCGCAGCTTGGCATCGGCCGTCGCTCATCACGTCGCCTCACCGGTCTCGATCCGACAGGCATCTGGTTGCCGGAGTGCGCGTACAAGCCTGGACTCGAGAAGGAGCTCGCCGCGCACGGCATCACGCACTTCTTCACCGACGCCGCGCTCCTGCCCGGGCATGCGCGACCCGCCGGCGATGTCCGCCGACGCCGCGGGCAAAGCGAGCTCGGTCGGTGGGCGCCGCATGAAGAACGCGTCCAGGTCATCGATGCGGCGACGACATCGAGCGACGTCGATCTGCTGCGTCCGTATTACGTGGGCGAGTCCGATGTCGTCGCGATCGCGCGGCACGATCGCGTCTCGAGCCAGGTGTGGTCGGCGGTCACGGGGTATCCCGGCGATGCGCAATATCGCGAGTTCCATCGCAAGGACACGGTGAGCGGGTTGCGGTACTGGCGCGTGACCTCGGTCCAAACCGGGCTCGGCGAAAAAGCGGAGTACTCGCCGAACCGCGCGGCCGAGCGCGTGCGCGACCACGCGCGTCACTTCGTGGACGTCGTTCGAAACGAACTCTCCGACCGGAGCGCGGACGATCGCGACCCTCTGCTCGCGGTGACGTTCGATAGCGAGCTCTTCGGGCACTGGTGGTTCGAAGGCGTGGATTGGCTCGGGCTCGTCCTGCGCGAGCTGACCGCTTCGGATATTCGCGTCGCCACGGCCGCCGAGTATCTCGACCGTGAACCACCGAAGGGGCGCGTCGCGCTCTCCGAAGGATCCTGGGGCAAGAACAACGACCACTCGACCTGGCTCAACGAGGCGACCGCATGGATGTGGGACGAGCTTGGCCGTCTCGCTCGTGAGATGGAGGGTCTCCGCGCTTCGCCGCCGCGTGGCGATCCCTTTCGCGAGCGGGCCGCGCGTCAGGCGGTGCGAGAGCTGCTGCTCGCCCAGTCGAGCGACTGGCCGTTCCTCGTCACCACCGGTCAGGCCGCCGACTACGCCGTCGAGCGCTTCCGCTCGCACGCCCATCGCTTCCACCGGGCCGCCGCGCTCGCGCGCGACGGCGATGCAGTCGAAGACGAGACGGAGCTGCGAAGCCTGGAGCACGCCGACAACCCGTTCCCCGACGCATCCTTGGCGGATTTCAAGAGCTAGAGAACTACGCGAGCGACGCCGGGTGGTCGACGGCGAGTGGGGGCCGGCGACCCTACGTGGTCGCCGGAGGGACCCGCGAGACCGACGATTACCTGGCGGCGCTCGCGAGCAGGCGGTTAGCCCTTCTTCGGAGCTCCACCAGCCGGCGCTTTCGGAGCCGCGGCTTTGGCGGCGTCCGGTGCAGGCTTCGCGCCGGCGGCTGCGGCCGGCTTCGCGCCTTCGGCGCCAGCGGCCGGCGCGGCGGCTTCGCCCTCTTCGCCTTCGGCCGCGACCTCGCCCTCGGCAGGTACGGCAACCTCGGCCGGCTTCTCTTCTTCGACCTTAACCGGCACGGCCTTGACGACGAGCTCGTCCGGGTCGTTCTCGATCCTGATCAAGGTCGCGTCGACCTTGAGGTCGCGTACGAAGATCGCGTCGTCGATCTCGAGCAGTCCGGAAAGATCGACCTCGATGGCGTGGGGGATGTCCTGCGGGAAGGCTTCGACGGTGACCTCGCTGCGGCAGCGGGACGTCGGCGTTGGTCTTCTCGGTGAGCGAGACGCGGGCGAAGTCCACGTGGAGCATGCGGCCGCTCACGGGGTCGCGGCTCACGTCATAAATGAGCGCAGGCACCTCGCCGCCATCGAGGCCGGTGAGCGAAAGAAGGGTCGTGTTGCCCCAGCGACGATAGGAGAGCTCGAACGTGTGCTGATCGGTCTCGACCGGCGTCGAGTCGGCGTGGCCGCCGTAAACGACGCCCGGAAGCAGACCCTGGCGGCGAAGGGTGTTCACCTTCTTACCGAGTACCTTGCGCGGACGGACGCTGAGCTTTTGTGCTTCGGCCACGATTGAGCGCTCCCCTAAAGGTTCTTGCGGAGACCTAATTATGGCTTACGGCGGGGTCGGGAAATCGAGGACGACCCGGAAGGGCCCGGCGAGCTCGCTGACCTTCGGGCAAGCGAGGTGGTCGAGGCCGACGCCCCACAGCAGCACGCGCTCGAAGTCTTCGACGATCTTGACCTCTTTTATGAGCGGCGTGGTCGGCTTGAGGTCGTTGCTGCCGGTGTAGCTCGGCGTGCCGTTCGGGTTCTGCGTCGAGGCGTTCTGGAACCGCACGCCGAAGAGGGCGTTCCCGCTGATCGTCACCGGCTGCCCGCTCGGGCCGGAGAGCGAAGTCGCCGTCTCGACGGTGTAGGCCGGCATGCCGAAGGGTCCGGGAGCTGTGCTCTGGCCGAGCTCGAAGACCAGGCGATCGAATCCTGGCTGGTGGGCGACGCGGACGGCGACCAGCTGGGCCTGATTGCTCGCGTTGCCCCCGGTCGTCCTTGGGCAGGCCGGGGCCGGCGACGAGCCCGGGCTAGAGATTGCGGTTGGGGTAGGCGTTACCGTCGCGCTGGGTCGGGCTGACGCGGTCGGACTCGGCGAAGACGGGGGCGTCGTGGCGGGGCTCGCTGACCGGGAAGCGGACGCCGGCGGCGTCGCCGTCGGCGACGAGGCCACGTCCGGCTGGGGCCCACAGGCGCTCACGATCACGATGCCGAGGGCCAGGGCCAGCGCCCCGTAGAGGATCAAGCGTCCAAACATCTGGCCCAAGCCTGCTGGAGTAACGCCCCGCTGTCGAGTTCGTCGACAAGCAGCCGAGCATTCCGTCCGGAATCCGTACGGGACACCATTTTTGGTAAAATGCACTTTGAGTGGCCGATCGCCTGCGATTGGCGCTGGTGTTTCACCAGCACCAGCCGGCCGGGAATTTCCCGACAGTCTTCCAGGATGTGACCGAGCGGGCGTATGCCCCCCTCGTTGCCACTCTCTATCGGCACCCCGAAGTAAAGGCGACTCTGCACTTCTCCGGACCCCTCCTCGACTGGTTGGAGGCCAACCGTCCTGACGTTATCGGTGACCTGTCCGACCTCGTCCGGAGGGGCCAGATCGAGCTCCTGTCAGGCGGCTACTACGAGCCGGTCCTGGTCGGAGTGCCTCGGCGCGACGGTGTTGCCCAGATTCGGGCGCTTTCCGATCGGGTTCACGCGATCTTCGGACAGCGCCCCTTGGGCGCGTGGCTGACCGAGCGGGTCTGGGAGCCGCACCTCCCGTCTCTCCTTGCTGAAGCGGGTGTTGCCTACACGGTCCTGGACGACGAGCACTTCATCCAGGCAGGGCTTCGCGCGCAGGAGCTCGGCGAGTCGTACGTCACCGAGGACCAAGGCCTTCCTCTGATCGTCTTCCCGGGGAGCGTGAAGCTCCGGTACCTCATCCCGTTCCGGGACGTCAGCCAGACGATGAAGGAGCTTCGCGCGCGCGCCGATGAGGGCGCACGCCTGGTCGTCTACGCGGACGACGGCGAGAAATTCGGCGCGTGGCCGGGTACATACCAGCGCGTACACAAGGATGGCTGGCTCGAGCAGTTCTTCTCGGCGATCGCCCAGGCCGACTTTATCCAGACGACGACGCTCGAGGATGCCTGGATCTTCCAGAAGCCCGCGCGCCGTATCTACATCCCGGCCGGTTCGTATCCAGAGATGGCCGAGTGGGCGCTCGAGCCGAACGCGGCGAAGCGGTACCAGCAGGCGCGGAACAAGCTCGGCGACGACTCCTCCGCCCTGGTGGCCGCTCCGCTCTGGCGGAACTTCTTCGCAAAGTACCCCGAGTCCAATGCGCTGCAAAAGCGGATGCTGATCGTCAGCGAGGAGCTCGCGCGCCGCAGCATCCTCGACGCGTCGGCCGAGGTCCGTCAGGCGCAGCAGAACCTGTGGCGCGCGCAGGGCAACGACGTCTACTGGCATGGCGTCTTCGGCGGCATTTACTTTCCGCACCTTCGCGCCGACGCGTACGCGTCGCTGCTCAAGGCGGAACGGATCCTCTCCGAGCGTCGCACCGCGGCCGGCGAGCAGCGCGACTACGACGTCGACGGCTACGACGAATACATCTTCCGCGGGAACGCGGGCGCGGTGTTCGTGCATGTGCAGGGCGGCGCGGTCATCGAGTGGGACATCTACGCCTCGGCTACCAACCTCGTCGACACGCTCGCTCGCCGCCCAGAGGCTGAGCACGAGGCGCTCCGCCGCGCGGAGAAGCTCGGCAAAGTGCTTGTCGGCAAGGCCGCCGAAAAAGAGACGAAGTCCATCCACGAGGCGGTTCGCGCACGCGAGCGTGGTCTGTCGAAGCTTCTCGAGTACGACGTCGCGCGCCGCGCCTTCTTCCAGGACAGCTTCCGCGTCGGAAAGGCTGATCCGGTCCTGCTGCACGCGTACTACTACCAGCTCACCCCGCAGCGCGAGGCGCGCACCGTGAGCCTCATCCTCGAGCCGCCGCCGCGCTCTCTCGCGAGCGTTCCCGGTCTTGGGATCCGCAAGGACATCCGCATCGCCGACGAAGGGCTGGCCGCGGGCGTGCGTTACCGCCTTCGCAACGACGGCGAGGAAGCGATCAGTCTCCAGTTCACCAGCGCGTCGAACATCGGTCTGCTCTCCGAGCAGAACCCTGCCGACGTCATCACCGTCGGCACCCGGAAGACGACCGCGGGAAAACCGATCGAGGCGCGGCATGTATCAGAAATCGCTGTTCACTCGGAATCGCGTCACTTTGACATCGCAATTGCCATCGATCCGCCGTGCGAGGTGACGACGCGGCCGATCTACTCGATCACCAACTCGGAGCAGGGCTTCGAGCGCGTCTATCAGCAGCTGGAGATCGCGTCGACGTGGACCGTGACCATCGAGCCCGACGCTCACGTCGACCTCGAGGTCCGCGCGACCGCGGTCGGTCAGATGGTCGAGCCGGACGCCGTTCGCCCGACCGCTCGGCGCCGCAAGGCCGCCGCTGGCGCGGGCGCGGACACAGCGAGGGCTCCGCGCAGGTAGTTCGGGATGTGACCGGCGTACGCGCGGCAGGCCAGCTTCCATAGCGACGACTCTCGGACGGCGCGACGCCGTCCTCTATCTGATCGCGGCGGGTCTGGGGAGCTTCGGCCTCGGCGTCGCGCAGTTCTACCTGAACTTCTTATACCGATCCCTCGGCTTCGACGCGTTCGCGATCGGGCTCCTCGCCGGGGCCGAGGCGCTTGGCGTCGTAGCTGGCGCCATCCCGGCGGCGATCTTCACGCGCGGACGGTCGCGCCGCGCCGCCATCCTTCTCGGCGGGACGCTCACCGGGATCGGCATCTTTGGGATCCTCGTCTTCAACGCCCTATCGGCGGTGTTCCTCTCGGCGATGCTGGTCGGCTTCGGGGGGATCATCGCGAGCTCGTCCGGCGCGGCGCTTCTCGCGGATGCGACGGATGCCGCACGGCGCGCCACACGTTTCGGCCAGCAGGTCGCGCTCGGCACGACCGCCGCGTTCCTCTCGAGCGTCATCGCCGGGGCGCTCGCCGCGCCGGTGGCTTCGCTGCTCGGCGCTCGACCCGATGACGTCTTCGTGTTGCGTGCCCTCGTGGGCAGCGGCGGCATCATCGCGGCCGCGTCGATCGTTCCTATCCTCGCGATTCGCGCTGTGCCGGTCGCGCGCCACACCCTCGAGGCGCCGACGCGCAACGATCTCGTCCGGCGCTTCCTCGCGATCGAGATCCTCTTCGGCTTTGGCGCCGGCAGCTTTCTTCCGTTCCTGAATCTCTTCTTCGCCGACCGGTACGGCGTGCCCTTTTCGGCCCTAGGCCTGGTCCTCGGAGTGCTGGCGGTCGCCGGCAGCATCGGTGCGCTCCTTCACGGACGATTCGTCGCGGCGCGCCTCGGCGCGATCCGGTCGATCGTCCTGGCGCAGGCGCTGTCACTGCCGTTCGCGCTCGCCGCTGGCTTTACCGGGGCCCTTCCCATCGCGGTCGGTGCGCTCGCGGTCCGGCACTTTCTCATGTTCGGCGCCAGCGGGACGGTGAACGCATTCCAGCTCTCGTCGTTCACTCCGGCCGAGCGTGCGGGCGCGAACGCGGTCGTGGCCCTCGCGTGGAGCGCCGCGAACGCGGTCGGAGCGATCCTTTCGGGCGCGATCCGCGCGCGGCTCGGCCCAGACGGCTTCACTGTGAACATCGTGACGCTGGTCGTGGCCTACGGGATCGCCGCCGTCCTCACCTGGCGGCTCTTCGCGAAGCACCAGCCGAGTGGTGACGTTGGCGCGCGCACGTTCGCTGTCCCAGACTCGCGCGGGTGACGATGCTCCTCCGCGACCAGGTCGCCGCCGCGATAAAGGACGCTCTCGGGCGCGCCTCGAAGGAGCTTGGCTGGCCTGATGTCGACGGCGTCCCGGTCGACGTGGAGCGGCCCGGCAACCCGGAGCACGGCGACTACGCGTCGAACGTGGCGCTGAAGCTGGCGAAGCAGGCGCGCAAACCGCCGCGCGATATCGCGAAAGCCATCGCCGAGCGGGTTCGCATCGCAGCCCCGATCGCCTCGGTGCAGGACCTGAGCGGCTTCGTGAACGTGCGTCTCGATGAGAACTGGCTCGCCGCTCAGGTCGACGAGATCGTGCGCGCCGGCGCCGACTTCGGCCGCTCCAAGACGCTCGCTGGCCAGCGCATGCAGGTCGAGTTCGTCTCCGCGAATCCGACAGGCCCTCTCACCGTCGCCAACGCGCGCGGCGGTCCGCTCGGCGACGTGCTGTCGTCGGTTCTCGAGTTCTCGGGCGCGACCGTCGAGCGCGAGTACTACGTCGAGGACACGGGGACGCAGTTCGATACGTTCGGCCGGTCCATTGCCATCCGGTATCGCCAGCTCCACGGCGAGGAGATCGAAATACCTGCGGATGCGTATCCCGCCGAGTACATGAAGGACATCGCGGCCGAGATACAGGGGCGCGACGGCGACAAATGGATGAAGCTCCCGCTCGAGGAACAGGCCAAGCAGTTCGCGCCGCTCGGCGTCGAGTGGGTCCTTCGAGATCCGGCTATTTCGAGAAGACGCTCGCTGAGCTTCGCAAGCTCGGCAAGGTCTATGACCGGGACGGCGCGGTGTGGTTGGAGGCGAGTGAGGCCGTCGACGACAAGGAGGGCTGGGTCCTCGTTCGCTCGAACGGCGAACCCGGTTATCTCGGGAAGGACATCGCGTACCACGTCCAGTCGCTGCGCGACCGGCGGTTCGACAAGAAGATCGATATCTGGGGATCGAACACCCACTACCACCTCATCCAGATGCGCGCCGCGATGCAGGCGCTCCGTCTGCTCGAAAAATTCGAGGTCGTCCTCTACCAGTACGTGCGCTTCCTGCACGAAGGCGTGCTGAAGCGGATGGGTCGGCGCACCGGACAGTTCTTGCTGCTCGAGGAGGTCATCGAAGCGGTCGGCAAAGACGCGACGCGCTACTTCTTTCTGCAGTCGAGTGCAGACCGGCAGCTCGACTTCGACCTCGAGCTCGCGGTGCAGCAGTCGAACGAGAACCCCGTCTACTACGTGCAGTACGCACACGCGCGCATCGCGAGCATCCTGCGCACCGCTGCGGAGCGAGGGATCGACACCGATGGCGTGGACACATCAGTGCTGACCGCGAAAGGAGAGCTCGACCTCGTAAGGCTCATCCTGCGCTTCCCCGAGCTCGTCGACGACATCCGTCAGCACTACGGCGTGCATCAGCTCACGACGTACGCCCTCGAGCTCGCAGGCGCGTTCCACGGTTTCTACAGGGACCACCGCGTCGTCGACGAAGCGGACGTCGCGCGCTCGAAGGCCCGCCTGCGCCTGGTTCAGGCGGTGCAGGTCGCGCTCCGTCAAACGCTCGGCCTGCTTGGAGTCAGCGCGCCCGACAAAATGTGAGGATCGTCTCCACGACCTCGCTCAGCGGGATGCTGGTGTCGATCTCGAGATCCGCCGCCCGGCGCAGCGCGGGCTCCACTGTCTGCTTCAGGCGGATGACTTCGGCGAGCTCGGCCGGATCCTTTCCGTACGGGTTGGTGGTCCTGCCGACGAGCCGTTCGGCGATCACCGGCACCGGGGCGGTCAGCAGCACGACGTGATCGAAGTGGGCGTAGAACTTCGTCTGATTTCGAGCGGCGCCGGAGACGAAGAGAACCTCCGCATCCTCCGTCGACAGAAGACGCGCCATGAGGTCTTCGCGCCAGAGCCATTCCTTCGCCTCTGGGTGTGAGGTTGGGTCGCCGCTCGTCGGAACGGCCACCTGCTCCGTCCAGCCACCGTAGTCGGTGTCCACGGTCTTGTAGCCACGTGCCCGGAGCTCCGATAAGACCGACGACTTGCCGG
>WNFL01182778.1_pt1 | contig 11346 bp, 10 predicted proteins | sample 5400361 | NCBI WGS metagenome assembly WNFL01 (sample SAMN13153351, study PRJNA577476) | soil metagenome | isolation source: 40 cm soil on Douglas fir-dominated hillslope | place: USA:California | collected 2013-09-17
AATTATCCCTGCTGTAATTTTTCATCCCAGGTTTTACCAGATGCACCGTAATGCGTTCGGCATATGTTCCGCCGGGCTTTCCGCCGGCACCAAGCGGGGCCGTGTTTGTCGGTGAGCTATCGAGCACATGAGCGAAATAGTAATATACCTCAGCGCCGTAATCAGCGGTCAGATCGAGGGTTCCATCCGCCTTCACAAATTTCATATCGATGCTCAACAACTTAGGACTACCGCCAGCAAATTGTACAATCTGCGGATAGCTGGCAATTGGGTCGTACTTTGCCGCATCACCGGGAATGGGTCGCGTGCCTTTTACGAAATAGCCTTGAAAGTAAGATAATGCAATAATTAGCCCGAAACACGCTGTCAGAACCCCACCTATGAGAACAATCACGCGCAAAAACATCACGATCCGATTGGGGTCGCTTTTTGCTTTTTCAGTTTTCAATTTGACTCCGATCCCATTCTGGTTCCAACAAATATCCCTTATTCACTGCCCAGCGATTCACAACACATATGGCTAGTGTAAATCTGGAGCGTCAATAGATCGTTTATTGGACTTACTGCTCAACTTTCTGTCGGGCTGAGTAGTTTCCACTCGATTTCAAACCAGTTTGAGAAGTAACACTACGTCTATTCGAATATGATCGATCACTTATGATTAACCTTCAATGGGCAGAAGTACAGATTCCTGGCTATAGGAATACAGATTCCTGCCGTTTTATTAGACGTTCTAAATCCTACGTTAACTGCGCCGTGATATCCCCACTAAATTGATGCAGGCCCCATATATGGGAGTATCCCGTATTAGGAAATTTAGATGAGGGAGTTTACGGCGCAGGTGGCAGGTGATGCAGTCGCATGACGTTACGCACCTTACTGCGATCCACTTCATAGCCCAACTTGAGCAACTCGCCCTGATCTTGTCAAAACCCATGTGCGGGTTTTCGCGTGCCAGACGGACAATCAGGCTTCCAGTTCCACCTCGATCCGCGGGCGTCCGCCGAGGTTTGGAGGCTGGAACGTCCATTTCCGCCGCACAAGCTCCCGATGCCATTTAAGCAAGGTGTCTGGGTTGACCAGCAGCACACACTGCCCCAAACGGTTGTGAAAACGCTGAATTACCCCTTTCAGGCGATCCACAAGCGCAACGAGCTTCAGCTTGTCCGGTCGTGACAACGGCGGTTTGGTGTTCGCCTTTCGTTCTAGAATACGCAGCTGCTGGCGTAACAGGGCGATTTCCAAATCCTTTTCCTGCGGTGCTACTCCTGCGGCTGCCAACATATCGAGCAACAGGCACACGAAACACAGCAAGAGTTGGTAAATCATGTTTGGGTTATAGCTGTTTGAAAGATGACCATAAGCCGATAAGCATAACACAGGGTAGGGGAAGAACGTCCCGATCTCGGCACATGGATATGGTTTTTCAACCATTCACGTCTTTCACGAGGATGATGCCCGTTTGCGTGTCCTCAATGGCGCTGAAAATTTCGCTGTTCTGCGCCATTTTGCCCTTAAATTACTCGGGCGTCATCCCGCCAAACTATCCCTCAGACGTAAGCGCTACAAAGCGGCCCTCGACCACACCTTCCTTTCCCAACTCCTTCAGTATTTTTTGATGCGTTCGCCCTGCTTACGCTGCTTTGAGTTGCGGCACAATTTGTTGTAAAATGAGGTGCTAGCTTTTGTCTTTTGGTGCCCAGACAATGCCCGCCGCTCCCGAACCGTTGTTTTGCCAAAATTCCGCATCATAATGCGGAATTTTTATTTGTCAGCCAGTGCGGGTTCAATTGATGGTCGAACCCGCGATCTTTTTCAGTCCGCCTCCGAGTAGCAATGGGCTTTAAGCCTTCTTGACATGCTCGGATGCGGTTTTTTGACCCTACGCCTCATCAAGGACTTGAGCAGCAAGTGCCAATTCCGTTTGTTCCTTCTTTGCCGGAAGCGCCGATCCGCCGACGAGACGTGTTGGAAGGCCTCATTCACGACTACTAACCAGTGGTGCAGATTGAAATCGTCATGAAAAACGCGCATACTTCAGGTGTTGAAGCCGAAGGAGCGTGTCATCATGACGACAGAAGATATTATCGTGCATATTTTTATCATGTCGATAATGCCCTGTTGAAGATTGCCAAACACGGGAACGCGAAGCTGTATCCGAGTGAGGTCGTAACCATCGGGATTCTGTTTGCGCTCAAAGGCGGTCATTTTCATGCCTTTTATCGCTGGCTCAAGCGGGACTATGACAGCTTGTTTGCTGGCCTGCCGCATCGAACGGCCTTGCAGCGTCAATTGCGAGTGCATCAGCAACACACTGATTTGCTGATGGCCCAGCCCAGCGTGTTGAATGTGGTGGATAGCTACCCGATGGAACTGATTTTCCCGATTCGCGAAGGCCGTTCCAAACAGCAGTTCGGCGGCAAGAACAAAGACACAGGACGCTGGAGTGTGGGCGTGAAATTGTGTTGGATTCTCAACAGTTTCGGTCAAGTGTGTGGCTGGATTTGGGACAAAATGAACTGTCCTGATCAGACTTTCTTGGACTTCTTCGAAGAGTACGACCAGTCAGCCATCCTGCTGGCTGACTGGGGCTTTCGCTGTGCTGCGGGCGTGCCCGACAACGTCAAACTCTGCAAAAAGGGAACCTGGAACGACCGCATGGTGGTCGAAACCTCCTTTTCGTTGTTGACAGTTGTGTGTCACGCCAAGAAAATCCATCATCGTCTGGAAGCCTACATTGAAGCCCGTTTAGCCTACACAGTTGCTATGTTCAATATCTGCTTGAAGCTCTTTCATCAATTGCATCCACAAGAAAGCCGATTCAAAATGAGCATTGCTGAATTCTCGCTCTAGTTTTTTTTGCACCAATGGTTACTATGTTGCGCGTTCTTGTGAGTGATCCTGAGTGGGAATATTTTGAAGCTGGACGGTTGGCAATTTGCGAGAAAATAGCCGGTGAAAATTTCTATGTAGCGACTGTGTATCATGAATGGTTCGTTATAGAGAACGCGGTTTTCCACGATGCCTTATGAAGATGCTATCGGCCGCAAGTTACTGCGATATTATGCTAGGATGGGCGTGACGACTGCTTAACGTTGAGGCGCTTATGAATGAGTCCTCGAAAGTCAGGGAATTCAAGCTTGGCAAGCTGGCTGGCCTTGACATCACGGCTACACCATCGGCCATCATCGGCGCGATTGTCCTCTGGATCATCTTGAGCGCGATTGGATTGTGCATTGGCCTATCGCTCGGTAACGCCATCGTCGGCGGGCTGGCGGCGACTATTCTGCATTTTGTCGCCAATCTATGGCATCAACTCGGACATGCCTGGGCAGCTAATAGCACTGGTCATCCCATGATTGGCATTCGATTCGGATTCCTGGGAGTCCTAGCTTCTGACATATACCCCACCGATGAAGGCGAAATTCCGCCTTCGATTCACATCCGGCGGGCACTCGGCGGTCCGCTCAGCAGTCTGGTGTTGTCCGCTGTAGCACTGATCATCTTTTTAGCAATCAACATGGGCAGAAGCGGTGGAACGATCTGGTGGCTGGCACTGTTTTTCTTTTTGGAGAACTTTGTCGTGTTTACGCTGGAGATATTTTTGCCGCTCGGCTTCAACGATGCGAGCACCGTATTGCACTGGATGCGACGGCAGCAGTCGAAATGAGGGCTTAATCGGGCCTGTGGCAGGTAGCTTGCCCAATCAAATTAAATGAAATAGCCTCGACTTCAGCGCACAGCCAGTATTGAGACTGACACTGTTGTCTCATTTTCCTCTCAGGAAAAAGTTCTATACTTCGATTTATAAAAGTTCTATACTTCATTTATAAGTGTGTATTGTAATGAGTGTGTAGAGGGTTTTCCAACCGAATGAACGAACCACCTGTTTCCCGCACGGAACGATGGCGAAGACGCTTCCAACGCGTCCGCACGTTAGTACGCCGCGCCGTGCCGTTTACTTCGGGTGTGTTAGCTGCTTTCGTGGCACTTCTCCTATATAGCATTCTCGTTCCCGGACCTCATCAGATTACCAAACGCGAAGTAAGTGACACAGTGGCTCAGGCAATGGCCTCTGCCACAGCGCCGCCCGCCTATTCTTCCCTTGTATATCAGGTTGTCCGTCCGTCACTGGTGCTCATCCAATCGCAATTTCCCGATGTGAACAGCAAACCAGAGAGCGGATTAGGCAGCGGTGTCGTCGTTGACGACGCTGGCGATATCCTCACAAGTCTGCATGTGATTGCCAACGCGACTGACATTAAGCTTACATTCGCCGATGGCACGGAGTCGGGTGCGCAGGTAGTCGCCAAACAGCCGGAGAATGACATTGCTGTCCTGCGTGCTACCCGTCCTCCAGCGCAACTCGTGCCAGCTACACTCGGCAACCCGAATGCGATGCACGTTGGCGACGAAGCCTATGTGGTCGGCAACCCGTTTGGCCTGTACAGTACGATGACCGCAGGCATAATCTCAGGATTTGGCCGTTCCTTCCAGCTTCCAAACAGTACTCAGAAGCTGCAAAACCTGATTCAAATTGACGCTGCGGTCAATCCGGGCAATTCGGGCGGCCCGCTCGTGAACCGGAATGGTGAAGTAGTCGGTATTGTCGCAGCGCTGCTGAATCCAACCGAACAGGATGTTTTCATCGGCATTGGCTTTGCCGTGCCGATTACTATTGCGGGTGGTGCCGTAGGCTCACCGCCGGATTAGGTAAACAATGGTCTTGCCGTACATCGTAAATTGAAGGAGACAATGGATGAATTCCGAAAACGGATTACCGATGGAACGCGTCTTGTACGAAGTAAAAAAGGTGATAGTCGGACAGGACCACCTGTTAGAGCGCCTGATTGTCGCGCTGCTGGCCCGTGGTCATATTCTGGTCGAGGGTGTGCCAGGGCTGGCGAAGACGATGGCGATCAAAACGCTGGCCGAATCCATCGGCGGTGACTTCAAGCGCATCCAGTTCACGCCCGATCTTGTCCCTGCGGATTTGATCGGTACGCGCATCTATAATCAAAAGACGGGCGAATTCAATACTTCACTCGGCCCGGTCTTCACCAACCTGCTGCTGGCGGACGAAATTAACCGCGCACCAGCCAAGGTACAGAGTGCGCTGCTTGAGGTGATGCAGGAGCGGCAGGTTACGATTGGTCGCGAGACATTTAAAGTCCCAAATCCTTTTCTCGTGCTGGCAACGCAGAATCCTATCGAGACGGAAGGTACATATGCCCTCCCGGAAGCACAGGTAGACCGCTTTATGCTTAAGGTGCTCGTGGGTTATCCGAACACAACCGAGGAATTCGTCATTGTGGAGCGGATGACAGGCATGTTGCAGGCTGTGCAGCAGGTATTGACAACCGATCAACTGGTGGAGTTGCAGAAAGAAACCGACCAGGTTTTCGTGGACCCCGCCTTGATTGAGTATGCCGTAAAGATGGTAACGGCAACGCGCCAGCCAGAGAACCACGGCCTGAAGGAATTGAAGCAATACATCATGTACGGCGCGAGTCCGCGTGCCTCGATCAACCTGATCCTCACGGCGCGGGCACTGGCCTATGTGCGCGGGCGCGATTATGTATTGCCGCAGGATGTGCTGGATATGGCGATGGATGTGATCCGGCATCGTCTGGTCCTGTCTTACGAAGCGCTCTCGGATAATGTCGTCGCCGACGACCTGTTAAAGAAGATTCTCGCCCGCATTCCCGTTCCAGTGGTGCCATTACATGAACATGCCAACGTCCGCGCCAACGCCTGAGCGCATCCTACAGCGCCTCGACTGGCAAGTGATTCGCCGCCTTGATGGGCTTCTGCAAGGTGACTATCGCAGCCTGTTCTACGGTTACGGAGTCGATTTTGCTGATCTGCGCGAATATCAACCAGAAGATGATGTACGCTACATCGACTGGAATGTGACGGCGCGCATGGATAGTCCGTACGTGCGAAAGTATATTGAGGATCGCGAAATAACAGCGTGGTTTCTGCTCGATCTCAGCCCGTCCGTTGACTTTGGGACTGTGCAGAATCTGAAGCGGACGATGCTGGTCGATTTCGTCAGCACAGTAGCCCGCCTGCTGACCCGTCATGGCAATCGCGTCGGCGCGATCTTCTACGGTGGTCGGATTGAGAAGACAATCCCGGCGCGGGGCGGACGCGATCAGGTGTTGCGCCTGATCAACGATCTGCTCAAGCAACCACGTTTGCCGCGTGCTCCATTTACAAACCTGACGCCGCTGCTCGACGGCGGCTTGAACGCGATCCGGCAGCGTTCGCTCGTGTTCATCGTTTCAGATTTTATCTCCGAGCCGGGTTGGGCGCGGCCTTTGAGTTTGCTCAACCAACGGCATGAAGTGCTCGCCGTTCGCCTGTGGGACCCCCGCGAAGTAGAACTTCCCGATATTGGCCTGGTTGTCATGGAAGACGCGGAGACGGGTGAACAGTTGTATGTCGATACGCACGATAAGAGATTCCGCCAGCGTTTCATGGAGGCGGCACAACGGCGTGAAACAGAGATGCAGGGAACATTCAAACATGCGGGAGTAGATGTGTTGTCGCTCTCGACGGAAGATGACCTGGTTCGCGCCATTGTTCGCTTCGCAACACTGAGGCAGCAGCGGAGAAAGTAATTGTTGCCCATGTCATTTATCTGGCCCATAATGCTCGTTTTCCTGCTGCTGATTCCGCTGTTTGTCCTGGTATATATGCGGATGCAGCGGAGACGACGGCAGCTAATCGCAAACTATGGCAAGCTTGGCTTCGTGCAGGGTGGGCGCGGACAGGGTATACGCCGCCATATTCCACCGTTGCTATTTTTGCTGTCGCTGACGATCCTCGTTTTCGCCCTGGCACGGCCACAGACCGTCGTGAGCCTGCCCCGCATCCAGGGTACCGTCATCCTGACTTTTGATGTTTCGGGCAGCATGGCAGCCGACGATTTAAAGCCAACGCGGATGGACGCAGCGAAAACCGCCGCCAAGGATTTTGTCCAGCGCCAACCGCCTACCGTACAGATCGGTGTCGTCGCGTTCACCGATAGTGGGTTCGCGGCGCAACCGCCAACGAGTGATCAAGAGGCCATCCTTGCCGCAATCAACCGACTGACCCCGCAGCGTGGCACGTCAGTCGCGCACGGGATTCAGGCTTCACTCAATACGATTGATGCAACCAATAAACCGGGGCCGCTGCTTTACAGCAACCTGACGCCTACCGCGACACCCTCGCCGACGCCCGTGCCACAGGGGACCTATACGTCGGCTGTGATCGTGCTGCTCAGCGACGGCGAGAACAACGAATCGCCTGATCCGATAGCCGCCGCCAAAGCCGCCGCAGATCGCGGTATACGCATTAATACAGTTGGAATTGGTAGTGCGGCGGGCACCAATCTGCACATTAACGGCTTTACCGTTCACACGCAGCTCGACGAGGCCACACTGCAACAAATCGCGCAGATCACAGGTGGCACCTATTACAACGCCCAGAATGAACTGGACCTGCGCAGCATTTACGACAACTTGAACCCGCAGTTGGTGGTCAAACCTGAAAAGCTCGAAGTCACTTCGATTTTTGCGGGTGTCAGCATCCTTATGCTCCTGATCGGCGGGCTATTTTCGGTACTATGGTTTGGGCGCTTGCCGTGATCGTAAAAGGGAGCATCGTAGGGTGACGTAGGAGGTGGTAGATGGACATACTTTGGCCTGGATTTCTAATTCTGCTGGTGTTAATCCCAGTTTTGCTTGCGATATATATCTGGATGTTGCGGCGGAAGCGTGTTGCAGTGCGCTATTCCAGTTTGTCGCTGGTGCGCGAGGCACTGCCTCGTTACTCGCGTTGGCGGCGTCATTTTCCGTTTGCTCTGTTTCTCATCGCCCTCGCCAGCCTGATCATTGCGTTGGTGCGCCCTGTGGCTATTGTGAGCGTCCCCACTGGTCAGACGACCATTATCCTTTCGATGGATGTTTCACGCAGTATGCTCTTCACCGATGTGCAGCCTAGCCGCCTGTCAGTCGCGGAGGACGCGGCGCTATCGTTCATTCAGCGCCAGAGTTCGACCACGCAGATCGGCCTTGTCGCGTTTTCCGGTTTCGCGGAGTTGATCCAGCCTCCAACCACCGATCAAGAATCACTTCAGGCCGCCATCGTGAGTTTGACGACGGGACGCGCAACGGCAATTGGCAGCGGCATTCTAAAATCCCTGGATGCAATCGCGCAAATTGATCCAAACGTCGCTCCGAGTGTAACTGACACATCGTCGGGGGCCGAACCGGGACCCGTAGCCAAAGGTGCTTATGCGCCGGACATCATCGTACTGCTCACTGACGGTGTAAGCAACGCCGGACCTCTGCCGTTAGACGCGGCTCAGCAGGCGGCGGACCGTGGCGTTCGCGTCTACACCATCAGCTTTGGCACAGAACAGGGTCCCACGCAGTCTCAGTTCGGCGGAAACCAGCAATTCGGCGGGAATCAGGGATTTGGTGGTGGCGGAGGTCAGGGCTTCGGCGGATTCCGTCGAGGGGTTGATGACACGACTCTCAAGCAGATTGCGGACCTGACAGGCGGCACCTATTATACAGCGGCGACTGCGGGCGAACTGCAAAATGTATTCCAAAACCTGCCGACGTACTTGATCACCAAACACGAAACTCTGGAGATCAGTGTTGCATTTGTCGCTATCGGTGCGTTGTTCGCTGCGCTGGCGGTGGTTCTCTCGATGCTGTGGCATCCGCTGCCCTGAGGAGATATCATATCGCTCTGTACCAGTCGCAACGTTGGGGAGCGCATATGACGGATCAATTCGACTTTGATCAGTTGTGGGATTACAACCAGCCGAGCCTGACTGAGCGGCAGTTTCGCCAGATTCTTGACAGCTTGGAGGACGAAGAAGCTGATTACCGGCTTCAACTCCTGACCCAGATCGCCCGCACGCAAGGGCTTCAAAGAAATTTTGAGCAGGCGCATCAAACACTTGATGAGGTTGAAACACAACTCTCGGATAGCACCGTGATAGCCAGGATACGTTACGCCCTTGAGCGCGGACGTGTCTTTAATTCCTCAAACTTCCCCGAAAAAGCACGAACCTATTTTCTGGACGCGTTTGACTTGGCGCAAGCCGCAGGTCAAGACGCTTTTGCCGTAGATGCGGCGCACATGGTTGCCATTGTTGAGCCACCAGCACAGCAGTTGGAATGGAACCTCAAGGCGCTGCACTTAGCCGAAAACTCACCTTCCAAACGCGCGCAAAAATGGCTCGGTTCGTTATACAACAACATCGGCTGGACTTATCACGACTTGAAGCAATATGACGCTGCATTGACCATTTTTGAAAAGGCGGTGGTGTGGCAAGAGGCCAATGGACAGGCCGAAAACATCCGGATTGCCCAGTGGTGCGTTGCCCGAACGCTGCGCTCATTAGGTCGTATCCCGGAAGCGATGCGCATCCTGCGCGAAATTGAGCCGCAGAACGATGGCTATGTGTACGAAGAACTGGGCGAGTGCCTGTTGCTCATCGGCAAAGCAGCCGAGTCTCAACCGTATTTTGCGCGGGCCTATCAGGAATTATCCAAGGACGACTGGTTGGCAGCTAATGAACCCGAACGCCTGAAGCGCCTATCAGAATTGGGCAAAACCGCTGCGTAAATTTCCTCAGAGTCGCGTTTTTACAATACTCCTCGCCGCGCCAATGCTATAGTTGAGTTAAAAGGTCTACTATGAAGGAGCCTGACGATGGAATTTTTTGGCGTGCGCTTACTGGTGAGCGATTTTCCGGCAGCCGTTCGCTTCTGGCGGGACGTAATGAAATTGGCCCTTAGCTACTCGGATGAAGTTGGCTATGCGTATTTCATGATGGGTAACGTTGGACTAGAGCTTATGCGTCGTGACAGCATGATGGCTGCGCTTGGCGAATCGCAGTCTGTTTCTAACCCCACAGGCCGCCAGATTACGCTTAACTTCAAGGTAGATGATGTCGATGCTGCTTTTGCCGATCTGGTTAGCCGGGGTGCTAAACCCATTGCTGACCCGCAGGACCGACCAGACTGGCGAGCACGTACGGCCCACCTGACCGATCCTGATGGCAACGTTATCGAGTTATACAAACTTCTCGAACCTGCCCCTTCAAATCAATAAAGAAGCAGTTACAGCACGCCGAAATGATTAGTTTCGGCGTGCATCGTTTAGCGCGGCAGTGCTTGATGTTCGTCTGCGACGATATGCGCGTTCTGAATTGACCACGTTACGGTGGCGACCCGCTCAATGAAAAAGCGATCATGTGAGATGGCGAGCACTGTGCCCGGAAACTCACATAAAGCGTGTTCAAACTGCTCGACACTTTCCAGGTCAAGATGATTGGTTGGCTCGTCAAGCAGCAGCACGTTGGCTCGCGTGACGATGAGTTTGGCTATCTGCAATTTACGGCGCTGCCCGACACTCAGGCTGCCAATTTTCTGGTATACCTGGTCGTCAGAGAACAAGCCGTATTTATGCAGATTTGCACGATGTTCGGATTCTGGGGCGATGATGCCTTGACTGAACTCCTCAAGCACGGTTCGGGTTGGGTCAAGCGTCTCCTGCTCTTGATCCAGATAGCCGATCCTGGCTCCCGACGCGATTCTGATTTCACCGGCATCTGGCTGTTCCAGCCCCAGGATCATTTTCAGAAGGGTTGTTTTCCCAATACCGTTGGGGCCGACCAGCACAACCCGTTCGCCGCCTGTGATCGTTGCCGAGACGCCTTCAAACAGCGACCTATCACCATAGGATTTGGAAACATTGGTCAGACGAATCACATCGCGGCTGCCGAATTCCTCCGGCGTGAAGTCTGGATTGATGCGCCAGCGATTTGCCGGACGAGAAATTGGGTCCGCCAGCAGTTCTTCAAGACGATGTTTGGCTACCTGAATCTCACGGCTGCGGACCTGCTCAACCTTTTCGCCACGAGCATCATACGCCATCTTATTACCGTCTTTAGGTGGACGGCCCGATCCTGCCGAAAACCCTTTGGTCTTGATCGTCCGTCGCAGCGTTTTGATTTCCTCTTGCTGTGCTTCGTAGGCTTCCATCTGGTGAGCACGCTGCCGTTCGCGTTCTGCCAGATAGAAATCGTAGTTGCCATGATAAACCGTCACCTGATGATTGACTGGCGATAGCTCCACGATCTGATTTACAACCTTGTTGAGGAAATGTCGATCATGGGAAATCAACAGCATCGCGCCCTGATAGGTGAGCAAGTAATCTTCCAGCCAATCAATCGCGGCAAAGTCAAGATGATTGGTCGGCTCATCCAGGATCAATAGGTCGGGCGAACTGAGCAGCAGACTCGCCAGCATGGTTCGCGTTTTCTCGCCGCCGCTC
>WNFL01234399.1_pt1 | contig 11346 bp, 12 predicted proteins | sample 5400361 | NCBI WGS metagenome assembly WNFL01 (sample SAMN13153351, study PRJNA577476) | soil metagenome | isolation source: 40 cm soil on Douglas fir-dominated hillslope | place: USA:California | collected 2013-09-17
AGAATTGCCTCGGGCTCACCGGATGGACCATGGGCCTGGACATCGCGCTGGCCAATCTTCAGGCCGGCTTCGGCCAGGCCTTCTCCGACTTGCGGGTTACCGAGCATGAGGTGGTCGAAGATGGCGACGCGCTGGTGGTCCGGGGCGAGAACACCGCTGTGCACACCGGCCGGTTTCTCGGCATCGAGCCCACCGGCAAATGCGTGAGCTGGGAGTACTTCGACATGTACCGGGCCGGTCCCGACGGCCGGCTGAACTGGCATTTGCTGGCCACCGACTGGAACCTGGTGCGGCTGCAACTGCTGGGACAGGCACCGGACCTCCCTACCACCCCGACCCGCCGCGCCGTCCAGGCCGAGCTCGCCCAGCAGCACGACCAGCCGCGCCGCTGACGTAGTGCGCCCATCACGGTATCGGTGCCATCTAGGCGCCGTGCTACACGGCGCCTAGGGCTCGCTGCGTCGTCGCGTCGAACAGGTACAGGCGGCCCCGCTCGAGGCCAAACCGGACCTGCTCTCCGGCCTTCACCGGGGCGTCCGGGCTGGCGAGCAGGGAGAACCGCTGGTCACTCCCCGTCGCCACCCCGATGAGCATCTCGCGCCCCAGCATCTCCACATACTCGGCGCGGCCGACGACTGGCCCAGCGAGGCTGTTGCCGTCGACCCACAGATGCGCGTGCTCGGGACGGACCCCGACGATAACCTCGCCTGGTATCCGTTCCGCCGGAATGCGAGCACCGTCGATGGTGAGCGAGACCCCGCCCCGGCTGAGCACCAGCGCGTCGTTCTTCCGGGTGGCGCTGAGGGTTGCGAAGCTCATCGACGGGCTCCCAATGAAGCCGGCCACGAACACATTCTCCGGTTGCTCGTACACGGCGCGGGTGTCACCCACCTGCTCGAGCACGCCCTCGCTCATCACGGCGACCCGGTCGCCCATCGTCATCGCCTCGACCTGGTCGTGCGTGACGTAGATCGTGGTCGTTCCGACCTGCTCATGAAGGTGCCTGATTTCCGTCCTCGTCTGCACGCGCAGCTTGGCGTCCAGGTTGGACAGCGGCTCGTCCATGAGGAACACCTGCGGCTGACGGACGAGCGCTCGCCCGAGGGCGACGCGCTGCCGCTGCCCGCCCGACAGTGCACGCGGCTTCCGCTGCAGCAGGGGCGCGATGTCGAGCATCTCGGCCGCGCGGCCGACCCGCCGCTCGATCTCGTCCCTGGGCATCTTGCGCGTCTTCAGGCCGAACGCGAGGTTCTCCCGCACGGTCATCTGCGGATACAGCGCGTAGTCCTGGAACACCATCGCGATGTCCCTGTCCCGCGGCGCGAGCCGGTTCACAACCCGGTCTCCGACGCGGATGTCACCTGCCGTCAGCGCCTCGAGCCCGGCGACCAGGCGCAGGGCCGTAGTCTTGCCAGACCCCGACGGGCCGACGAGCACCACGAACTCGCCATCGGTGATCTTCAAAGAGAAGTCGCGTAGAGCGGTGACTTCGCCGAACCGCTTGGTTACTGCGTCAAACACGACTTGTGCCATCGCTCAGCCCTTCACCGCACCGGTCAGCATGCCGCGCATGAACTGCCGCTGGAAGACGATGAACACGACCAGGATGGGCACCGCGACGATCACTGCTCCGGCCGACACCAGCGGGATGTTGGTGGTGTACCTGCCCGAGAAGCTGGCCAGGCTGGCGGGCGCCGTCATGTGGTTGACGGTGAACACTAGGGCCAGGAAGAACTCGTTCCAGCTGTCGGCGAAGGCGAGCACCGTCAAGGTGAGGATCGCAGGCCGGGCGAACGGCACCAGAATCTGCCAGAGCGTCCGCCAGCTTGACGCACCGTCAATCCGGGCGGCCTCCAGCATCGATCGCGGGGCTGACAAAAACGCGGCGCGCATCCAGAAGATGCCGAAAGCCAGCTCGCCTGAAGTCTCCAGGAGGATCAGCGCCCAGTAGGTGTCGAGGAGTCCCATCGCCCGCACGTCGTAGTAGAGCGGCACGATCGTGGCCTCGGTGGGGATGATCAGCCCCAGGATGAAAAGGTAGAAGATGGCCCTCGAGCCGCGGAACCGCATCGTCGCGAAGGCAAAGCCGCCCAGGATCGACAGTCCGACCGAGGCCGGAACCATGACCACCGCGACGATGATGCTTGTCGTGAAGCTCGCGGCGAAGTTCCCCTGATCCCACGCGGCCACGTAGTTGTGCCAGTCGAAGCTCGGCGGGAGCGCGAATCCCGACGGGGCGCTCGCGGCCCCCGAGGGGTACAGGCTCGCCAGGATGACGCCGACGAGCGGGTAGACGGCGACCAGCGAGCACACGACGATCAGCAGGTAGTTGAGGGTCACCTGCGTACGGGAGGCGGTGTTCACTCCTTGGCCCCCTGCTCCATGAGCCGGTTGAGCCCGTAAGTCACCGCGAAGACGATGAGCATGAGCACGATTCCCAGCGCGGCGGCGGATCCCACCTGGCCGGTCTGGAACAGCCGTCGCCACACCAGGTACGCGGGGACGGACGTCGCGGTTCCCGGGCCGCCGCTGGTCATGACGTAGATCTCGTCGAAGGTACCGAGCGTGCCGATCACCGACAGGACCAGGACTACCTGCAGCTCGTAGCGCAATCCGGGGAGCGTAACCGCGAAGAATTCACGCACCGCGCTCGCGCCGTCGACCCAGGCCGCCTCGTAGAGGCTCGCCGGGATTTTCATCACCCCCGCCACGAACAAAATCAGGCAGAAGCCAAATTGTCCCCACATGCCGAACACGCCCACGGCTGGCAACGCGGTGTTGAAGTCCCCGAGCCAGCCGGCGGCAGGGATGAAGTGCCCCAGCCCAAGGCCTTTGAGCACCGTGCTAAGCGGTCCGTTCACGTCGTAGATCCACGTCCATGCCAGCGCGGTGACAACGTCGGTGATGACGAGCGGAAGAAACAGCAGCATGCGGTAGAACGTGAGGCCGCGGATCCGGATCCGGGACAGCAGGGCCGCAAGAAAGAGGCCGATGACAATCGGCATGAACGAATAGAAGAACATCAGGACGAGGACGTGGACGTACCCCTCGCGGATGGCCGGGTCGGTGAAGAAGTCGGCGTAGTTGCCCAGGCCGACCCACGTTCCGGGGGTAATCCCGTCCCAGTTGTAGAGCGATATATTAACGCCCTGCAGCAGAGGAAAGAGGTTGAACACCGCGTAAAGGATGAACGCGGGGGCTACATAGAGATACCCGATCCGTCGCGCTGCTCCGGGCAGCGACTCGGCCCGCCGCCGGCCCCCGACGATGACCGCCCTTGAGGGGACCTCCGAAACCGACTCCGCATCGATCATCTTCGAGAGCTCTGGAAGTCGGAGTAGTCCTTCTCCCCCTGCGTCACGAACTGCTGCGGGGTGATCCGCATGCCCATCAATTCCTGGATAGCGGCGGTCAGCGTGTCGTAAAAGGTCGGCGTCGCCCAGTCCTCGTAGGGAACGATGCCGTTGGCTTTCGCAGCCGTCGCGGCCGCGTTCACGACATCCGCGAGCACCGTTCCAGGTTTGGCCGCTGAGGTCCGGGCGCCGATGCTCAGCGGGATCTCCCCGGTTTCCAGCAACAGATCGCTCGCGTGGTCGCTGGTCATCCAGTCGATGTACGCGGCGGCGACGTCCGGGTGCTTCGACGCTGAGGTGATCGCCAGCGGAAAGCCTGCCCCACCGGTCGAGACCGGGCCAGCGCCTGCACTCATCGGCGGCAACAGGAAGAACCCGAAGTTCCGGTTGCCGGCTCCGAGATTCGCGACGATCCAGTTACCCGTGATCATGAACAGACCCTGGCCCTTAGCGAAGTTGGCGACCGCGCGATCGTAACCGCCACCGCCGAATCCAGGCGTGAAGTAACCCTTCTTCACCCAGTCCTGCAACGTGGCGGCGGCCTGCACGTTCTGCCGGGTGCTGAAAGACAGGTGGTTGCCGCGCCGTCCGAGGATGAAGTCGGTCAGGCTCTCCTTCGAGGCCATCTGGTCCTGAATGACCGCGAACTCATGGATTCCGGGGAACGCGTCGTTGTTCCCGAACTGGATCGGAACTTTCCCCGCTCGCTTCGCGGCAGCCAGGTCCTGCCGGAACTCACCGAATGTGGTCGGAATGCCGAGACCGAGGTCCGCGAGCATTTTCTTGTTGTAGTACACGCCCAGGATCTCGCCCATGGTCGTGTAGCCGTACAGGCTGCCGCTGCCGAACTGCTTGCCGTCCGGAGTCCAGGAGCTCACCGCGAGCACGTTCGCGGGGACCCGCTTGTCCCAGCCGTATGCCTTCGCGAAGTTGTCGAGGGGCAGCAGCAGCCCGGCCTTGACAAGCTGCCCCATGTCCGGCCATCCCTGGTTGGCCTCCACGACGTCGGGGGCGTGCGGACCCGAGATCGCGAGCTTCAAAAGTGTCTTGAGCTGCCCGAAGTCCCGGTTCACGCGCTTAATGGTCACGTTCCGGTATTTGTGCTCGAACTCGGTGTTGAGCCGGTCCCAGACCCGGCTGACCGGCCCCGACTCCTGATCCCAGACGGTGAGCGTGACCGGGCCCTTCTCGGTCACGCCGGTGCTGGCCGGCGCCGGAGGGGCCGACGGCTGCGCGGCCTTGCCGCCGGGCGTGCAGGCGGCTCCGATCAGCGTGATGAGGGCGATCCAAAGCCAGAGCTTCGCTCGGCATGCGATTGGTGATGATGCGTCCATCGCGAGCTCCCTGCCTGGGATCTATGACGCCTCGACTTTAGGATCCATTTCGGCACGAGTCAAGCCATGGTCTGCTTTGGGTTTGATTAATTACCTAAACGGTCTATCATGGCACCCATGGCGCAGAGCCCTGACGTCCACCCGCTGGATCGGCTGCAGCTTCGCTACCAGCACGTCCGGGAGGAGCTTGAGGCTGAGATCGAGCGCGGGCGGCGCCCGGTCGGTTCGCGACTACCGCCAGAGCGGGCGCTCGCTGAGCATTTCGGGGTGAGCCGGGTGACGCTTCGGCGGGCTCTGGACGAGCTGGCCCGGGCCGGAACGGTCGCGCGTTCGGGGTCGGGTTGGATGGTAGCGTCACCAGCCATCGGCGAGCCGCCGAACGTTCTCATGAGCTTTTCGGAGATGGCCGTCTCGCGGCGCCTCAAGCCAGGAGGGCGGGTGCTCGACCGCCGCCAGCGACCGGCCACGATCGACGAGGCGGAGGCGCTCGGCCTGGCGCCAGGTGCGCCGCTGTTCGAGCTGGAGCGGCTCCGGTCGCTAGACGACGTGCCGATCCTGATCGACCGGACGAGGATCCCGCTGTCCCTGGCACCCGGCCTGTACGAGATGGAGCTGGATGGGCGATCGCTGTACGAGGTGCTTGAACGGAACTTCGGGATGCGTCCTACCCGTGCGCGCCTGACTGTCGAGGCGATTCCAGCCGACGAACGGCGTGCCCGCCTCCTCGGGCTGGAGCCAGGCCAGCCGCTGCTCCTGTGCCGACAGCAATCGCAGGACCAGACCGGCCGGCAGATCGAGCTGTGCGACATGGTCTACCGGGGTGACAGGTACCGACTCCGGGCGACGCTCGAGCGTGGGAGCTGAGGGTGTGACGGCACCCCGCGTCGTGATAGTCGAGGACGCTGACGACATCGGCCACGTCGGTGCCGATCTCGTGGCCGATGCCATCGCCAGGAGCCCGGCGGCCTCGATCACCGCGGCGACAGGCGAGAGCCCGATGGGCCTTTACTCCGCGCTCGCGGGGCGCTACAGGTCCGGGATGTTCGAGACGAACGCGGTCACGGTGTTCCAGCTCGACGAGTACCTCGGCCTCACGCCGGGCGACCGGCGGTCGCTGCTTGGATGGATGCGGCGCAGCTTCCTGCGGCCGTTGGGCGTGAGCTGCGATCGCGTCGTCCCGCTACCATCAGACGGCGATCTGCGGGAAGCCTGTGCGGCCTTCGATCGAGCCGTCGAGGCGCGCGGCTCGCTCGACATCGCCATCCTGGGCCTGGGACGTAACGGGCACCTGGGTTTCAACGAGCCGCTTTCCGCCGCCGAATCGCCGACTCGGGTGGTCGAGCTGTCGGCGGTCACCCTCGAGGACAACGCCCGGTACTGGGGCAGCGTGGCAGACGTCCCGACTATGGCCGTGACGATGGGCATGCGCCACCTGCTGAGGGCGCGCCAGGTCGTGCTGGTCGTTTCTGGCGGGGTCAAGCGAGCCATCGTGCACCGCGCGCTCGAAGGCCCCGTGGGACCTGAGGTCCCGGCGTCGCTCCTGCGGACGGCGGAGGCCGAAGTAACTGTGATCGTCGACCGCGCGGCCTGGGGCGAGGGATGAGCAATTCGTTCGATCTGATGGTGGCCGGCCGGCCGTCCCTTGACGTGATCTTCTCGGGACTGCCCGAATGGCCAGCGCTCGGCAGGGATATTGAATCAGGCCAGCTCGGCGTGTGCGCTGGGACGTCCTTCAACACCCCGGCCGCCGCCAACCGCATTGGCATGCGCGTCGCCTACGTGGCGACGCTAGGGAACGACCCATGGAGCCGGCTGATCCGCGACGAGTTTGGCGCAGAAGAGCTATCCACCGACTTCCTTGAGATGCAGGACCGGCCCCTCCCGGCAATCTCGGTGGCCCTCAACTTCGACAGCGACCGGGGCTTTGTTACGCACTGGGGTTCGGGCGACGCCTATGACGCCGACCTGGCGGCGCGCGCGCTCGACATGGTGGACCGGATCGACGCCCGCCACCTGCATGCGTATGTGGATGAGACGCCCGAGCTTGAGGCGGCCGCCCGGCGCCGAGGAATGACGGTCTCGGTCGACGCGTGGGGCGGTCCGTGGTGGTCCTCGTCACGGCCTCTGGCTGAGACGCTCGCGCACGCCGACGTGCTTTTCGCGAACGAGACGGAGGCCGCGGCCATGACAGGCGAGGCCGACCCACGGCGGGCACTCGAACGTGCCGCCGAGCACTGCGACTGCGTCGTGATCAAGCGCGGCGCTGACGGCGCGATCGGTCTCGCCGGCGGGCAGGTGCGGGCCGTGCCGGCCGACCCGGCGATCATTCGCGACACCACCGGTGCCGGTGACTGCTTCAACGCCGGCTTCCTCGCAGGATGGCTCGGCGGGCTGCCACTCGAGGAGTCGCTCGCCCTCGGCGTGATCTGCGGCAGCCGCGCGATCGGCGACATCGGCGGCTATCGCGGCTGCCCACGGGAAGCTGAGCTCCGCGCGATCGCTGCCGCCCGGGGCATCACCTTGCCGCGGCGGGAAACCTCACCCCAGGGAGAGCCGATATGAAGATGACGTTGCTCGGCGCAGGCGTGCGGGCCCCGTTCGTGCTGCGAGGCCTCGCTTCCAGCCGCGCCGACCTCGGGCTCGACGAGGTCGTCATGCACGACACCGACGCCGGGCGCCTGGATCTGATGACCGCTCTGGGCGGCTACCTGGCCTCCGAGTGGGGAGCCGGGTACACGGTCCGCGGCGATCCCGACCCCCGATCAGCGATTGCAGGCGCACGGTTCGTCTTCTCGGCCATCCGGCCCGGGCAGGAGGCGGCCAGGGCGGTAGACGAGGAGGTGCCGCTGAAGCACGGCGTCCTCGGACAGGAGACCACCGGCCCGGGCGGCTTCGCGATGGCGTTGCGAACGATCCCCGCGATGCTGGGCTACGCGCGGATCATCGAGGAGACCGCGCCGGACGCGCTGCTCGTGAACTTTACGAACCCGGTCGGCATCGTCATGCAGGCGCTGCACGACCATTCCCGGGTCCGCGCCGTCGGGATCTGCGACGGGCCCATCGCGATGCAGCGGAGCGTGGCTGAGTTCCTTGGCCTTCCCCGCGAGCAGGTGCACGCCGACTACTTCGGCCTGAACCATTGCGGGTGGATCCACCGCCTGCTCGTCGATGGCCGCGACCGCCTGCCCGAACTGCTCGGCCGGTTCGAGGAGCTCCAGGCCGCGGATGACCAGTGGCGTCCATTCGATCCGGCGCTGGTGCGAGCTATCGGGATGCTGCCTATGGAGTACCTGTACTTCTACTACTACCGTGACCAGGCCGTGGCGCACATCCGCGGCTCGGGCAGCTCTCGCGGACGCCAGCTTCAGGACCTGAACGACGCGCTCTGGCCGGCCCTGCAGGAGTTGGTCCGTGCGGGCGACCTGCCCGGCGCCCGGCTGGCGTGGGAGCGTGCGATGAGCGAGCGTGACGCGACGTATTTCGCGCGCGAACGGGGAACGGCGGTGCCGGTCGAGGCAGATGAGCCCGGCAACGTGTTCGAGGGGGAGGGCTACGAAGGAGTCGCCACCGCGGTGATGGCCGCGGCAGTGCGCCGCAGGAAGATTCCCCTGATCCTGAACGTCCCGAACCGGGGGGCAATCGGCGGGCTGCGCGACGATGACGTGGTCGAGGTGACGTGCCTCGCCGACGAGCACGGAGCACATCCGATCGCCCAGGGGCACATGCCTGACCTGCCGCTTGCGCTGATCGAGCAGGTGAAGGTCTTCGAGCGCCTCACCGTTGCCGCGGCGGTCGAGGGGTCCTATGACGCGGCGCTCGGCGCTCTGCTCGCCCATCCGCTCGTGCCCTCCTACCCCGTCGCCAGAGTCATCCTCGACGATTACCTCGATGCGCTCCCAGGCCTCCTGCCGCAGCTCCGGTGAGAGGTTCCGCTATGCCGGATATCGGCTTCACCGCGAGAGGGGCCGGCCCTCAGGCAGGCCTCTCCCTTTCCCTTCTGTTCTCCTATGGCGGCTACTTGTTGGTGATGGTGAAGTTCTCGACGCCGCACGCCGAGGTGGTGCCGACATTGTTGGCGTCGCCGCTGTAGGTGACCTGCCACCGCCAGGTCCCTTCATCACTGGCTACGAACGGGCTGACCCTCACAGACAAGGGTCAGGTCAAGGTGCATATCCGGGCACCATGCCAGACTCACATATGCGGAACTCAGGGCCGAGCGCGACCGCAGGTCCCGCAGACCCCAGGACGCAGCAACGCATCGCGCGGCGCCAGGCCCACGCCAGCCTGACGGCGTGGCTGCCCTGGCTCCCCGAACCGCCGTACGTCCTCCGCGCCGCACTCGGCGGACGGGCGCGCACGCCCGTGTACATCGCCCACCCCTCATCGTGGGGCGAGCCGAAGACGATCAGGCAACTCCACGGACCACAGACGCTGGCCCAGCTGCGTCCGATCGCCCTGGGCCACGTCCACGACTACCGACACGACGCCGACTACGACCCGATGACACCGCCCAGTGAGCCGGTCGCGACCGGCACGGGCCGAGCGGACGCCGGGGCAGCATTCACCGCCGGCCGCATTAGCCGTCCTTCGGCCGACCAGGGGCGCGCCGCAGGCGAACCAATGCAGCCTATGCCAGGTCCGCTTGCTGGCCGCGGATAGAGCTCTCTAATTCTGGGCACGTTGACGTGCGTCTTCAGCGAGCTGCGTGCCGGAAGCTGGCCCAGGAGTGCCACCTCAGCTTGCGCCAAGTCGACCGAGCGCTCTGGATCGCTGCCGCTGATCGTCATCTGTAGCGAGCGTACCGTCGGGAGCAACATCACCGTGGTTAAGGCGCCCAGGAGGCTCCGCGCCGATGACTGATCGAGTCAATGCATTGGTTGGCCCACCTTTCACGGCATTAGCCCGAATGTGGGTGGGCGGCGTAGTAGAACGACCCAGAACACTTAAGCGACGACCGCCTCTGACCACCGGCCTGCGGGACTCCAGTAGATAGCCCGGATCGGCGGCGACTTCGACGCGATCACCCATAGCCAGTCAACCTCCTGCGGAAGATCTGGCGATTGTGTAGGTAGCTCTCCTGTATCGACTGCGGTATGCGGCCCCGACTGGTCGGCTGTAAGGATGATCACCACGTGCCGCTCGCAGGCTGCTTCCGCCCGGCGTAGCTTGTCGGCCTTGGAGCTACCGAGATCATCAGCCAGGAAACTCTCGCAGAACTGCATCACGTCGTCCCCGTTGCCAACCCAGGCCGTCAGGATATTCGGCATCAGGAAGAAGCCAGGCGGATGCATCGCCGTCGGCTGCGTGGATGAGCAGGACTCGATGCCAAGCCTCTTGAGCGTCACCTGCATGTTCCCGTTGCCAGAATCAGCTACCTTGTCTATTCCTTGGCTTTCAAGCTCGCGCAAGAGTGAAGGCACATGCGACTGCATTCTCTTCAGAGATCGCCCCGGCCTGACGAGCACAAACCAGAGGCGAGTTAGCTCGGCGTGTTCCATATAGCCGCGGCGCGAAAGTGCAGCTTCTAGCTTTGTCCATATCGGATCTCGGGCCGAGACCACCTCGCCTGCGCCGATCCGGCCGTCTGGGTAGTAGATCTCCAGATCATGATGCCCCTGCAGGGGACTCCTATCGACGCGCTCAACACGAGTGGCGAGAACAGTCCGCAGAACCAGGCATGCTAGTTCTTCATCAGCGTCCTTGGTTGACCGGCCCACGGGATCATCTAACCCGAAGCTGATCGCGCTGCGCAGGATCGCTGTTCACGACAGGCACCAGAACTACGACAAGTTCCCCGGCCGAGCAGGACGCGGTGCCGGAGTGTGACCGGCAGGCTGATGTCCTGCGGTTCAGCACCAACCTGCAGATCCCGCCGACCTCCAACCAGGCTGAACGCCACCTGCGGCCGGCCAGACCCAGCAGAAATATCCGGCCGGCTCCGCAGCGAGCAGGCCACCCGCGACCGCTAAGCCATCGGCGCCGCGAATACATCGAAACTGCCCGCAAGCACGGCGCACACGTCCGCACCGTCATCCGCGACGCCCTCACCGGGAATCCCTGGATGCCGCCCATCCCGTCCCGCCGTAAACCTGCTCCTAGGCAGTTGCCTCGGTCGGCGCGTCCGGCGAATTCAGCTCATGCAGATCATCAATAACCAACGTGATGCCGTCGCGAGCATCGGCGAGCTCCGAGAGCACCCGGCCGACCATCGGTGGTGCATTGAAGTCGGGTGTCGCTGCTGGCGGTTCCGCGCGGCCGGTCGTGGCCGAAGCGTGACGGACCGCGTCGAGCAGGGCAAGCCAGAACTGCTGGGCGTCGTGCTGGTCGCGCTGCACCTGCACGACGGCGAGCCGGCGCGACTGCCCCGGACGGTCGGCCCACGCGCGCAGCAGGCACATCTTCCGGCTGCCGGCCGGTGCCGAGATGATCGTCACCTTCCCCGCCGCCGCGCGATCCAAAGCAGGGAGAAGATCACCCCGGCCGATCAGCCGGGGCTTTGCCCGATCCACCGTCACAGGCCTGCCTTGGTGCCCGCGCCGGAGGCCTGCCGCCGGCGACACAGTCCCCTCGCTATCAGCCCAGTGCACCTAGTGATCAACGGCGCGGGAATCACCAGGATCCGGTGACGACCTTTCACCTGCCCGATGGCAAGCCGGGGC
>WNFL01411446.1_pt5 | contig 11346 bp, 6 predicted proteins | sample 5400361 | NCBI WGS metagenome assembly WNFL01 (sample SAMN13153351, study PRJNA577476) | soil metagenome | isolation source: 40 cm soil on Douglas fir-dominated hillslope | place: USA:California | collected 2013-09-17
CCATGCACTTGGGGAGCCCCGCGGCGCTGTCGAGCCGGTCGATCGACAGGTCCTCCTGCGGCTGACCGCGCTTGTAGGCGAAGAGAGAGTCGTTGGTGTCGATCTTTCCCGCGATCGCCTTGGCGTACGGGTCGACCAGGAGCTTGGCGGGGTTGAAGCGGTGGCCTTCGGCGGGCGCGTAGGGGCCGTACACCCGGTAGCCGTAGAGCTGCCCCGGCCGCGCTTCGGGGAGATAGACGTGCCAGATCTGCGCGGTGCGGTCGACCATCGGAATGCGCGCGCTCTCCCGGCTCGCGTCCGGGGTGTCGAACAGGCACAGCTCGACCGAGGTCGCGTTCTCGGAGAAGATCGCGAAGTTGACGCCCGAGCCGTCCCACGTCGCGCCCTGGGGAAACGGGCTTCCGGTCCAGACGATCCAGCTCATCCCACCCTCCCTTGAAATTCCCTCGGACCTTCCGTTGCGCGCCGGAAAAGGACGAACGCGCGCGGCGAAAGCCGTAGCGGCGCCGCTTCCGCGCCGAGCCGCGCGGGCAGCGCGCTCCCCGGCCCGCGCCAGCGCTCTTCGGCCGAGTCGAGGACCTTGATCCAGCCGCCGGCGACGACCGAGGCGTCGAAGGACGCCGGCGCCGCGGCGAAATTAAACAGCAGGAACGCCTCGTCCGCCCCGCTCCGGCGGCGCACGAACAGCACTTGATTCCTCTCCGAGCCGATCGCTTCCACGGACTCCTTCTCCAGGGCGGCGAGCGCGGGGGTCTCTTTCCTCAGGCGGAGCAGCTGCCGGTAGAGCTCGAAGAGCGTCCGATGATTTTCCTCGGCGAGCAACTTGTAATCGAGCTTGGCGCTCTGAAAAGTCGCCTCGGCCTGGGGATCGGGCGGCTCTCTGTCCCACCGGGCGGCGCGGAACTCCTCCCGGCGCCCCCGGCGCACCGCCTCGATCAATCCCGGGTCGCCGTGGCTGATGAAATAGGGGAACGGCGCGGTCTCGCCGTACTCCTCGCCCATGAAGATGAGCGGGATGAAGGGCGCGAGCAGCACCGCGCCGGCGGCGAGCTTGGCCGCCTCGAAGCCGGCGAGCTCGGAGAGCCGCTCACCCAGCATCCGGTTGCCCGTCTGGTCGTGGTTTTGCGAAAAGACGATGAAGCGCTCGCCGGGGATGTCGCGCGAGGGGCTGCCGTGCCGGCGCCGGCGAAAGCCGGAATATTCGCCGGAGTAGACGAAGCCCTCGCGGAAGGCCTTCGCCAGCTGATCCGGCCGGCCGTAGTCCGCGTAATAGCCGGCGCGCTCGCCGGTGAGCAGCGCGTGCAGGCAATGGTGGAAATCGTCGCTCCACTGCGCGTCCATTCCCAGGCCGCCGAGCTCCGCGCTCCGGAGCAGCCGGGCGTCGTTGTCCGCGCTCTCCGGCATGAGATGGACGCGGCGGCCCAGCCGGCGGCCCTCCCGATGGACGGCTTCGCCGAGCTCCAGCAAAAACGGCCGCGGCGAATGGTCCAGGATCGCGTGCACCGCGTCGAGGCGGAGCGCGTCGACGTGAAACTCGGTCACCCAGTAAAGCGCGTTTTGGATAAAAAAATTTCTTACCTCGTCGCTCTCCGGCCCGTCGAAGTTGACCGCCGGGCCCCAGGGCGTGTGATAGCGCGCGGTGAAATAGGCGCCGAAGTCCGCCAGATAATTCCCCTCGGGGCCGAGATGGTTGTAGACGACGTCGAGGACGACGGCGAGACCGCTCTGATGGCACGCGTCGATCAACCGCTGGAGGCTTTCCGGGCCGCCGTAGGAATTCTGCGCGGCGAAAGGGAAAACGCCGTCGTAGCCCCAGTTGCGCGCGCCGGGAAACTGCGCCACCGGCATCAGCTCGACGGCGGTGACGCCGAGATCCTTCAGATCGTCGAGGCGGGAAATGACCGCGTCGAACGTCCCTTCCGGCGTAAAAGTCCCGGTGTGCAGCTCGTAGACGACGTAGTCTTTCAGCTCGAGGCCCAGCCAGCCCCGGTCGCGCCAGGCGAAATCGCCGGGGACGACTTCGGACGGCCCGTGCACGCCTTCGGGCTGGAAGCGGGAGGCGGGATCGGGCCGCTCTTTATCGTTCAGCCGGTAAAGATAGCGGCTGCCTGGCCCGACGCCCTCGACGACCGCCCGGTGGTATCCCCGCGCCGCCGGCTCCAGGGGCGTCACGCGGTCCTCGGGCGCCACGAGGTGCAGGTCGACGCGCCGGGCGAGCGGCGCCCACACTTCGAAGCGGGTTTTGCCGCCGCGGAGATAAGTCGCGCCGAGGGTGGCGCGGGATTCGCCGGCTCTTCTCATAAAATCGATTAAAGCCTCTATCCCTGGACCGGCCCTCCGGCCCGGGACGAGGCAGCCCTATAATAATAGCTGGAAATTCGAAAACAAAAAGACGGGGACTTTGCTCCCGCGCCTTCAAGTACTCTTGAAGAAAACCGCCGCCAGCGGAGGCAGTGTGATCGTGAGCGAATGGGGCCGGCCGTGTACTCCTTCCGCCCTCGCCTCCACGCCGCCGGCGTTGCCGAGCCCGCTGCCGCTGTAGTCGGCGGCGTCGCTGTTGAGAATCTCTTTCCAGAAGCCGCCCCGCGGCGCGCCGACTTTATAATTCAGGCGCGGCACCGGGGTGAAATTGCACGCCACCAGCACGATGTCGCCGCCGGACTTTCCCCGGCGCATCAGGCTCAGGGTGCCGCCCTCGGCGTCGTTGCAGTCGATCCATTCGAAGCCCGCCGGGTCGCAGTCGAGCTGGTGCAGCGCCGGCTCGGTCCGATAGGCGCGGTTCAAGTCCGAAATCCATTTTTTGATTCCCGCGTGCGGCGCGTATTGCAACAGGTGCCATTCCAGGCCCGCATCGTGCGTCCATTCCGACCACTGGCCGATCTCGCCGCCCATGAACAGGAGCTTTTTCGCCGGCTGGGCGTACATGTAGCCGAAGAGGAGCCGCAGGTTGGCGAACTTCTGCCAGTCGTCGCCGGGCATTTTGCCGATCAGCGAGCGTTTGCCGTAAACCACCTCGTCGTGGGAGAGCGGCAGCACGAAATTCTCGTGAAAAGCGTAGAGCATGCGAAAAGTGAGCTTGTTGTGGTGGTATTTTCGATGCACCGGGTCCTTGGACATGTAGTCCAGCGTGTCGTGCATCCAGCCCATGTCCCACTTGAGGCCGAAGCCCAGCCCGCCGACGTACGTCGGGCGCGAGACCATGGGCCAGGAGGTCGATTCCTCGGCGATGGTCTGGACGTCGGGGCAGGTTTTGTAGACCTCTTCGTTGAAGCGGCGGAGGAAATCGATCGCCGGCAGGTTTTCCCGGCCGCCGAACTGGTTCGGTATCCAGTCGCCGTCCTTGCGCGCGTAGTCGAGGTAGAGCATGGAAGCGACCGCGTCCACGCGCAGGCCGTCGATGTGATATTTTTCCAGCCAGAAGATCGCGTTGCTGATGAGGAAGCTCCGCACCTCGTGCCGTCCGTAGTTGAAGATATAGCTGCCCCATTCGCGGTGCATGCCCTGGCGCGGGTCGGCGTGCTCGAACAGGTGCGTGCCGTCGAAATAGCCGAGGCCGTGCTCGTCGGTGGGGAAATGCGACGGCACCCAGTCGAGAATCACGCCGATGCCGTTCTGGTGCAGGACGTCGATCAGGTACATAAGGTCCTGCGGCGTGCCGTAGTTGCCCGAGGGCGCGAAGTAGCCGGTGATCTGATAGCCCCACGAGCCGAAGAAGGGGTGGTCCATGATCGGCATGAACTCCACGTGCGTGAAGCCGGTCTCTTTCACGTAATCGGCCAGCGCCGGCGCCAGCTCGCGGTAGGACAGCGAGCGGTTGCCCTCCTCCGGCACGCGCCGCCACGAGCCCAGGTGAACTTCGTAAGTGGACATGGGCTTGTCGAGCCCGTTGTGCTCCCGGCGGCGCGCCATCCAATCGCGGTCGCCCCAGGCATAGTCGAGGTCCCAGACGATCGAAGCGGTTTTGGGCGGTATCTCGTTGAAGAAGGAGAACGGGTCGGACTTTTCCACCTGGTAGCCGTTCCGCGAAACGATGCGGTATTTGTAAAGGCTGCCGCGCTTCACGTCGGGGAAAAAACCTTCCCAGATGCCGGAGCTGCCCTTGGGGCGGAGTGGATGGGTCTCTTTTTTCCAGTCGTTGAAGCTCCCCATGATGAAGACCCGCTCGGCGTCGGGCGCCCAGACGGCGAAGTAGGTCCCTTCGACGCCGTCGGCTGTGGCCGGATGGGCGCCGAGCTTGTCATACAGGCGGAAATGGCTGCCCTCGTTGAATAAAAAGAGATCCTGCTCGGTCAGCAGCGTAACCTCGTGAAAAACCGGCTCTCTTTGCGGCATGCTCATGGGCATATTCCCTCTTATTGCTTTACAGCCCTCGGTTCCCCGTTTACAGGCCGGTCCGTCTTCACCGGCCTGCTTAAGTTTAGCGGTTCGGGTGAAGAATCTCCAGTATGCCCTGGATCGGAACCCGGACCCAGTCGGGCCGGTTGTTGAGCTCGTAGCCGATCTCGTAGATCGCCTTTTCCAGCACGTACATGTCGAGCAGGGCCTTCATGTCCGCTTTCGAGCTGGGCAAAAAGGCGGCCTGCCCGGCCGCGCCGAGATAGGACTGCACAAACGCCACCGAGACCCAGATTTTCCAGAAGCGTCCCCAGGTCTCCAGGCCCGGCACGTCTTCCGCGCGGATGCGGCCGCTTTTCAAAGCGGAGACCGCGGCGTAATCGAACGAGCGCATCATCCCGGCCACGTCGCGGAGCGGCGAGCGCTTCATGCGCCGCTCGCCGAGGGCGCGCGCGGGCTCGCCTTCGAAATCGGTGATGACGAAGTCTTTGCCGGTATAGAGCACCTGACCCAGGTGGAAATCGCCGTGGTGGCGCGTGCGCATGCCGGTGATTTTCAGGTCGAGGATCGCGTGGAGGCGGCCGTAAATCTCCTTTTCCAGGTCGAGCAGCTTCCGGGCGTCGGCCTGGACGCCCTCGGGCAGATGCCTGGCGCGCTTGGCGAGAACGCCGAAAGTCTGCTTGGCCAGGGTCCGCATGCCCTGGTACATCGACCGGCGGTAAAACGGGCTGAAGGGCTCGGGCGCGAACGCCGGGTCGGAATCGCCGGCGGCGAGCGCGACGTGCAGCTCGCCGGTCCGTTGCCCCAAGAGCTCGGCCGAGCGAAGATAGGGGCCGATCATCTCCTGCGCCAGCGGCGGGATTTCTTTTTCCATCAGGTCGAGCACGTGCGCCTGCGGCAGCGGCGGCGCGCCTTCGATCCGCTTCGCCAGGCAGGCCTCGAAATAGCCTTGCAGGCTGTCGAGCGTGTAGCCCCACGCGTCCCCCTGGTTCGGCACGAAGCCTTGCAGGATGCCGAGGGTGAGCGGCTCGCCCTTTTCCTTCTGGCATTCGAGCGCCCCGGCGAAGGGCGGGATATGGCCGAAGCCGGCTTTCTCGGTGAGAAATCTCCCGATCTCCAGGTCGGGATTGACTCCTTCCACGAGCCGGCGAAAGATTTTCAAGATCAGGCGGTCGCCGAAGACGATCGAGCTGTTCGACTGCTCGCGCTTGACCGGCTGCGGCTCCAGCGGCGCTTCGGACGAGCCGGTGATTTTCTTGAAAACCTCGGAGGGGGAGGCGACGATCTCGCCCGTATCGTCCTTGAAGCGGCGCCTGCGCGCGATCGTTTCCAAAAGCATTTTGGAAAAACGCGGGTCGGCGAGCGCGTCGAATAAAATCCCCGCGCCGGACTGGTCGCCGTCCGAGACGTTGACCCGCGCCACGGCCGCGGCCGGGCTCGCCTGGGCGATCTCCGGGAGGCGCTCCGGCGCGGCCAACGCGAGCGGCAGGAGATAGGTCTCCGGCAGGCCGCCCACGTACTGGACTTCGGCGAAGACGATGTAGGCCGCCGTGGAATCATAGGGCAGGCGAAAGACCTCGGCAATTTTGACCGACCTGATCTGTCTCGCCTTGCCGCCGAACCAGCGGCATTTTTGCAGGTATTCCGGCAGGATCTTCTCCAGACCGGCCCGGTTTCTCCCCTGGAGGATCCCCTCCCACGAGCCCGCCGCTTCGAGCGTGGCGAGCTCCGCCGGCGGCGCGGCTTCCGCCCGGCGGGACGCCTCCAGCTTGAACCAGTAAAAGGCGTGCGGCCCGAGCGTCAGGAAATAGGGCAGATCGCCGATCGGGGGAAACGGCGTGCGGCCGAAGAGCTCGACCGGCACCATGCCTTTGTAGGCCGAGAGGTCGAGCTCGGCGAACTGGACAAAGCGCGAGAGGTTCGCCACGACGAGGATCATCTCCTCGCCCAGCCGCCGGATGAAGACGAGGATCTTGCGGTTCTCGGGGTTCAAGAACTCGATCGAGCCGCGGCCGAAGGCGCGGTAGCTTTTCCTGAGCTGCAGGAGCCGCTTCATCCACCAGAGCAGCGAGTGGAGGTTCTGCTGCTGCGCCTCGACGTTGATCGCCTCGTAGTGGTACTCGGGGTCGATGATCACCGGGAGAAAAAGCCGCTGCGGGTTGGCGCGCGAGAAGCCGGCGTTGCGGTCGGCGCTCCACTGCATCGGCGTGCGCACGCCGTTGCGGTCGCCGAGATAAATGTTGTCGCCCATGCCGATCTCGTCGCCGTAGTAGATGATCGGCGTCCCGGGGAGCGAGGACAGAAGGCAGTTCAAGAGCTCGATCTTCCGGCGGTTGCTCCACAAGAGCGGCGCCAGCCGCCGGCGGATGCCGAGATTGATGCGCGCCTGCGGGTCGTTGGCGTAGACCTTATACATATAGTCGCGGTCTTCGTCGGTGACCATCTCGAGCGTCAGCTCGTCGTGGTTTCTTAAGAACAGCGCCCACTGGCTCGACTCGGGGATCGGCGGCGTCTGGTCGAGGATGTCGATGATGGGATAGCTGTCCTCCATGTGCACCGCCATGAAAATGCGCGGCATGACGGGAAAATGGAAGGCCATGTTGCATTCGTCGCCCGAGCCGAAGTAGGCGGCGGCGTCCTCGGGCCACTGGTTGGCTTCGGCGAGCAGCATCCGGCCGGGATATTTTTTGTCGATGTACGCGCGCAGGTTTTTTAAAAACGCGTGCGTCTCGGGCAGGTTCTCGCAGTTGGTGCCCTCACGCTCGTAGAGATAGGGCACGGCGTCGAGCCGGAGGCCGTCGATCCCCATCTCGAGCCAGAAGTCCAGCACCTGATAGAGCGCCTTGGCGACGTCGGGGTTGTCGAAGTTGAGATCGGGCTGGTGCGAGTAAAACCGGTGCCAGTAGTAGGCCTTCGCGAGCGGGTCCCACGCCCAGTTGGAGACCTCGTAGTCTTTAAAAATAATCCGCGCGTCCTGGTATTTTTCCGGCGTCTGGCTCCAGACGTAGAAGTCGCGCTCGGTCGTTCCCGGCGCCGCCCGGCGCGCGCGCTGGAACCAGGCGTGCTGGTCGGAGGTATGGTTGATCACGAGCTCGGTGATGACCCGCAGGCCGCGCCGGTGCGCCTCTTTCAGGAAGTTTTTAAAATCCGCCAGCGTGCCGTAGTTCGGATGCACGGAGGTGTAGTCGGCGATGTCGTAGCCGTCGTCCCGGAGCGGGGAGGCGTAAAACGGCAGGAGCCAAAGCGCGGTCACGCCCAGGTCCTGGAGATAGTCGAGCTTTTCGGTGAGGCCGCGGAAGTCCCCGATGCCGTCCTCGTTGCTGTCGTGAAAGGCGCGCACGTGGAGCTGGTAAATGACGGCGTCCTTGTACCAGAGGGGATCGCCGCTGAGTACGATGTCTTCTTTTGATCGCGTCGGGTTGGCCATAGTCTACGCCGCGCGCGCCTCCGGCTTCCCGCCCGCCGGCGCGGCCGGCGCGCCGACGCGGAAAATATGCGCCGGCAGCTTCCGGGGATCGAGCTCGACGTAGTTGCGCGCGCCGCGCCAGCTATATTTCGCGTCGGTCAGCAGATCGTGCACCTCGTAGGGCCGGTCGTCGAGGCCGAGAGCGTCCGTCGACAGATTCACCCAGCCCGACTGCTTGTAGCGGAAATCGAGGTTGACCACGATGAGGATCGCGTTTTTGCCGTCGTCGGTCCGCTTGCTGTAGCAGAGGATATGATCGTTGTCGACGGCGTGGAAGCGGAGGCTCCGGTCGCTCTGGAGCGCCCGGTTTTCTTTGCGGATCCGGTTCACCGCGGCGATAAAGTCCTTCAAGCTATCCGGCTTCTCCAGGTCCCAGCGCTTGATCTCGTATTTCTCGGCGTTGAGATACTCCTCGCTCGCGGCCTCGCGGGGTCGGTTTTCCATCAGCTCGAAGGCCGGGCCGTAAACGCCGCAGTTGGCGCCGAGCGTCGCCGCCATGACGTAGCGGGCGAGAAACGCCGGGCGGCCGCCGGTCTGGAGGTAGTCCATCAAGATGTCCGGGGTGTTGGTCCACAGGTTGGGCCGGAAAAACTCCGCCACCTCGGTCCCGGCGAGCTCTTCGAAGTATTCGATCAGCTCGGCCTTGGTGCGGCGCCAGGTAAAATAGGTGTACGACTGCGTGAGGCCGCCCTTGGCGAGGCGGTACATGATCTTCGGCCGGGTGAAGGCCTCGGACAAAAAAATCGCGTCGGGATAAAGCTCTTTGATCTCGGCGACGAGCCAGTCCCAAAAACGGAACGGCTTGGTGTGCGGGTTGTCGAGCCGGAAGATGCGCACGCCCTGGTCGGCCCAGAAGACGACGATGCTTTTAAGCTCGTCCCAAAGCTCGCGCCAGGCCTGGCTCTCGAAGTCGAGCGGGACGATGTCTTCATATTTCTTCGGCGGGTTCTCGGCGAACTGCACCGTGCCGTCCGGGCGCTTGCGAAACCATTCGGGGTGCTGCTTCACGTAGGGGTGGTCCGGCGCGCATTGGAAGGCGATATCAAGGGCAACCTCAAGACCGTTGTCCTTCGCTTTGCCGACGAGCCGCTTGAAATCCTCCAGGGTGCCGAGCTGGGGATGGACCGATTTGTGGCCGCCCTCGTCCGAGCCGATCGCCCACGGGCTGCCGGGATCGCCCGGCGCCGCGGCGAGCGCGTTGTTTTTTCCCTTGCGGTGCGCCCGCCCGATCGGATGGATCGGCGGCAGATACAGCACGTCGAATCCCATGGAAGCCACGTAAGGGAGGCTTTGCTCCAGGTCCTTGAAGGCGCCGTGCGCGCCGGGCCGGTTGACGAAGGAGCGCGGGAAAAGCTCGTACCAGGTGCTGAAGCCGGCCTTTTCCCGGTCCACGGTGACGGCGAGCTCCTTCTCGTAGCGCGTGGCGAAGCGGCGGTCGGAATATTTCTCCATCAGGCGGACGAGGTCCTCTTCCACGTTGCGGGAGATTTTCTTTTCCGCGTCGGCGCGGAGCGAGTCGGCGTGGTATTTGAGCCTTTTCCGGTCCTCCGCGGAAGCCCTTTTCCCCGCCTTCTCGACGAGCTCGGCGCCCAGCAGCAGGTCGGGCGAAACGTCCTGGCCCGCCGCGATTTTTTTGCCGAGCCCCGAGAGCCATGTCTTGAAGCGGTCGACCCACGCCTCGATCGTATACAGGTAGCGCCCCATCTCGCCGGCCGTGAACTCGGCGCGCCACCGGTCGTTCCCCAGCGGCGCCATCGGCGCTTCGGTCCAGTCGGGGTTTTTTCGGCTGCGGTATTTGAGCACGGCCGACAGCAGGTCGTGGCCGTCGGCGAAGATGTCCGCCTCCACCGCCACCTTCTCGCCGACCGTGCGCTTGACGGCGAAGCGGCCGCCGTCGATCTCCGGCTTGACGTTCTCGATGACGGCCCGCTGCCGCCCGTCTTGAGGAAACCGCCCCATGCGATCAGCCCCCGCGCACGCCGTCGTTGCCCGCCAGCCGCCGGACGTTGATGAGAAGCGTCGAGGGCCTGACCTCTTCGACCTTGATCTCGTTCGGATGGCGGATGTTCTGCGCCGTGATCGTAAAGATCCGGCGGCCCGAGTCCGCCGAGGACGCGTCCACGGCGGCCTTCAGGCGCTTGGGGCGCATGAAATAAAAGGCGCGGCGCGGGCCGGAAAAAGTCGCCTCGACTTCGGTCGGCTGGAACGACTCCAGCTCGTATTCCGCCGGCAGGTTTTGCACCTGGACGGGAATCTTGTAGGTCGCCTCCATGACTTTCGATCCGGGCACGAGCACGTACCAGAAGCCGGCCGCGAGCGCGAGGGCCAACGCTTTGCCCTGCCAATTTTCCCTGAGGTGCTCGGCCGGTATCCACTTCCACCTCCGGTCCGGCCCCGGCGCTTCTTTCTGAAGAAACTTTTCCAGCAGGCCGACCAGCTCTTGCGGGTTGCCGAGCCGGTAGAGTCGGCCGTCCTTCGCGGCGGCGATGGTGCCGCGCTGCTCCGACACGACGATCGCGAGCGCGTCGGACAGCTCCGCGAGACCCAGCGCGGCGCTGTGGCGCGTGCCGACGCCGGCGAGCTGCTGCAGGTCCTTGGAAAGTGGCAGGTGGGCGGCGAAGCGCGTGATGCGGTCGCGCTCGATGATCACGGCGCCGTCGTGGCCCGAGCTTGCCGTCCAGCGGGATGCCGCCCACGATATGGCGTCCCAGCGGACCGCTGCCGCCGACGACGATGAGCGCGCCGATGCGCTCCTTGGCGAGGTCGGCGACCGCGCGCACCAGGACGGACGCGGTTTCCGACTGCAGCGACGGCGCGGCGCTGGATTTCCAGCTCCAGACCGCCACCCGCTCGAAAATCTGCCGGAGCTCCTCCTGGAAGATGACCACGATCATGATCAAAAAGATCGCGAAAAACCCCTGGAAGATCCACGCGGTCAACTGGAGGTCGAACTGGCGCGCGATCAGGTAAACGACCGCCAGGACCAGCATCCCGCGGAGCACGAAGGCCGCCCGCGTCGTGCGGACCCACACCATCGCCGTGTAAAGCAGGGCCCCGACGAAGAGGATGTCGATAAAATCGGAAATAGTGGCGAACGGACCGAACATTTTTGGGCCCCCGGGGTCCCTACTAGGGTAGCAGTTTGCCGTGAAGGTTCAATGTCGGAGGGAGGGGTGGAAAAGCAGGGGGGAGATACAGGCATTTGACCAGGTGTCGCTTAACTGACTGTCCGTGGAACCCGGGCTAGCTCAACCTGACCCCAAATGCTCTTGACCCCGAATGCTCCTCGACGATGGCGTGGTAGAAGACCCCTTCAAATTCCACCCTGGGTTTGCACGCCATGCGGGGAAATTACACGAGCGGCGTTCCGTAAGGGGTCAAGTCCGCTCTTGGCTCTTTGTTAGTTCCGCCTCAATCCTTCGCACCCTCCGGGCTATTTTTCTAAAGCCCCCACAATCTGACTGAATTACGGATGTATGTAAAAGACGCGGGGCCGCGCCGGCGACCATCCCGAGTTGAACTGTTGCAAGAAAGTTTCCCCAACT
>WNFL01162904.1_pt1 | contig 11345 bp, 9 predicted proteins | sample 5400361 | NCBI WGS metagenome assembly WNFL01 (sample SAMN13153351, study PRJNA577476) | soil metagenome | isolation source: 40 cm soil on Douglas fir-dominated hillslope | place: USA:California | collected 2013-09-17
ATCGACGACATCCGTTAGGGTCGATGAGGCACCAGCACCCGCCCATCCAGGTCCGGCGTCCAGCGCACCCGGACCGAATCCGTACAGACGACGCTCACGCGCGGGGCTCCGAGTCGCGGGGCGAGTGCCAAGGCGCTGTCACACCCGAGGCCGAGGAGCGCCGTGGACCAGGCGTCCGCCGCGACGCCGCTCGGCGCCAGCACCGTGACGGACACGGTGCCCCCGGCGTGGGACGACGTGCTCACGGAGCCGCCGCGCATCTCGACGGTGGCGAGGGCGTCGAGGGAATTCGCGGGATCGGCGATCCCCACGGGGCGTTTCGTGCCGCGCGGGCCCACCCACAGGTACTGGCCCCCGAGGTCGAGCAGCGCGCTGTCGGCCACGCCCACCAGGACCAGCGCGGCGCGGTCCAAGGCATCGCCTTGCTTCAGGTCGTCCGCTGCGACGGCGATTCCCGTCTGCCGCCGGATCTCGCGCCGCAGCGAGTCGAAGGCCGCGGGCGGACGGGACCGGTCGGCCGTATCACGCGCCGCGTCGAGGGCCCGGCTGATCCGGGTCGTATCGGCGCCCCAGGCAGCGGCGGACATCGTCGTGCCCAGCGCCGGCCATACCCGCGCCACCGGGGGCGGGGGCGGCGCCTTGCTGCACGCGGCGGCGAGGCCCAGGAGGACGACCGTTTTCATAAAGGGGGACCATACGATAGTTTGCTCCATCGTGGAATCCCTGCTCCAGCACCCGGTCGTCCTCGCCGTGCTCGGCTTGGTCACGCTGACCCTGGCGGCGGCGTTGTGGCGGTTGTGGGTGCGTCTGGTGCGCTCGGAGCGCGAGCGCCGCCGCGCGGCCGAAGAGCTGAACCGCCGGCTCTCAGAGCTGTTCTCCCTCCAGGAGCTGTCATACGTCCTCTCCGATTCGCTCGAGCTCGACCGGATCGTGGAGCAGGTGGTGCGGTACGCCGTGCGCTTCCTCGACGCCCAGGGGGCCTTGCTCGCGCTGGCGGGCGAAGCCCCGGGCGACCCGTTGCGCGTCGTCGCCACCGAAGGGACGCTGGCCCCGCTGCGCGGCCGCACGATCGCGGCCGACGACCCCGGTCTCGTCGCCCGCTCGATCAGCCGGGAGCACCTCGAGCTGGTGCGCAATTCCGGCGGGGAGCCGATGCGTCTGGTGAGCGACGTCGTCGCGGCGGCGGCGGCGGCCGTGCCGCTGCGCGCACACGGCGTCGTTGTCGGCACGCTCGTGCTCGCGGACCCGCGCGAGGGCCTGTTCGTCGCGGACGACCTCCGGCTCCTGTCCACGCTCGCCACCCATGCCGCGGTCGTGATCGCCAACGCGCGCTTCTTCGAGATGGTGCGCCGCGCCAAGGAGCAATGGGAGACGGCCTTCGACGCTCTCAGTGAGGGCATCGCCGTGGTGGACGACGAGGGGCGAGTGCGCCGGGCGAACCGCGCCCTCGCCGGCCTGCTCGGCAGCCCGCTCCCCAGCGTCATCGGGACGCACCTCTGCCACCCTCTGCTGGGCAAGTCACACGCGCTGATGGGACTCCTCGAGGCGGCGCGCCGCGGCGACCGCCCCGCGGCGCTCGTCGCGCGCTCCGAGCGCCTGGGCACTACGATGCGCGTGAACGCCGCCCGCATCCCGAGCGCGACGCGCGATCAGAGCGTCGTCGTGCTGGTCGAGGACGTGACCGACCAGCAGGCCATGGAGACCCAGCTCATTCAGAGCGAGAAGCTCGCCGCCGTCGGACAGCTCGTGTCGGGTGTGGCGCACGAGCTGAACAATCCGCTCACGTCGATCGCCGGTCTCTCCGAGTTCCTGCTCGAGCAGAAGGAGATCTCGAAGAAAGACCGCGGCCACCTCAAGGTGATTCACGAGCAGGCGGAGCGCGCCGGCCGGATCGTGCGGAACCTCCTGACCTTTGCCCGCAAGGAGCCGGCGGAGCGCACGCCCATCGACTTGAACGACGTGATCCAGCGGACGCTGCAACTGATGGAATACGACCTCAAGCTGAAGGGCGTGGAAGTGCACCGCGATCTGCGCGCCGCGCTTCCGAACGTGCTGGGCGATCAGCACAGCCTGCAACAGGTGGTCCTGAACCTCCTCACGAACGCGGCGCAGGCGGTGGCCGAGAACGGCAAGGGCCGTCCCCGCGCGATCAGCGTGTCCACCTGGTCGGACGACCAGGTGCACGTCCGGGTGGCGGACACCGGTCCCGGCATCAACGATGTTGTGGCGCAGAACGTGTTCACGCCGTTCTTCACGACCAAGGAGCCCGGCCAGGGCACGGGACTCGGCCTCTCGATCACGTACACGATCGTCGAGAACCACGGCGGCCGCATCATCCTGGAGCGGCCATCATCGGCAGGCGGAACCGGACCTGGCGCATCGTTCCGCGTGGACCTGCCGCCCGTGCCGCCGGGCGCGGTCATCCCCGCGACGGACGCGCCGCCGCCACCGCCGCCGACACCGCCCGCCGCCAAGCGCACGATCCTGTTGGTGGACGACGACCTGGCCGTCCGGCGGATGGTCAAGGCGTTGTTCGGGCGCGACGGGCACGCGGTGGAGGTCGCGCGCAATCCGCAGCACGCGCTGGAGCTGGCGCAGCGCGGCGGGTTCGATCTGATCATCGTGGACGCGCGCGCCGCGACGCCCGGCGGAGGCAAGCTATTCGTGGAGGAGCTGGTGGCGCGGCTGCCGACGCTGCGGGATCGAACGATCGTGGCGACCGGGGACGTGGGTGCGGCGACGGAGGAAACGTTGACGCGTCTCGGCCTGCGCTACGTGCGCAAGCCCTTCAACCTCCGCGATCTGCGGGACGAAGCCGCGCGCTTGTGGGCGGCGACGACGCTGTCGTAGGCCTCGGCGGGCCATCCGTACGTTCCGAGGCTCACCGCGCCCCCCGGCGCGAACCGCACGCCTTCGCGTAACAGCAGCGCGCGCTGCAGCACCGCGCTGTGATCGTGACTCGAGAGGGAGATGCGGCCCGCCGCGTTGATGACGCGCCACCACGGCACGTCGTTCTCTTCGGGCAGCGCCGAGAGGGCCCAGCCGACGGTGCGGGCCGCGCCGGGCCGGCCGGCCAGACGTGCGACAATCCCGTACGTCGCCACTCGCCCCTTCGGGATGTGCCGCACGACGCGATAGATGCGGTGATAGAAGGGGTTCACGAGGACTTAGGATACTCGCAGCACGTCTTCCAGCAAGCCCGCGTCCCCACCCCCCAGTATTGACAAAATGTCATCGAGTGCTCTGCGCTCCCGGGGCCAAGCGAAGCGCCGCGCCGCGTCCGCAGGCGTGAGCCACTCGGCACGATCGTGTTCCGGCGAGAGTCGCGGCGTGGAATTCTTCGCGACGAACGCCGCGAACACGGGGATCAGTGCCATTTCGTCCGTCTTGTGTTGGTAAAACGCCTCGGTGCGGCTCAGGTTGTAGAAACGCTCGGGCACGAAGCCGGTTTCCTCGCGCAACTCGCGCAGCGACGCCTGCACCGGCGTCTCGCCCGGCTCGATCGTGCCGTGCACGGTCTCCCACGAGCCGGGGCAACGGCCCTGCGGGCCGCGTCTCAACACCAACACCTCCATCTGTCCGCCCGCTCCGCGCAAGGCGTACGTGTCCACGAAGCAGACGCGGATCGACGGACTAACGGCGGCGGCCGAGCACCGCTTCGAGCCGCGCCGAGAGGGCGCGGGCGCGGAACGGCTTGGTGAGGAAGTCGTCGGCGCCGAGCTCGAAGACCCGGACCTCGTTGTCTTCGTCGCCCTTGGCCGTGAGCACGATGACCGGAATACTCGCGGTGGCGGGCCGCGACCGCAGATGCGACAGCACGCCATACCCGTCGAGCCCGGGCAGGTTCAGGTCGAGGACGATGATGTCGGGCCCGACGCGATCCACCTGGTCGAGCGCCTGCACGCTTCATCACTTTGCGGAGGCTGTCCTCGTCGTCCACCAGCAGCACCTTGCAGGCCGGTTGGCCATGCGCGCCGGAGCTGCGGGCCTTCGCGGGCTCCTCGAGCAGGTCGAAGTGCGTGGAGACGGGCTCCGGGGTGAGGCGGGGGGCTTCGGCGCTGCTGGAGCGGCGCCCGCCTACGGGCGGCGGGGCCGGCGCGCGCGACGGGGCAGTCGGGCCGTCGTCCTCGACCGGGACATCGACGACGCGCATCAACTCGTCGATTGTGGACTCGCCGCGCATCACGTGGGCGAGCCCCGAGTCCCACAGCGACTTCATCCCCGCGAGCCGCGCCGCGTCGGCAATGCGGGCGGCGGGCTCACCGGCGGCGACGCGCCGTTCAACCTCGGCCGATACCGTCAGCACCTCGATGATCGAGAAGCGGCCGCGGTACCCCGTCATCGCGCAGTCGGGACATCCGGCAGCGCGGTACATGGGGGTGCCCGTCGGGATCCACTTCCGGATCTTCTCGGGCGGCGCCTCCATCCACACCTCCTTGCAGGTGGGACAGAGCTTGCGCATCAGCCGCTGCGCGATCACGCCGCGCAGCGCGGCCGCGATCTTGTACGCCTCGACACCGATATCCACGAGCCGCGTCACCGCATTGGCCGCGTCGTTGGTGTGCAGCGTCGAGAGCACGAGGTGCCCGGTGAGGGACGCCTGCACGGCGATCTGCGCCGTTTCCTTGTCCCGGATCTCGCCCACGAGGATCACGTTCGGGTCCTGGCGCAGGATCGAGCGCAGCGCCGACCCGAACGTCAGCCCCGCCTTCTCCTGGACTTGCACCTGCACGATCCCCTGCATCCGGTACTCCACCGGGTCCTCGACCGTCACGATGTTTACGCCTTCGGTCTGGATCTGGCGGATCATCGAGTAGAGGGTGGTGGTCTTTCCGGAGCCCGTGGGCCCGGTCACGAGGATGATGCCCTCGTGATTCTGCAGCAGCTGGTTGATCGCTTCGGTCTCCCCGGGATTGAAGCCAAGCGACTCGAGCGACTTGACCGTCGCCCGGGAATCGAGGATGCGGATGACGACCTTCTCGCCCTGGGCGGCGGGCAGGGTCGAGACACGCAGGTCGATGGGCTGTCCGTTGATCGCCACGCGGGCGCGGCCGTCCTGGGGCCGCAGCCGGTCGGCGATGTCGAGGGACGACATGATCTTGATGCGCGAGATGAGGGGCAGGCCAGCCGCGCGCGGAATCTTCATGATCTGGCGGAGGACGCCGTCGATCCGGTAGCGCACGGCGACGCCGCCTTCTTCGGGCTCGATGTGGATGTCGCTGGCCCGCGAGCCGATCCCCTCGGAAATAATCATGTCCACGAGGCGGACGATCGGTTTCGCTTCCGCCTCCTGCGCCGAGAGGCTGAGGTCCTCGGGCGCCTGATCGGCGATCTGGACGAGGTCCGACGAGCCCTCCATGCCCTCGAGCAGCTTGTCCAACGCTTTCTCGGGGCGATACATGTCGTCCAGTTTCTCGGCAATCTTCGACGGCGCCAGCAGCAGCATCCGAATCTCGCGCGCGGTGGCGAACGCCAACGCTTTCTCCGCGTCGAGGTCGAACGGATTGGCGGTCGCGAGCTCGAGGAACGAGTCGGTCAGCCGGAGCGGGAGGACGCGATAGCGACGCGCCAGCTGTTCCGGGACCCCCTCACGTACCTTGGGGTCGATGTGGGCCACGTCGGCGATCTTGAGGCGGAAGCGGGCGGACAGCTTCTCGAGGATCTTGTCGTCGGACGACACCTTCTGCGCGACGAGCGTCTCCCACAGCGTCCGGCCGGCCTCCGCCTTCGCCCGGAGGTCGGTGAGCAGGTCGGGGGTGATCAGGCCCTCCAGTGACTGGGCCAACCACTCGTCGGGAAAAGAGGTTACCGGCATGGGGTGTCTCGAAACCTAGCCCCCAGGTGCCTAGGCGCCTAGACGCCTAGTTCTTCAGAGTATGTCCCAAAAATCGCGAGTGACATCGAATGCGAGACGGGCGCGGCGGCTCTCCAACCCGTACCCCACGTCGAGCCGGAACACGCCGAGCCACTCGGCGCCGAGCCCCAGCGTCACGCGCGCGCCCTGCGGTGTTGCGCGCCACGGTGTCCCCGGAATGGGGCGGCTGGTCCAGCCCGCGGCGGCGTAAGGCGCGAGCGTGATCGTCCCCGGCGTGCGCGCGGGCCCCGCCGCCATGCGCACGAAGGGCACCGGCGCGCGCCACTCGAGATGCACGAGCGCGGCGCGGCGGCCGCCCCACTCGCGAAACTCGTCGCCCAGCAGCGTGCCGCGCCCGCCCAGCACGAACGCGCGATGCGGCGGCAGGCCGTCGCCCGCGGCGCCGCCCTGCAGCCGCACGAGCACCCGGCTGCCGCCGACGGGCACGAGCAAATGTCCCGTGGCGGCGAGGCGGAGGTACGCGGGCCCGCCGTCCCTGCGGCCGCTCTCCACGGAGACCTCGGCGGCGAGATCGCGGCGCACGGCGAACCCCTCGCTGCGGCGCCGCAGCGTGAGCGATGCCACGGAGAAGTCGCCGTCCCGAACGGCGGGATTGGGGCGGAACTGCCCCGTCGCGGACGCGGCCCGCACCGGGAGCGACGCGATGCGCTCGCGGGCGCCCGTGAGGTGCCACTCGCCGCGCGCGCCGAGCGTGCGCCGCAGCGACGCCCGCGCCCCGGTCGCGAGGTAGTAGTCGCCGTAGTCATCCCCGAACTCCTGCGACCCGATCGAATTGAGCAGCGGGGCGATGACGGGCGCGTCGGCCACGTCCCGCACCCGGCGGTAGCCGCTGACGTCGATCCCGGGGCCGCTCGCCGCGACCGCGACGGCGCCGCTCAGGCGCCGGTACGCAAAGCCATAGCTCGCGAGTCCGCGCACCTCGAGCGCATCGCCGGGGACGCGCCACACGACCCCGGTGCCGGCCGCCAGCCCTTCGACGCGGTTCGCCCGCAGCAGGTCGCTCACGCCGCGTACGCCGAGGCGCTCGGCGCGCAGCCCGGACAAGGCCCGGCGTCCCGCGATCCGCGCCACCTCCGCGCGCACCGCTTGGAGGTCCCCCTGCCGGACCGGCTCGGCAATGTCCTGGATCGCGGTGGCGAGCGGCACGGTCCACGGGAACGAGTCACGCTCGGCCTTGGGCACCGGCACGATCTCCTCGCCGGCGAACCAACTGTCGGCGAGCCCGACGTTGAACACATAGCCGTCGATCTCCCAGCGGCCGCGGATGATGCCGCGCGCCGGGATGTCGAGCCAGGTGGCGCGGCGCCGGATCTCGACCTCCTGGCGGTTGGGGAGCCAGAAGCGCCCCTCCCACAGCGCATTCTCGAGGACGATGCTCACATCCTCGAGCTGGGGGTCGAGGTAGGCACGGGGGGTGAAGTTGAAGGCCAGGCGCACGAGATCGGCCGATTCGACATCGAGGAACAGCGTCCCGACGAGCCGCGGCTGGTCGAAGTCTTTGGGGCGGACGCGCAGCGCCACCACGCGCACGGCGCGCTGCGGCAACGTCAGCGTGACGGTGTCGCCCAGCGCGAAGTCGTACAGCTCCGTCCCCCCGGGGGCGAGGGGGTGCGGGACGTCCCGCACCTCGTCGCCCTCGCCAAGCCGCACGACGCGGCCGAAATTGTTTTGCACGATGCCGAGGTGGTCGCGGTGATAGTTGATGTCGGTGGGCAGCTCGGCACGGTCGCGCCAGCCGACGATGCGCTGCTTGCTGAGCTGCGGCGCCTTCCAGTACACTTCCAGCTCGAGTTGATCGGCTTTCACGAGGCGGGGCGGCTCGCTCAGCCCTTCCCCGAACTGCCCGAGGAAGAAGAGAAACCCGTGAGCCTGGGCCTTGTAGTCGCGCAGCATCGTGTCGCTCGCCGTGCGGTCGCGCCGCTCAATGGCGCGGCGCGCCAAGGCGAGCGCGGCGTCGCTATTCCACTCTTGGGCCGCGAGGGCTCCAAGCGGGGCGACGGCGGCGGCGAGGGTGAAGGCCAGCACTGGACGACGCATCGGCGCGAAATCTAATGAGCATCCCTGATCCCCGTGCCGAGTTTCTCGCGCGAGCCGAGCGCGGCGGCATCGTGCCTGTCGTGCGCGAAGTCGTGCTCGACGCCGACACGCCCGTGGCCGCGTTCGCCAAGATCGCTCGCCCGCCGTTCGCGTTCCTGCTTGAATCGCTGGTTGGCGGGGAGCGCTGGGCCCGCTACACGTTCATGGGCACCGAGCCGCGCGAAGTGTGGCGCTACCGCGGCGCGCAGGTCGAGCGGTGGACGCCCGCAACGGGGTGGGCAGCGGCAGGCGAGTCGGCCGATCCGATCGGCCACCTCGCCACCCGGCTGCGCGCGCTCCCCACCGTCCAGTTGCCGGGGACCGGACTGCCGCGCTTCACCGGCGGCGCCGTCGGCTACTGGGGCTACGATCTGGTCCGCTCGATCGAGCACCTCCCATCCCCACCGGCCGACACGCTCGGCGTGCCCGATGCCGTCCTGATGATCGCGGATTCGCTCGTGATTCTCGACAATCTGTTCGGTCGCGCGATCGTGCTCGCCAACGTCGAAGTGCCGGCGAACAGCTCCGCGGCGCAGCGCGTCCGCCTCTTCGACGCCGCAGAAGGGCGGCTCGATACGCTCGTGGCTCGGCTGGGCGAGACCCATAGCCTCGCGCCGCTCAGCCTCGACGGCGGCGCGCCGCTCAAAACCGATTCCCGCTACCCGCGGTCCGCGTTCGAGCGCGACGTGGTGAAGATCGGCGCCTACATCGCCGCCGGCGACACCTTTCAGACGGTGTTATCGCGGCGCCAGGAGGTGCCGGGCGCCGTCGATCCGCTGCGTCTGTATCGCTACCTCCGCGCCTTGAATCCCGCTCCGTACCTCTTCTACCTGGCGCTCGACGACGTGACGCTTGTCGGGAGCTCCCCCGAGGTCCTGGTGCGCGTGGAGGGGGACGAGGTGACCGTCCGCCCGATCGCCGGCACGCGGCCACGCGGCGCGACGCCCGAAGAGGACGAGGCGCTCGCGACGGCGCTGCGGAGCGACGCGAAGGAGCTGGCCGAGCACCGCATGCTCGTGGACCTGGGGCGCAACGACGTGGGCCGCGTGGCGCAGTACGGGTCGGTACGGGTGACCGACGCGCTCGCGATCGAGCGGTACTCTCACGTCCAGCACCTGGTGAGCGAAGTGCGCGGGCGGCTCCGCCCCGGCTACGACGCACTCGACGTGTTCCGCGCCTGTTTCCCGGCGGGCACCGTGACGGGCGCGCCGAAGGTCCGGGCCATGGAGATCATCGACGAGCTCGAGCCGGAGCGGCGCGGGCCGTACGCGGGGGCGGTGGGCTACGTCGGGTGGGGCGCGGCGAACCTCGACACGGCGATCGCGATTCGCGCCGCGCTCGTGCTCAAGGATCGCGTCGTGGTGCAGGCCGGCGCCGGGATCGTCGCGGACTCCGATCCGGCGCGGGAGTTCGAAGAGTCGGAGGCGAAAGCACGGGCCGTGCTCCGCGCTCTCGCCTTGGCCAAAGCAGCCGACTGAGTTGGCGTCTATATTATCGTCTGTGTTCAAGCTGATCAGCACCGCCGGCGAACAGTCGATCGATCTTCAGCTCGGGCGCACGGTGGTCGTGGGGCGCGCGGTCACGAGCGACATCCCCATCTACGATCCTACGATCTCACGGCGCCACGCCGAGGTCTCGCTCACCGACAGCGGTGTGCTCGTGAAGGACCTCGGCTCGTCCAACGGCACGTTCCTGAACGGCGCCAAGATCGCCGAGGCGGAAGCGGGACCGAACGACGTCGTCACCTTCGGCAAGGTCGCGTTCCGGGTCAAGGAAGTGACCGCGCCCGCCCCGCGGCCCCAGGTGGTGCCGACGCCAGCCGAGTTCACGAACCCCAGGGCGCCCGTGGCGGGTGGCACGATCGTCCGGCAGCTGCCCGTGAGCGCCTCCGGTGGCGTGCCGGCGATCGTGATGGACCAGCCGCAGGCGGGCGGGGCGTCGCACCTCAAGGTCAAGGCGCAGACGCTCGAGGAGCGTCGCGAGAAGAAACTGTCCCTGCTGCTCGAGGTGTCGAAGGAGCTCTCGAAGCAACAGGAGCTCGACCGCCTGCTCGACAAGGTGGTCGACTTCACGTTCCAGATCATGAACGTGGACCGCGTGTCGATCCTCTTGCTCGACGGCAAAACCAACGAGCTGGTGCCGCGGATCTCGAAGAGCCGGACCGGCGACGCGAGCGCCGCGAAGCACGTCCCGCAGTCCATTGCCCGAAAAGCGGTGGAGGAGCGGGTCGCGATCCTCTCCGACAACGCCGCCGCCGACGAGCGTTTCAAGGGGAAGTCGATCCTCATCCAGAGCGTGCGCAGCGCGATGTGCACGCCGCTGATGGGCTCGGACCAGAAAGTCCTCGGCATTCTGTACGTGGACAACCTCACCGCCACGCACTCGTTCGCCGACGAGGACCTCGAGTTCCTGATCGCCTTCGGCGGGTTGACGGCCGTCGCGATCGAGAACTCGCAGCTGTCCGAGCGCATCCGCCGCGAGGCCTTGGTGCGCTCGAACTTCGAGCGGTATTTCTCCCCGAACATCGCCTCGGTCATCGCCGAGCAGCAGGACGCCGGCAAGCTGCCGAGCCAGAAGCAACCCGTCGTCATTTTCTTTTCGGACATCCGCGGCTTCACGCCGATGTCCGAGAACATGAGTCCGGACGATATCGCGACGCTGCTCACCGAGTACTTCACCGAGATGGTGGAGATCGTGTTCGAGCACTCGGGGACACTCGACAAATTCATGGGCGACGCGATCATGGCCCTGTGGGGCGCGCCGATCGTGCACGCCGACGACGCCGACCGCGCCATGCAGTGCGCGCTCGATCAACTCGATATTCTCGAGAAGATGAATACGAAGTGGAAGGAACAGGGACGCCCGCCGGTCGCGATCGGCATCGGCATCAACTTCGGCGAAGTGTTCGCGGGGAACATCGGCTCGGATCGCCGGCTCGAGTACACCGTGATCGGTGACGCGGTGAATACCGCGAGCCGGCTCTGCTCGTCGGCGGGGCTGAACGAGATTCTGATCTCCGAGCCATTCTACAAAGCGCTCAAGAAGCCCCCCAAGGTCGAGGCGCTCGAGCCGATCCAGGTCAAGGGAAAAGCGAAGAAGGTGCCGGTCTACCGCGTAAAGCGGTAAGGTCGGCCGAACTTCGCGAGCAGATCCAAGGCGAGCCGCAGCGGCAAACCCATCACGCCGAAAAAGTCTCCCTCCACGCGCTCGATGAGGGGGGCGCCGAGCCCCTGAATGGCGTAGGCGCCGGCCTTGTCCATCGGCTCCCCCGTGGCGACGTACGCCTCGAGCGTGGCGCGGTCCGCCGGCCGGAACGTCACGCGCGACACGTCGAGCGCCTGCTCGACCTCCTGGTCCCGGGCGACGGCCACCGCCGTCATCACTTCGTGCGTCT